>Ga0180007_10000065_pt1 | contig 179194 bp, 154 predicted proteins | sample MM_PC_MetaG_FD_121122 | JGI IMG/M metagenome (GOLD analysis project Ga0180007, IMG submission 121122) | Groundwater microbial communities from the Aspo Hard Rock Laboratory (HRL) deep subsurface site, Sweden - MM_PC_MetaG | ecosystem: Environmental > Aquatic > Deep subsurface > Groundwater... | reverse complement strand
TAAGGCGATTTAGCGTAGTATCTGGAAGAGCCTTGAGAATTTCGCCGGCCAGCTTGAGGTTTTCCTGGCTGAGTGCAACGCCGTAGCGCCTGAAAGCGCTGGCAAGCTCATTACCGCCCTCGTGAATACCGGCATTTGCCAACAGTTTTTCGGCCGAAACGCCGCTTGAATTATCGCCGGCAATGATATTAAACCCGCCATCGGTAGCCGCCAGACGACCAGACAGCTGGTGTCCAACCGGGTAACTGCCATCGGCATTGGCCGGAACGCCGTTGATCAGGACAAGTGAACGACCACCCTCGCTGGCGATGACTTCGGCATTTACCTGTCGACCAGCGCTCAGCTCACCTGTATGTGGCAGTGAATAAATTTTCATCGGGCAGCAGCTTCTTGATCGGTTTGAAAGAGCGGCGATGCAGCAGGCAGGGTCCGAGTTCGAGCAGAGCCTGTTGATGAGCCTGAGTGCCATACCCCATGTGCTTCTCAAAACCATATTTTGGAAAAATTTGTGCAGCTTCTTCCATGTAGCGATCGCGCGCTTCTTTAGCCAGAATCGATGCGGCAGCAACCGAAGCACTGATCGATTCGCCACGTGCAAAAGCCTGATGTGGCAGCTGCAGCCATGGCAGCTTGATATAATCGAGTAGAACGTAGTCTGGCGGCTGTCGCAGTTCGGCAAACGCCCGCTGAAAAGCGAGTCGGGTCGCCTCCAGGATATTAACACGGTCAATCTCTTCGGGGCTCGCAGTGCCAATACCAAAAGCCAGTGCCCGGCTGCATATCTGCCCATAGAGCTCACGGCGACGTTTACGGCTGAGTTTTTTAGAGTCGTCAAGCCCGTCAATACGATGATTATCGTCGAGAATCACAAAAGCCGCATAAACCGGCCCGGCCCATGGACCGCGGCCTGCTTCGTCGCCACCGGCAATCAGCTGATATCCTGCGGCACGGGCGGAGTTTTCGTAATGGTAGTGTTCGGGGTTCTGCATGGCTAAACTTTACGGCACAACCCTCTCACCTGGCAACCACTAATTTGAAAAAATATATATTTCGCGGACAGGGCTCGTCGATCGGCCGCATAAGTTTTTGCTCCAGCGACTCGCCTCTCTGATTTTGCGATAGAAGATATACACTTGAGTCAAAGCTGCTCGGCTCACAAGCTTGCGCAAAAACTAACGCGGCTTCTCTCCGAGCAGTGAATTTAGAGCTTCGTCTCGACGACAAGTTCATCAATTTTGGATTGTGCTATCTGTGCCGTCTGTGTCATCTGTGGACAGTCCTTCTGGCATTTATCTTCGACTATCTGCGGATGAGCTTATGCTGGTGACGGCGGGGGGGTGGTCGGAGAAAAGTTTATTGAGCATGAACAGTTCTGGTTGCTTGATCAGAGAGACCTGCAACAGTGGATTTTCTTCGCGCAGGCTGAGTTTAGACAGGCCGGCCTTTTTGGCCTGACCGGTGTTGATCTGCCAGTTAAGCCAGCCGTTGTGGCGCTGCTTCTGATTTTTGAGACGGTAACGGGCCAACAGCGCATCAATATCGCGGGCAATGGCGGAGGCATCACCGGGCAGCGGAGCTTCCAACACCATCGGATACAGTCTGTCTTCAAGTTTTTTGCCTGCAGGCAGCGCTGAAATAATCTCGATATCGCCAGCAACAGCTGCAAAATGGAGTTGGCTCGGTGGCAGGCCGCAGCCGTTGAGACAGGCAATTGCCAGACCGTGCGCAAAAAAGCCGGGTTCAAGCAATTCGACCCGTCTGAACCAGTCGACCGCGCCAGGCACATCAAGCATAAAGCGGCGTGCAAGCGCGGCTGCAATAAACTCGCGGCTACAATATGCCCATTCAACAGGCACTTTGCACAAAAGCCAGAGTTGTCCGGTTTTGAACTCGGCCGGCCTGGAAGGCTTATGGGTCAGATCGGGGCCAAGGCGATTGAGAGAAGCGATTTCAGCGGGCGAGCGGCATGCGCCGCAACCGGAGCACTTGCCAGAGCCCCATGGCGGTGCAAGACAGGCTTTTATTTCCCCACCAGCCTCAATCGTCTGCCAGATTCGATAAAGAAAGGCTTTGTTGATACCTGTGTCCACGTCATCCCATGGAAAAATAGTTTCGAGCTGGCGTTCGCTCTCGCATAAAAGCGCAAGACCTTTTTGTTTGAGCTTTTGTCGCCAGAATTCATGCAGCTTTCGACTGATTTCACCATGATAGCGAAAACTGCGGGCGATGGAAGCTTCAATGAGAATTGGCGTGTGCCGGCGATCAGCGTAGGCAATAAACTCAGAAACCTCAGCATCTTCTGGCCCCGAGCTAATTCTTGCTTCGAAACCGGTTGAGCTGATCAGGGCGCACAGTTGATCGAGCTGTTGCTGCATGGCCGCAGCGCTTCGGCGCGGCGGCGCAAATTGCATCGGGGTCTGTGGTGCTCTGAACAACACAGCAAACGAAAAGGTCAGGCGGGGCTGCGACTTGCCGGTGGCGGTTCTCTGCCGGACTTTATCGAGGAAAGTCCTGAATTCTTCAACATCAGAATCCTGTTCGTATCCGGTCAGAATCAAAAACACTTTCATCTGCCGCATGTTTCGCTGCATCAGCAGATCGACTCCGGTCAGAATCGTTTTTTCATCAAGATTTTTCTGGAGCAGAATGCGCATGCGGTCGCTGATGCCTTCCATAGCACAGGTGTAAGTGCGTTTGCCCGCATCGAACTGCAGATCCAGAAGTTCTGGCGCGTTTACCACAGCGTCGAAACGCTGACTTTTGATGGCTACTCGCGAAAACATCTGCCCCAACCGATCGATCAACGAAAAAATTTCGCTGCAGGTATTGGCGTTGAAGGTCATCAACGAAATCTCACTTAAGCCCAGACCGGCTTTGAGCTGACTGGCAGTCTCCATGATTTTTTTAAGCGGGGTTTCGCGGTAAGGTTTCTGTTCCCAGGATTCCTTGCAGAATGAGCAAAACGATGGGCAACCCGCTGAAACAAGCACGTGCGAATTGCCCGCGCCTTCATAGAGCATTGGCCCACCCGACCAGGTCTCGGCTGCATCGCAACAGGCGGTTTTGTTGCTGCAGACCGGCATCGGCGCGCCAGGCTCGGCTTCTATCGTGTTAAGCTGGCCGGTTTCAGATTTTTTTTGCTGATATGACGTTGGCAGATAAAAACCAGGTATCTGCTTTTGCAGGAGATTGAGCTTTTCTGGACGAGCAAGAGCGGCATTATCTCGCAGCAAATTCAGCATCTGCGCAAAGACTTGCTCGCCATCCCCGATCAAAACAGCATCTACAAGACCGCTGCCGCCAGTTTCGTCAACTCGGCCATGCAGAATTGAGTGGGTATATGAGTTGCTGCCACCCAAAACGAGCAGCGGACTGCTCTGTTCATCTCGTTTACAACGCGAAAGCGGTAGCTGGGAATAATGCAGAAGCGCGGGCAGGTTTATCAGTTCCTGCAGAACCGAATTGCTGATTGCTATCAGATCGAAGGAAGTGGCCGGCTCTTTACTTCCGACTCCAGTTAACAGTGGCACACCCGCTGCGCGAAACAATCGTTCATCGCTTTCCGGAGGCATGAAGGCCATATCAACATAGACGTCTTTGACCGCAGCAGCCATCTGGTAGAGATAAGTGTGGGTGATCCCGGCGGCAACTTCGCTGTATGGTGAAAGTCGCACAATCAGCACGCGTAAACTGGCGCGTGCAAACTCAGCAGGAGACTGCGAGCCAGGCTCACCCCCCTGGAACCAGACACCGTGGCCGGTTAAGCGCTGTCGGATGGTCGCAAACCAGGCGCGAATCTGTGGTGCTGCCAGCATCAGCCTTTACGGAATCCCATCCAGAAGCCAACCAGAAAAGAGCCGGCAAATGGAAGGTTATAGGTAATCACCGACATCATGCTGCTGGCAGAAGTCTCAATGGTCTTGTCGGGAACAGCGGTTTTGATGCGTTCCCAGTCGATCACTATGAATTTGTGAAAAGCCAGCGCCTGTATTGAAATAAAGCCGATTCCGAGAATCAACGCCGCCAGTTTGGCGAATTTTTTGAGTGTGAAGCCGACAGCCCAGCCAGCGAGACCACCGCCACCCAGGGTCATTAGAATGAACTTTATGTCTTCGGGCAACGGAATCCCCTGCCCCGGCGCTTCAGCGCTGACGCTGGCAACGCTCTGAGCACCGACTGCAACCACGATAAAAAACAGTATTGCTGTAAAAAGAAAATATCTTTGCATTGATTAAAGTGCTCTAATATAAAGTCAGTTGGCGGGTTTTGGCTTTTCGAACAGAGCTGAGAGCTTTTTGATCTGATAGATGCCTTCGTTAGTGCCGACCCAGAGGTCACCATTTTGATAAGCCACACCGCTTACTGTGAGAGCAGAAAAGCCGGGCACCAGCTCCTTGAGATTAAGCCATTCGGCGCCATGCAAAATCGCCAATCCTTTGTCAGTGCCCACAAAAAGCATCTCTCCACCATCACTGCGGGCCAGAGCATTAATAACATTGCCTGGGAGCGAGCTGTTTCCGGGAACCGTATCTTCGACAATCTGGCCATTGCGCTGAAACCAGTCACGGTGCTGCGCCAGATAGTTGGTATAGCTGTTCATCATATCTGTAACAGTCAAGCCGCTGGTGGTGCCAATCGCCATCATATCGCCAAACGGCATCATGACCTTGATATTATTGCCAGGAAGCTGGCAGTTGACAGGACTGGCCGGTACGTCGATCAGTGAAGATCCCATTACTGACTTGGCAGGCCCGGTAAAGTTCTGGAAAAGCTCAGACGAAAGTTTGCCGATCCCAGCGCGAGTGCCTGCCCAGAGCTGACCTTTCTGGTCAAAAATAACCTGATTAACTTCATCCATGACCAGGCCGGCTGTTTCACGACCAAGAGTCTTGGTCTGACCACCGTTCGAATAAACCACGCCATAGGCGGTTGCCACAGCCAGTTCGCTGCCACGGCCAATTACCGAGCGAGCACGGCCTCCGGTATACACTGAAGCCCAGCTTTTGCCGTCGAAACGGCAGGCGCCGTTGTCGGTGGCGATCCAGAGGACATTGTCAGAAACCTTGAGATCTTCGATGATGTCAGAACCAAGAACATTGGTGTTCTTTTTCTGATGGATCTGCCAGTTTACACCATCGTAACAGAACAAGCCTTGTTTGGAACCAGCCCAGATTTTGCCACCAAAGGAAACCAGCGATGTAACAGCTTCTTCAGGCAGCCCTTTCTGGCGGGTATGATGTTCGAATTCAAGAGTCGAAGGTTTGGGCGGTACCTTGGGCTGACCGCAACCGACTGCAAAAGCCAGAATAGTAAAGCCAAACAAAGCTGCAAGCCATGTTCTGCTGGTCATATCAGATCCTCCAGGCATTATTTCGGGTAAACACGCATCAGACTTTTAATTTCCATGGTTCCTGATGCAAAGCCGGTTCGATGGGTAACTCCGTAAAGAACGACACGGCTGCCGTTGAATTCTTTGAGTTTTTCGGACCAGGATTCAGTTACGACATACAACCCTTTGTCCTTGCGACCCAGGCGCTCTTCCTTGATATAAATCTGTTCGTCTTTTACCAGAACGTCACCGCGAACGGTTTCTTCCTGGGTCCAGATCTTCAGAGGCTCTTCAGGCTTCTTCTCTTTCTTATCGCGACTGCGGCCTTTTTTGCCCTTCTTGCCTTTTCTGGCTTCCTGCTTTTCGGTTTTCTCTTCATCACTGTCATACTGGCCAGTGTTTTTAACCTTGACCACGGACTGAGCGGTCCAGAGTAGAACCGTCGGCACATTCTTTACTATTTTTTCGGGCTCTGCATCATCTTTTTTAAGCTCATACTCAGTTGCGACATTTCCAATCAATGCGGCTTTAACAAGCGTTCCAAAAACGATCTGATCGCTGGTACGGCGGCCGCTCTTGTTGCGATCGCGATATTCCTTCGGCAGATCAAAACTGACCCAGCTGCCGACGTTGACTGGCAATTGCACAGTATCAGAGCTGATAACTTCGATAATGCGCATGGTGATGCGGTCGCGGTAGATCGACTCAACCCGGCCGACTGCGGTAAATTCGACAACCGACATCGCATAAGCGACAGATACAGCTGTTACGGCGAAAAGACAAGCCAGTATAGCTGAATAAAGAGTCCTTCTGGCAAACGGATGAGTCTGCATTAAAATCTCCTGCACGATATAGTTTACAGTTATATACCACAACCCCAAAGCAAGCGCAAAAAGTAAAACGTCATTGCTTGACGATTTTTGCTGGTGGGTGATAGACTTCGGCATTCGATTTCTGCCTTGTTTTTGCAGACTGGCGATAAGGACATAAATATGCAACGCGATCAACTCGAAAAAATTCTTAAAGACTTTTCCCGATGTAGTATTGCTGTATTAGGCGATGTAATGCTTGATGAATTCTGCTGGGGCAAGGTTGACCGCATTTCACCGGAAGCACCAGTGCCGATAGTTCAAGTAAAAACCGAAACCTGGCGGCCCGGCGGTGCAGCCAATGTGGCATCGAATCTGGTGGCGCTTGGCGCGAAAGCCCACATTTTTGGCATTGTCGGCGATGACGGTGCCGGCAGGCGACTTAGCGAAGCCCTCATAGATGAAAAGATAGGTATATCCGGTCTGGTTATAGATTCCGGCCGTCGCACCTCAGTCAAAACCCGCATCCTCGGGCAGAATCAACAGATGATCAGAGTCGACCGCGAGAACACTGAAAGCATAGATTACGAGCGACAAAAATCGATTCTCACACTCATGCTCGACATGGCCGATGAGCTCGACGGCATAATAGTTTCTGATTATGCCAAAGGAGTTGTGGTAGAAGACCTGTTCAAAGAAGTGGTCAGCAGATTCCGCAAGCTTGGCAAATTTATCGCAGTCGATCCCAAACTCAAGAATTTTCCGATGTATAAGAAACCAACCATCATTACGCCTAACACTAAAGAAGCCGAGTCGACACTTGGCCGGATTTTTGAAAGCGAAGAAGACGTGATGAAAGGCGGCACCGATCTGCTCAAAAACAGCGGTTCAGATGCAATTCTGATTACGCGCAGTGAGCATGGCATGAGCTTATTCGAAAAGGGTAAAGCTCCGATCACGATTCCAACCCGCGCCATAAAAGTTTTCGATGTAACCGGCGCCGGCGATACAGTAATTGGAACATTCAGCCTTGGACTCGCAGCCGGCTGCAGCATGCAGCAGGCTGCCGAAATAGCGAATCTTGCTGCCGGCGTCGTCGTCGGCATCGTCGGCACAGCAGTGGCCACCAAAGAACAGGTTCTTGAACATTACGATCTCAGCATAAGTCACTCAAAATCAGCTATCATCGCCTGAAAGGAAATCAAACATGCAGAAATACTTTCTTGAAGATCTCAGAGCGATGAGCATCACCACCTGGTCAGCTGGCGAATGCGATCTCGCAACAATTTTCGGGCAGGCGGCTGCAAGCATGATTGCAGCTCTGCGCCAGAAAAATCGCATACTGGTCTGCGGCAACGGCGGATCTGCTGCTGACGCCGAGCACATGGCGGGCGAACTGGTCGGACGCTTTGGTTATGACCGCGCCTCGTTGCCTTGCGTGTCTCTTTGCACGCCTTCAGCCACCTTTACTGCGATTGCCAACGATTATGGTTACGATCAGGTATTCAAGCGCCAGGTGCAGGGACACGGCAGTGCTGGCGACGTTCTTATCGGCATTTCGACGAGCGGCAACTCGCCCAATATTGTCGAAGCGTTCAAAGCAGCTAAAGAAATGCAGATCACAACGATAGCAATGACTGGCAGCCACGACTCAAAGCTTTCACAAATCGCTGACCTGACTCTACGCGCACCATCAACTCATACGCCACGCATCCAGGAAATCCATGGAGTGCTTGTACACAGTCTGTGCCGCGCGGTTGAAGAAGAGATATTTCCAGCATCTGGCCGCCCACCGGCATTGCCTCATGGAAAAATGATCACACCCGTGCAGATTGAAGTGCTGGCCGCGGCGATTGCAGGGCGCAGGGCCGTGTTCACCAATGGCTGTTTCGACATTCTTCACCCCGGGCACGTCTATGTCCTGCAGGAAGCCAGAAAACTTGGAGAAATGCTGATTGTCGGACTTAACAGCGACGATTCGGTCAGGCGACTGAAGGGGGAAGACAGACCCTATCATTGTTGCGAAGATCGTGCTGCAGTGCTTGCCGCACTGGCCTGTGTCGATTATGTGGTCAGCTTTTCCGAAGACACGCCAAAACGGCTTATAGAGGCTCTCACTCCAAAAATTCTGGTCAAGGGTGGCGACTACAACCACGAAACCATAGTCGGAGCAGACTGGGTTACCAGCCATGGTGGCGAAGTAAAAGTTGTTCCGCTGCTACAGGGTCATTCAACTACAGGAATCCTCAAATCCAATGGAAAATAAGCGCAATTATTCGGTAATTGGTGTTGTTCCCGCCCGACTCGCCTCGGTCAGACTCCCGGAAAAAATGCTGGCTGACCTCGCTGGCGAGGCTCTGGTAGCGGTTACTGCGCGCTCAGCCATGAGCAGTGGCGCTTTCGACGAAGTCGTGGTGGCAACCGACTCGCCGAGAATTGTCGAAGCTGTCGAAAAATGCGGTTTCAAGGCATATTTAACCGACCCGCAACTGCCAAGTGGCACCGCCCGCGTTGCTGAAGTCGCACGCCTGACGGGTGCCGATGTTTATGTAAACATTCAGGGCGACGAGCCACTGATCGACGGCGAAGGTCTGCGACGCGTTGCCAATGCCTTTACTGACAGTGCGGTAAAGATGGCCACGTTGTGGTTTCCGCTGCTTCCAGAAGACGAAGGCAACCCCAACGCTGTCAAACTGGTCGTCGACATTAACGATGATGCCATATATTTTTCGCGAAGTATTATTCCGTTCCCGCGCAGTTATGAGCGCTTTGCGCCGCGCAAGCACCTTGGCGTCTATGGTTACCGCCGCGATACACTGCTGCAGTTAACGAGTTTACCGGCCTGCGATCTCGAAAAAGTCGAGAGTCTTGAACAACTGCGTGCTCTTTATCACGGCATAAAAATCAGAGTTCTGCCGGCAGCGCACGACTCTATCGGCGTCGACACTCACGCCGACCTTGAACGGGTCAGAGAAATACTGCGTCGCAGACGGGAAAAATAAAGACAGGAGCCTCGCACGAAGGCACAGAGACACTAAGAAGAATTTTTGAGATTTGTGAATTAGATCTGGCAGTGACTTTGTGGCTTAGTGGCTTTGTGCGATGAATGGGGTTTGTGATAGCGGCTGCTTGCAGCGTTTTGACAAAGCATAAGGAGACTGGTATGGCACGATTCGTATTCATTACCGGAGGGGTTCTGTCGTCACTTGGCAAAGGCATCACTGCATCTTCGCTGGGCATGCTGCTGAAGGCACGCGGTTTAAACGTGACAATCATGAAGTGCGACCCTTATCTCAACGTCGACCCTGGCACCATGAGCCCATACCAGCATGGTGAGGTGTTCGTTACCGAGGATGGCGCCGAAACCGACCTGGATCTCGGTCATTATGAGCGCTTTATTGACACCAACATGACCCGCTATAACAGCCTGACCACCGGGCAGGTCTACTCTACAGTAATAAGCAAGGAACGCCGGGGCGACTACCTGGGCGCTACCGTGCAGGTAATTCCGCACATCACTAACTGTATCAAGGAAAACATTGTGCGTGTGGCCGCAATCAACGACGCCGATGTAACCATTGTTGAGGTCGGCGGTACTGTCGGCGACATCGAGAGCCTGCCCTATCTCGAAGCAATCAGACAGATGCGCAGCGATGTCGGCCGCGACAATGTCTGTTATGTGCATGTGACCTATATTCCTTATTCAAAGGCAATCGGAGAGATGAAATCGAAGCCGACGCAACATTCGGTAAAAGAAATGCGCGCAATCGGCCTGGCGCCAGATATGATTGTCTGCCGCACCAATCGCTCATTGACCAAAGAAATCAGAAGCAAGATTTCGCTATTCTGCGATATCGACGCCGATTCGGTTATCGAAGCGCGTGACGTCGACTGTCTGTATGAGATTCCGCTCGACATGGAGCGTTTGGGCCTTGCCACACTGGTTCTGAAACGTTTTAACCTCGAAGCCCGTCAGCCTGATCTTGAACAGATCAAAGAACTGGTCAAAAACGTCAAGGCGAACAAGCATGCCAAGGTTCGCATTGGACTGGTCGGAAAATACATCAAGATTGCCGACGCTTATCTGAGTGTAATTGAAGCCCTGCTGCACGCTTCTATCAGCCATGACGCCAGCCTGGAGCTGGTATGGGTATCTTCGGAACAGATTGAGCGCGAAGGATGTGAAGGTCTGCTCGACTCTCTCGATGGCATTCTAGTGCCTGGCGGCTTTGGCGATCGCGGTATCGAAGGCAAAATCATCGCCATTCAATACTGTCGTGAAAAACAGGTGCCTTTCCTCGGTATCTGCCTGGGAATGCAATGCGCAGTAATCGAATTTGCCCGCAACGTTGCCGATCTTGCCGGTGCCAACTCTTCTGAAAACGAGCCTGACTGTCCGCATCCGGTCGTAAGTCTGCTGCCAGATCAGACCGGCGTGGTCAAAGGTGGCAGCATGCGGCTTGGCGCCTACCCTTGCCGGATAAATCCTGAAAGCAAAGCCGCTGAGCTCTATAATGCGCAGCTTATTTATGAGCGCCACCGCCACCGCTACGAGGTCAACAATGAATACCGCGCCCGGCTCGCGCGCAAGGGTCTTATCATCAGCGGCACCAGCCCCGATGAGCAGCTCGTCGAAATGATAGAGATCAAAGATCACCCGTTCTTCATTGGCTGTCAGTTTCACCCGGAATTCAAGTCACGTCCGATCCGGCCACATCCGCTGTTTTCAGGCTTCTTCACCGCCGCCGACCAGCACCGCCAGAAGACAACCAGAAAAGACTAACCGCAGATTTCACAGATGGCCGCAGATACGTGCACTGGCTGGTCCTTCGTCAACATTGAGCAAATAGATTGCTATTGTGCTGCTATCTTCGGGCTCTCGGCGGAATCTAGCAAGGAAGAATATTCTATAAACGGGGCTCGTCGCTCGGTCGCATAACTTTTTGCTCCAGCGACTCGCCTCTCTGATTTTGCGGCCAGAGACGTACATTTGCGTCAAATCTGCTCGGCTCACAAGCTTGCGCAAAAAGTGACGCGACCTCTCTTCTCGCGGACCTTACCAGCAGTAAAAACCTGCCTGCGCCATTGTAACGGCTTTGGCAACGATAGATCTTACAAAATCAGATGTTTGGGAAGTGGGTTTGCAGGAAAGCGCGGGTATTGCCGTCGTCGGGCGGATTCAGCAGCAGTGACTGCATGACTGATTGCACCTGGGCACGCGAAATTTGCGGCACCAGTGCAAGAATGTTGCTAATGGCAGCCGGGCGCATACTGAATTCTTCGACGCCAAGACCAAGCAGAGCAATGAATCCGGCCGGGTCGGAAGCCATTTCGCCGCAGACTCCAACCTTGATACCGTGTCGATGAGCCTCTTTGACGCACTGACCGATCAGCCGCAGGAAAGGTAGACTCAGCATATCAGCCAGCCCGGCAAGTTTTTCATTGGTACGATCCACGGCAAAAAAGAACTGCAGAAGATCATTGGTGCCAAGACTGATATAGTGCGTATAGCGGGCAATTTCTTCGAGCATGAATACGGCCGAAGGCACTTCAAGCATAATGCCCCATTCTGGCACTCTTTCGGGTTTGAGCTCATCTACGACCCGTTGATAAATGGTATTTATTTCGGCAAGTTCCCCAGGCACCGAGACCATGGGAAAAATTATTCGACAGTTGCCAGCCTGCGCAGCACGAATCATTGCGCGCAGTTGGGGTTCGAGAATATCCGGGCGGGCCAGCGAAAATCGCACCGATCTGAAACCCATCGCCGGGTTTTCTTCGTTGGCGAGCGGCACATAGCGCAGCGGCTTGTCGGAACCAATGTCGATTGTGCGTAAAACAGCCATTTCGGGTGCCGATTCGACGACCCGGGTATAAATATCGGTCTGAAACTTTTCTGAGGGCAGATCGACGCTTTCCATAAAGATGAATTCGCTGCGAAACAGACCGACACGCTTTACATCAAGCTGTTTAAGCAGAGGCAGTTCTTCGTCACGCACAATATTGGCAGCAATATGCAGTCGACAACCATCTGCGGTCGTATCAGACAAGACCTGCGCTTCATCGTTTGTTCCGAGACTCTGATTGAAACGCTCAACTTCGGCGTCATCTGGAAAGAGCACAAGTCGACAATCGCAACGGGTATCGAGCATGATCAGATCACCGGTTCTGGCCACCAGCGAAAAATTGCTGAGTCCGAAAACCGATGGAATCGCAAGTGCGCCGGCGAGAATCGCCACATGTGAAGTGGCACCGCCGGTGTCGAGACAGATGCCGCGCAACTGCCCTTTGGCAAAATCAAGCATTTCGCTCGGTGTGACTTCCTGTGCGACCAGCACATAAGGCTCGTCACCGATTTCGGCAGCGGGGCCCTGCAGACCCATAAGATGGCGCAAAAGACGACCGCCGACATCCTTTATGTCGATGGCCCGTTCACGCAGATAAGGGTCTTCGATAGCTGAAAATGCTCGGTGCAGCTGATCTACGGTATCTCTGACAATACTTTCGACGTTGACCTTCTCAAGTTTGAGTTTTGCGATCAATTTTGGCCCAAACTGTGGGTCTTCGAGCATCAGCAGATGCGAGTCGAAAATGGAGGCATATTTTTCACCATGCCTCTCCTCGGCTTTGCGTCTGAAGGTTTGTATATCAGATGCCGTCATTTTAACGGCAGCGTTGAAACGCTCAATTTCAGAGTCGATCTGGTCGTCACTGATTTCAATGCGCTTAACCTCGATGCGCTTGCGAAAAACGTAGGCGCGCGCAATGCAGGCTCCAGGAGAGCCGACAATTCCCTTGAGAATGACCGACTGTTTTTTCGCGGTTTCAGACATTTTCAGGCCATTTCCTCACCGAAGCCGCTCTCGATGAGCGATGCCATGGCGTCAACAGCCTCGTGTTCGTCGCTGCCGTCAGCGGTAATGGTAACACGCTGACCAGGGCCGGCAGCGAGCATCATAACGCCGAGAATGCTTTTGGCATTGATTTCGGTGTCTTCCTTGATCAGCTGAATTTCAGATTCGAACTTTCCGGCCAGCTTGACCACCAGAGAAGCCGGGCGCGCGTGCAGCCCGAGCTTGTTGCGTATTTCAACTTCTTTTCGCTTCATGCTAGTTCCTCAAATCAGAATACCCCAGTGGCAAAGCACCAGGGCGAAAACCATCAACAAAAAGGAAATCAGCAGCACGTCAATGCGGGCGCGATAGGCCATAGTGCCCAGCGCAACCAGCAACAACGCGCCGATTCCCTGTACAACTTTTTCACCAAAATAAAAATATTCGAGAGGCAGATTAGTCAACAGAAAGGGCGTATGCACATTGACATGGTTCGGAATCAGGTAAGCAAGCAGCACTATGGTCCCATAGCGCAGACTCTGCCGGATCTGCGGAAACTGGAACCGACGCAGCGACCTGATGATGTGAGTGCCTTCACGATAGCCCCAGTAAATGCCAAAGAACCTGAAATACAGGTGCGGCAGGTTATAGAGCACAAGAAAAATCAGTGGGGTAAGCAGGTAGTTGCCGAAGGCAAAAGTCAGCGCCGCCGCTGCCACGAACGGGCGCCAGCTGTCCCAGAACAGACCGTCGCCGATGGCGGCGCAGGCTGTCATCAGACCTTCCTTGGTGTCGTGAATGATATCTTCGGTTATTTCACCGTGACTCAAGCGTTCTTCCAGCGCCAATGTGACGCCCATAACGATCGAGGAAAAATACGGATTGGTATTGAAATATTCGAGATGCCTGAGATAGGCAGCTTCTCGCGCCGGGCCAGGCTCATGCAGTCGATCCAGACCGGGACTTATTGCATAAAGGAAGCCCATATTCATCATCCCCCGATAATTCCAGGAAGATTGCAGAAAGAAACTGCGAAAGGCAATTTTAGCAAGCATGAAGCGCGGCAGGATTCTCATTTGACGGAACGCCTCCAGCCGGAGCGATAAAGCACAAGCAGGGCAACGCCGATTCCAAGCCATATTTTAGCCGGAAGCAATGTAAAAATTATGATACCACCTATCAACCAGCGCATTTCCTGGCGATCTTTAACACACATGCTTGCCAGTACCGAAAATCCGACGACCGGCAGCAAACCCTGCACAACGATAAAACCGCTTGCATGTTTGAAGCTGAGTGTGCTGGTAAAGTATTTAAGCGGCTCAACCCCGAGCCAGACCACCAGGAAACAGAAAATGAAAGCTTTGGTAAAGGTAAATACGCCGCCCATGGTATGCCCGAAGGCTATTGCCCAGAGCTGGTTGTCTTCGACTTTCTGACAAACCCATGTATCTATACTGGTGTTAAGGCGGCGCACGAACATATCGAGACTGCGCCCAAGCAGACCCAGCGCGACTGCCAGCAGCAAAGCCACAGTATAGCAGACTTCGCGTTCTGAGTAACTTTCGTAGCCACGCCCTGCGATAAAGCCAAGCGCAACCGAAAGCACCGAAGCCAGCGCGGCATCTGGCGGTACGTTCATGCCAAGTGGCAGCTGTTCGATCCACATCAGCTGCAGAATGGTGCCGACCATCAAACCAAGTTTGAGCCCGACAGCGGCTTCGCCAAACATATTGCCGAGAAACAGCCCGGTCAGTGGTGCGGCCACTATCGGTTGCGAAATCATGAACTGCCAGGTCGCCGTCGAATCGAGGTCGACAATGCCGCCAATAAGAGCAATCAGCAAAGAGGCGGTCAGATGTTCGGGCATCGCAAGCTCCAGTTCAACGACGGTTGTTCCATTCAATGACAAAATCGTTAAGTGCGTATTCAGGTGTGATATCGCCGTTAAGCACGGCTTTGAGTTTGTCGCCAAGCGGCGCATAAATTTCGCCACGCCGCGGACTGTTGATAATCTTGCGACTCATCTGCAGTTGCCTGATAAAGGTTTGCAAATATGGGTCCCGTTTCAGTTCTGGCAGTGCAAAGGCAGCGCGTCGGGCCGGCAGCCCAAAATTCACCATAGACATCTGTTTCTGGACTTCGACGCTATACATATATTTTAAAAAGCGCAGTGCCGCTTCAGATGACCGACTGTTCTTATTAATAACCAGGGTTTGGCAGCCGGTAGGAGAGTAAAAGCCATGTGGTCCTTCCGGCAACGGCGCGATTCCAAGATTGTTGGTGTCATCTTTAAAAGCGGTGCCGGCAAGAACTGATCTGATCGCCCATGGACCTGAGAAGATCATACTGACCTGCCCTCCCCCGAAACTGTGCATCATGGTTTGATAGGCACTTGCGCGCAGACTTACCGGAGGAACTGCTTTAAGGGTATCTTTGAGATGAAGCAAAAATTCCATGCTCTTACGAGTCGCGTCGGAATTAATGGCAAGATTGCCGTCAGGCGCAAAATACTGACCGCCAAAGCCGAACAGAAAGGGTTCAAAATACCAGCCATTGGGGTAGATAAAAAAACCGTAGCGCCCGAGATTGATGTCAGTAAGCTTCTCAGCGGCAGCTGCGAATTCATCGAAGTTAGTCGGAATCTCAACCCCTTTCTCAGCAAAGTGTTTTTTGTTATAAAACAATCCCAGACAATCTACTGAAATCGGAATAGCCCAGTATTTTTCATTGTGGGTAATAACACCGCGTGCGATCGGCACCATATCAGCAAGCTCTTCGCTGATCTGCGACTCTGCCAGTTCTCGCACCACCTGTTTCGCGACTAAATCAGGCAACCAGAAACGGTCAGCCCTCATTATATCTGGACCAGCCCCCTCAGCGACGCCCTGAATAAACTTTTCACGGGCTTTGTAAAAATCGACCATAATTTGGGTTACTTCGACATCAGGGTTGGCAATCATGAAGTCACGGATCAGATCTGGCATGATACGCGCTTCAGCGCCTTCCATGGTGTTCCAGAATTCGAGATGAATCCGTCCACCGCTGCTGTCAGCACTCTTACCAGTGCTACTACAGCAGCCTGGCAACAGGAAAAGAAGAAGCAGCAGGCCGCTAAAAGCGACCGGCAATGCGATTCTTTTTCCCTTAAACTTGCTCATATTCATAAAATCGGAGAAGGAGGGCACTGAATCCCTCCTTCACGTAGACAATCTATCAACACGCCTGGCGGCGTCAGTCGTGTTTGCGTTTAATTCTGATGGTGTCAGACTGCTTGAAAAGGTGGAGGCATTTGATCGGAATATGCGCGGTGACGTTTTGTCCGACTTCGACCTTGACCGATGGCTCAACCCGGGCGTTGATGCTGTGCCCGTTACCGACAAGATACAGGTAAGTTTCGGCGCCCATTGGCTCGATGAGATCAACGCGACAGGGCAACTGCAGGGTCGGCAGGTTTTCGGGGTTTTCCAGAGCGATGTGCTCGGCCCGGATGCCGAGGAACATATTGTCTTCCAGATCGCCGGCGAAATGCTCACCAAGGTTGATCTGCCATTCGTGAGCCATGCCTTTGCCATCTTTCGCGGGCAAATCCATGCCTTTGGCGCTGCGCTTGATTTTGAGCATGTTCATCGGCGGCGAGCCAATGAAGGTAGCGACAAAAACGTTGGCAGGGCGGTCATAGATGACAGCAGGCACATCGTACTGCTGAATAATTCCTTCGTGGAGAAGCACAATGCGGTCGGCCATAGTCATAGCTTCTACCTGATCGTGAGTTACATAGACAAAGGTAGTCTTAAGACGCTGGTGCAACTTCTTGATCTCGGCACGCATCTGCACACGCAGTTTGGCGTCAAGGTTTGAAAGGGGCTCATCCATCAGGAAAACCTTAGGTTCACGCACAATAGCGCGACCGAGTGCGACGCGCTGGCGCTGCCCGCCAGAAAGCTGTTTGGGCAGGCGTTCAAGATACTCGCGCAGACCTAGAATATCAGCTGCTTCTTCGACGCGGCGATTAATTTCTTCCATCGGGAACTTGCGCAGTTTGAGTCCGAAAGAGAGGTTTTCGCGCACATTCATATGCGGGTAGAGTGCGTAATTCTGAAAAACCATGGCGATATCGCGATCTTTTGGCGGCAAATTGTTCACAACTACGTCGCCAATCCGGATTTCGCCTTCGGTGATATCTTCGAGGCCGGCGACCATGCGCAGACTGGTGCTTTTACCGCAACCAGACGGGCCAACAAGCACGACGAATTCGCGGTCATTGATATTGAGATCGATTCCCTTAACGGTCGCCTCTTTGGCGCCTTCATAAGTCTTAACTACCTTGGAAAAATTAATGGAAGCCATTTTTTATCCTCGCTTTAAAGTATATCACCTAACGGCATGGGTTCGTTCTGGGGTGTGGGTTGGAAAACCGGGTCTATTCCCAGGTTTAGTATCATATCGAAGTAGCGGCGGTCTTCGGTATCGACGTGCAGCGCTTCGAATATTTCCTCTTTGTCATCGCGGGAATGCATGCCGCCGACATTGAATCGGAGCGGGACGATGCCTTTCTGCAGACATTCCCAGGCATCTCGTGGCGAAGCGACGAGAATGAAAGACTGTTCAGAGACCGATTCAGCAGCGATTTCGCTGGTTGAAAAGAACTGCAGTTCGATTTCTGGCGGAACGCTGAGCGCCATGAGTTCCTGGCGCATAAAATCTTCGCTGATCTTGTCATTGACCACGAGCAGGCGATCTGGTTTTACTTCGGGCAACCAGCCAACAATAACTTGACCGTGAATAAGTCGGTCATCAATGCGTAAAAATGCTGTAGGTTTAGTCATGCTTTTTTTGAAGCTCTTTTTTCGAAAAATTCTTTGAGGTTTATAATGCTTTTGCAGCCGCTTTCCTGAACTTTGCGGGAAAGCTCTTTAAGGTCGGCGATTTCGCGACGGCCAATTGCGTCGAGCAGCATTGGTAAGTTAACACCGGTAATCACTTCGACCTTTTCGTTTTTCATGAATTCGACACAGATATTGGTGGCGCTTCCGCCCATGATGTCGGTAAGAACCAGGCAGCCTTCGTTCAGATATGGATCTATAGCCTTTCCGGCGTTTCTTCTGAGATCATCAAGCGATTCGCGGGCGGTAAAGGTTACAGCATGCACATCTTCAGGTGCGCCCATGATCAGTGAAGAGGTTGCCAGCAACTGTTCAGAAAGGCTTCCGTGTGTGATAACTACAATTCCGATCATCTGTTTCAGTCCTCCAGGCAGTGGTAAAGAACACGACTGGCCGAGACTTCGTAGTCGACGTCAAGACCTGGCAGACCGAGATTACCGAAGATTCCCATGGCAATATCGTTACCGCGCACGGCGAGACCTATTTTGAGGCCGCCGCCGGCGACATTCATGAGTGGGCTATCGAACGAGCGTAGAATGCCGTCAACGAGCTGCATGATGACATGACGGTTTTTCATGTTGATCGCGATGAGTCCGCTGTTTTCGGCGGCGCCGAAAGTATTACGCAGAATCTTACTTTTAAGGTTATCGCCGCTGCCGCCAGCACGGGTAATCACGGCGCGCACGCCATGGCCGGAGAGTAGCGTGACGAGTTCTTCATCATAATCGTTGTCGATCATGCTGCAGAGTATCGCCGCCTTTGATAGAGAGACGTTGCCGTCCTGAAATAGAACGTTTTCGATATCGATCTGATTCATGTACACCTGTTTCAAGAATAAACGGTTATTAGCAAGACATTATAGGTTTGCGATCAGACAATGTCAAGAAAAGGGGCAACCCTTACCGGTAATTCTTTGTACATTGCTTAACTGGGCGCGTCGATCGGTCGCATAAGTTTTTGCTCCAGCGATTCGGCTCTCTGATTTTGCGATAGAAGCTATACATTTGAGTCAAAACTGCTCGCCTCACAAGCTTGCGCAAAAACTAACGCGACCTCTCTCCGCGCTCTTGTTAAGGAGTTTTGCTCTTTTAATCGGGCGCGTCGATAAATCGCTTAAGATAAAAAGTTTCGTTTTTATATCGGATCTGGTTAATGGGCGGTGGTTATCGAATTTATCTGTGTTTTTCTGCGTAATCACCCGGGCGCTTCCGTCCTGATGCGTCCGAGTATCACCCACCTCCTGTGGGCGACTGCGAAAAATATGTTTTATGAATTTTTCGGTATAAAAAAATAGAATGTGTGCCGATACAGGCAGCATGAAAAGTCGCAAACCTTTAATCTGTACCGCCACCGCAATATTGCTGTCAGTTGCCAGCAGCGGCTTTGCTCTTGATTTGAGCAGATTTCAGGCATTCATGTCTAACCCCCGCCGGCAGGAGGCTAAGCCAGCGCCACAGGTTCAGGAACTACAGATGCCTGCTAATTCAAGCCCGTATGGGAATACCGATGCTGACGCATACTACGTTCACAGCCAGCCAGGGCAGTTTGTTCCGCTCGGATCTGGTGAGTCACAACGCGATGGAGAGCGCTACCTGCTGCCTCCGCAAACCCGAGTACCAAATGAGCTGCGGCCGTTGTTGACCGAAAGACTTACGCCACGGCAGGGAGTGGCGATGGCAGGCGGCACTGGCGCGACGCTGATTCCCTCGCCAGGGATTCTGGAGCCGGGCAAAACGGCTCTTGGCGTTCATATTCAGACTTTTCAACTTTACAGTATCAATGACGTAAAATACACTGACCAGGATTATTTTAATACTAATGTCAGTCTGGCCTGGGGTGTCGATGACGGCATCGAGGTTTCGGTTGACAAGGCTTTCGCGAACCAGGATCGCTTTGATATACCAGATCCGCTGTATCTGAACTTTAAATACCAGATGCCGGGGAATGTTACGCTGGGCGGCAGTTTTTCCGGTGGTGACGGCTACAGTTCGGTCTGGGTTGGGGCCGGCGTGCCGGTTGCCTGGGTCGGAGCCGGGGTCAATTTTGGCGCTGACGACTTCAGATTCAGCTATAATGGCTGGGACAAGATCAAAAAAGCACGTTACGGCGGCTACAACTACGCCTACGACAAAGGTGAAGGCTATGCCGATCCGTTTTTCTTCATGATTGGCGGCGCGGTGCCGGTGAATGATAACCTGCGTTTTGTCTACGATTTTAACGGCGACAAATTCAGTCTCGGCTTCAGGTTCAACTACCAGAATTCGTTCTATCTTAACGCTGCCTACGTTTCAGACGGTGATTACGAAAATCTGCCAGGTGCCATTTCGCACAAGCGCAACGATAATTTCATCTTCGGCGGCACCATCGCTTACTAAGTACTTCTCGTGCTCATGCTCGTGCTCGTATCTTTTCTACAGCTTATAATGAAACATGCCGCCGACCCGCCTGTTTTTTACACAGAAATAACGGGGTTATGTGACTATGTCGGGCTTGCGCGGCAGAATCTCATGCGCTACAGCGATTCGGCTCAATGGAATCTGAGGTAGAAGCTTACTCTCTGCGTCAAAACTGCTCGCCTCACAAGCTTACGCTTATGAGACCGGGCGGACTCCATCCTGAGCCGCCCGGTATAAATGCATCCTGCATAAAAAACCTGCCGCCGCCCTGCCTGTTTTTTTTATTAACCAGACTCGTTTTCGATACAATCCAGCTTCAGCCGAAGCGTTGGTGGCGGCAACGCAAAGTGCGCAGATAAGCCTGTTTAAGCTGCTGATAGTCGTGTTTGTTATGATTGATACTTCCGAAGTTAAAGCAGACTTCCCGGTCTGGGCAATTTGTGCATTTCATATCTTTCTCCTGCGGATTTGATTGCTTCATGCAATATTATCGGCAGACTCACCTCGGTCAACCAGTCAGCACAATTTGCCATGCTGATATAATTGTGCCGAGTAATAATTCAAAACGAGCCTGCCACTAAGGCAGCCTGATCAGTCTTTTATATCTGCGCGCCTTATTCGGCGGGAATCGTGGCGACCGCAGGGATGGCGGTGAAGCTGGTTTCGAGGTCGTTGAGCAGGCTTTTTACACGGGTAAGCAGGATCGGCATGGTGTCGAGCAATTCCTGTGGACTTGTGGTGATCCAGCGGCTGATATTGAACTGAAGGGCTTTAAGCTGCTCGAACAGGTTCTGTGCATTTTTCAGCCAGATTTTACCGGGTTCGGTGCTCATTTCTGGGGGCATGCGGAAATTAAGAATCAGCTGGCCGTTGGTAACATGCAGGTGGTTCACCGAGACATGTTGCAAACCGTAAGTACGCACAATCACTAAAATGCGTTCATTGTTAAGATGAATAAGGCGAAGTTGTTCCATGGCAAGAGTGGCGCTGGCTAGACCAGCATCAACAATTACTTCGTCGGGCGGCGCACTGACCTGTAGTTGTTCAGAATGCTTCGACGCTGGCTTTTCGAGAGGCTGAGCATCAGGCACGCTTTCGATGACCGCAGAGCGGGCGGGCGGCGGCGGCGGACTGCGAAATGGCGGGATAAAACCGCGCTCAGCGTTTTCCCGATATTGCTCGGGAACACGTTCGAGGCTGTCAACAACGATGGTCTGGCCGCGCTCGTCACGATATGAGTAGAGCGTCAGCCCGGAGGCGGCCAACTGACTGGTCATAGCCATCAGAAGCAGACAAAAAATAGCTGAGCACAGGAAAAAAGATGACCGTTTCATTACAGATTTGATTTTTGGGCAGCAGTCAGAGCCTCTTTAATTGCTGCCAGTTCACAGAGCAGACCTTTAAGATCATCGAGCGGCAGTATGTTGTCGGCGTCAGATGGCGATTTTTCGGGTTCGGGATGGACTTCGACAAACAGACCGTCAACGTTGCCGGTAGCAATGGCGGCGCGCGCCAGCGTTGCGATGAATTCGCGCTGACCACCGGTTTTGGAACCACCCGAACTAGGTAACTGCAGTGAGTGAGTTGCGTCATAGACCACTGCATCACAATATTCACGCATGATCGGAAAAGCGCGCATATCGACGACCAGATTGCCATAGCCGAACGAGGTGCCACGTTCGGTCAGCAGCACTTCGCCGGCGCCTTCAGTTTTCCGCACCTTTTCGGCGAGGTGGCGGGTGGCCCAGGGCGATAGAAACTGCCCCTTCTTGATATTAACGACGCGGCCGGTCATGGCGGCGGCTTCGGTCAGATCAGTCTGACGACAGAGAAAGGCTGGTATCTGCAGAATATCACAAACTTTGGCGACTTCGGCGCACTGCTGCGGCTCGTGAACATCGGTAAGCAACGGCAGACCGGTCTTGGCCTTAATCGAATCGAGAATTTCGAGGCCGCGCTGCATTCCGGGGCCGCGATAAGAACTTCCGGCGGTGCGATTGGCCTTGTCGAAGCTGGCCTTGAAGATCACCGGAATATTGAGCTCTTCGGCGATTGCCTTAACATTTTGCGCGATATAGAGACAAATGTCTTCGGACTCGATGACACAGGGGCCGGCAATAAGAAAGAACGGGGCATCTGCAGCGAATTTTCTGACCGAAAAAGACATCGAGCACCTCCTGCTTTTCTGGCATTATATCACAATCCACAAGCAAACAATCACTCTGCCAACACCAGTTCGTTCCATTGAGTTTGATTAATCAGGGTAAATATTGATTTTGCTCTCCGCAGGCAGGTTGCGGATAATTGCCGGTTGATATACAATGACGCAAAGCAAGGTGAGTAACAAAACCCATCTCTAAGGATTGCTGATGTTTAAAATTGAACCATTTTTGCCGGAAATAGAGAAGATCTGCAGAAAATTTGAAGCCAGAAGCGATAAAAAACCCCTATCTGAAAGAGAGCATTTTTTCAATAACCCGAAAGTGCTATGAATCATAATCCTAAGGGATGATGCAAAAACCAGGTTTGCAGTGGAGCGACAGTTTGAAACTCTTGGAGAAGCTTTGAATCGCGTAAGAAAGCTGACCCCAGAGTTACTTGCAAACATTAGTGACTGGCAGAAAGTTATTTCTTTCAGAAACATTATTATTCATGCTTACGACAAGCTTAACGACGGTATCGTCTTTGATACAGCAACACCTTACCAGGCCAGCAAAAAGACCCGCCGCCGAGCTTAGCGCCCGAAGCCGTGGCAACAACCTCTTTAACAACCCTGATGGTATCGGAAATATTCTCTTCCGTCAGACTGCGATACGGTCAAAAATTTTGGAGTTGTATGCTTGCCCGCAGGTTTGCTCTGAAGTATACTGGATTCGTGGATAACGAAACCACAAGCTGAATTGCTTATTCTGCCTGGAGAGCCAGCCGTGAAAAAACAACGAAAACTGGTCAGTTTCGACTGGGCTATTAAAAGGCTTTTGCGCAGCAAGGCCAACTTTGACATTCTCGAAGGTTTTTTGTCTGAGCTGCTCAAAGATGAGATCAAGATACTGTCGCTTCTCGAAAGCGAGAGCAACAAGGACTTTCCAACACAAAAATCCAACCGGCTTGACCTGAAAGTCGCCAATGGCAAAAACGAGATCGTCATAATCGAAATTCAGTATGAAAGAGAATATGACTATTTCCAGCGCATGCTGTTCGCCACATCGAAAACTCTCTGCGAGCACCTTCCGGCGGGATCGCCCTATTCGGCGGTAGTTAAGGTTATCTCGGTCAATATCCTCTATTTCGATCTCGGGCACGGCAAGGACTATATTTATCATGGTCAGACCGCTTTTATCGGACTCAATTACCAGGATGAACTTTCATTGAGCAATGAACAACAAAAATTGTTCGATCATACTTCACCCAGCGAAATATTTCCGGAGTATTACCTGATAAAGGTCAACAATTTCAACGATGTGGCAAGGAACACTCTTGATGAATGGATCTACTTTCTGAAAAACGAAGAAATCAAACCTGGCTTCAAAGCCAAAGGAATACAGAAGGCCAAAAGCCGTCTTGACATCATGAAACTGAGCGAATCAGATCGAATTTCCTACAGCCGTCATTCTGACGATCTTCATTACCAGGCAAGCATGGCTCTATATTCAGATTACGGCCTGGCAAAACGCGAAGTCTGTGAGGAAATAGCCCAGAAAATGCTGAGTAAAGGTATCAGTGTCGAGGTAATTTCAGAAATCACCGGCCTGAGCCGCGAACAGCTCGAAAAACTGGCATGCGACAAAAACCGCGTTTCAGAGCCAGCCGCTGATTACAAACCCGCCCGCAAAACCAAGCCCCGCCGCCGCGCGTAAGAGTGTCATTGATCGGTAGGCGCTTACCCTATTCTTAAATTATTTGCCCAAGGCAGTAAATTTAAAGTATACTTTTTTCATGTGCTACAAGAATAAAACCTGCAGATTATTACAAGGTAATTATGCCGGCTGCTGAGCTTACAAAAGAGATGATTGTTCGCTCCCGTGCCATTGCCAAGGGCAAAGCAATACGAGATTTAGAAAGACTTGTTCGAATTTAGATTTATGATTGTTAAACTTAAGAAAAAAAGGATTGATTACCCTGATCTTTCCCCAAAACAGCCATACTTCGTGATTGGCATCGAGGCAGATGATTTCCGCCTTCTGAACAACCTTGGCAAACCATACCTTTACCCTGCCGATCTTTTTGAGGTAATCGACTCGAAGGAACCGGCAAATTGGGTTACAGTCTACGGTGAAGATGGTGAGCGCTATTCATACCCAGAAGCTTTAAAAGAGCCTGGCTTTTTCGAAGATTACTTCGACGGCAAATCCAAGGCCTTTTCCAGGTTTTGGAATGTCATAAACGCACGGCTTGCAAAGGCAGCATAAGCTGGTTTCGCCAAGTTCTTTTGTCGCGAGCAGATCGAAAATCGGCTCGCCAACCTTTCCGGAACAGCCAGTCAGCCCAGTTGCACAGAGAAAGTGCTGATTATCTCTTTGCCAAATTCTAAATTATTGATGATGTTTAAAATTGAACCATTTTTGCCGGAAATAGAGAAGATCTGTTAATGCCAGAAGCGATAAAGAACCCCTATCTGAAAGAGAGCATTTTTTCAATAACCCGAAAGTGCTATGAATCATAATCCTGATACAGCAAAAAACGGTGTTCCCAGGTTATTTAAAGAACTGTCATCTATTCTGGAAGAATTAACCAGGTAACATATCGTATGAACGAGCAGATAGAATTTGTAAAAGAAATTGCCAGGCGACTTGATTCAGCCGGCATTGAGTATATGTTCACCGGATCGATTGCCATGGTATTTTATGCAATTGATCTATTTGCCACCGACTGTTACATTGACCCGGCCAGCGTTAAGCGCGCAGTCGAGTGCTCGGGAATGTTCAATATTATCAGCAATAAGCTCATTCTCAAGGCAGACTTCATCGTCAGGAAAAGTGAAGAATATCGCCGGTCGAGTTTTCGCGCCGCCAGTCAATAGAGCTGGACGGCCAGAAGATTTTTCTTGTTGCCCCGGAAGACCTGGTTATTTCAAAGCTGCTCTGGGGGAAAGATTCAGATTCTGAATTGCAGCTGCGCGACATAAAGAACCTGCTTTCTGCAGTTACCAGTCTGGATCTTGATTATGTGTTTAAATGGGCGCAGATACTGGGAGCCGAATCTTATTTAGAAAAGGCGATGCCTCATGAATGACACCAGTATGGCAGTCGAAATCAGATATCGGGAAATGCTGATGCGCCTGTCTCCCCTGCAAAGGTTTCACATGGCTTCCGGCATGTTTACAGATGCAAAAATACTCGTTGAAGAATCAATCAGACAACAAATGGGCCAAATCACTGACGCTGAGTTGAAAACAGAGCTGTTTAAAAGGTTTTACGCCTGCGATTTTTCAGAAACTGAGCTTGCAGCAATAACCGCCCACCTCAAATTTCACTCTTCTTGAGAAACCGCGTCGCCGAACCTGCCGCACCCTATAAAGCCACCAGAAAACCCAAACGCCCACCAGCCCGCCCCCCCAAAAATAATCGGCGCCCTTCTCAGGATAAATCTCACGGCAGCTGCCGCTGTAGCAGGGAACCCGGCAGCGCTGACTTCAGCCATGATGCTGTCGCGCGCTGTCCCCTGATCCCCGATCCAAAAACGACGCGGAAACTTGATTTTCTCGATTGCCCTGTGTAAACTTGAATTAAGATGCTACCAGGAGAAAAGACAACACAATGACCAGTATGCTTAAAAAGGCCTTTGACGAAGCATCAAAATTACCGGAAATCGAGCAGAACGCATTGGCAAGATGGGTGCTCGAAGAGCTCAAATCAGACAGAAAGTGGGACAAACAGTTCGCCGAGTCTGAAGACATGCTGGCAGAACTTGCCCGGGCGGCGTTGCTGGAAGAATCCAACAACGAGACAACAGATCTCGACGAAGACAGACTGTGATCTCAAAAGCCACCAGTAAATTCTGGAAGCACTATCAAGAACTGCCAAAAGATATCAGACTTCTCTCATCACCAGAGACTACCGAGCTGTAGGTATCATTCAAAGCGAAAAAATTATCTGGTTCTGGGTCGGCTCACACTCTGACTATGACAAACTCCTCAGCAGCCTCAAACACCACAAATAAGCATCTGCAAGAGTTAAGCAAGCTGTCCCCGATCTCCTGAGACACAAAGTAAGCCACAGCTTGACCGTGCCTGCGACACAGATAATAATGACTTTGTCCTGCAATGCGCATAGCGAGGTATTTCAATGCAACCGGCCATTTATCTCAATCCGTTCCACTGCGATACGGTCAAAAATTTTGGAGCAGTATGCTTGCCCATATTGCGTCAGAGTTGGGTGAACAAGCAGCCCTAACTTAGTGCCATTCTATGGTGTCCCCTGATCCCCCCGATCCCATTTCTTGACAATATGTACCTTATAGAGTACATTTGTAATGAGGTCTAACAATGGCAAAAGACTTAAAAAGGGTTCCGGCATCATTCTATCAATCGCCCAGCGGGAAAGAGCCTGTTAGAGAATGGTTGAAGGCTCTTCCGGATGATGACCGCAAGTCTCCCAAGCCATAAAATTGCTCGGGTCCTTTTTTGTGTTACCCAGGACCGTATGGTTTTGCTGCATGGGTTTATCAAGAAAATGCAGAAGACCCCGAAGAAAGAATTGGCCTTGGCAAAAAAGAGAATGAAGGAGATTAAATGATGGCACAGAAAAATGGAAAAATTGGCTCCTCGTTTGAGGACTACCTGAAAGCTGAAGGGGAACTTGAGGAAACCACTACCCTCGCTGTCAAGCGTGTTCTAGCTTGGCAGATTGAAAAGGCCATGGCCTCTCAAGGCGTAACCAAAGCAAAAATGGCACTCCGCATGAAAACAAGTCGCAGCCAACTCGATCGCCTACTCGATCCGGACAATGACAGGGTTCAACTGGACACCCTCTACCGTGCCGCCATTGCGCTGGGAAAGAGGATGATGATCAGTCTCGAGGATGTTCCCGCAACGAAATAGTAGAAAACTTTCAATTGCCACCATGCGATAGCAAAGTCGCCGAGACTGTCACTGAGTATGAACCGGCGAGAAATGCAAAGCCTCACAGGCGTAATGCTAAGAAATAGTAGTTTTTACCACGACCGTTGAGTTTTGGAATGGTCTAGTAAAAATGGACAATTTTACCAGACCATTCCAGACCTACCTGCTAGCCCTGGCAACAACCTCTTTAACAACCCTGATGGTATCGGAAATATTCTCTTCCGTCAGAGTTGGGTGAACGAGCAGCTCACCCGGGCGCTTCCGTCCTGATGCGCCCGAGTATAGCAGACCTCCTGTCTGCATCAGGCTTGTTTCTCCGAGTTCCTTCGCCACCGGCAAACGCAGGTTTCCGGGAACATGACCTGAATTCGCAGAATTCGGGATCGTGTCCCCTGAAACCGGATTAGAAACCGGCTTTCCAGAAACCCTGAACACATCAAAAGCTTTTTCGAGGTAAATTTCGCTACAGCTTCCGCTATAGCAGGGAACACCGGCGGCACCGACTTCTTCCATGATGCGGTCGCGTGACCAGCCGGGTTTGAGCATCGGCAAAATTCTGGCACATTGACTTTGCAGGAAATTCTGTCTAAACTAGTGTTGAGGGTGATATGACCATTTCTTTGTTTCCGGCAACCGAAAAAATACGTGACCTGCTCAACGAACAGCTGGCCGCTCTCGAAACCAGGCTAGATGCTGACTTTCTCTGCCAGGATGGGCCAATTATCGATGGCAATGAAACCCTGTTTTTGAGAATAGTCGAACAGATCGCCAACGAAAAGCAGCATGACACCCTGTATATCTGCCTGACTACAACCGGTGGAAGCGCCACAGCCGTAGAGCGATACGTCAACATCATCAGAGGCAACTACAAAGAAGTCAACTTTATTATACCTGATTACGCCTACAGTGCCGGAACAATTTACTGCATGTCTGGCGATAACATACTTATGGACTACAGCAGCGTGTTGGGCCCTATAGATCCTCAGGTTCCGAACAAAGAGGGGCGCTATGTCCCGGCGCTGGGTTATCTTGACAAGGTAAAAGAACTACTCGATAAAGCACAGGCAGGCACTATCTCTCAGGCTGAGTTCCTGATCCTGAAGGATCTTGATCTGGCAGAACTGAGAAAATATGAGCAGGCAAAAGAGCTTACAATCGATTTGTTGAAAAAGTGGCTGGTGAAGTACAAGTTCAAAAACTGGATCAATCATCAGACAGACGAAAGTCTGAAAGGGCAGCAGGTTTCAGATGCGCAAAAGATCCAGAGAGCTGAAGAAATTGCCGATAAATTAAGCGACAACAAGATCTGGAAATCACATAGTCGCCCCATCAATATGGAAGCACTCAGAGAAATCAGACTGGTAATCACCGACTATGGCGAAGACAAGCAACTACAAAAGCTGATCAGAGATTATCATTACCTGGCAATCGACTTTATTAAAATGCAGAACTTTAACGGTATGCTCCATACCAGGAGATTCTTATGACAAGTTTAAGCGAAAGGCTTGAAGATTTGAAAAAAACCGAGGTACCAGCTACTTTGAAAAACTCCGGCCTGGCAAAGCTTGAAGCAGCTCTTGACAATTTCAAGGAATTGGTCAGAAACGGTCAGACGCAGCCGCGCGGCTACCAGCTCAGAAGCGTCGACCAAGGCATCCTGCAGAGCTCCAGCTATAATACGCCAACAGCCACGCCCGGCACCAGCTGACAATATCGGTCTGCCTGCCTTCTAATTAATCTGCGGATTACTCTCTTCTTCGTGTCTCTGCGGCTTTGTGCGAGAATTCGATTACGATTACGATTATACCCGGCCGCGCTCCCGGTGAGCACTACGGGATACGTGGCTCTAATAACCAAAGGTCATAAGAGCCACCTAATTCCTGTGGCGGCCGAGTATGCTCACATCCATGTGACCACGAGCACGAAAGATTAAGATCTACCTGGTAGCCCTGCCAACGACCTCTTTGACTACGCTGATGGTATCTTCGATGTTTTCTGTGCTCAGGGTCGGGTGCACCAGCAGCATCAGACTGGTTTCGCCAAGTTCTTTCGCCACTGGCAGGCGCTCGGCGGGGCGGATATTCACACCGTGCAGCGGCTGATCAAAAGCTTTTTCGAGGTAAATTTCGCTGCAACTGCCGCTATAGCAGGGAACACCGGTGGCACTGACTTCTTCCATGATGCGGTCGCGTGACCAGTCGGGTTTGAGCAGTTCCGGTCTGACGAACAGATAGTATTTGTAATATGAATGATAGATTTCAGCTGGTGGAATGGTAAGACGCAACGCCGGCAGAACAGCGAACGCCTGATTAAAACGAGCAGCGGTGGCGCGGCGCGTTTCGATCCAGCCGTCGAGTTTGTGCAGCTGAATACGGCCAATGGCAGCCTGAATTTCGGTCATGCGCCAGTTGGTACCGAATGATTCATGCAACCAGCGAAACCCAGGCTCGTGTTCGCGATTATAAACTGCGTCGTAGCTTTTGCCATGGTCTTTGAAAGCCCAGCATTTTTTAAAAATTTCCTCGTCGTCGGTAACGAGCATACCGCCTTCGCCGCTGGTTGAAATGATTTTGTCCTGGCAGAACGAGAACGCGGCAATATGGCCGATCGAGCCAACCGGCTTTCCGTTATAGCGTGCGCCATGTGCCTGGGCACAGTCTTCGATGACGATCAGGTTGTGTTTTGCGGCGAGTTCCATGATTGGAGTCATATCGCATGGCCAACCAGCGAGATGCACGCAAACAATCGCGCGCGTACGCTCTGAGATTTTCTTCTCAATGGTTGCAGCCGTTACGTTCTGGCTGTCAGGATCGACATCAGCCACAATCGGCACGGCACCACGCATCACCGCACAGCTGGCCGAAGCGATAAAGGTGCGACTGGTGACAATAACTTCGTCACCGGCGCCAATGTCGTAAGCATATAATGCTAGTTCAAGGGCAACGGTTCCGTTGAACACGGCAACAGCGTATTTGCGTCCGGTATAACCGGCATAGTCACATTCAAACCCGCGACTTTCGTCGCCGGTCCAGTAGTTGACCTTTCCGCTCAATAAGAGCTGTTGAACGGCGTCTCTTTCGTCGTCGCGTAGTATGGCCAAGGTGTAAATTCTTTGATCATAATTTTGTGTTTGCAGTATAGTGTTGGAATGGCTAGGTTTGCAAAACATAGGGCTAAAGCTTTCACAAGGAGTAGGTTAAATTGAAATCAGAGGTTAAAGTTCAAAAAGGTACGTCGAATACGAGACTGGCTTTAGCCTCAGGCGCTGCCGGTGCGTCCGAGGGAGTGGTTTATGTAAATAAAGACACACTTCGTCCTGCAGAAATAGATAGAAAAACCTGCCATGGTAAAGAGCAGGAGATCGAATATAAGACTTACGCTGAGAAGCAATCTGGTGAAGGTTTTTGGTCAGTGGCGCCGGGATGCGGAGATATTTCTGAAGGCATGGTTTGGGTTTCTGTTATTCGAAAAAACAGTTAAACCGGCCTCACGCAAAAATACAAATAGGATGAAAGGCAGGCGACAAAGTGACCTGGTGCGACTTCAAGCATCGACGACTGTTTTACCGTAAACTCACTGCACGCAATCAGGTATCTCGGCCTGAATCCACAGGCAGGGCGCTTTCCCCCTTTGGGGAACACCAATGATATCGAAATGATTGACACATGCCGCATCGCCAATTACTATGCTAATAATCAACTTTTTGCAGAAGAAAACTTATGAATAAACAAGCCATTTTCAATGAAGTGAAGATCGGTCAGCTCAAGCTGGACCGGCAGAATCCCCGTTTGCCCGAAAAGCTCAAAGGCAGCGACGACAAAACTATTCTCAACTGGATGTTATCCGATGCCACGCTGATAGATCTGATGGCATCAATTGCAGAAAACGGTTTTTTCCCAGGAGAACCGATAATTGCGATAAATGACGGAAATGGTTACGTCGTAATCGAAGGGAATCGCCGACTCGCCGCAATCAGGCTGCTTGCCACCCCTGAACTGGCCGTTGTCAGCCCCAAAGCGGTAGAAACACTCTCAGTCACAGCCAGACAAAAGAACAGTATTCCAGAGAAAGTCTGGCTTTATATCGTCGAGAATAGAAATGAAGTTGGCAACTACCTTGCGTTCAGGCATGTTACAGGCGTCAAATCCTGGCCGGTTATCTCCAAAGCCCGATACCTCAACAGCCTGTTCCTCCAAAGAACAGAAAAAAGCCCTGACGTGTATAAGTATCTTGCCAAAGAAATCGGCAGCAAAGCATCTTACGTAAGGCGCCTTCTGATCGGTTACCAGGCCTTTGAGCTCATACAAAGCAGAAAGTTTTATAATATCTCTGACCTGGATGAAGAAAACTTTGATTTGTCACTGATTACTGACGCATTGACCATGCACCCGGCAATTGCTGAATATATGGGGGTTTCCACGGAAACGGACTGGCCACTTCAAGAATTGAAAAATGACAAACTGAAGCAGGTAACTGAATGGCTTTACTCAAAGTTAGCAAATGGCAGAACGCGGGTTGGCGAAAGCAGAAATCTCAGAGTTTTAAACAAGGTTGTGCAGAGTCCCAACGCCGTGCAGGCATTTGCATCTGGTGAGAAAACCTTGTCTGAGGCTGCAGAAATGACTGATTTTGCCGACGAAAATATTCGGCTCTATCTTTCGAGAGCCATGCAAAACATGGCAGAAGCACAAAAAATCGTTCACCGGAGCAGCCACCCAGATAAAAGCGACAAAAGAGTCGTGGAAGAAATAATAGATTCTGCAGAACTAATTCTAAAAGCCTTAAACGGTAAGCTTAGAGAGCAATATCAGGGTTAACATCCATGGTTTATATCAACATTGCTAATTTCAGGTTACCAGGCGAGAATTCTGAACAAAACGACTGGTTTGACCATATTGAATTTCTGTGCTGCATATCTCAAGATGGAAGCATTACAGAAAGCGCCGTAGTCGACCGTTTTTTCGATGAAAACATCAACTGCCTACAGACGGCCGCCTTGGCGCTTGGAAACGAATTTGATTTTCCGGAGTTATCAGAAAACTACTTCGATTCTTCAGACTTGATCGAGGATGAGATCATAGACCCAGGCATGTATGATTCTCCACTCCGCGATCGAGTTACTGACAAAATTCGAAACCTTTTCACTTCTCTAGCGTGCCGCACACGGGTTTACGGTGATGATTATCCTTTTATTACCACAAACTGCTCAATCAAGATCAGAGACAATTTAACTCCCGTACAAAGGCTATATATTGCACTTTTATTTTCTTCATTGTTAAGACTGGCTACCCGAACCGGCATAAACTGTCTTGGTCATCTTTTTGAGGAACTTTGCGAACCTGCATTCAGGCGTTTAACCCCTGCCGGTGCGAGCAATTTCTTTTTCGGTTCAGGTTCTCACAGAAATTTTTCTGATACGATAACCGGCAGTTTTTTCGATAAGGTTACGAAACTGTGCAGCTTGCTGCACTTGCGACCGCACCCGAATTTCACGAGGGAAAATGCCGGAAGACATAACAATGGCGACGGTGGCCTTGACTGGGTCGGCTTCTTTGAATTTGGCGACAATCAGTTTTCACAACCTGTCTTTTTTGGTCAATGCGCCTGTGGGCAAGACTGGGTAGACAAGCAATTCGATGCCCATCAGTCAAAATGGAAAAATTATATCCATCTCTGTAATGCCTACCTGACCTATCATTTTATCCCGCGAAATTTCCGTAAGGATTCTCTGGAATGGTATAATCCTCTAGAAATTATTGATGTGGTTTTAATCGACCGCTTCAGGCTCCTGCAGTTGCTAAACCAGGAAGCAGATCTCAACAATAAAATCGAGAACCTCTATCGCCCGCTTTTCGATGAAATAGAACAAAACAGAGGGAATTCTGAGCAGTTCGCATAAAACACAAATTTCATCGACCGAGACGAAATACAGTGCGAAATATCACAAGCAGGTCTGAGCAGATATTGCGTTGCGCCAGGTACAACTTATTCAGCTTGATTTTGCGTTGCATGATCACTGACTTGTAGTATTCTTCAGGGTTTTCTTTTTTTTCGAGAATCTCGTTTTCGTTGCGGTAGGCAATCGAAGCGATATCAGTTACGCCAGGTCTTACCTCAAGAATGCTTCTCTGTTCTGGGGTATAGAGATCTACGTATTTTCTGACCTCCGGGCGGGGACCGACAAAGCTCATCTGGGCAAACAGCACATTGATAAACTGTGGCAGCTCATCGATTTTGAATTTACGCAGCCAGTAACCGGCAGTAGTTATACGCGGATCGCGATCGCCAACAGTAATGAGCGTACCGATTCTGTCGGCATTGGTCACCATGGTTCTAAATTTAAAAATCTTGAAAGGCTTCCCTTGCAGGCCTATGCGCTCCTGGCGGTAGAAGATCGGTCCAACTGAATCGAGTTTTACCCAGAGTGCGGCGGCGGCCATAATCGGACCGGTCAGCCAGATGCCAAAAACTGCTCCAGCGATATCCATTATTCGCCGCAATACTGCGTCTATCATTTTCTGTATTTGTTCACGATTTCGAGCACTGCTGATATTACTCTTTCGACATCAGCTTCGCTCATCTTCGGGTAGATCGGCAACGAAATTTCGCGTTCGTATAAATCCTCTGAAACAGGAAAGTCACCGAGCTTGTAGTCGTAGCGGTCACGGTAGTATGGGTGGAGATGCAGTGGAATAAAATGAACAGAGGTTCCGATGCCGCTGTCTTTCAATCGCTCGATAAAATCAGCCCGCGAAACATTGAGCTTTTCTGGTCGAATACGCAACGTATAAAGATGCCACGCATGTTGATTTCCAGCCGAGCCATGGCAGGGAATCTGCAGTTCTGGGATGGCAGCAAATGCAGCAGAATATTTCTGAGCATACTTCTGTCTGATATCGCGCATCCACAGGGCCTTGTCGAGTTGATGCAGTCCCATCGCTGCAGCAATATCGGTAAGATTGTATTTAAACCCTGGCTCTATTACTTCGTAATACCAGGAGCCTTCAGCGGTATAGCGTTTCCAGGCATCTTTGCTTATACCATGCAGGCGCATGATTCGCATTCGTTCAGCCATGTCATCATCGTCTGTGGTAATCATACCGCCTTCGCCGGTGGTAATGGTCTTGGTTGCATAAAACGAGAACACTGTCAGGTGTGAAATGGTTCCAACCTTTTGTTTTTTGTATTCGGCCGGGAAAGAATGTGCCGCGTCTTCAATCACGACAAGGTTATATTGCTTTGCCAGTCGGCTAATAGCTTCCATTTCGCTGACAAGCCCGGCAAAATGAACAGGAAGCACAGCTCGAACCCGCTTTGAATCGCTTTTTCTAAAACAGATCCCGTCTTTAACCTCGCATTTTTCGGCAAGGTATTTTTCAAACAGAGCTGGATCAAGAGTGCCACATGGCGACTTAACGTCAATAAGATCCACATCTGCATCGAAATATCTGACAACTTCAGCTGTAGCGGTAAACGTCAGGGGCACAGTCAATGCAACCTCGCCCCGTTGCAGACCAGCGGCGTCGAGCGCCAAATGCAAACCGGCAGTAGCCGAATTAACAGCTACTGCGTGTTTCGAACCAACATAAGCAGCAAACTTTTCCTCAAACTGCTTACACTTGGGGCCAGTGGTTATCCAGCCGCTCTTCAGTGAATCAATAACTTCGTTTATTTCGGCATCATCTAAATACGGCAACGCAAAAGGCAAAAATTCAGAGTTCATAAAATACCTTCAGCTAGAATTAACTAGTAGTTTAAGAAATGCAAAAAGGATTTTACACCAATGCTAACGAAAAAACCATACTTATATAAACCCGAGCCACCGTACAATCAATTTAATCAGTCGTGCCTTGGCCTATTTTAAGCTCCATGTAGAATTGCCCGGCAACATAACCAATTATTAAAAAACCATTCCTAAGATAAAACTTAAGGGCACCAAGGTTGCATACGCGCACATATAAACCTATTGAGCTATGCCCCATATTGATGGCGACAGCACAGCACTTTTCCAGCAATGCCTTTCCAATACCTTTTGTTGTTCTTTTACTGACAATCGAAATTATAAGAAACTTTGCTTCAGTAAATGTCACAGGCATGTCAAAAAACTTATAATATATATCACCTATGACCTTTTTGACCGCTGTCGACAGATTAAGCAATGCTGCCAAAAACAAGCCGGCTCTGTTTGCTTTCTTAAATACGGCAATTTTGTTCGGAATTTCCTCACCGCAGGCAACGAAGCCATTAATTGTCGTCTTGTCGCCGTCTTTGGCTTCAGAAATTATTATCACACACTTATCTCTTAAAAAATATTCATAGTACCTTCCCAGAACATGATCAGGCAATAAAGATGTAAAGTGAGACCGACTATACTGCTGTTTATGGAGCGCCACAATGTCAGACAAATTGCTTTCAGATGCAGTATTTACAGCTAACATTTTGCCCCATCCCACTCATTTATCACGGCAACTATTTTTTCAAGATCTCGATCGCCCAAGCAAGCATAAATAGGCAAACTAATAACTTCTTTATGAATCCTTTCTGTTAAGGGAAGGGATGTGGCATTTTGTTCGAGAAATGCAGGCTGTTTATGGGGAGGTATCGGGTAATGCACCAGAGTCTGAATGCCATTTGCAGACAAATATTGTTGCAGTGTATCTCTTGCAGCATTTCTTATAACAAACAAATGCCACACATGGCTGAGATCATCTGAGGTTGAAGGCAACACAATCAGTTCGTTATTGATACTTTCCCGGTAATATCTGGCGATATCACGTCTTCTCAAAATTTCGTCGTCAAGATACTTTAATTTGACCCGTAGAAATGCAGCCTGGAGCTCATCTAGTCGGCTATTAACACCCTTATAGAGGTTTTCATACTTTTTGTGACTACCGTAGTTTCCCAAGGCTCGAATAGTTTCAGCCAATTCACTATCATTTGTCGTCACAGCACCAGCATCACCTAAAGCGCCCAGATTTTTCCCAGGATAAAAACTGAAACCGCTTGCATCGCCGAGGTTTCCACAGCGTCTATCACCAAAATATGCGCCATGGGATTGCGCAGAATCTTCAATAATTTTGAGTTTATGATTTTGGGCTATTTCAACTATTTTATCCATCTGACATGCCTGCCCATACAAATGAACTGGTAATATAGCTTTTGTTTTAGATGTAATTTTTTCTTCTATTTTGCCTGGATCAATAAGATAAGTATTGATGTCTGGCTCAACCAAGACTGGAACCAGATTATTCTCAGTAATAGCAAGAATTGAGGCAATGTAGGTGTTTGCAGGCACTATAACTTCGTCGCCCTCTTTAAGCAGACCAAGCACCTTATATGCACGAAAGATCAAAATAAGTGCATCAAGACCGTTGGCAACACCAATACAATGCTTAGCCCCACAGTAAGCCGCAAACTCTCTTTCGAAAGCTTCAACTTCGCAACCATGAATATACCAACCTGACTCCAAAACCCTTGCAAATGCTTCTTCAAGCTCATCTTTGTATTGCAAATTAATTTTCTGAAGATCAAGAAATTTTATCATTTTTCTCCAACTTTTTTACAAATCTTGCAGGCACGCCTGCGACAAGAGTATTTCCTTCGACATCTCTGGTAACCACGGCCCCCGCAGCAACCATTGCCCCGCAACCAATATTGAGGCCAGGCAAAACAGTAGCATTCGCCCCAATTGATGCACCCTTACAAATCCTGGTTTTTAAAAATTCTCCAGGATACACTTTTGAGCGCGGATACAAATCATTTGTAAAAGTCACATTTGGACCAACAAAAACATCATCTTCGATGGTAATTCCATCCCACAATTGAACCCCACATTTTATTGTCACATTGTTGCCGACAACAACATTATTTTCGATAAAGCAATGTGAACAAATATTACAATTGTCCCCTATTCTAGCTCCCTCAAGAACAACACAAAATTGCCAAATTTTTGTTTCAAAACCAATTTTTTTGGATTGAACATCACTTAATGCGTGAATCATATAACCGCCTTAAAGTCATCATAATTCCTTATATAATCAGCTTCTGAATAGTGTTCACTGGCAAAAACCATGAGAACACAATCTGGCGTAAAATCGTACATTTCTCGCCAAATCATTTTTCCGACATATAAGCCTCTTGATGGTGAATCTAATAGAACTTCGGAGGTCTCCCGCCCATTGTCGAGGTGGAACTTACAACTGCCTGCGACACAAATTGCAATCTGTTCCAACTTTTTGTGAGCATGGAAACCACGGCGAACGTCCATTTTTGTTTGAAATATGTAATAAACCCGCTTGATTTCAAACGGTATGTCTATATTCCCTTCGACAACAGTCAAAGAACCTCGATCATCGCCTCTAACCTGCAAATTATAAAATTTAGTTTCCAACTTTTTTCCGCCCCAGTTTATTGCTATTTGAGCAGACCACGGAGATAATCGCCATAGCTTGATTTTTTATAGAATTCAGCAGCCTGCAGAAGCTGTTCTTCGTAAATCCACTTATTAATGTAGGCAATTTCTTCAAGACAGGCAATTTTGAAGCCTTGACGGTGCTCGATTGTCTGCACAAATTGCCCGGCTTCGATAAGACTGTCGTAGGTGCCGGTATCCAGCCATGCGAAACCTCGGCCTAATAATTGTACCGTTAGTTTGCCAGCTTTGAGATACTCTTTGTTTACATCGGTAATTTCAAGTTCACCACGGGCGCTGGGTTTAATATTTTTTGCAACATTAACGACGTTGCGATCGTAAAAATAGAGGCCAGGCACAGCATAGTTGCTTCTAGCTATTTTCGGCTTTTCTTCGAGGCTCATGGCCTTGCCTTCACTGTCGAATTCAACAACTCCATACCGCTCAGGGTCTTTAACCGGGTAGCCGAATATTACAGCACCATCAGCAATTGTCGCAGCTTTTTTTAGGACTGGCGAAAAGCCCTGTCCGTAGAAAATGTTGTCGCCAAGAATAAGGCAACTTGAATCAGAACCGATAAAGTCTTCACCAATGATAAAAGCCTGTGCGAGACCGCCAGGGTTAGCCTGCACAGCATAACTGAGGCTAACGCCCCATTGCGAACCATCGCCCAGCAGCTCTTTGAAGCGCGGCGTGTCGTTCGGTGTAGAAATTATTAAAATCTCACGCAGTCCGGCAAGCATTAACACCGAAAGCGGGTAATAGATCATCGGCTTATCATAAACAGGCAAAAGCTGTTTGCTGACAACCGTTGTTATTGGATAAAGCCGTGTTCCTGAGCCTCCGGCAAGAATTATGCCTTTCATTAACTACTTCCTTGATGATTCTTTTGGTTTATACATTCCGCAATTAGGGGAGATTCTCGAAAAAAATCTGCATTCTATCAATAGAATTTTCTTAGCCAACTCAAGGTAGGCAAAGCGTAGTTATCATAAACGAAATGAATTAAAATTGCAACAAGCCACCTCAATGGTCTCACTAAATGGTAATTTTTTGAAAGAATTAATGCTTTTTGTCGAAATATTTCGCTTCTATTGCGTGTTTTCATAATATTAGCGCTGTGCGAACGATAGTAAAACAGCGGTTCTTTCACCACGCTGAACTCTGTTTCAGATGCACACCTGATTACAAAATCCCAGTCTTCTTCTTTCAAATTCTCATCAAAACCCGCAATTTTATCGTAAAGTTTTCTAGAAAACAATATTGAACCGGCAGGTACGTGTTGGCGAAGAAAAACCTTGTTTAAGACTTTTCCGCTCAGAGGTTTTGCAGGAAACACACGGATATGACGAGCATTATTAGAATCGTCAAACTCTATTGCCTGGGTAAATGAGAACTGAGAATTGGGATTCTGTTTCAGGCATTTGACCTGCTTTTCAACTTTTTCCAAATGCCAATAGTCATCAGAAGCCAGAATTGCAACATACTCGCCTTTTGACCTTCGAATGGCTTTGTTAAGTGTCTTACAGATCCCGATGTTTTCCTGGTTAATAAAAGTGAAACCATGTTTTATTGAAAGCGCTTCAATGATATGAGGGGATTCATCTTTAGAACCGTCATCCACAACAATTAGCTCAATATTTTTATATGATTGATTTAAAACGCTATCAACTGCCTGACTAATATACTTTTCGTGGTTATAGCAGGGAATAATAACACTTACCAGTTCCTTACAGTCCATTATTCTTAACCTTTCGCAATAGCTTCTCATATATGGCAAGCAGCTTAGGGTATTCGTAACTCCAATTGTATTTATTTATAACAGCATCCTTACCTCTCAAACCCATTTCACGTGCTTCAGCTTGATTAGTAAAACAATAATCAATTGCGGCAGCAATGGCCTCCGGGTTAGTTGGATCAATACATATACCACAATGATTTCCTTCTATTATTTCGCGCCACAAAGGGAAAAAAGAGCCAATCACCGGTATTCCTGCTGACATGTATTCAAACAGTTTATTCGGCTGTGAATCTACATGGTTTGGCGCTGGCAGATAGGTAACTAATCCCGCTGCTGAACGACTCATGATATCTCTGACCTCGTTACGACTCACATACCCAGCATCTTCCACCTTGCGCCAGCCCGGGCTCTCTTTGCAATGCCTCTCAATATTGTCGTCAGAAAAGACTCCAGCGATAGCAAGCCTGGCATTTGATTTGACAAAGCGCATTGCCTCAACCAATTCCCAAACTCCCCGGATTGGAGTTATAGCTCCCATATAGCAAACCAGACTCCTGTCCTTAGACCAATCTGCAGAGTTTTCTAATTCAGAAAGCCTTGGGTAGTTGTTTATATCCTCAGCCAAATAGCCCATTTTGGTAAATTTATTGCAAATAGTTGAAGTGGCGCAGACAATATAGTCAAGCTTTCTGCACACCTTTCTTTCATAAGCAGCGAAGCATTTGGAAACAACATTCCGGACGATCTTCCCTAAATACGGCTTAGTTAGAATATCGGCAGGATAATCTTCGTGAGAATCAAAAATAACAATCTTACCAAGTCGCTTAAGTTTTGCAGCCCAGGGCAGAAGCTCTGGATCATGCAAATGATAAACTGTTGCATCTAAGGCTATTGCCTTGGCAATAATCTTTTTAGTAGTCTTGAACATTCGGCCCAAACGTCCCCCAGACGCGCCAACATCGTATATCGTAATGCCGTTTTTGTCTTCGTCTCCTTTGCCGTCTGCAACAATAAAAGAAACAGAATAACCAGCTTCCGATAAAGAGCTGCACTCTTTCAAAAAAATTCTGTTGTCGTTCCGGGGATGAACCGAAGTAAGATGAGCTACTTTTAACACTTATAATTCTCCACGATATTTCTATAGATTTTTGCAACTTTTTTTCTGACAACACTGCCTTGCCTTAATGCTAAAAAGCCAAACATCATAGGCAAAACGAACCAAACAATTAATCTTTATGCCATAAGTTTTTAGCACTTTTCATGAAACAAAATTTCACCCACAGCGGCGTACCGGCCACCTCTGTCTAATCAAAAGATTTTTACAATTTGCATACTCTCAGCTATCTGCATGCACACCCACATTCAACTACCCTTTCACTGTAAGCTTACGTTCCCTAAAAGAGGAAACGAAACGAAACAATATCATCACAATTATGATATTCAATACAGTAGCTATCAAAAGCGAATTATGGGGATAAAATAATAAACGATAAAAAACACCCAGTGGAATATATTTCTGCAAGAGAAAAATGTAATAAAATTTTTTAAATTCACTGTTTGTGTATACATTTTTTAGATGTTCAAGCTGATCAATGTGGATTTGATGGTAGCTTGGATTCGCCATATATTTTACGAGATCGTATCTACTATAAAACAAAGCATTGAACTTAGGCAACATGGTGGCGGTTGCTGCAATTGATTTTTTCAATAAATCATTATAATTTTTATCAAAACATACAAGCCTCTCAAGACCACAAACCGCAAAGATGTGACCATTCAGAGCATATGAACATGGATTGCTATTTTTTGCGTATTCCTCAAACCAAACACCGCTATCGCCCAGGTAAATAGCAACCCCTCCAGACGCAACGGGCACTTTCAGTAAATTTGCACTAAGTTGTGCATCCTTAAAATATTTAATATCCCCCGTTAGGACATATGCAGACAAAAAAGTTTTTATAGCTAACCCCTGAGCCATTCCAGAATACCAAGGAGCCGTCAACACATTAGCATAACTTGGGTAATCAAAATTGTACGGGAAAGCAATGTATTCAATATCCTCCAAATTTGAATAAACACCAATAGAGATAAGAAAATCTGCTGCACGAACGATTCTATCAACGTTTTTTTTGCTTGCTAACTTTTTTAAACTTGAAAAATCCTTTGCCACGTAGCAATTGAGAGCAGAATCAGAAAGTTCTTCAACAGACTGTGATATGTGAACAGGATTTATTTTAAATTGATCGGAAAAACCATAACTTGTCTCAAATGATTCTTCGTTAAATTTTGACACACTGCCTGTGAGAAATAAATTTTTCACTTGCACTAATGCTATTGTTTGCACCCCTTCGAAATAATGGGTAACAATGATTGCCAAGACAATCAACATCAATACTTTTTTTAAAGTTTGCATCTATATTCCCTTAATCAAAGCCGAACTTCTCTCAAACCAAAATTGCAAATCGAGTTATTTACCAGCTTGTTGGCAGCGAACACTAGATAAAAGTCTCAAAAGCAAAAATGTCATAAGAATCGGAAGTATTTTCCACAAGGAAAGATTAAAAAATTCCCCTTTAGGATACAGCATTATAAACCCAATTGAAAGTTGCATTGAAACTATATAGACCCAAAAATTCTTACTCTTAAGAGTTAAGTTATATAACAACGCAGAAAATGAACCAAAAAAAAACATACCAATGAATGGACCAAAAAAACCAAAATTAGCGTACATTTCACCCACACCAGTGGGTGGAAGGAGACCACCTGGGAGATGTGAATACCAAACCTCCTTTATCATGTAACTCGGCTGCAACACGACCCAATTAAAAGAAGAGGGAAGAATATTGCATACCCATGAAATTAATGACTGCCCGTTGAGAAAACCGATGTCTTTATCCCATGCATCAATTATTTTTATAAATACTCCAATATTTGGTAAATTTCCACTTTCAACAGCAAAATGCCCCAACAAACCTAGAAGTGAAGACAGTTCCTGTGCGACACTAACAATCAATTGCCCGGTAATCAAACGATTACTTACAATTCTCAATAAATAGAAAAGTAACCCAGAAACTGCTAAACCAAGTAACGCAAAACAATATTTTGAGTTACTTGGCAATTGCTTTCTTCTAATTTCAACAAAATAGAATAACCCAACAAAACTAGTTATGTATGAAATTGTTGAAAAAATCCTTGCAGTGGAAGCCTGTATCACAATTGTTGCTGCGAGAAAAAGCACAAAAGGGAATGACCAATTCTTTTTATGTCTTAAAAGTTTAAAGAACCAGAGATACATAGCATTATAGGCAAACAAGTAGCCAAGGGTAGTTCCTGTATGCTCAAATTCATAGGACCTCATTGAGAGATTGACCATATAATTGAATGCATTACCACCAGCAAATATGAAAACGTTATACAAAAAGTTGAAAATTCCAATTGAAAGAAAAATCAAAATAATTACACTTACGACCGTATCCGATATCTTTGCTTTGGTTTCAAAGCATAACTCTACCTTTAGGTTTTTCTCTCTCACAAAATAATAGCCAAACAACATAAAAATGTAACCAAAAAATAAATACATACACGCGTGCCCCATCAGCGTGGGGATATCCTGGCTAAAGGTAGAATTTTGAACAAACAAATTATTTTCAAAATTATTATATATCGAATATCCGCCTGCGATTAACACAGTTGAATAATACGCACTAAACAAAACCACCGGCTCGAAAAGAACAAGTTTCTTTGAAAGCATAAAAAAACCAAATATTGCCAAAGCAAGCATTATCAAAAAAAACACTGCGACTTGATATTCTTGTTCACCCCTAGCTGAATGAATCAGAAAAGCAAACAAAACTAATATTGTCAATAAAAAAAAAATCAACAGCTTTGAATAATTTTTCCAATGTGTTGAGCTATTACTCATACCATTTAAAAGGCCCATTTCATGCCCCCCATTGCAACAAAAGTTCATACGTTTCTGAATCTTCATTGCCTATATTAGATTTTAGGTGCTAAACCTGTAAAAGCTTTTTTACGCTCAATCGCAGTTTAAGTAAAACTTTAAAAACGATCTCCCAAAAACTATAAGTAGCAATTATAAAAATCGCCAACCAAATCAAGATACTTAAAAGAAAACGTTCCTCACCCCCTAAAGTCGTTAAACCCGTAGCGAATAAAAGAATTATCAAACAAAAGTATATTTTTTTCCTTGGGAAACTTCGCCAAACATAAGCAGAGCTCTCTGTTCTAACAAGGAAAAACACAAAAAATGCAACAAAAGTAGCCATTGCTGCACCACGCGCACCATAATCAGGAACCCAGATCCAACACAAAAAGAAGTTTGCAATAAGTGCAAATATCGGAGCCAACATTGCATATAAGCTTTTTCGAGCCAAGCCAACTCCAACAACGGTGGTCTCTGACAAGGTATAAAGCAATGGCTGGCCAAGACATGCGACCATAATATATTGCACGTTACCATAATCTTTGGGCAAAAAGAGTGGAACTAGCCAAGAAGTCATACCACATATTACGAATGTAAACACAACCATTGCTAACATATATTCAGTTATACTATCTATCTTTTCAAGATTTTCACCCTTGGCCGACCACTTATAAACCATAGGTGCCCAAACAGTAGAAAAAATGCTTTGAAAAATTAACCCTGCGCCAGCAAAGCTCTGCCCAACAGAATAAAGTCCAAGCTCAGAATAAGTCGCAGAGCTCCTAAGCATTAGCCTACTCATCGCAGAAAGCCCCCAGAATGCAACTCCTCCCAAAATTAAAGGTGCCCCAAAAATTAGTAGACCTCTCAACTTCCCCCAATCAATTTTTTCTTTGATTACAGCTAACAAATCATTTCTTATAATCCAGATTAGAACCATTAAAACCGACAATATGCTCAACATTTGAGCCAAAGCCAGCTTTTCAAAATCTTTTGTTACAGAAAATAACCAGTATGAGAATACCACTAATGCGAAAATTACTTTAGGCAAAACTTGGCTCAGAGAATAAGCCATTGCTCTCTCCTGCATTCTTAGAACAAGCGAAAAATAGCGTGAAACAAAACCTGCAAAAATCGTAACTAAAGTCAATAAATACAAATTCATGCTTGTTTGATCATAAATAATAAGCATTAGTTTGTCTCTGTATAAATATGAAAAAGGAACAGCCAAAATCAACATTAGAAAACCAGGCAAGATCGTAAGCAACAAAAGACTACCCTTGCGTTCTGTTTCATGATATTCACGAACGTAAGCCTGATCAAGACCAAGTGAAAATAAAAGAGCAGCAAAAGAACAGGCTACCTGCAACATCGCGATGCGACCAATATCTTCTTTTGTGAAAAACCAGGCAATTGCTGGTAGAGTCGCCATGCTGAGGGCAGCAGAAAGCAACGGTCCTAATGAAAATTGGGCAATTTTCTTATAGTTCATTAAAAAAATTATACTTTTCTTGTTTTTTCAGAAATCAATTAATATGACTACCATACATCATTTGGGACTAGCCTGCAATGCCTTTCCCGGCAACGACTTTTCTTTAGTAGAGTCCTTTTCAGAAATTTGAACTTGAGCCAACTCAGAAAGAATTCCGTTTTTGAAAATCCTGCACGTGTTTACAGAACTCGCCTTGCAAGGTCGCGAACGATTGGGACTGTCATTCGGGATTCCAATGACTATAATGCCCCCCCCTCAAGATTTTCTCAAGGATAGTATGTTTCAAAACATTTGTAAATGAGGTTGTCGTATTAGTCGTAAAGATTCAGTCTTAGGTGGGAATGGCTTAATTGCTATTCCAGGCAGAACAAAAAATCTATTATCTGCTTTGGAATGAGCTTTTCATTGCCAGCTACCAGGTCAAGAGTCTGTTTAAATTTTGCGCTTGGATCTCTGGTTCTTTTTTTGAGCGTATGAAAAATCGAGGTCAATACTCCTCTGGTTTTTGCTCCTTCTTGCGAAGCTGAACCAAAACTTACTTTTCTCGCCACAACAGTTGGCCGCAGATCTCTTTCTGCAAGGTTGTTGTCGGCATGAATATCTCTGTTGTTTGCCCAATGATACAAGCGACTTTCATTTTTAACGAACAGTTGCTGTATATTTTTTATCCCCAAATGCTTGGCTGGTAAGCTCATGACCTTTATTATTTCTTCTTTGGTTTTTGCTGCCAGTTTATTAAATTTAGCAGCCGTAATGGGCTTCATTCTGAGTTTAATAGCTTCAGTCATCAGAGGAATCAACACAGCTACAAATCTCTCGACTTCTTTGCTTTCCGGATGCCTTTTCTGGAGATCTTCAATATCCCGGATCAAGTGAGCGTAGCAATACTGAATTTTACACGGCGCCTTGTTGTAGGCAGCATATCTATCGACGATCAAAACTCCGGGCAGTTGTTTATCTCCAAAAACCCTTTTGGGAACAGCAGATGATCGATTTTCTCCGAAACAAAAATAACTCAATTTATCGGTAGCAAAAAGCCATGTATAACCGTTTTTCCCGTCGACTCTCCAGCTGGTTTCGTCAGCATGTTTAACTTCTGCGATTCTGTATTCGGAAATCAACTGCTCAGAGACATTTTCAAAGATCTTAGAAAGCCTGTTAAATATACCTACAATGGCGCCATCTCCGACACCAGTTAATTCAGAAATGCGGCCGATTGGAACTCCATGCAGATAATGCATTTCGGCAATATTAGTAATAAGTTGGTTGCCAAAAAGACTCTTGTTCATGACGCCAGGGATAGAGCTTTGGAACGTTTTTTTACAGCAAGCACAATGCTTTTTCTGAACCATGTAATAGCGCTTTTCAGGCTTCTTCGGTGGAGATTCCAGAACGCTGCGACTTGAGTAAGACTTTATCTCAAGTTTATGACCGCAGTCTGGGCAATTATCATAATCGCAAGACACTTCGTTATGTGTCTCAACTTCATCGTAATTATGAGACTTTCGGCCGTTACCTGAATGGCCTTTTTTTGCTCCACGCTTGCCTTTTATTACGTCAGCAGTATTCACCTTAAAAGGAAGTTTTGATGAGGGAGTAGAACTCCCAAAATAGCCATCTTGAGTGAATGATTCTTGAACCTTCAACTGCTTTTTAAGTTGCATTACTTCTTCTTGCAGCTCATCGATGATTCGCTGTTTTTCGAAGCAGAATGAACAGTGTGGGCTAGATTTTTCTTTGGCTATCCTGTGGTATCCCATGAGCCCAATAATAAAAGGAATCAGAAAAAAGTACAAGCTATGAGCACGAAATAATCAAAATCCCACCTGTAACTGAATCTTTACTATTAGTCCTCTAGGATTGGTATGTCAATTTTATACCATTAATGACTTGCTCTGCTTGTATGTTATTGCAGAAACTACTTCTAATGTTCTACGATGTATTTGCTCTGGAGCCCAAATTTTGGCAAGAACATTACGGCTTTGCTGAATCTGCTCAGGTGTTAATTTTATAGATTCGAAATCACCAACATCTTTAAGGTGCTCTGTAGTAAAAAGGAATGCACCTTGCGATTGGAAAAATCTAAGAATTGGATTCTGGACATTAAGAAATATCTTTGCCCCCATATGCATCATCATAATTATATTCCCAAGCCCTTGTTGTCTTAAATGATTCATTACTACATATGAGCACCGACTTGCATGTTCAACATAATCAGCTAGGGGCAAAAAGGTCTGAATTGGTTCAAAATTTGCATTGAATAATGACTTACCACGCTTAATTACAGATTCTGCATAAGCTTTATCGCCATAATTAAGTGGAGTGATTATCTTCCCTGGCAGTTTGAAGCCTTTAATAAGCTCAAATGCATCCAAATGGTTGTTGGCATAAGTCGCGCTGTTTCCTAAAAGAATGTTATTGCCTGACAAGATTTTCTCAGGCAAAATAAAATCGTCTAAACAACCATAATTCCAGGAAAGATACTTTGCCTTAAAGCCCCAGAGAGCATCTTTAACCATGGCATACTCCTCTGGCAATACGGGTGCGAAAAAGTCAATTCGCCGGATGGCATCAAGGAGTGTTTTCCTGCTATTTCTAAACATATCTCGGCATAAAACCAGTAGATGCCGAACACATGCTTTAAAGCTTCTGTTTTTAGAGTAAGCAGCCCTTGTTTTATCCAATAAAAATATTTTTTCATTACTATTCTGCATTAAGGAATAATAATCACCGCCCCAACCTATCCATAAAATCTTCATGTTAGTTGGGACTTTGGCGATTAACTTTGCGCTATCATTATTTAAATAGTGAACAACTATAGCCTCATAAGCAGAAAGCCCTTTTATAAAATCCTTTTCAAAAAGGATTTTAGTTGATAAAATTCTGACTTTAGCCAGCTTGGAAAACTTAAGAGAAGTTTTATCGGAGATAACAACAAATTCGTTCTGACCAGGGCTAGCCCGTTCAAATTCCCTGTAAGCCATGTCCAAAAACATGCTATCTGTTGCGATATGTAAAATCATATAAATTAATTAAACCCAAAAACCTTAAATGTTCAAATTTGAAATTATGAACGTGTTTGCACTTCGCCATTCAGTAATTGCATAAATTCACCTTCGAGTCTAAGCAAATCCTTTGATCTTTCCTTTATTTTTTTTGCTGGTGAACCGCAATAAACGGACCATTCGTCACAACTATTGAGAACCAAAGAATTTGCTCCAATCGCCACACCTTCTCTAATGATAACTCTGGGCATAATGACACAATGGGAACCAACATTCGAATGGTCCATCAAAACAACTTTTCCGGCATTATACCCCGGCTTAAAGTCTTTTGGATACCAAGGGCTCACAAGTGAATTACCAGAAAAATCATCAGATTCAGAAAATATGGCTGTAAAAGGTGAAATTGAACAATTATTTCCGATAGAAATCCCAGAACCGCCGTATAAGGCGACAAAGGCTGAAATGTGAACAAAACTACCAATGCTTATACCGGAACCACCTGAAAGGACACAAAAATCGTCTATTCTTACATTATCAGAAACAAAAACATTTTGGGGAGAATAAATACTGGCTATCTTACTAATTTTGACATTGCTCCCAACACTTCCCAACCCAAGGTTTTTCAAATCCTCTTGAGAATAAAATGAACTCATGTTCTAATTGCCCTTTTCATTTGACTTTATTGGTATGCTGAAAGAATTTTTAAAATCTGCTGCTGTTCTTGAGTTGTCAATTCCGGAAAAATCGGCAAACACAAAATGCGTCTGGAAATATCTTGCGATAAAGGCATATTGCTGGTATTGCCAGAGAATTTTAATGAATCCAGGGACGGATAAAAATATCTTCTAGGAAAAATCTGCTCGTTATTAAAAGCACGTTGAGTTTTTTTTAAGGTCGATTCTGACTCGAAAAGCACTGGGTAATAATGATAATTCTGTGAACTATGCAAATTCCATTGCTGCATTACAAGATTTGCTGGCAAATTGCTCCGGTAATAATCCCAGACTTTCTTGCGTGATGTGGCTATTTCCTCCATCTCATCGAGAACGCACAGACCCATCGCTGCCTGAAACTCGTTAATTTTGCAATTAATCCCCACGCATTCTATTGTTTCAGGGCCAGTAATACCAAAATTTATCAACAACCTGATTTTTCTGGCCAACTCATCATCTGAGGTAATGATTGCACCACCTTCAATTGTATGAAAAAGCTTGGTGGCATGAAAACTCAAAGTTGTTACGTCACCCCAGTTTAAAATTGACTCACCTTTGTATTTTACACCAAAAGCGTGGGCGCCATCGTAGATAACCTTAAGATCATTCTTTTGAGCAATTTTCTGTATTGCTTCAACATCACACGGATTCCCAAATACATGAACCGGCACAATTGCAGAAGTGTCTGCCTTGATAGCTTTTTCAATATTTTCTGGTGCAAGATTCCAAGTTAGTGGATTTATATCGGCAAAGACGGGGCTAATGCCCTCCCATAATAATGAGCTGGCTGTTGCAACAAAACTGAAGGGAGTAGTTACCGCGCTACCAGTAACGTTAAGAGCTTTGTAGGCGACCTGCAAAGCCAGAGTCCCGTTCGATACGAGAATCAGGTTCTTGACCCCAAGAAAATCTTTGAGACGTGTCTCAAGCTGTTTACAGAACTGACCATTATTGGTCAACCATCCAGATTCATATATTTTGTTGATATAACCAAACAATTTCTCTTTGTCTGGTAAATAAGCCTTAGTTACGTTTATCATTTTTTTCCAAATCTATTTGATTAATTCGCGCAAATACTCGCCGTAGCTTGAATTTTTGTAGAATTCTGCAGTTTTCAGGAGTTGCTCTGAATAAATCCATTTATTTATATAGGCAATTTCTTCAAGACAGGCGATTTTAAAGCCCTGGCGATGCTCAATGGTCTGCACAAACTGTCCAGCTTCGATAAGACTGTCGTAGGTGCCAGTATCCAACCAGGCAAACCCTCTGCCCAATAATTGCACGTTGAGCTTGCCAGCTTTGAGATATTCTTTGTTTACATCAGTTATTTCAAGCTCCCCACGGGCACTGGGTTTAATGCTTTTTGCGACATTAACGACGTTGTTATCATAAAAATAAAGACCAGGCACCGCACAATTGCTTTTTGCCTTTTTTGGCTTTTCTTCAAGGCTGATGGCCTTGCCTTCGCTGTCAAATTCGACAACACCATATCGTTCTGGATCTTTTACCGGGTACCCAAAAATGACGGCACCATCGTTTGTCGCAGCCGCTTTCTTCAAAACAGGGGAAAAACCCTGGCCGTAAAAAATATTATCGCCAAGAATCAGGCAAACACTGTCTGAACCAATAAAACTCTCGCCGATTATGAATGCCTGCGCAAGACCGCCTGGGTTAGGCTGCACGGCATAACTGAGACTGATACCCCATTGCGAACCATCCCCCAACAGCTCCTTAAATCTAGGAGTGTCGGTTGGGGTGGATATTATCAGGATTTCACGCAGCCCGGCAAGCATCAACACTGAAAGCGGGTAATAAATCATGGGCTTGTCGTAAACAGGCAAAAGCTGTTTACTGACAACCATTGTAATCGGATAAAGCCTAGTACCTGAACCACCGGCAAGAATTATGCCTTTCATTGATTAGCCACCCTATAGCTTAAAGTTTTAATGGTAATGAAATCTTAGCTCCGTCCTTTGACGACAGATATATCGCGTGAATCAATTCAAGACTTTTTCTACCGGAACGGCCATCTGTATCGGGTTCGGCTTTGCCTTCTAATACATCAAAAACGTTGTGGTAATAAGCTGAATGGCCGAAACCATAGACGTTCGGTGGATTATATGAAGCTTCAAGAATTGCTTTGTCGTCGTCATCGTAGTCAGAGAATTCCCATTTTTCGATTTTATTGATCGCGATACCGCCTACTCTTACGGTGCCCTTTTCGCCGAGGATAGTGATCGAGCCTTCGAAGTTCTTTGGGTAAGCAAGCATTGTTACACTCATGGTTCCAATTGCGCCGTTTCTGAACTTGATAATGGCCGCGCCCGTGTCTTCGGTTTCAACATGGCGGGCCATTGTTGCTGTGCTGGCCATTACGTGATCTATGTCGCCAACCAACCAGTAAAGCATATCTACGTAATGGCTTGCCTGATTCATGAATGCACCGCCATCGAATTCCCAGGTGCCACGCCATTTGGCCTGGTCATAGTATTCCTGGGGTCGCTGCCAGAATACATTGCTCTGAACCATGTAAATTTTACCAAAGCGGCCCTTTTCAATGGCTTTTTTAAGAGCCTGCATTGTGGCGTTGAGGCGGTTCTGTTTGACTACGAATAGATTTACATCCTCGTCGTCACAGGTTTTAATCAGCTTATCAACATCGGCAATGTTTATACCAATGGGTTTTTCGGTAAGCACATGGACTCCGGCTTTGGCGATCTTCATGCCGTGTTGTGGATGCAGACCGCTTGGGGTACAGACCGCGACCAGGTCGAGGTCTTCTTCTTTCAGCATTTTATCGAGCGACTTATAGTGGTTACAGCCATTTTCTTCTGCTGCTTTTTTTGCACGTCCTTCTATACTGTCACAGACTGCTACCAGTTTGCAGCGGTTACCATGTTCTTTTATTGCTTTGAAATGATTGACAGAGATTCTGCCACAGCCAACCAGACCTACTTTTATCATATTTTACTCCGTGCAAGTCATTTAGGAGTTGAAGTATAAACCTGTAAAAAACAAATTGCAATTTTTTTTCAAACCTCTAAAATAGGCTTAATTCAATCGAGGTGAAGAAATGAAAGTTTTAACCATAGTTGGCGCCAGGCCACAGTTTATCAAGGCAGCCGTTGTCAGCCGGACTATTGCTGAATACAACCTGAATGCCTGCGAACCAATTCAGGAGCAGATCATTCACACCGGCCAACATTACGATCAGAACATGTCAGATATCTTTTTCGACGAAATGCAAATACCGCGCCCCCATTATCAACTTGCAGTGGGCTCTGGCAGCCATGCTCTGCAAACGGGACAGATGCTGATAAAGCTTGAAGAAGCCATGATGCTGGAAAACCCGGATATGGTGCTGATATATGGCGATACCAACTCAACTCTAGCCGGTGCTCTTGCTGCTGCCAAATTACACATACCTGTGGCTCATGTAGAAGCCGGGCTACGCTCGTTTAATCATAACATGCCGGAGGAGATAAACCGCATTCTCGCCGACCGTGTATCAAGCCTGTTATTGTGCCCAACAGTTGAGGCTGTAAAGAACCTTGCCAGCGAAGGCATACCCTGCCCACGCCTCAAGGCGAAAGTTGTTAATACCGGAGATGTAATGAACGACGCTGCTATTTTTTATGCAAAGCTTTCCAATAGCAGCTGGCTTGAGCAGAATAAACTGCTGCCACATCAATACATTCTAGCCACTATTCATCGGGCTGAAAGCACCGACAACCCTGAAAATCTAAAAAACCTGATGGCAGCACTCGACATGATCAGCAGAAAGCACTATCCGATTGTCTGGCCGATGCACCCGCGTACCAGAAATCTGATTAGCTCAAACCCTGAATTGAGCAAGCTGCTGGCTACCTCTGCATTTAAAGCTATTGAGCCAATAGGCTATCTCGACATGGTCTGTGCCGAAAAGCATGCCAGGCTTATAGTAACTGACTCCGGCGGGGTTCAAAAGGAAGCTTTCTTTCACAAGGTTCTCTGTGTGACCATGCGCACTGAGACAGAATGGGTAGAACTGGTGGAAGCCGGCTGGAATATGATTGCCGGTCTTGAACCCGAAAAGATCGTCGCAGCAGTAGAACAGATGCTGATGATAGACCCACAAAAACTGCCATGGCCTGACCTTTATGGCTTAGGCAATGCCGGTCAAAACATCGTCAAAGAACTGATCAAATGGAGTAGAGAACAAGCGAGATAGATATGAGCATTTTTAGCTACTTGCAATTCTACGTTTACATGATTATACTACTAGTAACAGTACCCGCCGCGCCTAGTTGCCTTGTGGCAAATGCGTACCAGGGCGGGGCGTTTCTTTTTAGGAATATGCCGCTGTGAACCAAACCTTTACTAAGCCTCCAACGACTCCTCAAGAACAGGTAAAACTGCTCCAAAGCAGAGGGATGGTGGTTTCAGAACCAGAATACGCAGCAGAATTTCTTGCGTTTTTCAATTACTATCGATTCAGCGGATACGCCTTACATTTTGAACACTTTGAGCATGGCCAAAGAACTCATTCTTTCAAAGCTGATACAACATTCGAAAAAGTAGTCAGACTGTGTGAATTCGATTCTGAACTTCGCAGCTTCTTTTTCCCACTTCTTGAAAAAATAGAAATAGCTGTCAAAACAGTATTATGCGCTGAACTGGCACTGAAATATAACGACAGCCATTGGTTTCTGAAGTCCGATTTATTTTGCATGGACAGGTTTGACCACCAGAAAATGTTGGAAGATTGCAGGTCAGAATTCAGAAGAAGCCAGGAAACCTTTGCTGGTTCTTATCGCCGAAAGTATTCTTCACCTGAACTACCTCCTTCCTGGATGATCATTGAGTTATTGTCTTTTGGCAAGATTGCAAAGATCTATGCCAGCCTGAAAAACAGGTCGGATAAAAAAATAATAGCTCAAAGATTCAACTGTTCACCCAAAGACCTCGAATCATGGCTGCATTCTCTCACTGTTTTTCGGAATCTATGTGCCCACCATGCAAGAATATGGAACAGGCATTTTTCGATTTGCGCCAGATTACCTGCCGAGATCGAAGTAAAACAAACAAAAAAAGGCCGATTGGCAATGCTATTCTATGTCTGTCAAAGGCTAATCGATGTCGTTGATCGCAAAAACCGCTTTAAAATCAGCTTGGAAGAACTTCTAGCCAGGCATCCACAAATACCTTTGCAAAAAATGGGCTTTGAACTGATTTTTCCTGCAAATGAAAAATGCTTTACCGACCTTAATCACGCTGTAAGCGATGGAGAAACATTAATGGATAACAAATACTTTGTGCACGAGTCTTCTTACGTCGATGACGGCGTTAAAATCGGCGAAAACACCAAAATATGGCATTTCTGTCATATTCTCGGGAACACTGAAATTGGCAAAGACTGCAGTTTTGGCCAGAATTGTGTGGTTGGGCCTAAAGTTAAGATCGGTAACAACGTCAAGGTGCAGAATAACGTGTCGATCTATGATGGCGTCGTGCTCGAAGATGATGTTTTCTGTGGCCCGTCAATGGTGTTTACCAACGTGGTTAACCCGCGCAGTCACGTCAGTCGCAAGCATGAATACAAAAAAACATTGCTGAAAAAGGGCGCGACCGTCGGTGCCAATGCGACAGTCGTCTGCGGGAATACCCTCGGCAGATACTGCTTTATCGGCGCGGGATCGGTTGTGACTAAAGATGTTCCTGACTTTGCCATGGTGGTAGGCAATCCTGGCCGCATTAAAGGCTGGATGTGCCATTGCGGTGTCAAACTGATTGCCGGTGAAAAGCTCGAAGAATGTAGCGACCATAAATGCAAGGATTGTGGCGCAGAGTATCAGGTGAAAAACGCGATTTTCACAGCAAAGTAGCGATAGCTATGGATTTTAGATTGCATGAAGGATTATGATGTTGTAGTCGTGGGGGCTGGTATCGTCGGCTGCTCGATTGCCTGGCGGCTCAGCCGAACCAACCTAAGAATCGCTCTGATCGAAAAAGGCTCTGATGTCGCCAATGGCGCAACACGGGCAAATTCTGGTATTCTGCATTCAGGCATTCATGAAGAACCTGACTCTGAAGTTTTCGCCATGTGTCAGACCGGCACCGACTGGTATAGAGAATGGTCGTCTCGACTCGACTTTCCTTTGCAAAACAAGGCAACTGTGATTCTTGCTCACAACAAAAACAGTCGGCAACTGCTCGAAAAAATGGCCGCAGCTCATGCTCAAACCCTGCAGTCGGAAATGCTCGACCAGAAAGCAACCCATGCACGCTGGCCTTTCCTGGCTGACAGTATCTGTGGCGCCCTCGTAGTTGAAAATTCAGCACAGATCCTGCCCTATGACGCCTGTCGAGCCATTCTTGAAAACGCCGTAAGCAATGATCTGACCTTTCTTCCTGATTGCTCGATTAATCAGGCCGAAGATTCTGAAGGGAAATGGGTTTTAACAACTACGGCCGGCCTGATAAGTTCCAGATACGTGATTATTGCAGCTGGAGCAGGCAGTAACGAAGTCAGTCGGTTCTTTGCTCTGGAAGCCTCATACCAGAAGCTTGTCAGCGGTGCTTATTACATGCTTGCCAGAAACATACAACCAGAGCTGGCAGAAATCTTTTTTACGCCACCATCTGAGACAACCAAAGGGATAGTTCTGCAGCAGACAATTCATGGCAACCTTATGCTGGGGCCGGATGCTATTGCCAGTAAAGATCTCACCGATGAAAAGTTAAATTGGAACCGCTTCTGCAGTCTCTGGAATGCTTGCCAGGATATTGTTCCGCAACTCGACCGCAAAGAAATTATCAGAACCTTTACCGGTGAACGTGTTAATGTTGGCACTGGTTTCCAGTTCGACGATCACCTTGCAATGAAGAGAGTTCTCAGGATCGATGGTGTCAAATCGCCCGGCTTAACCGCAGCACCTGCTATTGCGATGAAGACAGAGCAAATGCTCAAAGAATATTTGAACCTGCCAGCGAAAAACAGTCTTGTCGAGACAAGAATCAGCATAGTTGGCGCGGTTGCAGAGCAGCATCCCGGAGAACTGGTCTGTCGCTGCGAAAAAGTATTTATGAGCCAGATTGCCGAAGCTATCCGACGCGGTGCTGACAACATCGAAACGATCCGCTGGCAGACCAGAGCGGGTATGGGCGACTGTCAGGGTTCTTTCTGTCGACCACGCCTGACCGCCATTTTAAGAAAAACTCTTAATCTTGCAACCAGTGACGTTAAACATAAGAATCAGGGGTCACAAATGTTTACGGGTGATCTCAAATGAAAAAGTATGACTTCGCCATCATAGGCGCTGGAGCCGCCGGAATCGCGGCAGCAGGCCAGATCGCAAGAACTTTTAGCAATGCAACCTGCGTGCTTATCGAAAAAGATTCCAGGCCGGGCGGTATACTGTTGCAGTGTATTCATACCGGTTTCGGCCTGAACTATTTCAAACAGGAACTCACTGGGCCGGAATACGCACAAAAGGCTTTTGCCATGCTTGACACTAACAAAACCGAAATGCTGTTGAATACGACTGTAATAGAAATCAGCCACGAAAAAACAATACAGTGTTGCAATGAACATGGATCGTTCAGCATCGCATTCGACAAACTTGTTCTGGCGACCGGAAGCAGAGAAATTCCATTCAGTGCGTTGTCTGTTCCATCGAACCGCCCCGCCGGGATATTCGGTGCCGGTGAAGCTCAACTGCTGATCAACCGCTACGCGATCAGACCTGGCAATACTGCGGTTATTCTCGGCGCCGGTGATATCGGGCTGATTATGGCCAGACGCCTTGTCTTTGAAGGAATGCAGGTTGCAGCTGTAATCGAGATAAGATCTGAACCGGGCGGAGTGAAGCGCAACATACAGACCTGTATTTATGATCTTGAAATTCCGTTACACACTGAATCAACAATCATAAAAGTTCATGGTCAGGATAGAGTGACAGGCGTAACTTTGGCCAGAGTCAATTCTGCCTGCGAACCTGACTTTAAAACAACTGAGTTTATCGCCTGTGACTTTGTACTGTCGGCAATAGGTCTGATGCCGGAAATTTCACTGGCAAAAAATGTCGGCGCGCAAATTACAAACGGACATCTGCAACTTGACCAACATGGTCGCTCTTCGCTGCCATGGCTTTATGCCTGCGGTAATGCTGCCAGAATATTTCCGATAGTTGACGATGTCAGCTCAACTGCTGAAGAAATGGTATCTACAGCTTTACATCATGATCATGGAGTCTGTCAGTGAGCGTAAAAAGTCACATCTGCCTTGCCTGCCCAAGAAGCTGCAGTATCAGACCGCAGCTGGAAGGTTTGCCCGGGCAGAAACTCTGCCCGCAGGGACAGGAGTTTCTGCAGCAGGAAATTGCCGCGCCATTGCGTCATTTTTTTTCGACCCTTCGCGACAACGATGGCAGATTATATGCCTACCGCACTGTTGAACCAATTGAGTTAAGCGAAATCAATGCCATGCACCAGAAACTGAAAGGGGCTCCCACACCGGAAGCCCGCAATCAGATTCATAATGATTTTTGCCAGAGTCACAATACAACAAAGGTTTGTATTGATATAGAATAGTTCTTCGTCATTGCGAGGCGCATACGCCGAAGCAATCCCTTTAAACATGAGATTAGCTCAGAGCTGGCTTATGCCTTCGGCATACCGCCACGTCGGGCTAACGCCCTCCTCGCAATGACATTGAATTCAAGTCAGCTTTTGGCGGTAAAATCGTTTACGGTTTTGGCAACAAATTTGACCTGTTCTTCGCTCAATTCAGGAAAAACGGGGAGCGCCAGGGTAGTTTTCGCCGCTTTTTCTGATTCGGGAAAGTCACCTTCGCCATAGCCTAGATTGGCGAAGCATTTCTGCTGGTGCAGAGAAAGCGGGTAATAAACGGCACAACCGATTTCTTTTTCGGTCAAATGAGCTTTGAGAGCATCTCGGTTATCGACTCTTATTACATACTGATTGTAAATGTGGCGCCGGCCTTCTTTCTCAACCGGAGTAGTAACTTTATTGTTGTTCTTGAAGAGCTCGTTGTAAAGAGCTGCATTATGGCGGCGACCCTCGGTCCAGCTGTTCAGATATGGCAGTTTAACTGAAATTACCGCGGCCTGCAGCGCATCCAACCGAGCGTTAAGACCAACTTCGTTATGATGATACTGAACCTGCCCACCATGCACGCGCAGTCCCTTTAGTCTTTCGCTGAGGCTTTCGTCGTTGGCTGAAACAAGCCCGCCATCGCCAAAACAACCAAGGTTCTTACTTGGGAAAAAGCTGAAACAGCCGATATCACCGATATTTCCGGAGTTTTTGCCTTTGTAGCCTGAGCCGATAGCCTGCGCTGAATCTTCGATTACTTTGAGGTTATATTTTCGGGCAATTGCCATAAGCGGATCCATGTCGACACACTGGCCAAACAGGTGAACCGGCATGATAGCTTTGGTTTTGAGATTGATTTTCTTCTCAATCTGGTCGACCCGCATCAGATAAGTATCAGGTTCAATATCAACAAAAACTGCTCTGGCACCTGAGCGTGCGATTGAACCAGCGGTAGCAAAAAAAGTATAAGGCGTAGTGATAACTTCGTCACCGGGTCCAACATCAAGAGCCATGAGAGCCAGCAACAGAGCGTCAGTGCCTGATGAGCAGCCGACTGTAAATTTCGCGCCTATGTATTCCGCAAGTTCCTGTTCGACTCTGCTGACTTTGGGGCCGAGAATGAACGCCTGATTTTCTATGGTATCCATTATTTCAGGTAAAAGTTTTTCTTTTATCTGGGCGTATTGAGGTTTAAGGTCAAGCATTGGCACTTTCATCGGCGATCTCCTGATAGTGTTTGTAAATTAAAACTTCATCGGCGATTCTATTCCCAGATTGCTCTACAGGCAAGTTTTTTCGATTGCTTCAGACAGCCGGTTTATGCTCATGTTATTTCAACCATCAGAAAATTGTTGTCTGAAATGACTGATTAAAGTAAGATTCAGGTTGAAAAAATGTTCGGAGGATAACCTGAATGAAACACCTGTTTGATAAACTTAAAAGCCGCAAAGCAAAGATCGGGGTAGTCGGCCTCGGTTACGTTGGTCTGCCGCTCGCGCATGCCTTTTCCCTTAAATATGATGTGGTTGGCTTTGATGTTAACCAGGCGAAGGTCGAGCTGATGAAACAGGGGATCGACCCGACCGGTGAAGTGCCTGAAGGCGGCCTTAAAGGCTGCAATATTGAATTTACCACTGAGCCCGAAAAACTTGGTGAGTGCCGGTTTATTGTGGTGGCGGTGCCGACGCCGGTTGATCAGAATAAACGGCCGGATCTGACGCCGCTGGTGATGAGTTCTCAGACTGTGGGCAAGTATATGCCACGCAACTCTGTGATTGTTTACGAATCGACCGTTTACCCGGGCGTGACTGAAGATGAGTGTGTGCCGCTGCTCGAAAAGAATTCGGGGTTCGAATATTTGAAGGACTTCAAGGTCGGTTACAGCCCGGAGCGCATTAACCCCGGCGACCAGGTGCATCGGCTGCAGACCATAACCAAGATTGTTTCGGGTTGTGATGCTGAGACACTTGAAGTTGTGGCTTCTGTTTATGACAGTATTCTCGAAGCCGGCGTGCATCGCGCTTCTACCATCAAGGTGGCCGAGGCCGCCAAGGTTATCGAAAATACCCAGCGCGACGTCAATATTGCGCTGATGAATGAACTGTCAATTATTTTCCATAAGCTCGGTATCGATACGCTCGAAGTGCTGCGCGCGGCCGGAACCAAATGGAACTTTTTGAAGTTCTTTCCCGGGCTGGTCGGTGGGCATTGTATCGGGGTAGATCCTTATTACCTGACTTACAAAGCTGAAGAGCTTGGCTATCACCCCGAAGTGATTCTATCGGGGCGCCGGATCAATGACGGAATGGGCAAGTTTGTTGCCGAAAACACCGTGAAAAAGCTGATCAGGGTCGGCAAGGCGGTCAAGGGCGCGAAGGTGCTCATTCTTGGGCTGACTTTTAAGGAAAATGTCGGCGATATTCGAAATACCAAGGTCGTTGATATCATCAGCGAACTGGCTGAATACGATGTCGAGAGCCTCGTTTTTGATCCTTACGCTGATGCTGAAGAAGTTGTGCATGAATACGGGGCGATTTTAGCTGCTCAACCGCATTCCGGGGACACGATCCCGAATTCTGCGAATTCGGGTCATGTCCCCGAAATGCTCCCGGGTCATGTCCCCGAAATGCTCCCGGGTCATGTCCCCGGATTGCTGCTGCGGTCACTCGCCGCTGCACCAAAGGTTGATGCGGTGATTCTTGCGGTTCCGCATGATAAATTCAAAGAACTTACACTTGATCAGCTTGCGGCTTTCTGCAAAAAGGGTGCCGACCCGGTGATCATGGATCTCAAGGGGATGTTTGAGCCGGAGATGGCGGTCAAGCAGGGGATTCGATACTGGAGATTGTAGGCCCTGCTTCGCTGAAGCTACGCAGGGCGGGCGGGAACAGCATATTTACTGCAGGGGTTCAACATGTTGAACCGCTACGCAGACACACATCCAGATTGTGCAGGATCGGCCATCCACTGGTTTGAATTTGTGGATCAGGAGCGTTTTTTGGTGCGGGGTTTGCGGGTTGGAACGTAAGCGGCGACGGGTTCTGAGACTTTGTTGGCTGGCCCGACGACAGAGCCAAGGTAATCTTGAAACACTTCGATACTTTCGGCCACAGCGGCGTTGATAACAAGATTTTTCAGGGCTTCAAGATCGTTGATATTCTCAATTGCAGAATTGATTCGGGTCGGTATTCGCTCAAAACGCAATTGAAGAATAGTATTCAAAGAGGCCTTGTGAGAAGCAATGCCTTCTTCCAGGCCTTTCTCAATGCCTTTCTCAATGCCTTTCTCAATGCCTTTGGCAATTCCACGTCTTTCGAAAGTAGTAACGTAACGCATGTTTTCCTCCAGTTCATTCAGGGTCTCAGTATAAGCGTTTTCATAGTCGGCCGGCAAGGTCATTATCCAGTCAAGAAAACGGAAGAGTTCCATGATGGTCTGGCGATCAAATTTCGCCTTATACAAAGCCCGGGCAGCATATGTCTTGAACTCAAGACGCTTTGCGTCGTTGCCAATGGTTTCCATTGTTTTCATATGCGCAAACGCAGCTATTGCAAAAGGATTCTGGCTGTTTTCAAGATCTTCGACCTTATTGGCAAAATCAAGAAGTTTTACCATCGGAAACCGAAAATTCAATTCACAACCCCATAGTTCATGACAGTATTCCTGTGGACGCCATTCTTTGTTTTTATCAGCAAGCAATGCCAGACTGGCAATTTTCTTCTGGTAGCGGTCAAAAATCCTGTAATGGTAAACCAGCATCCTTCTGGCAAGATCGCTGTCTTCCTGCCCCTGAATTTCAAGATGAACCAGCACCCAGGCTTCCTGACCAGTCAATTCATTGACTTTGACAAGCTTGTCGGCATAACGCCGACCGGTAACTCCTTCAACAGCGATTTTCTGAAACTCTTTGTCGAGAAACTCGTATTTCTTCTGCCAATCGATACTGACCGCTATTTCAGGAAAGAAAAACTCCATGAACTGCTGGAAATATTTTTCTACCAGGTCTTTCCATGGAGAATCATAATCTGCGCGCTTTGCCATGTTTTTTTTGTCCTTATAGAAGACATCACCTATATGATACCCTGCCATATCTTTTTAAATCAACAGTGCCTGCGAGAATATTGACCAGTCCGCGAAAGAGCAACCGACTGGCTCATTGGCACAAATCTTGGACAGGCTGGCGGTTGCGCATGCACTTTCCCTCAAATATATTGAAATAAAACACGGGTGCATCGGGCCTCTACCATCAAGGTGGCCGAGGCCGCCAAGGCTATCGAAAACACCCAGCGCGACGTCAATATTGCGCTGATGAATGAGCTGTCGATTATTTTCCATAAGCTCGGTATCGATCACCCGGGCGCTTCTGCCCGCTGAGCAGTGCGGGGTCCGTGGCTCTAAGGCTCCAGGAGCGAGCCTAAGAGCCACCGAACGCTCGATCAGCTGGCTGCTTTCTGCAAAAAGGGGCCGACCCGGTGTGCCCACATGGATGTGGGCGAATACTCGCCCGCCGCAGGAAAGAGGCGGGCGGGTGATCATGGATCTCAAGGGGATGTTTGAGCCGGAGATGGCGGGCAAACAGGGGATCAGATACTGGAGATTGTGACCCTCGGATAGACGTAGGTAGCACTGATAGCAGGCCCAGATTTCTGGGCTTGCGACAGGTGGTTATTTTTACAAGTCTTTGCTATCATTATGAGATGAAAGTCCGTGAAATAATCAAGTTAATAGAAAAAGACGGCTGGAGAATAATTGCCAGGCGAGGCACCAATCATCGGCAATTTAAACATCCGATAAAATCTGGCCGAGTGACCATATCTGGAAATCCGGGAGATGATGTTGCGCCTGGAACACTTAACAGTATTTTAAAACAGGCCTTATTAAAAGGGAGTTAACTATGCAAGAATATATGATTGTGATAGAAAAGGCAGGAAAAAACTATTCCGCCTACGCGCCAGATATTCCCGGTTGTGGAGCAACAGGAAAAACTCCTGATGAAGCAAAAAAACACCTGCGCGAGGCAATCAAATTTCACCTGGAAGGCCTTGCAGAAGACGGTTTTCCAATGCCAGAAGCAACTTCAATTTTTGACAGAATAGCTGTTTAAATGTGGATTGATATCTAAGGGATGTTTGAGCCGGAGATGGCGGTCAAGCAGGGGATCAGATACTGGCGACTGTGAAGCACGGATAGACGTAGGGTAGCACTGATAGCTGGAACGGTAAGAAGTCCTTTAAAATCACTCGTTGTAGACGTAGGTTTGGAAGCCATGCTGGCTGCAGAGCTCGTCTTTTCTGGCGATTTCGAGGTCGGAACGCACCATCTCTGCGACCAGTTCTTCAAGGCTGGTTTTGGGACGCCAACCCAGCTGATTAAAAGCCTTGGTCGGGTCACCCAGCAGGGTTTCAACTTCGGTTGGCCTGAAATACCTCGGGTCAACCCTGACTATTGTCTGGCCGGGTTTAACTCTTATATCGGTATCCTTTGTCTCCACCGACCTCACGATGCCAGTTTCATCGACGCCCTGCCCTTTCCAGTCGATCTTGATACCGAGCTCTTCGGCAGCAGCATTGACGAAGTCACGCACTGATTTTTGCCGGCCGGTAGCAATTACGTAATCATCAGGCTTTTCCTGCTGCAGCATCAGCCACTGCATTTCGACGTAATCACGGGCATGGCCCCAGTCACGCAGTGAGTTCATGTTGCCGAGATGCAGACAATCCTGAAGGCCCAGCGCGATTCTGGAAATGGCCCGCGTAATCTTGCGGGTAACGAATGTTTCGCCGCGCTGTGGTGATTCGTGATTAAAAAGTATGCCGTTGCAGGCAAAGATACCATATGCCTCACGATAGTTGATGGTGATCCAGTAAGCATAGAGCTTGGCGACAGCGTAGGGTGATCGCGGGTAAAATGGTGTGGTTTCTTTTTGTGGGGTTTCCTGAACCAGTCCATACAGTTCAGAAGTCGAGGCCTGATAAAATTTCGTACGCTTTTCGAGGCCAAGAATTCTTATGGCTTCGAGCATGCGCAATGTGCCAAGCCCGTCAGCGTTAGCCGTATATTCTGGCGAATCGAATGAAACCTGAACATGGCTCTGGGCGGCAAGGTTGTAGATCTCGTCGGGCTGAACCTGCTGGATGATTCTGATCAGATTAGTCGAGTCGGTCATATCGCCGTAATGCAGAACAAAATGGCGGTTGTCAACGTGCGGGTCCTGATACAGGTGGTCGATGCGAGCGGTATTGAACAACGAAGCGCGGCGTTTTATACCATGCACTTCGTAACCTTTCTTGAGCAGAAATTCGGCCAGGTATGCGCCGTCCTGACCGGTAACTCCGGTGATTAATGCTTTCTTGGCCATAGTATCCTCCAGTTTGTCGCGTTCAGACGCGGACGTAGGTGTCTTCGAAGCGCACGATGTCGTCTTCGCCGAGATAAGTGCCGCTCTGCACTTCGATTAGTTCGAGCGGAACGCGGCCGGGATTTTCGAGACGATGTAACTGCCCGAGTGGAATGTAAGCAGACTGGTTCTCACTCAGGATTATCACCTTTTCACCGGTGGTGATGCGAGCTGTGCCACTTACTACTACCCAGTGTTCAGCGCGGTGATAATGCATCTGCAGCGACAGTGCTGCACCGGGATTAACCGTGATGCGCTTAACCAGGAAACGTGGCGCGATATCGATGGTATCGTAGGCACCCCAGGGGCGATTGACGCGACGGTGGTTGACCACTTCGGCTCTTTGAGCAGCACGCAGTTGATCGACAATATGCTTTACATCCTGCACACGGTCCTTGTGGGCAACCAAGACAGCATCGGCAGTCTCAACAATAATATGGTCTTCGACCCCGACAGCAGCAACCAGCCGACTTGAAGCAAGAATGCACGAATTCTTGACCTGACTGGTAAGAACATCGCCGGTAACTACGTTGCCATCTGCGTCAGCAGGATTCACGTCAGCAAGCGCGGCCCAGGACCCAACATCGTTCCAGCCGGCGGCGAGCGGCACCATAACGCCACAACTGGTTTTTTCCATGATCGCGTAGTCAATCGAAATTGACGGGCTCGCTGAAAAAGCAGCCTTGTCGAGTCTAAGGAAATCAGCATCGCTGCTGCCATTAGCAAGAGCCTTACGGCAGGCCGTCACGATTTTGGGAGCATGTTTTTTTATTTCGGTGAGCAGCACTGAGGGCTTGAACATGAATATGCCGCTGTTCCAGAAGTAGTTGCCGGCTTGCAGATACTTTTCGGCAGTTTTGAGATCAGGCTTTTCGACAAAGGCCTCGATCGGCAGGGCTTCGTCAGCTTTGCCAGCTTTTGCCGATCTGATGTAACCGTAACCTGTTTCGGGGGCAGTCGGCACAATGCCAAAAGTAACCATGTTGCCGGCTTGCGCCGCCTTGAGACCTTTTTTTACTGCAGCGTGAAAAGCCGTGTGATTCTTGATTACATGATCGGCTGGCAGAACCAGCATAACTTCGTCATCTTTTTCGCCGTGCAGGGCAGCAACTGCCACCGCCGGGGCGGTATTGCGACCAACCGGTTCGAGAACGATGGCCTGTGGCCTACAGTCGATCTGGCGCATCTGCTCAGCTACCAGAAAACGATGATCTTCGTTGCAGATTATAATCGGGGCACCAAGATCGGTCAGACCACTCAGTCGCAGCAGAGTATCCTGAATCATGGTATGTGAACCTGCCAGAGGCAAAAACTGTTTTGGATAAAGCTCACGCGACAGCGGCCAGAGCCTGGTGCCGGCACCACCAGAGAGAATGACCGGAATTATTTTGCTCATATTGCTTCCCCTGTTGTTAATATCCAACTTTATAGCACGCCCGGGCAGCTTCGGCAAGAAAGAGAATTCCTGGCGAGAAACACAAAGATGTGCGCAATCAAGGATGTTCAGGCGAGCATGGCAGTCAGGCCGGGGATTTGCTACCGGAAGCTGTAAGAAAACTCTGCAGGCGTTTGTTAAATCTGATCTCTGAGGGCTTTTTGACTTTGTAAATCGGAGCGGCAACAGTCAGATCATAATCAAACTCGATATTAAAGCAAAACTCCCAGTGATACTGGTTGTCAGCATTACTGCTGTCCTCTGGCGAGGCATCATCAGGGATTTTCATTTCCGCTCTCAGATCATATCTGCCATTTACACGTGCCGCCGAAGCCAACGGCAGCTCAACTCTGGCGACGCTGACGGTATTTGTTGCGTATTTGGTACATGGCCGGCGATAAGTGTTATGACACTTCAGTTCAATGACAGCCTTGTATTCAGGGGAAAAGCCCTGCGAGACTTTTGCAGCAACAACAAAGCTACTGCCAGGAACGAGAGGCATCTGACTCAGTTCAAGCTCAATGCCGCCATGCTTTGCAAAGTTGTAGATCATCATGCTGTTGACCAGTGTGACAACAATTGTCGCCAGCACCAGCACGACCGCGAAAATTTTGACAACCCATTCTACAGATGGAGAATAATACCATTGGCTGCAAAGAAGGCCTGTCAGCCCAAGCATACCCGGAATGGTAAGAAAGGCATAAATCGTCGGCCGAAACGTGTTTTGAACTGCTGTAAAGCCGCTGTAATCGCCAGAAAAATACCATGGCTGATTGAAAAAGTTTTTTTTATTTGCTTCGTTTTTCGAAATGCTGACGACTTTGAAAAGCCCATGAAAAGAAAAACCGCAGCCAGCCGACAGAAAGAGCATGGTCCAGCAGATGCTGTCTAAGATGGCGATACCATGCTTTTTGCCGCGTATCAGGTCTGATGCCTCTAAAAAACCGAGCACCACAAAAACAAGCCCGAGCAGACTGAGCAGAACATAGCTGAACTGATAAGCCAGTGGGCCAGCTTTTGGACTGAATGACGGCATCCTTTTTCTCCCATATCTAATCGTTCATCTGTTTATTTCTGTTTTTTGCCCACGAGCGCACACTGCTGCGAATAAACATAGCAGGATGGCGGAGATTCAGCAAGGAAACAAGGAAGCGGCAACCTGCCGCTCCCTTGTTAATAAACGTGACTCGGACCTATTTGTCGCGGCGGATGAGGTGGTAACCGAAACCGGTTTCGACGATGTCTGAGACTTCGCCAACCTTAAGCCCAAAAGCAGCGTCTTCGAAGGGTTTGGCCATGGCACCACGGCCGAAGCTACCAAGAGAACCGCGAGCGGATTTGCCGCTCGGGCAGTCAGAGTTTTCAGCTGCGAGAGTGCCAATGTCGGCACCTTCCTTGATTTTTTTCTGCAGACTTTCGATGAGCTTACGGGCTTCGTCTTTGCTGCGGGTGGCTTGGCTACGATCGGCGCCTTGCCAGGCGATTAGAATATGAGTAGCTTCGACCTGCTGCGTGGCAGGTGGCACTGTGGCAGTATCGGAAGCCGAAACTGAGACTGGCGGGGGTTCGGGTCTGGGCTCGGTGAGTTCGATGGTTTTGACCAGCAGCGGCTTAATCTTCGCCTCCTGCATAGCGTAAACGAATTTAGCGGCATTACTGCTGGTTTCGCTGGCCAGAGCGGCAAGTGCCGGATCGGTTCCGGTGTATGATGCGTCGAGACTGACGATGTAACCCTTGCCACCGTTAGCGAGATCGGTGGGTTCGCTGCCGATCCGCAGGCTGACAGTCAAACCGTTGAAGGTTTCTACTTCGATGAGCGTAGCACTGGCCAGGCCTGAGTGCTGTAGCGGCTCGTCTGTTGCAACGATGTCATCACAGTTGATATCTGCGAAGAATCCGGCGACCGCGTCGGCAACAGGCTGCTTTGTCTGCTGCTTTTCAGGCAGACCGGCAAGCTGCAGCGCGGACGTTGCGTTGGCTCGCGCCAGAACAAAGGCGTTTTCGGGCACAACCGGGCGGTTGTTAATGCGGCTGATATCTTTGGCAGCAAGCTTCAACAAACTGGTGTTCAGCCAGCGAAGTTGGGTGTTGTCGATCCAGAGACGCTCAGATGCCAGATAGATGTTGTCGTTACCGGAAAATCTAAGATACTGTCCGGCATCGCCGTAGCCGACGCTGCCATCGGGGCCACGCGACGGCCGGCCTTTACCGAGATGCAAAGTTTTTAGTTCTTTGCCGGCCTTGTCGCGCAGAGTCAGAAGCAGACAATCTTCGCCAGGCCTGGAGCCTTCGGCGAGATTTGCAACGCCGAGATCTGCGTGGCGGGCCGGGTTGGCGCTGACCATTTCCATGATTCTGTTGCTGGCAAGTTTCTGAAAAAGATCCTCAATGCGGTCGCGAGCAGCAGCAAAACCACCGCGACTGGTAACACGCCAGCTGCCGTTTTGTTGTGCAACACTAATTTCTTCTTCGGGTGAAAGCAGAGTAAAAGCGCGCACCTGATCAATTTCGGCCGGGGTCAGAAGGTTTTTGCCGACGAGCGGATCACCGGCAGTTCCGGGTTTGCCATCATGATTTATCAGCATGGCGATTACAATGAGAACCGCAGCGATTATCAGAAGTTTATAGTTTTTCATAGCATTCCCCTCCGGCTGTTCTGGCGCATATAGACATAGACGCCGGCCGCAGCAACCATCAGTGGCATCAGCAGCAGATTTATAAATGTCACCCAGGCTCCGAGGCTTTCAATATCCTGACGCAGCAGCTTGCGGATTTCGCGGCGACGGCGCATGGTTTCAGACTGTTCAGTGCGGGCACGCTCAATTTCTTCGCGCTGGGCGGCACTGAGAATAAGACGTTCGCCGTCTTTCTTCTGCGACTGCAGCTGATTGATGCGCTGCTGAACCGCTTCCAGCCTTGCAGTCAGAGTCTTTTCTTCTTCCTGCCAGCGTTTCTGAGCTTCACGTTCGATGTTTTCGACGCGGGTGAAAGGGCGCGTAAATTTGCCGCGCGAGCGCACAGCGATCAGGTCTTCGGAACCAGCGAGCAGATCGACGCAGTTGGAAACGAACGCGAGGTTATCGTTGAGTGGCTGCAGCATAGTATTGCCAAAGAAGTTGATGGCGCGCACGCAGTAGTCGTTCTGCAGCAGGTCAACATCAGCGATTACCATAACCGAGCCCGGTTTTTCGGCTTTAGCAACATGATTCTTGCGGCGCTGCTCGGTTTTGGCTTCGCGTTGTTTCTTTGCTTCTTCGCTTTCGCCATCGGGTGCGGACTGAGTCGGTGGCTCGGTAAACGCAGAAGAGAAAGTTCCGCGCACCAGGGCCGCCAGAGTCTGGCGACTGCCGCTGGTTGGCAGGCTGCGCACGAGTTCCGCGGGCTGTACCAGTAGCTGGTGTGTGTCAACCTGGTTGCCTGATTCGCGGGTCATCAACAAAGGAACAAATTCGTTCGCACTGCCTGAAACCTTGCTCAAAACGCCGGCGTTAACCATCAGCATACTATTGAGTTTGGCACTTACTGCTGATTCTCGGTTAAACGCATCGCCGCTCATACTCAGCCAGAGTGGGTGGTCAATCACACCCTGCGGACCAGCGTTAACTCTAGTTGCCATATTGATATCGGCCGCGATTTTGCCACGGTTGTATTCGACACCCCAATTTTTGAGAAGCTTCGGCAAATCAGAAGCGCGGTTCATCATTGCCATGAACGGGTTACTCTGATCTGCCAGATTATCAGCCATGCAGGCCGGGTCAACCATAACGATGGCACGACCGCCTTTGAGCACAAACTGGTCGATAGCATAAAGCGTTGATTCAGGCAGGTCCTTCGGGTGTATCACCATGAGCAGTGAGACATCACCTGAAATCTCGGTGACATTGGTTTCGATCTTGCGGATATCGAAGTTTTTGCGCAATTCGCGCAAAAACAGCCAGTCTTCGCCCTGCTGCATACCGGGTACAGGCATGGCCGAAGCGCCGATTACCGGCAACGGGCTGAGCACGCCAACGGTAGCCTTGCCACGGGCGGAAGCCTGAACAATGGCACGGGTGATATCATACTCAAGAAACTCTTCACGCTCTACGGTAAAGAAGGGAATTACTTCTTCCTTGTCGGCAACGATAGAGACGAGACCGAGGTAGAACTTTTCACCGGTCGGCAAACCGGCCTGGGCGAGACCGTATTTAACCGCCCACTCTTCGACATCGCTGTCTGGCTGTGGGTCAAGCACTTCGAGTTCGATCATGCCACGGCTGCTGGCAACGTATTCGCCCAGAAATTCTTCGATACGTTTGCCATAAAGCTTGTAACCAAACGGCACGTTAGCAAGCGATCTGGAAAAGTAGAATTTAAGTCGGGTTTTATCAGACAGGCGACCGAGCATCGAGCGGGTGCCTTCTGACAGCGTAAACAGCTTTTCTGCGGTCATGTCAGCGCGCAGAAAAGCAATTCCGGAAATATAGTTGATTGCGACTAGAATCACTGCCAGAAGCAGAACAGATCCAAGCGAAGACGCCAAAAGACTGGCGGCGCTGTGGCTGGTGCTGGCGGTGCTGGTTTTTTTATCACTGGTCATGGTTCGGCCCCCTTCCCTACTCGGCTTTCTTCATTTCGAGAACTACGGCATTTGCAGTGAGCATGAAGCCGATAATCGAAATAAAGTAGATAATGGCGCGGCTATCGAGCAGCCCACGTTGAAAGCTCTGGAAATGCGTGAAAAAGCTGAACGCCGAAATTGCTTCTGATATCCAGACTGGCAGGAAGCTGTTTAGAAAGTCGGTAAAGACACCGATACCGAGCATTACCATGGTAAAGCAGGCGACGACCGAGAGCACGAAACTGATAACCTGATTTTTGCTCATTGCTGAAAAAAGGCAGGTAACCGCGAGATAAGCGCCGGCCAGCAGAAACGAGCCAATGTATGAAGTGAAAATTATGCCATAGTCAGGACTGCCGAGGTAGCCGACAGTGAACACCATCGGGAAAGTAAGTGCAAGCGCGATACCGACAAATACCCAGGCGGCCAGAAACTTGCCGGCAATAGCCTCGATCAGCGTTATCGGCAGTGTGAACAGCAGTTCGATCGTACCGCTTTTGCGTTCTTCAGACCACAGGCGCATGCCCACGGCCGGCACCAGAAAAAGATAAAGCCAGGGGTGCCAGACAAAAAACGGGTCCAGCGATGCAATGCGGGTATCGAAAAACCGCGAGAGAAAAAAAGTGCAGCCGGCAGTCGCCAGCAGGAAGATAATTATAAAAACATAGGCTACCGGTGATTCAAAGTAGCCTTTAAGCTCTCTTTTGAGCACGGCCTTGAGGTTTCTCATGCCTGGCCTCCTCTGGTCAAATTGTAGAAGACTTCGTTTAGATCGCCTTTTTCAAGGGTAAAGGCGTCGACTTCCAGATTACGCTGGTGAATGAATCTGGCGGTTTCCTGAGCGATAGCCACGCCCTTTTTGGGAAACAGGCGAACGCGCAAACTGCTTTTGCCAGGCTTTTCTGCGTCGTTGTCGACTGCCGGTGCGCCAGGCTTATCTTCATCAGTCAGCTCGACAACCTTTTCGACGCCCTCGATTTTCTGCAGTTCAGCGAACGCGTCTCTGTCTTTGGCGCCGATCAGCTCAAGAGTTACGGCGCCATGCAGAGCCGAGCGGCTGCGCAGCGCTTCGGGGGTTCCATCGGCGACGATGCGACCGCTATCTATGATAATAGCGCGCGAGCAAACGGCTTCGACCTCTTCGAGGATGTGGGTAGAGAGGATAATGCATTTTTCGCGGCCCATGCGCCGAATCAGTGCGCGCACTTCCTGTTTCTGGTTGGGATCGAGGCCGTCAGTGGGCTCATCGAGAATGAGATATTCGGGATCATGCAACAGAGCCTGCGCGAAGCCAACACGCTGGCGGTAGCCTTTCGACAGAGTGTCGATCAACTGCCAGGCGACCTCTTTGAGGTTACAGGTTTCGAGCATGCGCACGACCCGGCTGCGACGTTCTTCGCCATCGTAGCCGCGCACTTCAGCGGTAAACATGAGAAAATCATAAACATTCATATCTCTGTATGACGGGGCAGATTCAGGCAGATAGCCGATTTTGGCACGCACTTCGAGAGGATTTTCCCAGATATCGAAATTGGCTATGCGTGCGGTTCCGGAAGTTGGCGGCAAAAAGGTGGTAATCATCTTCATGGTGGTTGATTTCCCGGCGCCGTTGGGGCCAAGAAAACCGAGGATTTCGCCTTTATCTACCGAAAAGTTTATACCGTCGACGGCCCTGATACTGCCAAATGACTTGGCCAGTGATTCAACTGCAATCATCTAAACCTCCTGTAATAAACAGAAACGCCTGAGCGCGGCGTCTTGTACTTTTGCAATTCAATAGACTATCATCAGTCAAAAAAGATCCCAATTTTTTTTTATTTTTTTCAACCTTTTCATACATGCTCGTTCACTCCTGCAATTCGGAAGAATAAAAAGAGAGATCTCGCACAAACCTCTTGAGCCACAAAGAAAGCAATAAATCCTTAGTGTCTTTGCGGCTCAGTGCGAGACTAAGTTCACAAAACTTGCGCAAAAGCGGGTGATGTTTTACATTGTGCGGATGAAACGCATAGCTATTCTTGAAAGCTCATCGCGCTCGCTGATTAACTTTCGCGGCAGTCTGATTCAGACACTGCGACAGCTCGGGCACGATGTATTCTGCATTGCGCCTGATGCCTGGTTTGCCGACGAGGTGCGGGCAATTGCCAGCAGTTTTGCGACTGCTGAAGTTGCGCGCTGCGGGCTTAACCCGCTCGATGACATTCTTTATTATCAGTGTCTGTCGCAGCTGCTTAAAAGCTATAAGCCTGATGTAATACTGGCGTATACGATTAAACCGATTGTATACGGCACAATGGCAGCGCGAAATCTTGGTATAAGCGAAATCTACGCGCTGATTACCGGACTGGGCTATGCGTTCATGAACGTTTCATATCATCAGAAGTTAACCGGGCTGCTTGCCAAAGGTCTGTATCGCAGAGTTCTCAAGTTTGACCGCAGGGTTTTCTTTCAGAATACCGATGATCTCAACGAATTCGTGACGCTCAAGATTGTGGAGCCTCAGCAGACAGTGCTGGTGAACGGCTCAGGGGTTGACCTGCAGCATTTCGCTGTGCAGCCACTGCCAAAAGGGCCACCAACATTCATTCTTATTGCGCGATTGCTCAGAGACAAGGGCATCATGGAGTACATCGAAGCGGCGGCCAGGCTACGCAAGATTTTCCCACAGGCAAGGTTTCAACTGCTCGGGCCAGCCGACCCAAGCCCTTCAGGCTTGCCGCTCAGTGCGATCGAGCGCTATACCGAAGCCGGAGTGATTGAGTATCTTGGTGCCACGCGCGATGTCAGGCCATTTTTGAGTCAGGCTGGCGTTTTTGTATTGCCGTCGTATCGCGAAGGCATTCCGCGCACTGTAGTCGAGGCCATGGCTACTGGCCGACCAATAATCACTTCTGATGCTCCAGGCTGCCGACAGACGGTGCGGGAAGGCGAAAACGGATTTCTGGTGCCTGTGCGCAATGTCACTGCGCTTACCGCCGCCATGCGGCGCTTCATCGAGAACCCCCAGATGATCGCGCCGATGGGCGAAATCAGCCGCAAACTAGCAGTACAAAATTATGATGTGAACGAGATAAACAAATTGATCATAACGGAAACCAGAATTTGATTTCTTTTTTGTTACTTTTGTTACAGGCTATCCGTTAGAATGATAAGGACCAAAAACAAGTCATTAATAAAAAGAGGTTTGATTATGAAAGGGCTCAAAAAATTAGCGCTTGTAATGTTACTGGTAAGCTCGGTTTTTATGACTGGCTGCGATGCAACCCAGATTGTCGATATGATTGGCAAAATTGCACAGGGGATACAGCAGGCGATGCCTGCAATAAAAGGTGTTGTTGACACCTTTAAAAACATCTTTGGCGGCGGCGATCAGGCCACAGCGAACAACGCCGTAGCCACCGGCACAGCTGCAATTGCAACTAACACTGCTGCAATTGCCACCAACACTGCCATTGTCGAAGTGAATAAGCCTACTGATGCCAACGTTATAGTCATTGACCCCAACAAGGAAGAGGTAGCCAGCGCGACTACAGCTGCCCCCGCAGCAGGCGCGACCGGCCAGGCTACGCAGGTTGCGACTCAGACAGCGGTAACTCCAGCTGTAGCGACCCAGACCGCCGCTGCAGGAACAGCAGCAATTTCGGCGGCAGCACGAAAACAGATGGATGATGTTATTGCCTACGCGCTCGCTAATAACCGAGGTGCTTCGAATGGTCAGTGTTTTAATGCAGTATGGGAATATCTTACCCGCTCCAGCTACGGCAAGCTCGCAAATTGGGAAGATCTACCGGCCATGGAGAGCGGTGAAGCCAGAAATTTTGCAGAATATCTCAATGCCAGCGCAAAGAACCTTGAAGAAGCAGGGCTGAAAAGAATTGACACTGCCCTTACTCCTCCGATTACCAGCCCACATGATCCGAGAATACCCAATGGCGCAGTTATCGTTGTTGCAGCAGGCAGCACCGGCACGGCCCACCCGACAGCTGGCGACATAGTTATAAAAGCCGGTGAAGGTCGTTTTGTAAATGACGGCCCGAACATGGATTACGGAACCGCCGACACCTGGCAGGGTAATCTACTCGGAGTTTATATACCCCAATAAGTTCTCTTCCCGAACTATGAACAAAACCCCGCCGTTTAATCACGGCGGGGTTTTGTTCATGTTATGTTTTCTGAACGAAATTCGTCAGTCAGTCACATATTTTTCTGCTAAAACGAAGGGCTGCTTGGAATATTGATCAGCGACCCTTCGATCTTCTGTGAAACACTCAGATCATCAGATGGGCAGTTTTTGTACATTGGCAGCGTGTTCGACAGGTTCCATACCGGGCGAACCATTATACCATCATTGTTGAGAGCATCCAGTAGTTTGTTGCGCCGATCACGCGACACGTTTTTAAGCAGAATCGCGTTAAGCCAATAATTGCTCTTTACTTTGGGCATCTCATTAAAGAAACTGATTTCATCAACCCGCGAAAATTCACTGCTATAACGACTTGCCAGCAGTCGCTTCTTGGTAAGGATTTCGCTGAGCTGCTCAAGCTGCGCACAACCAAGTGCCGCATTAACATTCGGCATGCGGTAGTTATAAGCCACACAATCGTGGTAAAACTCCCATTGATGGCTGACTTTGCCAGTTGTAGTCAGGTGCCGCGCCACATCTGCCAGATTGTCATCATTCGTCAAAATAGCGCCGCCACCGCCGGTTGTAAGTATTTTGTTGCCATTAAAACTAAGCGCCGACAACAAGCCATGATGACCAACATGTTTTTTTTCATACTCAGAGCCAATAGCTTCTGCCGCGTCTTCGAGCAGAAGCAGGTTGAACTCGTCGCAGATTTTTTTCAGTTCATTGAGATGGGAAGGGTGCCCGAAAGTATGCATGACCAGCAAAGCCCTGATGCGTCGCCCGGTCAGGCGATTAAATAGTTCTTTGCCGCGAATTTCACCGATTTTCTTCAGATATTCTCGCAGCCGATCTGGGCAAACACCGAGACTCACTGGAGAGACATCAACAAAATGCGGAATAGCACAGCAATAAGAGATGGCGTTCGGGGCCGCAACAAATGTCAGAGCCTGAGTCAGCACCTCATCGTCGCGTTGCACTCCCGCAAGCAGCATGCAGATATGTAGCGCTGCCGTTCCATTTATTGTGGCAATGCAGTGCTTTACTCCGGTAACTTTACTGAGCAGCTGTTCAAAAAGGTTTACATACTTTCCAACCGTAGAAACCCAGTTGGTATCGATGCAATCGACAACATACTGCCGCTCATTACCGATAAAAAACGGCTCGTGCAAAACCACCGGCCCGTGCTCAATTCCGGCCGCTTTCCTGATAATCTTTTCGATCTGCGATGCAAGTTTGTCTGACATGGCTACCCCCAATCATGACCAATTATCGGCAATTTCGACAAAAATCTTACCATTGCTCTGTGAAAAACTGGCGGCTTTAATTAAGAGGCGAGATAGGTTAGAATTGCCTGCAAATATATTGTGCAGGTGTTGAACAAATGTATATCCTGTCTGGCGGAAAATGGCGCGACCAGTATCTCGACTATCATCTGGCGTCAGGCTCTCTGCGCATAGAAGTCGCAGCCTGGCTGAATCTGGCCGAAGCAAAGGGCATTTATTTTGAGCGCAAATTCAGTCTGCGCATGCTCGGTGAATACATTCGTGAAATTGGCTGGCGCGCGGTTTATCTCAAGATCCGCTCTCGCCTCGCCGAAAGTGGCCGCAATCAGAAATTCTACTCAATCGGCATCGGCCGTCTGCTTGAATCCCGTGACTGCAAAGGCTTTAACGCCGGCGACTATCTGATTTTCATTGCGCCGATGCACCCGAAAGCTGCCGAGAGAGTCGTGCTGCCAGCACAACTCGTCCGCCGGACTGATGAAACTCTTTATCTACAATACGCTCATATCGACGGTGTTCAACATTATGCAATGTCGGGAACCGACTCTGAGCTGGTATTGCCCGAGCTTCTGGGCTGGCATCAGGAGTCAGGATTCGCCCCTGACACAACCAGACTGGCCAGCTGCCTCGAAAAAGCCACAGTTTTCTGGCGCCAGCTCAAACTGAGTTCGTCTCTTCTGCGCTGTTCACCACGCAGCGAGATTCGTGAGAACAGTAAAGGAATTGAGCCGGTTGCCAAAGGCAATATTAGCGCCGCCATTTATGGACTCGGCAACTATGCCAAAACCCAGATCATGCCAAATCTTGATGCACGGCTGCAAATTAGCGAGATTCACGAGATCGACCCGACCCAGATCGGGAATCCTGGCAACTACAAGGCCAGAGTCACCACCAGCAGTGAATTTTCGGCCCAGGGTGGTTGTCGCGTGGTGTTTGCCGCAGGCTATCACCACACCCACGCTGACATTGCTGCCAGAGCCATAGAATCTGGAAGTATCGCAGTAGTTGAAAAGCCGGTGGTCACTACTCCCGCCCAGCTTGAAAGACTGCTCAAACTTGACAGCCTGCAACCCGGCAGGCTGTTCAGCTGTTATCACATGCGTCATAACCCGCTGTTTGCTGAAGCCCGCAACGATCTCGGAGTTAATCCTGGCGAAGCAGTTCATATTACCAGTGATGTTTACGAGGTGGCACTGCCGCCGCACCACTGGTATAACTGGCCGTCTGCACGCAGCCACCTGGTATCAAATGGCTGTCACTGGCTCGATCATTTTCTGTTTATGAACGATTACGCAAAGCCGGTCAAATTCACTGCGAGCAAAGCCGTCAACGGTGACAGCCTGGCGCAGGTCGAACTGGCCAATGGAGCCTGCCTGTTTCTGCATCTCACCCATCTCGGCAGTCCGCGCGTCGGCGTACAGGATCACGTGGTAATGCGAGCCGGCAGCCGCACAGTCAGTGTCACCAATGGTGCTGTTTACAAGTTTGAAGATGAGATGTGCTTGCGCCGCAGTTTTACCGGCAACCGCATGAACGCATACCGTCAGATGTACCGCAATATTTCTGCCGCTATTGTCGCCGGTCAGCCCGGTGACAGCCATGAGGCGCTGCGCTATACCAACGAACTCATTCTCGCCCTCGACGCTATGATCAGCTGACTCTCTTCTGTCTTTTCAATATAATTGCAGGGCTTTTGCAGATTGTGCTAGAATCTGCAAAATATAATATTTGCACACAGTAAAGGAGACTCCCCATGTCTAAAGAATTCAGCCGCATCTCTATTGAGCAGCTTTGTTCCTGGATACTCAAAGAATACGACGAATCTCAGCAGATTTTCGGAATTCATAAAGACCTGTTCTTTACCCCGCGCGACAGTGACCCATTCACACTGACCCGCTTCGGGCAGTTTCTCGAAACACCGCTTGGTGTCGCGGCCGGGCCGCACACGCAGATGGCTCAGAACCTTATCGCCGCCTGGCTTTGTGGTTCGCGCTATCTTGAACTCAAGACCGTACAGACCCTCGACGAGCTTAACGTCAGCAAGCCATGCATCGACATTCACGATGAAGGCTACAACTGTGAATGGTCTCAGGAACTAAAACTCGACGACAGTTTTGACGAATACCTCAATGCCTGGATCATGATTCATCTGCTGCGCCACAAATTCGGCTGGAAAAACACGCGCGGCAACGGCTTCATTTTCAACATGAGCGTTGGCTACAACCTTGAGGGCATTCTCAAATCTAACGTTCAGAATTTCCTGGCACGCATGAACGATTGCGGTGATATTCTCAAAGAAAAGCTCGCATTGGTGCGCAAACACTACCCCAAAATCGACGAAGTGGAAATTGGTGCGAAGCTTTCAGATAACATAACGCTTTCGACCATGCATGGCTGCCCGCCAGACGAAATCGAAAAAATAGCCATGTATCTGGTCAAGGAACGCGGCTACCACACTACGATCAAGATGAACCCAACCCTGCTCGGGGCTGAACAACTGCGCCATATACTCAATGACCGCCTCGGCTTTGAAGCTACGATCCCAGACGAAGCCTTCGGCCACGATCTTAAATACGCCGACGGCGTGCAGATAATCAAAAATATGCGCGCAGCAGCAGCTGAAAAGGGCGTAGAATTCGGACTCAAGCTTACCAATACGCTAGAAGCCATCAATCACAGGAATATTTTTCCGGCGCACGAGAAGATGATGTATATGAGCGGGCGTGCACTGCATCCGATCAGCGTAAACGTCGCTGTTAAACTGCAGAACGAATTTGATGGAATTCTCGACATCAGCTTCAGTGCCGGTGCCGACTGTTTCAATCTGTCCAAGATAATTGCCGCAGGCATCAAGCCGGTTACAGTCTGCTCCGACCTGCTCAAGCCGGGTGGCTATGGCCGCCAACTGCAGTATCTGCAAAACCTTAGTGCAGCTATGAAAGCCGAAAAAGCAGCCAGCATCGACGAATTTATTCTCAATTTTGCTGGTTGCAGCTGCCGAAAAACCCAGAAGGCTGCTCTCATCAACCTGCGTCGCTATGCCGGTGCGGTCGTCGCTAACCCGGCCTACCGCAAAGACAGCAAAACTGGCGAATCTGTAAAGACTGACCGTGAGCTCAAAAATTTCGACTGTGTACACGCTCCTTGTATTCACACCTGCCCGGCTGGCCAGGATATTCCGTCATACATGTATTACACGGCAAAGGGCGATTACAAAAATGCCTACGAAGTCATTATGCGCAATAACCCGATGCCTAACGTACTTGGCATGGTCTGCGACCACCAGTGTCAGTATCACTGCACGCGATCTAACTACGACAGCTCGCTGCTCATCCGCGAAATCAAGCGTTTTATTGCTGCCCGCTTCAAGGATCGCCCCAACTTGCAGCCCGAAAAAGCAAACGGGAAAAAAGTTGCGATAATCGGTGCCGGGCCAAGCGGACTGGCATGCGCTTACTTTCTGGCGCTTGAAGGTTTTGCCGTCGAGATGTTTGAAACAAACGCCTTTGCCGGCGGCATGGTTGCTGATGCGATTCCGAGTTTCAGGCTTACCGCCGCAGCTATCGCAGCCGATGTCGAATATATCAAAAATCTTGGCGTCAAGATCAGCTACGAACAGAAAATCGACAAAGCACGCTTCGCCGAGCTTAAGAAAGATTACGATTATGTTTACATTGCCATTGGTGCCCAGGGCGCCAAAACCATGGGCATACCCGGCGAAGAAGCGCCTGGAGTGATCGACCAGCTGGTTTTTCTATCTGATGTAAGACGCGGCAAAGAAGTTAAAATTGGCCCGAACGTCGTAATAATCGGGGGAGGCAACTCCGCGATGGATGCAGCGCGCACCGCACTGCGCATTGTCGATGGTCAAGGTCAGGTTCGCATAGTTTATCGCCGAACCCGCGCCGAAATGCCGGCAGACACTGAAGAAATCAAGGCATTGCTCGACGAAGGCATTGAAATCCTTGAACTGCACCAGCCACTTGAAGCGATTATCCAGGCTGGGCAACTTGCTGGCCTGAAATGCCAGAAAATGAAACTTGGCGAAAAGGATAAAGATGGCCGCCGCCGGCCGGTGCCGATTGAAGGTGCCATTGTCGATGTCGACTGTAACACAGTGATAGAAGCGATCGGACAGGACGTGCAGCTCGACTTTATCGATGCCGCCGACTTTGTTATCGATCCGGTAACCGGCATGACACGCATTAAAAATGTTTTTGCCGGCGGTGATGCGGTGCGTGGAGCTTCGACCATTGTTAAAGCTGTTGGCGATGGCCAGAAAACCGCTGCCAACATTATCGCTCAAGCCGGCAAAGATCTCAAGCTCGCTCCGGCCATGATCAAAAAAGGCCTGAGTCCGGCGCAGTTCCAGGTTCGCAGTGCGCAGAAAGTCAAGGGAATGCAGCTTCCAGAAATTGATCTTGGCATGCGCAAGGGCTTTGCTACTGTAATTCGCGAATTGACTGAAGAAGAAGCGAAACACGAAGCAGAGCGCTGCCTGTTCTGCAACGATGTCTGTAACATCTGCGTCACTGTCTGTCCAAACCGCGCCAATCGCAACTATTACGTGCAACCCGGCGACTACATGGTCCAGAAGTCAGTCAGCAAAAAGGGCAAATACAAAATTGAACATGAGAAAACCCTACGCCTGACGCAGGATGTACAAGTAATCAATATCGGCGATTTTTGCAACGAATGCGGCAACTGCACTACTTTCTGCCCGTCAGCTGGTGACCCTTACAAGGAAAAGCCCAAGTTCTACCTGAGCGACCACAGCTTCAAACACGAACAGAATGGCTACCGACTGGTCGGAAAAGTAATCAAAAGCCGTATTGACGGTCATGAAACCATGCTCGAAGAGAAAGACGACATGCTGCACTTCCACGATGGCTCAATGCATGCCCGCCTCAGAAAAGACACCTTTGAAGTAGTCGCAGTTGAGCCACGCGGCGAAAAACCAAGAGAATACTCTTTTGAACAGGCGCTCAAGATGGCTATTCTCTATACCGCGCTCAAAGCTGAAGGATTCAATTACTGATGAACGTGCTTCTCACTGGCGGAAGTGGCTACATCGGCAGTCATACCTGTATTCAGCTCATGGCTGCCGGTCATAATGCCGTAATTATCGACAATCTGTATAATTCACGCGCAGAAGTGATCGACCGGGTGGCGCAGATCAGCGGGCGCCGCCCGGTCTTCTATCGCGGCGACATACTGGACAGCGAGCTGCTGGCGAAAATTTTCAGCGAACAGAAAATTGATGCCGTCGTGCATTTTGCCGGACTGAAGGCAGTCGGTGAATCTGTCGAAAAACCGCTTCTTTATTACCGCAACAACATTGCCGGAACAGTAAATCTGTGCGAAGCAATGGAAGCGGCGCAGGTGCGCAATCTGGTCTTCAGCTCGTCATGCACGGTTTACGGCGATCCTCACGAGGTGCCGATTCGCGAAGACTTTCCGACCGGGGCGACCACCAACCCTTATGGCCGATCCAAATACATGATTGAGCAAATTCTGGGCGACCTGCATGAAGCGATACCGGCATGGAACATCAGACTTCTGCGCTACTTCAATCCGGTCGGTGCACATGAAAGCGGACTGATCGGCGAAGACCCCAACGGCATACCCAACAACCTGATGCCCTATATCACCCAGGTAGCTATCGGTCAGCGCCCGCATCTGAACGTATTCGGCAACGACTACCCCACCCCCGACGGCACCGGAGTTCGCGACTACATACACGTTGTCGATCTGGCCAACGGCCATGTTAAAGCGCTCGAAAAGATGCAGCAGAAACCTGGGCTTGAGGTGTATAACCTGGGCACCGGCTGTGGTTACAGCGTGCTTGATGTAGTTAAAGCCTTTGAAAAAGCAAGCGGTTGCGCAGTGCCTTATAAGGTCGTGGCCCGCCGCTCCGGCGACATTGCCCGCACCTTTGCCGACCCGGCTAAAGCTAATCGCGAGCTCGACTGGCAGGCCCATCGAGGCATAGATCAGATGTGCGCCGATTCCTGGCGCTGGCAGCAGTATGCCGCCAGCTTGCCCCGGTAAGTCTGCTCTGCCAAAGATACCGTTGTATTTATTCGGGAGCTCGCACAAAGCCTCAGAGACACAAAGAATACTAAAAAAATTTCTTCGTGGCTTTGCGGCTCAGTGCGAGAAATCTTCTGCAAACTATCTTGAAGCACAAACCTGGTTTGCAGACTCAGGCACTAAAAGCACGGCCTGTAAAACAGCCCGCTCACAAGCGTAGTCTGCTGCGAGCAACTGTTATTATCACTTTACTTGGCGGCGAGACCCAGGCGCTGGCGCTGATATTTTTCGCGCAGGGGTTCCCACCACCATTTGTTGTCGAGATACCACTGCACAGTTTTGCGCAGGCCACTCGCGAAAGTTTCTTCGGGCTTCCAGCCAAGTTCGCGTTCGATTTTACCGGCATCAATGGCGTAGCGCATATCGTGTCCCGGACGGTCAGCGACAAAGTTGATCAGCTCAGAATATGACTTAAATGCCCCCTTCGCCGGCGCCAGTTCGTCGAGAATGCCGCAAATACCTCTTACTACGTCGATATTCGTCTGCTCGTTGTGACCGCCAATATTGTAGGTCTCACCCGGCTGACCGGAAAACAGAACCGTGCACAGCGCGCGAGCATGGTCTTCGACATAGAGCCAGTCGCGAATCTGCTCGCCTTTTCCGTAAACCGGCAATGGCTTGCCTTCGAGAGCGTTGAGGATCACGAGCGGAACAAGTTTTTCGGGGAAATGGTAAGGTCCGTAATTGTTTGAGCAATTGGTAATCAGCGCTTTGAGCCCATAAGTCCGCTGCCAGGCTCTTACCAGATGATCCGAAGAAGCCTTGCTGGCTGAATAAGGCGAACTCGGATCATAGGGAGTTTCTTCGGTGAACAGGCTATCGTCAAGCTCTAGATCGCCATAAACCTCGTCGGTGCTGACATGGTGAAAGCGAAAATTCGGGTTCTCGCGGGCATGTTGGCGAGCAGCCTCCAACAGAGTATAGGTGCCGATAATATTGGTTTGAATGAAGGTGGCAGGCCCGTCGATCGAGCGATCGACATGCGATTCAGCGGCAAGGTGCATTATCGCGTCAGGTTTGTGGGTCACAAAGACACGTTCAACAGATTCACGATCACAAATATCTACTGATTCAAAGCAGTAGCGCGGAGAATTGCTGACTTCCCGAAGCGACTCCAGATTACCGGCATAAGTAAGTTTGTCGAGATTTATCACAATATGATCAGTATTCTTGATCAGATGTCGAATTACTGCCGAACCAATAAAGCCGGCTCCACCGGTAACTATTATATTCATATCGTCTCCTTGATTTTGCACAAATCGCTAATCTGCATCTAAAACTGTCTCAACCACATCGTTTGTGAAGTTATTCTCAAGCCAAGCCTGCCGATCGACTGCCGTCTCAACATCGATTGCCTTGGTATCGATTGTGAAACCATTCTCAAGCCAAACTTCGCGATCTATCATTGCAGCAGCTCAGCGTTTTTATAACACACCAGCCCTTCACCCGGCAATTGGATTATACCATCCATATTTCAACCGTTTGTATCATAATCATACCAGAACCGCTGCCATAGTTGAGTAACGCACATAAAACCGTAGGGATTCAACTTCTAGACACTTACGGAGCAATAATCCACACGATATCCCTCGTGAAACCCTCATATACAAGCATTTTAGACGGCAGCTTATATTAGATATTGCATGTAGCAGAAGTTGCATTTAGAATAGCGGAAAGAGAACCTGCGACGGTCGAGTACAGATCACATCCTGTGAGCACTGCGAAACACGTGGCACTTATGGGCAAAGGCCATTAGAGTGCCTATGAGGTGGTAAGAGTGGGTTTAAGAGATTTATTTATAGGACTTTTGAAGGATTTTGGTTCGGCCTTTTTACCGTATGCCTGTCATCGCTGCAAAGTATCGACCGATTTTGGCATCGTATTCTGTGCAGATTGTCACGAGAAACTGGTAACAGCACTGCACCCGCCAAGGCTGATCGACGACACCAGATGCGACTTTGCCGTGTACACTCTCAGTTCTTATAACAGTCTGGTCGCCGACATGATCAGAATCATAAAATACCGACCATCTGCAAAACTGTTGAAAGTTCTAACAGCAGCATGCCAAAAGCATGGCGACCTTAAAAGTCTTATAAAGCACGACGATATTATAATACCGGTGCCAATGCATTGTCAGCGTCAAAGCCAACGTGGCTTTAACCAGGCCGAATATCTCGCCAAAAATTTCGCTCAAACTGGAAGTTGCCATTTTAGCCCAGCGCTGCTCAGAACCCGCGCGACTCGACCTCAGGCGGATTGCAGCGAAGAAGAGCGTCGCGACAACCTCGAAAATGCCTTCACGCTCGACAAAAAGCTGCAGCAGAACGCATTTGCCAAAAAACGCCTGATATTGGTTGATGACGTAGCCACCACCGGCAGCACATTACAGATATGCGCCGATCAGCTCAAAAGACTCAAGCCAGCAGAAATCAGCGCACTGGTGGTCGCGCATTCCTACAAAATCGCAGTCTGATCAAGGTGTACCACCGATCATTTGCAACAGTTCTTCAGTGCGTGCATTCATCAGCGCAGCATCGCCGCGCGACTCTACATTCAGGCGAACTACCGGTTCGGTGTTCGATGAGCGCAGATTAAAGCGCCAATCGGGCATTTCCAGACTGATACCATCGGTTTCATCGCTGGCAACAGCCTGACTGCTATAATGCTTCCTGACCAGGTCAAACAACTCGACCGGGTCATTGACTCTGCGGTTAATTTCACCACTGGCCGGAAATGCCGTCATTCTGTCATTTACCAGCTGCCCGAGCGTCTTGCCGCTGCGGCAGATCAATCCATAGACGAGTAACCACGGAATCATACCGCTGTCACAATAGGCAAAATCTTTAAAATAATGATGAGCGCTCATTTCGCCGCCATAAATAGCGTCTTCTTCACGCATGCGCGCCTTGATAAAGGCGTGCCCGGTTTTGCTCTGCACCGGAACCCCGCCAGATTTGCGTACAATGTCAATAGTGTTCCAAGTCAGGCGCGGATCATGGATAATGCGACCGCCAGGCTTACGCAGCAAAAAACTCTCCGCCAGAAGCCCTACTATATAATAACCTTCGATAAAACGCCCCTGTTCATCAAAGAAAAAGCAGCGATCAAAATCGCCATCCCAGGCAACGCCAAAGTCGGCATTACTATTAACAACAGCTTCAGTCGTTGCAGAGCGATTCTCTGGCAACAATGGATTCGGAATACCGTTTGGAAAAGTTCCGTCGGGTTCGTGATTTAATTTGATGAACTGGCATGGCAAATGCTTTTCCAGTAGATCGATAATTGGGCCGGCACAGCCGTTTCCAGCGTTCACTACAATTTTTAGAGGTCGGAGTAATGCCTGATCTACATAGCCAAGAAGGTGATTTATGTAGCTGGCTTTCACATCAAGGTTCTGACGGGTTCCGCTATACATAGACTCGCTAAATAAGCCTGAAGCAGCAAGATCACGAATCTCGTTCAACCCATCATCGCCACTGATAGGCCGCGAGCCCTGCCTTACAAACTTCATGCCGTTATAATCAATCGGATTATGACTGGCTGTCACCATGATACCGCCATCAAACACCTGACTGAAAGTGGCATAATAGATTTCCTCAGTACCGCAGAGGCCAATATCGTGAACATCGACGCCACCAGCCATAAGACCATCTGCCAGCGCTCTGCAAAGCCCTTCACTGCTGTTTCTAATATCACGACCTACCACGATTTTTCCGGGCTTGAGAAACTCGGCATAAGCTCGGCCAATGCGCTCTGCTACATGTTCATTGAGCTCATCCGGCAACCGTCCGCGTACATCGTAAGCTTTAAAACACCTGAGTATTTCTTTCATAAGTGCCTCCGCGAGAGGATCAGACAACAAAAAAGCCGCCAATTTAACGGCGGCTTTTCAGGCATCGGGGTGACTGGACTCGAACCAGCGACTTCATGGTCCCGAACCATGCGCGCTACCAACTGCGCTACACCCCGTAACGCAAACTGACTATAGCAGAAACCTATTACAAATGCAACAACTAAATCTTATGATGCATTTGTCTCAATAGAATGCTATTATGAGAGTATGAACTTACCGACTTCCGGTTCCACGGGTTTAGATAAACTCAAAGCGGTTTTCTTCTTAGGACTGACCTGTAATCTGACAACTTTCATCGGTTGCGCTGTAGCCTGGATCATAATGGCGAAAAATGGCTGGGTAACCGGCGTCTGGCAAACAGCGATTACGGTAGTTTCTTTTATTCCCGTATTTATGGCAGATGCGATTAACAACTACACCCTGGGCCGCATCAGACTTGAAAACGACAAGGGCTGGGACGACGTTCAGATATCGGTTCAGGGGCGCCGGAAAGTGGCCCGCTACTACCAGTTTTTTCGAATCCTCTCGATTATCCCCGCCTATCTGCTTGCTGCGATCATGTTAGCCAGTTTCGGCAGTTTCGAAAACATCATCCAGAACCTTAAACTAGCTTTTCTTATCGCTTTTGTGGTGAACTTTTATCGCAGTGTCTGGTTCCTGCACCGGCACATTGCACCAAGACTACCGTCTTTCGGCGGCCGCAGACTTGTCATTCGCAGCCTGACCATCGCAGGGATATTTGCGTTATGGTTTCTCTACTTTTGGAATCTGCCCGTGCAAACTCTTAGCCTGAGCCAGATTTTCAGTTACGGCCTGATTTACTTTTTCATCAGTGCAGCAATGCATCCACTGCCAACAAGATATTCACTCATACGCCCCGGCCGCCCCATTGCCAAGGGCACGTTTTTTAAAACAGAAATTATTGATGACGAGCAGCTCAATTCACTACCGGGCGCATCAGAAATAAACAATGAACGTCGGCAGCCTTTCATTAACGCCGGATTTTCACCAGTAGCCAACATAAAAATGCCACTGATTGAATTACCCCTATTTCAGGCCTGGGGTCAGGTTTTCATAGCAAACAACAAAAAAACCCTACTACTTTTACTTGCCTGCGAACCGCACAAAGGAGCGCACCGATGCCTGATCTCGTATCAATCAGGAAAATATCTGATAACGACCGATTTTGGTGCACAACAGGCGCGATTTCCTGACAACATTGCTTATAAACCTTACGAGAGAAAACTTTCCAGCGAAGAACTGCTGCAACGACACAATTCGAGAGTCACTGAAGGCGCTGATGAATTTTCCAACTCGCCATGGCAACATCTTGAAACACTTGTAAATTCGGTAATCAGCTTTCTTGAGTCTGAAAACAGGCGAGGCCGCACAACCGAAACTGTGACTGGCGTTACAGACAATGAGGGAGCTGTCAGATGACCCCGACCAGCAACAAACAGAAACTTTCCCGCAGGCCCGTTTTTAAACTGCGCCTTTTTGTATTTCAACTGATAATGCTCACAGCAATCTGTCTGATGATGAGCTCCAGCGAACTAACCCGCTGGCGACGACTTAGCGAGACTCACATCAACAGCAAAGGCCTCTGCCTGGTCCGCACGATTGAACCACATGTATTGCGCTTTATGGATGAAAATGATCTGGGCGGACTGAAAAAACTGGCTCATTCGCTAACCTCTTCCGAAATTCCGAATAACGACGTTATTTCGGTACAAATACTTGATGGCAGCTTACAGAAAATCGCTGAATCTTCGCACGAGACTCCTGTCGCTCTCGGCGGACTTACTCACCTGCCCGCAACTGTTGTAATTGCTAACCCCCTTTTCGATTCAACAACCCAACAGCCGCGCGGCACACTTCGCATGGTGTTTTCGAACCGTTATTTTGAAGAGAAAAGCCAGGAAGTAGTTCGCAGCACGGTTGTTTACTTTATTATCGGCATGATTATGTCGCTACTCTCAACCTGGCTACTTTCACGGATGGTGCAGGCGCCAGTTGACATCCTGGCAGAAGCGGCAATGAAGCTTTCCGAAGGAGAAAGTAACGTACAGATCGAGCTCGACGCTGACAACGAGATTGGTATACTTGTTGAGTCGTTCAATCAGATGAGTCTGCGAATCAATAAGCATCTGACCGAACTGCGCCAGAAGAACCTGCAGCTCGAACATAAAACCTACGAACTTTCGACGCTGCAACATATCGGCCGCTCGCTCAGCAGCATACTCGACCAGGACATGGTGTACGAAACTATAGTAGATAATGTTATCAACGTACTCAGCGGTGTAAAGCGCTGTTCTCTACTGCTGATCGATGAAAAATGCAACGAATTCATCTTCAAGGTTGCCAAAGGCCTGGATCCAGAAATCATGCCCGAATCCGGGCGCTTGCAGATAAAGGATGGCATCGCGGCCAAGGTCTGTCAAACCGGCGAAGCGGTATTGCTTAATGATATCAATGAAGAAGACGACACCAAAATACTTGAGGAAAGCAAGGTAATACGCAGCTCAATCTGCTCGCCCATAAAGATTTCTGGAAAAGTTATCGGTATTTTGTCGCTCAGTAACCGAATTTCAGGCATTCCATTCAACGAAATTGATTTGCGACTGGTCGAAGGCGTCTCTATTGAAGCTGCTATAGCGATCAAGAATGCTCGCCTCTGGCAGGATCTCAAACGCAAAGTGCTTGAGCTCAACACACTGCACGAGGTTGGCAAAAATCTAAGTCTGGTTCTCGACATCAACAAGCTCCTTGAACTGGTTCTCGATCTCACAGCAAAAGTTCTGGGTGGAGTTAAAACCAGCTCAGTAATTTTGCACGACAGCGAGAGTGACTGTCTGCAGGTCATGCTTTACAAGGGCGAGCGCACTGTCGAAGCCATGCAGCCAATCAAGGCAGGCGATGGCATTGCCGGCAAGGTATTCTTGCGCGGCGAACCAATTATCATCAACGATTTCCACCTCCCAGAAGGCAATCAAGGTGTTGGCGGGCGCAGCTCAATCTGTGTTCCCCTCAAAGTTAAAGAAAAAACTATCGGGGTTCTTTCGGTTTCAGACAAGCGATCAGGCGAGCCTTTCGATCAAAGCGATCTCGACATGATGGTAACACTGGCATCACAGATATCTATTTCGCTGTACAATGCTCAGCTTTACGAAGATCTGGAAGCAAGCTACCTGTCAGCTGTGCGTGCTCTCGCAAACTCTATCGACGCCAAAGATGCCTACACACGTGGACACAGTGAGCGGGTCGCACACTATTCGATGGAAATCGGCCGCACCATGGGTTTCTCGCCTGCCGAAATCAAAAACCTGCATATTGGTGCGTTGTTGCACGACATAGGAAAAATCGGCATATCTGAAGCCATCATCAACAAAGACTCCAAATTGACCGACGCCGAGTATCAGGAAATCAAGACACACCCTGCACGCGGAGCATCGATTATCGAGCCAGCCAAGTTTCTGCGTGAAAAAGTGCCACTGATCAAATACCATCACGAACGCTACGACGGCAAAGGTTATCCCGATGGACTGAAGGGCGAAGCGATACCATTGATGGCACGCATAGTTTGTGCTGCAGACTCATTTGATGCTATGACCAGCAAGCGTGCTTATCGTGACATTATGCCACTCGACGAAGCACGCCAGGAGCTACTCAGGTGCAGCGGCACACAATTTGATCCACGTATTGTCAGCGCCTTTTTAGAAGTGCTGACTGACGAAAAAAAAATTACAACAATTGCTAATCTGGGAAAATAATGGAAAAAATATGGAAGGTCAGACAATTCGAAGCTGAGCAACTTGACAAGCTTCGTGGGACGGGCTTTCCCGAAATCCTGCTCAAAATTCTGCTAAGCCGAGGAATTTCCGACACAGATAAAATTGAACGCTATTTTACGCCCCGCAGTCGCTATCTGTTTTCCCCTTTTGTTATTGAGGGTATATGCCCAGCAATAGATCGAATTTTAAGAGCTTTCGAAAACGAAGAAAGCATAAGAGTATACGGCGATCGCGATGTTGACGGAATTACATCCACAGTAATCATGACCGAAACACTGCGCAGCTTTCATAAGCTGGTCGACTACACTGTACCGGTAATCGAAGACGGTTACGGACTGAACCCGGATTATATCGACGTGGCCGCACGTGACGGGATCAAACTCATAGTTACCGTCGACTGTGGAATCAGCAACATTGCCGAAGTCGAATATGCACGTCAGAAGGGCATAGATGTGGTCATCACCGACCATCACGAACCGCCCAGCGCGCTGCCTGATGCGGTAGCAATCGTTGATCCCAAGTTACACGACTCTTGCTGTCCCCAGAAAAACATTGCCGGAGTCGGAGTTGCTTTTAAAGTAGCAATGGCCTTGGAAATGGCGCGTTGCAATCGTTTGAGCAAGCCAATGGTGGCCTTCGATCTTAATGGGCACGACATAGCGGCAGTTCGTTTTGCACCGCGTGAAGGCTTTCAGCCCCTGAAAAACATTGATCGTGCCAGCCTGACCGGCTGTGTTCCGGTCTTTTACAGCGAAGCAGAGCGACGTGCCATTGGCGAAATGATTCCTGAGATCCTCACATTTGCAGGCTCAGATCCTGCTTTTGCACCAGTTTTTGTAGACAAAGTGGTTGCCACCTGCATTCCTGACGAAGCAAATTCAGGCAAAAACGAAATAAAGAAATGCCTCAATCTTGAAGAGATTGAAAGCGGACGGGCATTGATTCTAATTTACCTCAAATGCATTGAAGCGAAGCTACCGGCCATTAAAGCTCTGTGGCAACGCTGTCTTGACATCCTGACAATTGGCACTATTGCCGATATGGTGCCATTACACGGAGAAAACCGTACATTCGCCCAGATGGGCCTCAAATTTGTCGGGAAAAGCCGACGCCTCGGACTTAACAGCCTTTTTAACGCACTGGGTTGGAAAAACCGCCAGGTTACCGAGCGCGATATAAGTTTCAGTATTGCCCCGATTCTAAATTCTTCTGGGCGACTACGCACAGCAGAGCTGGCTATAGACCTGTTGTCGACAAGCCTTGCGGAAAAAGCTGACGAACTTGCCAAAGAGCTCTTCGAACTCAACAATGAGCGCAAAAAGCTCGGCGAAGACTGTTACAATCGAGTTAAAGGTTACCTGATAGAGCAGAATGATCTCGAAAACGACCGGATATTACTGGTTGTAGCACCCATCAAAAGTCAGGGCGTAACCGGCATTGTCGCCACCAGATTAATGCTTGATTACTGCCGACCGGTTATTGTATTGCTCGAAGATCAGGGCAAATTTCTTGGCTCCGGGCGAAGTTTTAAAAATATCAACATTATTGAAGCTCTTAATCAATGTAGCAAACACCTGGAAAAATACGGTGGACACGTTGGCGCGGCCGGGCTTACCATGCCATTTGGTAACGAACAATTATTTCGCACGTGCCTGCGAACATACGCCAACAAAAACATCGACTTATCAGATCTGCAGCCTGAATGGCTTATCGACTCTGAACTGCCGATCGACATGATAGATGAGCAGTTTCTCATGGATATCCTTAATTTTGCTCCTTTTGGCATTGACAATCCGGCACCGGTATTCATGGCTGAATCGGCATCATTTCAGGAAATACGCAAGGTTGGCGAGAGCAAAAATCATCTTCGTTACAAATTCAGGCGCTCAAATGGGCGCAATATTTTCGGCATTGGCTTCAATCTTGGCGACATTATGGCCCCAGACGTTTTGCGCGACGGCACCTGCGATCTGGTGTTTCATGTTGAACCCAACGATTATAACGGAGTTCGTTCTGCTCAGTTGATGGTGCTCGACTGCCGCATAAGAGGTTTTAAATAACTGGCCGGAGGAAATATGGACATTCTCGATCGCCCACCACTAGACAAATATGATTTTTCCCGCATGGTCAACATGTGGGAAAAACTGATCCTCGAAATAATCGCCGACATGGTCGAACGACATGAGATGTGCGAGTGTCAGGATTGCGTCCTCGACACCACCGCTCTCGCGTTGAACAGTCTGCCACCCCGCTATTGGATACTTGGCAGCTATGACGCCTTCTGTCCCCCAGAGAAGTTCACCGAGGATTCAATGAACGTGCGCCTTGCCGAAGAAGCAGTTCTTCGTTCTTATCAGCTGGTTCAGCAGAATCCACACCACTGAAGGTAACGCCAACGGCAAACTTCGCAATATTATGTAAACCTGCAAAAAATGCAATCCCGAATTAGAATATTCTGGATTGCACAAGTCTCAGGCTAAGACACCTGAATTAGCGGCAGAAATTGGCATTTACAATCCCTGTAAAGCTCTATCATATTGCCAGAGATGCCGGTGATCATTTTTTTCCTGAACTATCCGGCGTTGTCTGCCGATACTTTGTCAGAATGAGTCTGTAAAAATTTACAAGACAAATTCAGACTGTTCTGATAACCTGTTGGGTTAAGAAGAACCACTCAGCAAGAAATTCTCGGAGGTCTCTATGCAGTGTCCCGGTTGTGGATTCGAAAACGAAAAAGATAACAAATTCTGCAATATGTGCGGAATGGGATTGCCTGGTAATGGCGATTCCATGAATTCCCCTGCCGAAAGAGAACCTCTCGACCTCGACCTGTCTCTCGACCTCACCGACTCTTCGAGTTCGCCAGATAAGGGCATGTCTTTCGACCTTGACATAAGCGAAACAGGTGGTCTGGATCTATCATCAGATTTTGGTGCCAGTCTCGACAAAACTACTGAAATGGATTTTAATCTAGGCAAAAATACCTCAGACACAAGTCTCGGCGGTGAATTCAGTCTTGACCTCGACGGTTCCGACATTGATTTCAGCACTGACATTGAGTCAGATCAGCCTGGCCAGATAGATTTAGACATGAGCATTGAACCAACTTCCGAAAATTTGAACATTGATTTTTCAGCTACATCAGACGATGAAGCTTCCGGTACAGGCTTGAATCTCAGCCTTGATGACGACGAAGATCCATTTGCTGCACCGGTTAGCTTTGATATTTCGCTTGAGCAACCTGAAGATCAGCCTCTTACAGACGAATTCGACCTGACGGCTGGCGAAGAACCAGTCGCCCTGGAAATTGAAACAGTTTCTGGCACGGAATTTGAAGTAGCCGGCAGCGAGGAAACAACAGATTTTCTACAAATTGACGCGCAAAGAGCGGTAGTCGAAACCGAAGGATTTGACTTTGGCGATCTCGACAGCGGCGTTAGCAACGAAATAGTAATAGCTGAAGAACAGGACGAAGAAGATTTCAGCGGTCTTATTGTCGGTGGCGGTGACGACCTTACTGCGACGACCATAACAATAGAAGATAGTATTGAAATTGAAGATAATGTAGAAGAAATCAACCTGTCAGAGGACTTCGATATCGTCACAGACAGCGTAGAAGAATTTGCTGTCGATATCCCTGTCGACACTGACAACCTTAATGACGATGGCGACGATTTTCTTGACGGCCTGGTGGTCAGCAATACTATTGCACCAGCTAAGCCGGTGATGCCTGCCCCAAAATCAGCAGTTAAACCAGTCATAGACGAACCAGACACTGATGACGACTTAAGTAACCTGATTCTCGGCATCGAAGGCACAGTTAAACCTGCAATAACCCGCCCCGTATTAGAAGAAACCGATTTTTCTGAAGAGCCAGAAAGTGGCTATGCGACAAGCGATGACGCAGATGATTACGCTTATTCAGAGCTTGATATATCAACGATCGCCGCCCTCGGTGAAACTCCCAGTCGGCCTGCAGCCGCATACATTGAGCAGGAAGAAGAACATCTGCACGAAGCTGTAATTCTCGAAGAAGCCCCCCCACTTTCGCCACTTGAGCAGCTTTCTGAATTGAGACAACTGCTGGCAGACACCAAAGATCCTGATGAGCGGTATTCCATCGCCTTGCGCATGCGTGACCTTGCTCTCAATGACACTGCCGATGACTTTATCAAACTGCTCAACGACGATCTTAAAGACATCAGGGAAGTAGCCGCCGGATATCTGGGCGATATTTCATCCACAGCAGCGGTTCGTCCGCTTGTTCAGTGCCTGAGTTCAGATCATGCACAGCTGAAGTTTATTGCCGCTCGCTCTCTTGGCCGCATCGGCCTCGAAGACGCTGTTGTGCCTCTAATAAAACTTCTCGAAGAAGATAACGAAGATCTGCGCTATGTTACCCTTGAAGCTCTCGGGAAAATTGGCGCTGGATCAGCACTCAAGGCTGTAAGTGCCTTTCTAAAGAGTCGCAACAACGATCTGCGCTACATCGCCTGCGAAGCAATTGGCAGTATGGCAGATCCAAAATCGGTAACCGTTGTATTGCCGATGCTCAAAGACCCTGAATTTGAAGTTCGGCTGAAAGCAATTGAAGCTCTTGGCCGGATTGGCTCAACAGCAGCCTGCGACCAGCTTCTGGTGGTGCTGAGTGAAGAAAATGAGCGAATCAGAATGGCTACCATTCAGGCGCTTGGTCAGATTCGCAATGTCAATGCGGTTGACCCGCTTGTCGATATTTTCCAGGTCAGCAATCCGCAGATCAAGGAAAAAATAGTCTGGGCGCTCGGCGAAATTGGCGATGTCAAGGCAGTAGATCCCTTGCTTAAGCTGGCCAACAGCTTTAACACGAAACTCACTCTCCTGGCTATTGAAGCATTTGCCAGCATAAAATCAGCCAAAGCCAGTCGTTATGTGCTTTCGGTTCTCGAAAAAGAAGACCCGACGCTGAGCCTGAAAGCAATCGAAGCGCTTGGCGAAATTGGCGAAAAAGCAAGTGCCGGCAATCTCGTTAAATACTTGGAAGCCAGCGAGTCAGAGCATAAGATTGCCGCTGCAAAAGCTATCGGAAAAATCGGCAACCCGATTGCCATAGAGCCTCTGGTCATACGTCTTACTGACTCAGAGCGCGATGTCAGACTTGCCGCCATTGAAGCCCTGGGCTGCATAAAAGGTGCCAAAGCTATTGAACCGCTGATCCGATCACTCAGCGAACTAGATCCACAGATCATCGAAAAAGCTGAATGGGCTATCTGCGAAATGGGCGAAATGGCGGTTGACCAGATTACCAGAGCAATCGAAAGCGAAGATAACCAGGCGACTCTCGTTTCGCTGGTGCGGGTGCTCGGTAAAATCGGCAGTATCCGGGCCACTTTCCCGCTGCTCAAGGTGCTCGACAAAACTGATGACAAAAAGCTCAGCACTTCAATTGCCGACAGTCTGCTGGCGATTGATGAGTTTTTGACCACATCAAACCCGATCTCGGTTATTCTCAAGGAAGGCTACGCCTGGGCGCAGTTCTCGATTGCGCAGGCACTGAGCAATCTGCAAGATGAGCGAGCTTTTGGCCTTTTAATCAAGATTGCCAAAGAAACCCTGACCGAAAAAGATGTAAAAAAACTGGCCGGCATACCCGATCGCCGTATTCTTGAATGCAGCAGTGAAATTCTGCATCTTATAAGACTTAATGTCGCCCACCTCTTCGCCAAAGTTGGCAATGACAAGGCCATTCCGGTTATTATGAGCTACTTTATCGAAGGAGATCAGCCACAGAGACAATGGTGCGTTGAAGCTCTTGGCGGAATCAAAACCGAGGGAGCGCTCGACGCTCTTATCGATATTCTTAAAAAGCCAGAATACCAGATTCCGCTTGAGCTGATATCAAAGCAACTGATTTCCAACCAGAGCCGCAAACTTGTTGAGAAGCTCATTCTTGGTGCATCACACCCGGCAGAACCGGTTCGTATGGCTATTGCAACGGTGTTAGGCGACACCCACGACCCACGCGCAATCAGAACCCTGTCGAATCTGGTTAAAGACGGTGCTGAAAAGGTCAGAAGCGCTGCAATCGAAGCAATAGGAAAAATCGGCACTACAGCAGCAGTACAACCGGCAATTGAAGCTCTGCGCGACTCAGTCGAAACTGTCCGCGCCAAAGCAGCTGAAGTTCTCGGCGACCTCAAAGATACCGCAGCAGTCGAATTCCTGCAGAAAACGACCAAAGATGGCTCTGAGCTGGTAAGAAAACTCGCAATCAAAGCATTGTCACAGATGGCTGACGCAAGAGTCCCCGACATCATCATTGGAGCTCTGACTGATAAAGCTGAATCAGTACGCAGGGCTGCCGTAGTCGTTCTCGGCGACCGCCGCGACCGCATAGCTCTACCCCATCTGGTCAAGTCCCTTGAAGATCCCGCGGAAAAGGTGCGAGAAGCCGCTGCTGAAGCACTTGCAAAAATTGGCGATCCAATGGCGATCATGCCAATGCTTGCTCGACTCGACGATCCATCGCCGATTGTTCCCCTTGCCTGCAGCGAGGCGATTGTCAGCTTTGGCGAAAATTCGTATGACGTTCTGGTCGAAGCTCTCAAACATGCCGAAGAACGGATCAGGCGCCATGCCTGCGACATTCTCATAAGAATTGGCGAACCGAACCTGATTAATCGCCTGGTGCGCATAGCCCAGGATCGCAACAATTTCCTGCGCGAAAACATCGCCCGAATACTCGGTCGCATTGGTAACAGCAGTGTTGTCGAAGCACTGATGCGTATGCTTGCCGACCGCAGCAGTGCTGTACGCAAAACTGCTGCCGAAGCCCTGGGAACTCTGCGTGACATTCGCTGTCTGGTCGCTCTCAAACAGACGACTCGCGACCAGAGCAAAGAAGTGCGACAGGCGGCCAATATGGCTCTACAAGAGATCTTCAAGGCGCACAAGCTCGCCTGATTTTCAACGTCGAACAAGGACCGGGAAGGATTCAAGAAACCTTCCCGGTTTTTTTATGCTTTTCATTCAGGTGCCCATCGGGTCATGTTTCTCGTGAAACGAAATCATTTGCTTTGAGCATGGTTTGGCGATATGTTTAAACTAGAGAATAAGGGGGAAACATTATGCGTGATTTTCTCATGCGACCAATGTCGGTATTGCCATGCTCGCGCAACCTCACCTTTGTAAGGGCTGAAGAATGTACCCTATACGATTCTGAAGACAACGCTTATCTCGATGTTTTTGCCGCCAACGGCAATGTTCTGGCAGGGCACGCCCATCCACTGATTCGCGAGGCCTACAGCAACCCTGACATGCATTCGCGGCAAAAGCTGTTCGAAGATCTCCAACAACTCTTGCCTGGCTACCTCAGTTGCTTTCAGCTGTTTCCATCAGGCATAGCGGCACTGCAACAGGCCTGCCGCATCTCACGTCAGCACCGCGGCAAGCCACACATAATTGCCATTTCCGAAGACATTGTACAGGATTCTTTTCTGGTTATGTCTTCGTCAGACGAGGAGCACTTTACACCTCTTTTTTCTATTGACACGCATTTTGAGCTGATCAGTCACAATCTGAATCATCCGCCAGTGACTGGCGATAAAAGGCTTTCACAACTTGGAAAATCCTGCAAAGGCGCCTGCCTGTGCTCTCTTGAATCTCTTTTTTCCGAGCTGGCAGATCAGACTGCGGCAATAATTATTGAGCCGTCAATAGGTGTTGGAGGCTCGATCGAACCCTGCCATAACTTTTTTGGCCGCCTTAGTGATTTCTGTCTGGCCAACGGCATAGACCTCATCGCCAACGAAATTCAGTGCGGAATCGGGCGAACTGGCAGCCGACTTTTCGGTTTTCAACTGCTGAACATACACCCCGACATTGTGTGTGTCGGCCCAAGCATTGCCAACGGCTACCCAATCGGGGTAACTATTTATGCTGATCACTTTGCCGACCTGGTTGAGCCAGTAGCAAATACGGCATGCTCAGCATGTTCAGCCGCCAGCGCCACCCTCAAACTGATCGCCGATAACGATCTGTTGCGGCGCTCAGAGCAACTGGGTCAGTTTCTAAAGGAAAAGCTGGACATCGTTTTCAGCGCAAACCCTCTGATTCGAAGGATAAGCGGCCTGGGGCTGATGATTGAAATAGAACTGGTAAACCCGGAGGCAGCGCTTGCGACCCATCATCGCGCCAGCCGAGCCGGTCTGATCACCGGCATCGGAAATGTCAGACCCAGTATTTTAAGACTGACGCCGCCACTGATTTTTACCGCCGACATGGCCGAAGAGGCCGTCAGAATTCTGCTTGAATCACTCATCTCCTCTGAGTAACATATTTTTTTCGTTACATCAATCCCTCTGAGCAACCTGGTAACTCGCGGTAATCTTCGTATTTCGTGCTCGCGCTCCTTTCTCATGTGATTGATATAAATTCGGCAAACCAGGTTTAGCTACAACAAATTTGTTGCCTGACGATGGTGGTGAGGTTTAAACTTGGCACACACACACATCAAAACCATCGGAGGGAATCATGGAAATAAAGTTTGGAACTTCTGGCTGGCGCGCGATTATCGCTGACGACTTCACCTTTGCCAATGTAAGAATCTGCACTCAGGCTATTGCCGATCACCTCAAGAGTATCGGTCAAACTCAGGGCGTAGTTATTGGCTCAGATGCACGTTTTATGTCTGCACGCTTTATGGAAGTAGCTGCCGAAGTTCTTGCAGCAAACGATATTAAAGCCTATCTTTGTATTCGCGACACTCCGACTCCGGTTATCAGCTACGAAATTCTCAGACGCAAGCTGGCCGGCGGGTTTAATTTTACCGCCAGTCACAATCCTCCCGAATATCAGGGCCTCAAATTTTCGCCAGCATGGGGCGGGCCGGCATTGCCAGAAACCACCAATGACATCGAAAAGCGCGCCAACGAGCTGATGAAAAACGGCAATGTTAAGCTAACTCCACTGGATGAGGCAATTAAAAAAGGTCTGGTTGAAAGAATCAACCCGATGGAAACTTATCTTGACGAACTGCGCCGCAAAATCAATCTTGATGCAATTAAAGGTGCCAAACTCAAGATACTGGTTAACCCACTTTATGGCACTGGACGTGGTTATCTCGACCGCCTGCTTATCGAAGCCGGTTGTGAAGTCACCGTCATGAATGATAACCTTGACCCATATTTTGGCAATCAACCGCCCGAGCCCTCTGAAGCCCATATTCCTGATATGATAGCCCGCATGAAGCAGGGGCATTATGACCTTGGCCTGGCCACCGATGGCGATGCCGACCGCTTTGGGGTTCTTGGTCCACAGGGGCGTTTCTATGAGCCCAACCAGATTCTTGGCATGGTGCTCGATCACCTTAAAACTACGCGTGACTGGCCGGGAGCTGCCGCTAGATCGGTTGCAACCTCACATCTGGTCGATGCCGTCGCCAGACATCACAAGATTGAGCTGATCGAAACTGCAGTTGGCTTCAAATTTCTTGGCGATCTGATCGCGCATGACAAAATCATCATGGGCGGAGAGGAATCAGCCGGCATGAGCATTCGCGGGCACGTTCCCGAGAAAGATGGTATCATCGCCTGCCTGCTGGTAGCAGAAATGGTTGCCATGCAGAAAAAGCCGATCGCACAGATCCTCGAAGACCTCTATGCCAAAGTTGGCACCTATCTGACCCGGCGTGTCAATTTCAGGCTTACTGAAGCCGAAAAAGTCAAAGCCGTTGCCAACATGAAAAACGACCCCAAAGAAGTTGCCGGTTACAAAGTTAAACAGGTCATCAGAATTGACGGCACCAAGTGTATTCTTGAAAACGACGCATGGGTGCTTGTCAGATTTTCCGGAACCGAGCCGGTAGTGCGTTTCTATGCCGAAGCCCACGATGAAGCGACACTGCAAAAATTATGTGACGGCGGCGAAGCCTTCGTAAAAGGCGTATAAACAATTAAATAGACGCTTTCTCAGCCGGCAGACAGGAAATAACTGTCTGCCGGTTTTTCGTATGAAATCCGGCGTTTTCGCACAAAAATGACGTAACGGCGACAGCTCGGAGCCTAAGTATCAAAGCATGTTTGGCACTTGATTTACATTTGGTTTATGCCGATATTAATAATAGAGAGGTGTAATATGTCAGTGGGTCCGATCGACCTTAAAACCAGTTTAATGGGAAATGATGAAGCCAGCCGCTTACGTGAGCACCAGAAAGCTCAGGAAGCGGGTCTGGCCGAAAACCTTGCCCAGAATAAGAATGCCAGTGCGCAGAAAACCGAAACGGTTCAGAAAACTGAGACGACCGATGGGGCAGTTATACGCAAAGAAGACGAGGAATCTGAAAAGAAGCAGAAAAGCAAACAGAAAGCTGCAAAGAACGCCAGAGACGAGAACCAGAAAGAAGATGAAGACGAAAAACACCCCAAGATTCCTGATGGCACCAGAGGACTTAAAATAGATATAAAGGGATGACTTCTGCCAATAAAAATATATTAACTCTTTGCCTATTTCTGGCAATGATTGCAGGCGTATGCCAGGCCGACCATGAAGAAGATTCGTGGGTATTCAACCGCCAGGGCATGTTCAAGGTTTCACAGGGCAACCTCAGCGAGGCAATACGCGATTTTGAAAAAGCCTGTCAGCTCAATCCATTTAACGACACGGCTCTGACGAATCTGGCTTGCGCCCGCAACAATCTCGGCGTGCTTCTAGCCCAGCAGAAGCAATATGAAGAAGCCATAAGGCAGTTTGATGCAGCAAAGGCACAAAAACCCGAAGATATTTCGATCCGCCTCAACCTGCTCTCTATTCTGGTAAACCTCAAAAATTCGGCTGCCGTCGAAAAAGAGGCACGCGAGATCATCACGATCCGACCCAACGACGTCGAAATTGGCTTAAAAGTCGCAGCAGCACTGCAAAAGACCGAGAACACAAACGCCGCGGTTGCGACGCTGTTGGAACTAACTGAAAGAGTCCCTGACAATGCTGATGTACACGCGACTCTTGGTCGGCTGCTACAGCGCTGTGGTCAGCTCGACGAAAGTTCTTATCATTTAAAACGTGCTCACGAGCTCAACCCTGCCGATCCGGAGATCGCAAAGAATCTGGAACGTCTCAGCCGCGAGGTGAGTGTAGAAGCAAGCACATCAACCTATACAAGCGTCCACTTCAGCTTGACTTGCCCTGACACGTTCACCTCTGATTGGTCTGAAGAAATGTTGAGACTGCTTGAAGATGCATACGAAGAAATTGGCCGGCAACTTGATTTTTATCCTTCGCAGCGTTCACAGGTGGTGATACTGCAGACCGAAACGTTCCGTAAAGTTCATGATCTGCCGGAATGGGCCGGCGGAGTTTATGATGGCCGAATAAGACTGCCGGTACCGACAAGAAATATCAGGCCGGCAGTCGTTAAAGACGCAGTAATGCACGAGTATACCCACCACGTAATTTACCTGATCACTTCGGGCAGCTGCCCGATATGGTTAAACGAAGGGCTGGCGCAGATATTTGAGAACAACTATCAGAATATCGAGCGCTGGACCTATCCTGATCAGAAATCAGAATTTAAGTCGTTCAGCGAGATTGACCAGTTATTTCGCCTCAATCCAAGCCGCAAGCAGGCTGCCATATTATATAAGGCATCGCTGATTACAAGTGCGCGACTTGTTCAAAAATATGACTGGGACCGGATTGCCGGATTCCTGGAATATCTGGGTATGGGCTATGACTTGAATCGGGCAGCAACAGAAGCTTTTTCCGCAGATTTTGCCGAGCTTGAAAAAATTTGTCTGCTGATCGAAAAAATAGAATAAAGCTCAACCGCCAGAAAGAACTATACCGATCAAAATGCGGTTAACCACTTCCAGCAGCAGTAAAAAAAGCATTGGACCAAGATCCACATAGCCCTGACCAGCTGGAATCAGCACTTGAAAACGTTTTAAAACCCGATCGATACGACTCGTCAGCGGCAGAATCGCGCGCGGCGGATTGCCCGGCATTATCCAGGTTAACATCACTCTGATAAACACTAAAAACTGCAAAGCACGCACTACATTGATTAATATAAGCATAATATCATTCTCCTGGCAGCGCAAATAGAGCGGTGCCGATGCGCACGATGGTGGCACCCTCTTCTATGGCGATCTCAAAATCGCCAGACATGCCCATTGACAATTCAAGAGCATGATATGCCGCCCCCTGCAAAGCGCGACTCTTTTCGAACAGTTCGTGCAGCCGCCTGAAGCAGCTTCTGATAATATCCTCTTCAGCAACAAACGGTGCCATTCCCATCAGGCCACGGATATCAAGATGCTCGTTTTCGCGATAATCTTCAATTACGCTCAGTATCTCTTCGCAGGCAAATCCTTGTTTGGCTTCTTCCCCGGAAATATGAACTTCGAGCAATATCGGGCACTTTCGCCCGCTTTTCTGATGCCATATTGCAAATTGATCGAGCAATTCGCGGCGGTCAATAGAGTGTACCAGATCAGCGACGGGAAACACGTATTTGACTTTATTACTCTGCAAAGTCCCGATAAAATGCCAACTGACCCGCGCTTGTTGCAAAAGCACCGACTTATCGCGCAGAGACTGAGGTCGGTTTTCAGCGAATACCTGTTGCCCGCAAGCATGCATGGCGGCAATCGCGCAGTGATCAACAGTTTTTGACACTGCACACAATTTAACAGAACCGCCTGGTCGACCAGCACGGCGCTCTGCAGCAGAAATCCGCGCTTTGACTTTTTCAAGATTGCCGGCAAAATGATCCATAAAGCTACCTGTCTGGGCGAGTGCGTTGCCGTAAAAGATTAATCGAAACTGGCCTGATGTTCAGGCGCTCGACTGCCTGCGGGTTGTGGGTTATACGCAAACTATTCTCTTCACTGTTATCAATCCAGCGCTGCAGATTGCCACCAATACAGGCTCCCTGCACATGTATCTTAAGACTGCGCCCCGAAAAAAGACGCCTGAAATTAAGTGGTGCGCCCTTCTGTGGTCGTGACGTGCTGGTATACACACCGGCACCGGGCTTATAAATCGCAGCTCTGATCAGCCATTCTCTCGCTGCCTCTATAAATTCTTCATTTGCGCTGTTCTCTTTTATGTAGCGTTCAAGATCAACGGTCGACAATGCTGTGCCTTCTCCGGCTATCAGGAACAAACTCATGTTCGAGTCGAAATTAGTAGGACCGGTAATAAAAATATGACCAGGTGTTACTACCACGAGATCTGTGCCTATATCGCCACGCAGATAAATCGAGCGCTCTGAAAACAGAATGCGTGCGCCCCGCAAATTTGCGCCACTGATGTTATTGTAGCCGTCAAAATTATTATCTGAAGAGAGAACGATAAACTTTTTCTTGAACACGTCCTGTTCGAGAGTAACAGAGTTCGGGCCATGATAGCTGTCGGAGTAAAGTAGTTCTTCGCCCGGGTGGAAGTCGACATCAACCGGGGCATCATTGATAAAGCCTTTACCTTCAGCATCAATGTAAATCCCCCGAGCTCGGCTTATTTCGCGCAAAGCACTAAAATCAGGTCGCCACTGAGGAATATAGGAGCGATAGTTTTCAGAATCTCTATCTATGAGCACGTCATTCGGGTTTCGACCTTCGAGACTGTCGACAGCGTGCTGTATGCGCAGACTCGAATTCATCGCCACAGCAGTGTTACCCATGCTTACACGCGGCTGACTGGCGCCACGCCGATAAAAATACTGGGCTGTCTGCACTGGACCGAAAAAAGTATGTGAATCAACAACTACTGATCCATCGCAATAAAGAGGTCCAAAACAGGGTGACTCGCCACCACGCATATATATGCGACCATAATTGCCAGCCATTTTTCTGTTGCCGGGAGCCGGATTGAAAGGATCCTCGCCTTCTGGTTGGTACATCTGATGCAGCAGTATAGGGTCATAACAGATGCCAAATCTTGACAAACGGCCGGAATCAAAAAGCTCGGCATTTGCGTCAACAAAAAGTTCGAGGCTACCTGAGCGTTCAACCCATGGCTGGATTGGTGTTCCGTAATAAAATTCGTCAAGGCTGGAAAACACTGCAAATGTTTTTACCAGATCATAAAACTGCACCACAGCGGCACTGGAATAACGGTAATTGCCACATCGCCCCTCTGCAATAACCTGGTATTGCAGGTCTTCGTCCAGCATTCCGGTCTTAGTTTTGTTAACATCAGAAAGCTTTCGAATCGAAATAATTCTAAAAAATGCCCGACTTTTTTGCCCAAACTGTGTCCAACTGGTGCTCTCTATGTTCTCCGAAAAAAACAACGAAGACAAAACTGTCGGGTCAGCAGCTCGGTCCGAAGACGAAACTGCACTGCGCATTCTTTCTATAGCATAGTTTATGCCTGATTCTGCAGCAAGTCGCGCCTGACGTTCAGCAACCCGCATCATCCCAAGGTCTCTATCGGCCTGATAGACACGGTAAAACAGTGCTGCAACCAACAACACTGTGAAGCAGATCATCACTACCAATGGGATCAGAGATTGTTTTTCGTCTGGTACTCTACTCATCTGTTCCTCAGGTTTACCAACCGGTAAAATTCGCGACCACTATTTGGCACTCCCGGAGCGTTTGCATAAAACTTAATTTCGAGCTGATCGGAGCTCTGACGTGTAAATTTGCCATCGCTACAGTTTGTAATCAGCGGGTTCTCATAGCGGCCAAGACGTCTAAAATCGTTGGTAGCAGCTGCACTGCGAGACATGTATACCAGAGTATTATTGCTGAATGAAAAACCTTCTTGATTTTCGTCAGGCAAAAGAGTTCCGGATTCGACTGCAACCTTGAAAAAGCACTCGGGCGAACTGCCATTAAACGGATGTTCAAATTGCGCTGAATTAGCGATCTCAAGACAAATTTCGTCGAGAACACTATTGATATGCTGTACCCAGGCATATTTCTGCTGAGCCTTCCGAACATCGGTAGAATTCAGAAAAAAGAAAAACACCGAAGCGCCACCGGCAATAGCAAGAAAAACGGTAAACAAGACAATTTCCCAGACGGTTATACCTGATTTTCGCTTTTTCATGGGCGGGTCCTCGCACGCAGATATTCGAGACTCAGGCTTTTGCTGAAAGGAAACATGCCCCAACGCACAGTTGATCTGATCATAATATTTGCTGGCATGTCGGGGTGCAGAAACACCTCTACTCTTCCGTAAAGGTTGATATCTTCACCACCCTTCACCGGCTGAAAAGACGATTTGCTGCTGGCACGATCATAAGGGCGACAAAGAGCTTCTTCCATCAGGTTTTCCAGCGCTACAGAGGCACGCAGATGCGTATCCGTTTCGAAAAGCGGAAGGGCCTTGATTGACCACAACTGAACAAACGGCCACAGAAAAAACGTGGCTATGCCGAGATAAATCAGCTTTTCAAATATAGATCTGGAAGGAGTTTCCGCCATTTAACCTACCATTCAGTTTAACGATGCATAATCACGCAGTTCGCGCATGAATCTCTCTGCCATAACAATTTTATCTTCATCTTTGGCTACTGAAACATAATGTTTCCAGGTATCTATGGCTTCCCTGTGCATGCCCAGACGCTCATAGATCACCGCCAGGTTGTAAAGAGCCTTGTCGAGATACGGATCCTGCTTGAGGGCCGCCACATAGATATCAATTGCCTCTTCGTAGCACCTTTCCATGTCAAGCAGACAGGCAAGATTATAAAGCGCCTGAGTGTTGGTGGGGTAAATGTTAAGAATCTGTCGATATGTTTCCATGGCGCCTTCTAAGTCGTTCTTGTTAAAACTTTCGTAGGCTTTAGCAAGTCTCTTAGACAAATCTGTATGCAAAACCGGTATTACACGTGCTTTTTTAGCAGTTTTCCGAATACTGGTCTTTGCCAGCGTTGGATTAGAAGCATATTGTTTATAATAATGCTTAACTTTGCGCACGTAGTTCTGAGTTTCACGAAAAGGAGGAATACCCTTGTATTTTTCGACATTACCGGGTCCAGCATTGTAGGCGGCTAATGCATACTCAATCTTGCCGTCAAAGCGTTTCAGCATCATGCGAAGGTAATTCGCTCCGCCGAGTATATTCTGGCGGGGATCATAGGAATCAGAACAACCTACCAGACTGGCCGTCGATGGGATCAGCTGCATCAGGCCCTGTGCGCCCTTTGAAGAGCGAACCCTCGGGTCAAAGTCCGATTCGACCTTGATTACAGATTTTATCAGATAGGGATCGAGATCATGCTGCTGCGCCGCTTCATTGATGTATTTGCTGAAGGTTTCGTCGTTGGGCAGCATAAATTTCTGCGCTGAAGCCTGGGCACTTGCGGCAAATGTTGCCTGCGTAGGCGAGTCAGGACCCTCGCGCTCTTTGCGACTGGTCACAACAATCTTGTAGTTGCGATTTGGCGGACTATCAGTAAGAAATAGACGACCATGTTCATCTCGATAAGAATAAATAGCCGCACCAGCCTGGGCAGCCAGAGTCAGCATCATTGCACCTGCGAGCCAGATTGAACGCTTCAACCGGTTCCTCCTGAACTTGGTAATCGATAATATTTAGTCTCTAAGGCCTTGTTAAAGAATAACAGTTACATTCTCTTTAAGCACCCGGCCATAAGGGGCCGTAAAAACAATAACCATTGTAATGATTATTGTTTAACGGACCCTAAACAAATCGGCCAGACATTGCAGATTCATTATAGCCCGGAAAAAAAAAGAACTGCCAGAAACGACAGTTCTTTTTCTTAGCGAATCCTTATAAACTCAGCTGCGATGCAAATGCTCCCAGCTTAGTACGCACGAGGTAAAGTGCCAATTGTCATCTTCAGAAATTTCTTTTCCCTCGACAATTTTGCGTGAAATACCCTCACACAACCAGCATTCCCTCTTTTGCACTGCATACATGGAAGCAAGGGCTTCGAGTGTAGGCGGTTCAGTCGGCGGCGGGGGCACGACTTTCAGAACCGGTTTCTGCACGGTTTCATTATGCAAAAGCGCCTCCGGATGATCGGAGTGTTCTTCAAACATTCGATTGATTGTTGGCACAGCCAATGTATTACTCATTACTACCTCTTCAAAATATTCGCTGTCAGGGTGTCGCAATTATATGGACAAAGTGTGCTCATTGCAAATGACAAATGAATCATCAATCCATATCCAATGCGGCTTTGTCACAAAATACATACTTCAAACGCTTTAACTGATACAATAGACAGCTTTTTTACGTGCCCTATGCACAGTGCATAATAATCAGGGCTGAAAATATGACTAGACAAGAAGTCAGCTGATCAAAAAATTTTCTCCAGGAACTTCATCTGAATAAAAACTCTTGAGAGCCGATTGCAACTGCAGCTGCAAATGCTGCCGCAGAGCCGAACGCGCCGAGGCAATCGCCTTGCGATGCCGGCCTACCACTTTGTCGGGATCAACCTCGGGGTCATCATAATTCTTTAACGCACTGTTTTTCAGCAGCCAGTTTGTGATGTCATCCATATTACACCTGCCTGTAAATTGGTTTTGTAAAACCAGTTATCGGAAGCAGTCGCGAATTTATTGACAAAAAAACAGCCCACCCTGCAAAAAAAGCGGGCGGGCTGTCTGATTTAATGAAGTCAGAGAGAGAGAACTTTTTCCTGTGGCTCCTGAAGCGGAACTGTCCAGCCAAATGGGTCGTCAATTTCGCCATATTGTATACCACGAAGAGTATCAAACAGCTGCTGACTGACCGATCCAACATTACGATTATTCACAACATAGTCATTTTCCTGATACTGCAAACTACCAACAGGCGAGATACTGGCAGCGGTGCCAGTTCCAAAAATTTCGGTGATCGAGCCGGTAGTAATACCACCGATAACTTCATCAATTGAAATTTTGCGTTCTTCGGCCCGCAAACCCAGCATAGACGAGAGCTTAAGCACGCTGTCACGGGTAACTCCAGCCAATATGCTGCCATTAAGCTGCGGTGTCACCAGCTGATTCCCGTTGAAAACAAAGAAAATATTCATGGCGCCAACTTCTTCAACATAGCGATGCTCTGCACCATCTAGCCAGAGAACCTGTGCGCAGCCTTTTTTACGGGCTATGCGGCCAGCCAGGAGACTTGCTGCGTAATTTGCGCCAGTCTTGGCTTCACCCAGGCCACCTTTGGCAGCTCTGGTCAACTCATCGGAAACAAACAGACTGATCGGGCTGAAACCTTCCTGGTAATATGGGCCTACTGGGCTCAAAATCACGCAATAAAGGTAGTTAGAAGAAGCTCTCACCCCAAGCGCCTTGTCAGTCGCAAACATAAATGGCCGGATGTAAAGTGAGGCTCCCCTACTATCGGGCACCCACCTCTTCTCTATATTTACCAATGCATATATGCTTTCGAGAAAGTCGCTTTCGAGAAAATGTGGCATGCATAAGCGGTCTGCCGATCGGTTGAAGCGCTTGGCATTCATTTCCGGCCTAAAAAATCTAATAGAATCATCTTTGCATTTAAAGGCCTTGAGCCCTTCAAAGATTTCCTGTGCATAATGTAGCACAAGAGAAGACGGATCAATCTCAAAAGGCCTTACAGGGCCGATCTGCGGATTAGTCCAACCTTCCTCCTCGTTGTATTCCATGGTAAACATACGGTCGGTAAAAAACTTGCAGAAACCCAACTTGCTTGTATCTGTTATCAGGGGCTTCAATTCGCTAACGGGCAACGGTTGAACAGCGATTTTCATAACCTTATCCTTCCTTGCTTTGATCTGGCATTTGCCTGTAATTCAAAACACTTCGGGGATCATTATAAGTCTTATGGTCAGTCAGTGGCAAGATATTTCCCCTACCAGTCTCTTTTTGCGAAATTCGTAAAAGAAATTGCTGATGCTGCCGATAAGGGCGTAAAAATCAGAAACAGGCAGGCAAATTATGATTCAAATCACTCCAGTAGGGCTATTGGCGGAAAATGCCGGCGCCAGCATTGAATTCTATCGAACAGTGCTTGCCCTTGAGCGCGTTATACGCATGCAAGACTACGACAACATGACCCTGCTGCGCGTAGAAAGTCCACGCATCGAAATTGAACAAACCTGTATCGAAATCTATGACCGCCCCAATCGGCCATATAGCAATAGCCGCCAAAAATTGCGACTGATCTGCGATGTAGAGCCAACAGTCGCGGCTCTTAACCAGGCCGGCATCGCAACCGATGCAGATAACCTTGAGTTTACCGATATAAATGGTATCAGCTGGCAGCTATCTGACCATAAGAAGCGCTATATAGAGACCTGCTGAGCACTTAAGTCTAAGCTGAAACAAGCGCGAAACATTTCCAAAGATCATTAGCACTGACCCGAAATTGCAAAATTGTTCGGGTCTAAAATATTGCTTAACTTTGCATTAAAACATCAAATTCTTCAACCCAGCCGTGAGAGCCCTCATCAATCCAGTGTACATCGTCATTTCGGACGAGTTTAACCTTTGAGGGAATCATCAATTCAGGATATTTTTCTTCAACAAATCGATTGCGGGGCTCACCTCTTTTGCCTGGAACACACAGCCAGTCTGTGTAGACTTTGTTTGTATGAAGCTTATCCAGGACATTAGCCAACCATGTTCCGTATGTCTGTCCTCCGTTCCAATTGCGCGACCAGATAAAAGAAACATTTATGCTGTTAGCAAGCAATATCTTCGAAACAAAATATTCATTTTCACAAAGACAAAAAATCAAAGTCTTAGTATTTTTTGAACCCCAAACATGCAGCTTGTATTCAAAACATTTACCAGAGTGTTCGAAATTGCCGCAAATCAAATTCGGATCTTTAAGTGCAGGAAGCTCCCTGAATTCAAGCACTTCAAAACTTCCATGTATGCCGCATTCATTTGGCAGCATACCCAGTCCTGATTCAAATTCCTGATAGGAATTGATATCTGTATGAATAAAAAGATCCGGCGCATTTTCTATACAGGAGGAGTCTTCAGAGATATTGCTTTCTGATTGAATGCCACCGATTCTCTCGCCCAAGGCCTTCATACCTGAACTAAAATAATCTATATTGCTTAAATCAGTGCCAGATGAGGGATAGTAGCAGATACAGTTGTATTTCTTCAATTCAGTTACAAGATATTCCTCACCTGTCATAATAATGAATCTCCTTATTAGCTATGCAAAAAGCGAGCCACCCGGCAATGATAACAAAGCTTTTCTCTAAAAGTAAAATGCCTGAGCATTTTTGCTGCTTGCGAACTATGATTCTATTTTATTTCATATCAAACTACCAATCTTCTGAACTTTTTTGAACCCATGCGAAGGGTTTTCCTTTTCCAGCGGCTTTTAGGCTTGCCGATATTTTGTCCTCATGGCTGTTTTCGGCTTTTCAGTTTCTTATGGGAATTTTGAGCTGAATTCCAGCAGACTACTGGGGTGAAACATTCTATGATTGATTTGAAAGCAACGCTTGGACTATAGAAAAGGATTTGCCACCATATCTATTGAGAAATTTGATATAATTTACAGCCGAAGATGACCAAAGATGGAGAAACTGAACTCATCTGCGATGAGAGACACGCCCCGTCATGTTCATTAACAAGAAAAACGGCACGGGTGAAACGAACAGAAGACAGTGTTGAAAGCAGATTCGAAAAAACATGTCGAGCAAAAAACGTAAAGCATACGAGCGGAAAAAGAAAGAGAAGGACTCCTTCAATAAACTGGTTAACCAGCTGAGTGAGCAGAAGTTGAGGCCAACTTTAATCTCGTCGTCAGTAAATATGCCATCAATGGTTAGTCAGACGAGTGATCCGGAATTTGCTCAGACAGACTTGAACCCAGCGGTTTTTACGGGGATGGATATCCTGGATTTTCTTGGGAAATCTGCTCTTTGTATAAGCATTTTAGTTCTGGGAGGGACGATTTACTGGTTGGCGGGTTCTTTTTCGGTAGAGCGGATAGTTGGACAGCTTCTGTTTTTCGCCCTCCTGGGAATTCCCATTTCATTTATTTATAGTGAAAGAAGCTCTCTTCCAATTAGAATTATAGAAGGATTCATCTTCTTTATTTCTATGATTTCCGCTTTGTGCTTTTTACCATTGGCGTTTCCTCTGTTTCCGTTGGGAGTCATTCTAAAAGAGCCTTCATACCGGCCAATGCGAGCGATTTTAGGGTTTTCAGTGTTCAGTCTGTTTCTCGTGGGCATAGTCATCACCCAGTTTTATGATGTTTCACTTCTCACCACGGGACATAAAGGTCTATACAAACTGGCCATCGACATCGCCCAGTTTTTCGATGCATATCGTTACTCCGTTGGATATGTGCTTCTCTGCAGCATGGGTGTGGCTTCCAGCCTGTTCTTGATGGTTCCTGAATTAGAGAAAGATCCCACCCGAATGTCGGCATTACCCCCTACGCCTCCAGATAAGAAGACAAAGCCAACGATTTCCCAGACGTTCCCATTGCCAGGATACATGCCAATTTACCTGCATTTTCAAACAACGTTTCAGAAGTTTCTGACAATGCTCACCTGGCTGTGCGGAGGAATAGGCCTTATCAGCCTCTTTTTCTGGATAATCCGGGTTTCTCTCATTCCCCTCTGGGTGACCTCTGATGCTTTGGCAGCTTTGAGCGGAGCGTTAATTCTACAGTATTTTTCCAGGGCCTTTTATGTGGTTTCTCCGAAGAAGAAGAAGTTTATTCGATTTACCATTAATCCTTTGATGGTAGATACCCATGATATCGCTTCCGAAGAACTCGCCGGCATCGTCCTGGGGCGTTCACACAGAATTTCCGGGATCCTGCAGAAAACAACGAAAAAGGTTTGCATTATTCATGTGATTTTCAAAACCGGCATGAAACTATCACTTCCGACGCCCGATTTGTCCCAGTTTTCAGAGGTGGAGATCGAGGCTCATCTTGAAGGCTATGCCCGTCGGTTAGCAAAAATCCTTGGCTGTCCGTTTCTTAACCTGCTCATCCCGGCAACCTTGGCCGAGTGGAAGGCTCACCAGGAAAACTTTTTCACCACTATTATCGGGGCGCCGTTACCGCCATTCTTTCCCACTTTGTGGGAACTGTTTTGTGAAAGTAAATTTTTGGACCGTCCAGCCGAGGATGAATTTGAAATGGTAAAGAGCGATCTCGACACCCTATGGGAGTGGGCCATTTTGGGTGGCGTCAGCATCTTTTTCGCAGTGACCACCATTTTCATGCTCTCCTCTGAATGGAACTTGCTCACTGGAAATCCGCGATTTTTCTATTTGATCTTGCTGGACTGCAGTTCGATTGTGGTGACATTGCTGGCGGTGCGGCGGTGGCTTATTGATGAATACTATCTTTTTGACTTGAACACCCGAGAAATTTTTTTCCATTCCCGAATCCTGTTTTCTCGACGAAAATCTTTGCTGGGATCTTTTTCTGAAGTCTCTCATCTTCTCTTGGAGGATGCATCAGATCCAGAAAACAAATCCCAAAATCTGTATCATTTGAAACTGGTCATGTGCAAAACCGGAAATGAAACCATTATTACCAACTCTTCCACTAAAGAAATCATGACTAGTCGCGGTCTCGCTCTCGCTGCGCTGCTTGAGATGAAATGTCTGGGTCTGGAGGAGAAATCAAAAACTGCGACCTGAGATTCCGAGTTCAATTCAATGAATATTAGCAATACTCCTTTTCCGGGTCAGTCAGATTGCGGTTCAAAACAAAGTATTTAAGGAGGACTTAGTGAAAATTTTGAAGCGAATGATTATTGTGCTTGCCGCTTTGATTTTTGGCATAGTCTTGCTATTCATCGTTTATTCAAGGATCACTGAAAAAGAAATAAGAAAACCTGTGAAGAATGCATGGAGTGATGGCTTTGAAGCAATTGTCGTGGTTGATGGGATAGCCAAGTCACAGCACATGACAGAAGCAATTGAGAGTATCAGGTGTGGTGGTAGTGCTCTGTTAAGTGAAGAAAATCATGAGGCAATAATCAAGTCTATAATTTCAGATCGCAAAAAACTGCATAATTATACTGACACAACTAGCTACCCATTTGTAGATTTGAATATCACTAACTTGGAAAATGAGCGGCAAAAAATAATCTACTCCGTTCATTATAGCCTCAGAACATATGAGTATTCATATTACGCTGGAAAAGATGAAATTATCCCCTTAACCTATTATGAGCACGACCTTAAGGGTAAGATCACAAATATCTACGAATAGTTTGTCGGTTCAATACGTTGGCTCGTGACCCAGATTCTTGAAGATGAACGTGTAGACATCTGCCGTCTCGTCGATGCGTTTACTCGTGTTACTGGCGCCATGGCCTGACTTTTTCTCGACACGTATCAATGTAGGGTTGTCGCCAGCCTGCTTTTCTTGAAGCGTTGCAATGAACTTGAACGAGTGGGCTGGCACAACTCTATCGTCGTGATCTGCGGTCGTGACAAGAGTCGCGGGATATTGCACCCCGGCCTTCAGATTGTGCAGCGGCGAGTATTCCAGCAAATACGGAAAATACGTCGCGTCATCACTTGAACCATACTCTGTTTGCCAGGCCCAGCCAATCGTGAACTTTTGAAACCGTAGCATGTCCATGACGCCGACTGACGGAATGGCGACTTTGCAGAGATCAGGACGTTTCGCCATGACTGCGCCGATTAACAGACCTCCGTTCGAGCGGCCGCTAATTACCAATTTGGCGGCGCACGTGTAGTTGTTCGAGATCAGCCAATCGGCCGCGGCGACGAAATCATCGAAAACGTTTTGTTTCTTGAGTTTCATACCGGCTTCGTGCCATCTCTCACCGTATTCACCACCGCCCCCTCAGATTCGCCACGGCGTAGATGCCACCTTGCTCCATCCAGGCTACTTTCAATGGGTCAAACTTTGGATTGAGGATTGAACCGAAACCGCCATAGCTATATAAAAGAGTGGGATTGTGCCCATCGCGTTGAACACCCTTTTTGCAGATGATAAACATCGGAATCTTCGTGCCGTCAGCGCTCGCGTAGAACACCTGCTCGATAGAGAAATTGTCGGGTTCGAAATCGACCGACGATGATTGAAACAACTCACTGGTGCAAGAGGCAATGTCATATTTGTAGTTCATGGGGGGAGAGGTAAACGATTCGAACGTGTAGAACACGACACTCGAGGTCTTTTCTCCGACGAACCCTTCTGCGGTGCCCAGCGCCGGCAAGGCGATGTCGTTTTCAAAATGTCCCTCGGCATCATACACGCTGATGCGGTGCGTTACGTCCTTCAAGTAGGCGAGAAAGAGTTTTTTGCCCGCGGCAGTAATCGACTCGATGGGTTCGGAGCGCTCGGGAATGATCTCTTGCCACGAGTGTTCGTCGAAATTGTTTGTATCGACACACAACACCCTTCCGTTGGGGGCATTCTTGCTGGTATGGATGGTCAGGATGTCGTCATTACTGTCGATCACCCAGAAGAAGTCATCGAACTCGCTAAAGAGGGGTCTGAAGACTGCCTCGTTGTTGCCCAGGTCTCGGATATAGACGGCATTGCCCTTCTTGCCGATGCTCGAATCCAAAATATACAACAGCAAAAAGCGCTCGTCTTCGGTGATGGATGGCATGTGGAAGCGTTGCGGATGAGCTGAATCTTCGAAGATCAGTTCATCAGAATCCTGATCGGTGTGAAGTGTGTGATAAAACACGCGATGGTTCTCGTTCTTTTCCGACAGTGCTACGCCGGAGTCCGGTTGAGCATCATAACGACTGTAGTAGAATCCGTCACCACGCCAGGCAATGGTCGAGAACTTAACCCATTTGAGGCGATCTGGCAGAAGCGCCCTCGTTCGAATGTCCATGATGCGAATTTCCTGCCAATCAGAGCCGCTTTCGACCAAAGAATAGGCCATAAACCTTGCATCTTTCGACACCTCCCACTCTCTGATTTGCACGGTGCCGTCCGCAGACATTGCATTTGGATCGAGGAGAACCTCGGGACTTCCGTCTAGGCCTTTCTGAATGTAGTGAACGAACTGGTTCTGCAGACCGTTGTTCTTGGTGAAGAAGAAATACCCAGCCTTTTCACAGGGCGGCGAATATTTCGGATAGTCGTAGATAGTCTCAAGACGGGCCCGGATTTTTGCTCGATAGGGAACGCTTTCGAGAAACGAATTCGTCAATGCATTCTGCTCATCAACCCACTGAAGGGTTTCGATGGCGTTGTCGTCTTCAAGCCAACGGTAGGGATCGGGAATTTTCTTCCCGAAATAGGTATCAACGTGGTCGCATTTGCGGGTTTCAGGGTATTTCACAGTTGCCTCCAGCATTCATCGGCATCTCGGTTATCGACATTCAAATTGAATTATAACGATTCAAGATCCCGCTCTCTTGTATTGAGTCGTAATGTACGTATCCTGGTCAATCCGGCCACCCGTTCTGGAAATAAACGACGAGGACCTGAAAATTTTACCATAGTGCCGGATTATGCCGCTGACTTGTTTTTTTAGAAATTGTTGCTGTCATTCTCTATCCTGAAGGCGCCTAAAAGAATTAACCACTCATCCCTTGCCGGAAATCCATCCCTTCGAGGAACATCCCCCATCCCAAACGAAATTCAGGGGGGCAAGGCCTTCCGATATAATGTAAAAATTCAGTCTTTACTGACATTGTCTTTTTTGTCATTTACTCTACTAGGCTGGCTTCCAAAAGCATCTATCCAGAACCAAACAAGAAGGCAGGTAAACATGAATTTTTTATGGAAATTTTCACGTATGGCGTTCGTCGTCATGTAGGTCCCCCAGGCATTACAGCCAGGGGGACCTCTTCTTTGTCCGGAATACAGCATTTAGTGCGTTTGACCTGCCATTACAAATTACCCTTGACTAAAAAAAATGGGTATACTATTTTTTAGGGCAGAAATGCAAATTCCTTCTGGTAAAAAATATAATAAATGAGGATCAATGAGAATGAAACGTATCCTGGTTTTTGCCTTAGTCCTAGTTCTTACAATAACCTTTCTGGCCGGATGCTTCCGACATTTTGACGATCAGGATTCCCCTGTTCCCGCAGGTGGCGGAACAGGCCCTCGCGTTCCACAACTCGAGTATTCCGGAACCTTAAAGCCGGAAACCTTCGTTCAGCAAGACAGCACGGTATTTACTTTCCCTCCCGGAGTCGATCCTGCCAGCGGATCGGCCAATGTGACGATGACCCTGCCCGCGTCGGAAAGCGTCAAAATCACGGTGGGAAGCATTCTCGTCGGATACAATACTGAAGGTGGCTTCATTCGTCGTGTCACCGCGGTTACGGATACCCAGACCAACGGCACTTCCGCCATCATGACGCTGACGACCGAATCGGCGCTTCTGCAAGACGCCTTTTCCGAGATCAAAGTCGGTTACACCGGATTGCTGTCGCAAGCGGTTGTCGCAAGTCGCCGACTTCTCGAAGCAAGCAACGCCAGTGGCACTCCCGAGCCAAATGCCGTGATCAAAGCCTCTATTCTCACCTCAATGGTTCAAGGTACGCTCCGACAAGCTCACGCCGATCTCCCTTTTGCCGGCGGGAACGTCGCCGTCGAAGCCGATGTCAACTTTGATCCAGATGTGGATTTTGCCTTCGACTACTCGGCCAGCGACGGCTTGAAAGTTTTCCGTCTCGTTTTCACCGGCGATCTCGATGGGACGGTCAAAATCACCGGGACCTGCGATTCCAGCCTCGAAAAAACATGGGAAAAAGAATTGATTCACTGGGAGACCCCCTTTTTCGTCGGCCCGGTGGCGGGTTCGATCGAAGTTTCGGTGCCAGTCGGGTTCACAGTTGCTGCGGGGGCCAAAGGGACAATCATGGTGGGGCAGGAATTCGGCTACCGAGTGCGTGTCGGTGCAACCTATTCTCCCGAGACTGATTGGCAATATCTGAACGAACGAACAACGACGCGATCACAGCGACTATTCTCCTACGAAATAGAAGGACAGGTGGGCGCGGAAGCGTATGTCGCTGTTTCCTGCGCGGTCAAGCTGCTTGGGGCACTTGGGCCAAAGGCGGAACTCAAAGCATTCGTCACCCTGGCCACCGAATGGGCCAATCAGGCCTTCTGGGAATTAAACGGTTCCATCAAAGCCGGTATAGCCGGATCTGTCGGCCTGATCCTCAAAGTATGGGTTGTCACTCTCGGCGAGTGGAATTATGAACTTTTCAATTTCGAGACAACGCTTTGGGAAGATCAGATTCCTTTCTATGGCCGGCTTTCCGGTCGCCTGCTCGACGATGCGGATAGCTGGGCGCTGGGCGGAGTCTCGATTGCCGTACAGCGAGAAGGCAGTCCTGAGTTTGTTGCCACGAGCAGTTCTGATGGCTGGTTCTTTATGGACGCCGCGCCGGGGCCATCGACAGTCACTTGCAAGCACGATGGCTTTGAAGACCTCGTTTGGGAAACCGACGACGTGTCTCCATACATGGTCTTCTCGTATGCCTTTTCCAATACTGTTCACGATCAAGGCAGTCGGCGCATGAAGCGAGCGACTCCAACCGTTCAGGGTCTGATCGTCGACAAGACAGCCTTGCCAAACCCGACTCCCATCTCTGACGCGAAAGTGGTTGTCAAAAGAGCCGGTGTCACCATCGCCAGCGCCACGACCGGTATTGACGGCAGATTTTCGGTCATTTGTGACCGCGATGGCGACGTTGAACTCGAATTTTCCCACACGAATTTCGAGACGCATTCCCGCTCTCACGTCATCACCTATGGAAGCGTTAGCGACCTGCGTATTGAGCTTCAGATTCGAACCGGAACGCTGACCGGGAGCATCAAAGATTCGCAATCCGAGCAGGCTCTGTCGAATGCCACCGTGCGAATTATGCTTGGCACAACCGAAATCGAAAAAATGGAGACCGACTTAGAAGGAAAGTTTCGTTTTCCTGATCTCGAAGCTCGCACTTACTCGATTATCCTGACATTGGATGAATACGTCGAGAAGACGGTTAGCGCTTTCTCTGTCGTCCCTGGAGTTGAGACAGTCTGCAACGAAACACTTTCGAAAACGATCACAGCTCGCTATGTGAAAGATCTCAATGGAATCATCACTGACAACGAAACCAACTTGCAGTGGTATGAGACGAGTGAGAACGATACCTGGTTTGAACATGTGGACAGAGTGGCCAGCTTAGGTGTTGATGGTGGTGGCTGGCGACAGGCATCAACCGCTGAAATTCGACCATTTCTCGCGGGATTTGCGGTATATCCAAACTATCAACGAACATTCGATGGTCAGGGAATTCTGTCGGTCCAAGAGACGTGGGCCTCAGATTTGTACCCCTACGATATCGAAACATGGAATAATTATAGAGGCTCCGTCTGGTTCGAAGACGCGAACTGGCGCCTGGCAACCAGTCCGATCGAAGGCAATCTGGCCGTTCGAACGAAACCGACGAACTAAACTCCGGCACCGGCATTCGCGAATCCGGTCATTCTGAGGAATTTCCACTCGACAAAGCTCTTCTCAGTGTCCTCCACGAGCTCCACCAAAAGAGAGCAGAGCAGGATAGCTTTGTTCTCGCCAAAGAACGGGAATAAGAAGGATGTTTCGGAACACAGAGAGGCCCCAGAAACTTCCCGCAATGAATAATCCCGGAGCAACAAAGGGGAAATCACCGCCCGGAACCCTATCATTGTTTCTCCCTTATTTTCACTGATACAGGCAACAATTGACCAGACTTCAGCAATTTTCTACCAGCCAGGTCGCTAATCGACCTTTTTGCCTATCTCCATAAAAAAACCAGTAAAATCAAACTCTTTCTTTATATGGTCTATTGGCACCTCTTTTAGACCGATCAAGGGGTCCCCAGTAACAATTTTTCCATCAGATTGCCCAAGGATAGCTATGAAATGGCCAATACCACCCAAACGAACCCCGGCGATGGCAGGAGTTTGCAGGTCAGCAGGAAACCCATCTTCAATCCTGTAACGAACAATTAATCCATGATTTCTAAACGCTCGTGCAATATACCAGTTCTCTGTGCCTCCGGCGTAGGTGAAACACTCCCTGGCAATACCATGTTCGGTCAGATTAATGCCAAACTGTCTAAACACAGTTGCAGCACTTGCTGCCCCGCAAGATGATTGCGTGCTCTGTAGACACACATTCTCGCGCCATCGGTCTGAGAAACTTTGATTCGCTAAGGGTGCGAGAACAGGTTTAAGATGAGGAGCTATTATGCAAATACAAAGAAAAATTACAAGAAAAGTCCGTGCGAAAATCCTTGGGCCAGGCAGAAAGCCGACCAATCCTCCCAGGAAAAGTCCTGTAACTGCACACGTGAGTTCGGTATAAGGCAGTGAGCGGAACTCATAAAACCACTTTGCATTATCAAACCAATGAAGGTAGTAAAGGGGAATTAGAAAGCCCGGGATCCCCAGGCTCAGCCACAAAGCGAGAAGTAAGAACTTTCTCTTTGGTGTCTGACAAAGTTGCATGCTTTTCTCTCCTGCTGCAAAAAGCAGAAATGCAATGACCAGGGTGGGAAAAACAATAGAGTTCATATTAATCCTACATATCTGTCCATAGAGAAATTGGAAGTGATTATGTTAATTGCAATACAGGTGTTTGCTGAACATTCGACAGCACATTATTATTTATAAAACCCCTTCCAGTAAAGATAAACTTTAAAAGAATCTCACAATCCCACACAGGGCTTTACTTTCCTTATATTTTTAACTGAGCATGGAATTCACCTGCGAAACGAAGCGTAGGCAGGTGCAGTGATTTGTTGGGCTGTAGAGAGCTTCCGCATGATGCGGATTATTGCAAAAATGTAGGCAAGACCGGCTGTTGGTTTTGATTTCTTAAGATTCCTGCGACCGATCCAAGAATTCAAGTAATTCGGCATCAATATCTTTCCAAGGTAATTCCGCCCTCTTCAAGAAAAAATACCCTTCAAGCTTATGATAAAATGGAGAAAACGGGTCTCCATCCATCTGATTCAGAAAGTTGTTCGCGCAAAATACGGGCAATGTCAGCGTATTCCAATCCTTTGCCTGTAAATAATGGTGATCGGCAATGACTTTCGAAAGGTAATCAGGAAAATTCCAGCGGTTGGCAAGAATACTCCCAATACTTTGGTGTTCTATTCCAAAAACAACTAGTTCCGCCAAAAAACTTGGTTTCTGTTCAACTTTTACCATATGTTGCACTTTTTCATATTGTTGCGGAAAGAAAAATGCTAACGCCTGTCGTCCAACGTCATGTAGAAGCCCGATCAGCCTTATTTTGGCACATTCAGTATATGAAGCTCCAGCCGATTTAGCAATGTATTCGGCCAGCTTCGCGCAATTTTGGCCATGTTCGACCGTCTCCTTTTGCGCTCCAAAAAAATTGCCGACACTGTTATAGAAATTGTAAACAAAAATCTGACGAAGAGGGGCAAACCCTAGAGTTACCATGGCTTGTTGTAAAGTTTCCGCTTTCGAACTTCGCATGAAATAAGGAGAATTGGCCGTGCGAAGAATTTGACTACATAACCCCGCGTTGTTTTGCAGCATTTTTTCCAATTCTGGGAAGTTCGCATCTGGCGAAGCAACATACTGAATGAGCTTGTATGCCTCGGTATTGAGAATAGGAACATCTCGCAATTGTGCAATTAGAATGCGAAGAGTTTCCTCCCCGGCATAGGACAAAGAAGCACTTTTTATGGTTGGAAATATTTGAAGCCCAATTTCGTTACATTTTGTTACAAACTCAGGTTTCTTAACAATGACCTTTATCTTAGTTTGGGAAGAAATGTCGGCCAGATGAAGAAACAAGTCCTCTGAGGTTTCAGAGAGTTCTAACAAATTTACTAGCGCACAATTATTATTGGAAAGATGTGACAAGGCTCGAAAAAGCTCTGAATCATTACTTTCGACGCTTCCCGAAACGGTGATCTGGGTAATTCCACTTTCGATTGTGTTTATCTGATATTCTGCCATTCACGCATCCTGGTAATTTAGGCCATTATATCACATTTAGAATATGAAAAAGTAAATCTTGATCTTTCTGAGTTCCTTGATGAAAGCAATGGTCTGGGTTGTCTGGTCAGACTTTAAACAAAATGAATTTTTCTACGCCAATTTTCCTGGGTCGCGCATAAGCTCAAACATCGCTGGTTTCCCGAATACTATTTGGAAAAATTACCGTTTTTTGAGCTTTAAAAGGAAATCGACGATTTGGCGAGCTTCGGGATTATTTCGGATGGAAATCGCATCGCCAAAAGAGATCGCCAGGAGGGTTGAAAGAATCTCCTGTTCACTTCCCGTTTTCAGTTCCCGCATATAGAATTCGGTGTAAATGATGTCTTCTCCGACAACAGGAATACTTGGATTTTCTCCCGTTTTGGCCTTGTTAATAAGGGCGGTAAGCGAGGTCAAATCTTCCCGGGAGATTCGTCCGGTTTCTTTTCTTCCGGAACCGTGCTTTTCATCAAGATCTGCGATAGTCATGGTCCGGGAGGTATTGTTGATCTCTCCCAGATCACCGATTCCTTCGTTCATGGAAAAATTTTCAGAGTTTTCAAATTCGAAAACCCTGCCTTCCAGATCAATATAATAGCCATCAAGAGTTGGTCCCCAAGCGTATCCATCCCGTATAACCTCAAAACTGTAAAATGAGGGATTTTCCTGGGCAAACGACGGAACCGCAATCAGAGCAAGAAAGGCCACCAGCGCCACCATTATCAAGCATCTTCTCATACTCATTCATCTCCCTTTCCAGATCGCTCAAAAAAGTTGCCAAGCACTGGTTAACCCCTACCAGCAATTCGTCCCTTTGAGAAATCTCCCATCCTTATTGTTATAGGAATTTTCTAGATTATCCCCCCCCCTGGATTTCTAACAAAAAAGATATTTTGTCACAGCGATAATCCGAAGAATTTACAATCGAATTTTTGGGGGGAAATGATTCAAAAAGTGCTCTTTTATCAGCTGTAAAGTCCTGAAAAGAGCACCTTTATTCGCTGCCAAAACCTGGTTTGCCCGCGATGTCATGGCAGCAGCCAGATCAGAATTGTCGAGCAAGCGATTAATCGCGTTTTCGACCTCGGTACAATCGCCACAGCATATCATTGCATCAGCTTTTTTCAATTCACCAACAAGGTCGGCAAAATTGCGGCAGTTCGGCCCCATTAGCAACGGAACGGACTGCTGAATGACTTCGAGCGGGTTGTGACCACCGACATCGCCGACAAGACTGCCACCAACCAGCGCAACAGTGGCCAGAGCATAAACTGCAGCCAATTCACCCATTGTATCAAGGAGCAGCACAGATGAGCTGACAATATTGCCACTGCGCAAGCATGTTTCGATGCCTTCTCCACGCAAAATCTGCTGCCATTCTGCTGCAAATGCGGGATTTCGCGGCGCCACGATTAACGCACGGCCCGAGGCCGCCAGAGATTTAATCGCCGGCAGCAGCATTTTGAACTCAGGCGGATGCAGAGAGCCCATTACCACAGCCTGGCGACTGGCGAACCAGTTCTTGAACGGATTTAAATCGACACTGCCAGGTGCGACAGTCAGATCGGCCTTCATGTTTCCCATTACGGCAATTCGGCCGGATTCTACGCCCATCATCTGCAAGCGCGAGGCATCTGTCTCCGTCTGTACTGCCAGCAATGAATATGCCGAGAACACCAGCTCAGACAGCCCCGGAAACTGCTGATAAAAAGCTGCCAGACTGATGCTGATACGACCGTTCAACAGATACAGCGGAATTTTACGCTGGCGACATTGCGTCGAGAACTCAGGCCAGAAGTCGGTTTCGCTGACAAACACAGCAGATGGCTGCCAGCGCTCAAAAGCCCGAGACATGCTGATCTGGGTATCGAGAGGAAAATAAGCTGTTACCGATGCCAAACCACGTTTGCGCGCACCGGCAATGACATCGGGGTGAGTACTGGTAAAAATTATTTTGCAATCTTTGAACTCACGCTTGAGTTCGGCGACAAAACCATAGGCAACCATGGCTTCGCCCATGGAAACTGCATGAATCCAGAAGATCTGGCGGCCGTCACAGCGGGAAACCTGTCCAAGAAAATCGGCAAAGCCTTCTTTTACCCGGCGACTGTATAAACTCAGCCAGGGTACAGTCGCGGCGGCAGCCAGTCCAGCCACTCCAAAGCTTAGACGGTAAATAGCCAGCGCGGTGCGGGCCCGCAAACTCAAGCCGGCAGACTCCTGCTTTTTGTCAGCTGCCATATCGCGGTTCTCCGTGATACATCTGGCCATTCTTATTTTTCTCAGCGGCGATCCAAGCCTCGTGACGCGGCTTAAAGCGATCATAAAACCACAGATACTGCTCAGGGTGCTGCAGAATGATTTCTTCCATCCAGCGTGTAAGCGCAACAGTCCTGGAAATTACCCGTTCGTTGTAATCAGCGCCAGAATCTTCACTTACCGGCGGTAGAAAAGTCGCCCTATACTCTGGCGAATGGCCGCAGCGTAGTGAAAACAAAGGCATCAGAGAAGCACCGGTCTTCAGACTCCAGTTCGCCGGACCTGCCGGCATGCTAACCCAGTGCCCAAGAAAATTCATGTAGATGCCGTTGCGGGCTCCGTCCTGGTCTGCAATCATGCCAAGGATTCCACTATTGCGCAATGCTTTGAGTGCTTTAATTCCACCTCGATCGCGATCATGCAGTACTATTCCTGAATAATTCCGGAAGTGGTCGAGCAATCCACCGATTTCACCTTCCTTCTGAGCAAGATAAAAAGAGTTGAGCGGATATCCCGCATGCGCAATCGCAGCGCCCAATATTTCCCAGTTGCCGAGGTGCGGCAAAGCCAGAATTACGCCTTTTCCCTTTTTGAGCTCCTGATCAAGAATCTCACGGCCACCGAGAGTGACCCGTTGTTCAAGTATTGCCTGATTCAGCGTCGGAAAGCGCAAAAGTTCATAGGCGACCAGTGCGAAATGCACAAATGCCTTGCGGACAATGTTTTTAATTGCATCTGGCGGCTGGCGACGCATGCGGTAATATATGCGATCAACACAGTTCTCGATTCGCATTCGCTCTGAGCGCCAGGATTGCCAGGCAAGCAAACCAATTGCAGCTGCCATCACACGACCGGGTTTTTCCGGCAAGCTGCAAAGCGTTTTAGAGAAGCCAATCACACAACTTTTCAGCTGTTCAAGCCCTGACATACGGTCAACTCGACGATTTGCCGTTAAGCATCTCAACGACCATCGCGGCAACACGTTCGTGTGCTCCTGGTTCGCCAAGGTGCGCAACCACATCGGCAAAATCTTTTTTCTGCTGATCGTAAAGTGCTTCAGATTCAAGCAGTTCAAAGGCTTTTTCGGCGAGCCGCTCAGGAGTAAGGTCGTGCTGAATCAGCTCAGGAACTGCCAGACGATCGATAATGATATTTGGCAATCCGATGTATTTCGGCAGATGATAGAAAAGGCGGGCCTGAATCTCAGTAAAGGTCGAAACACGATAGCAGATGACCATGGGCGTGCCTACATAACTGGCTTCGAGAGTGGCGGTGCCGGAACTGATAAGAAGCAGGCGTGACAGGCGCATCAGGTCGTAAATTTTGCCTTCAGCGAGAGTAACCGGTATGCCGCTGGCAGTCAACTGGTTACGCAGGCATTGCTTGGAAACCCCGAAAACTTCGTTGCCATCGGTCTTGATAACTGGCACTACAAACTGATAATGTGGATATTTCTGGTAAATCAGACGGCCAGCTTTAAGCATGACCGGCAACAACTGATCGAGTTCACTGCGGCGCGAACCCGGACACAGGCCGATCACTGGCTTATCAGGATCAAGGCCATATTTAGCGCAGGTTTCAGCCGGAGTCATGGTTGGCTTGGCATGGTCTAGCAGCGGGTGTCCGACAAATTCAACATTGGCACCGGCGGCGTGGTAAATTTCAAAAGTTGAGGCAAAATTGGCGGCGACCCTGGTAATTGAACCAGCTGCATCAGTTATGCTGGCCGGGTCGGTGGCAAATTTGCTCGGCGGGAAGTAATAAAGAGTCGGAATTCCGAGTTTCTTGGCGGCATGCACCAGGCGCATGTTAAAGCCTGGGTAATCGACGAGCAGCAAAAGATCCGGGCGGTTTTCGCGCATGAATTTGTTCAGACGCGATAGCACCAGCAACAGCCGTGGCACTTGTTTTATTGCTTCCATCAGCCCGATTGCAGCCCAGTTGGTGCTGTCATAAAGCAGCTTAACATCGCGACTGGCTGTTTGAATACCGCCAACCGCGTATATTTCAAGATCGCCGCACTTTTTAAGCACATCGATCAATGAAGCTGCGTAAAAATCGCCGGAAGTTTCGCCAGCTACAATCAACAGCTTCTTTTTTTCACGCAACTGCAGGTTCAATTTATGCCACCTGTTTTTTCGATTATACAACTATTAAGACGTCCAGTTGCAAGATATTCTCGCGCAACCGCCTCGCAGGCAAAAATACTGTCTCTCACCAGCTTACAGCCATGCTGCAAGCCAATTCCAGGATCAATAGTAAAGGGATCTCCGGTTATCATCACGGCACGACTGCCTGGCAGCGGAATTTCAGTGTGGTCCCAGTTGTCAAAACTGATACTGTTTGAAAAGCCCATTCCAACAGGCACCAACAGTGCCCCGGTCTTTTGAGCCAGCAAAACCACCCCTGGCTTAACTTCGTGACGAGGCCCACGTGGCCCGTCAACAGTTATAGCTCCGTTCCGACCACCTTTCAAGATGCGTATCATTTCGAGCAGGACACGCATGCCGCCGCGCGACGACGAACCTCTAACACACTCATAGCCCAAAGCATAGAGAATATTAGTAACCATATCGCCATCTTCAGACATCGAAGTCATGTTAACAAGATTGCGGCGGCGAAAGCAATAGATCGGCACCAGCATCGAGCCATGCCAGGCTATGAGCACCACTGGTCGGCCGTCTTCACAGGCTTTTGTGAATTTTTTAAAGGTCGGACGCTCGATTCTGACAAGCTTTGACAAAGCAAGAATCAATGCTGCTCCACCAACAGATTTGAGCCTGATTGCGTTGACATTGCGACGAACAATAGCGTTGTTAAATGTTTGCGCCATCACATGGCCGCCTGATCGCAAAATTGCGAGCGATAAAGCTGTGAATACACGCCCTGTTTAGTGAGCAATTCACTGTGAGAACCGATCTCGACAATCTCACCCTTTTGCAGCACCAGAATCTTGTCGGCCTTAACCACGGTAGAAAGACGATGTGCAATCATAAAGGTCGTGCGATTGCTCATCAGGCGATTAAGCGATTCTTTGATCAGATTTTCAGCTTCGGAATCAAGTGCGCTGGTAGCTTCATCGAGAATCAGAATGCCGGGGTCCTTGAGAAAGGCTCGGGAAAGTGCAACACGCTGCGCCTGCCCGCCTGAAAGATTAACGCCGCGCTCGCCGAGCATTGTATCGTAACCATCGGGCTGCTCCATGATAAAATCATGAGCATTTGCCAGTTTTGCTGCCTGAACGATTTCTTCGTGGGTAGCAGTTAGTTTGCCAAACCTGATGTTTTCTTCGATCGTGCCCGAAAACAACAATGTTTCCTGGGGAACCATTGCGATAAATCGCCGCATACTGGCAAAACCGAGCGTTCGAACATCGATTCCGTCAATTTTTATTTCGCCGGAACTGACATCAAAAAAGCGCGGAATCAGGTTGATGAAGGTAGTCTTGCCAGCGCCGGAAGGGCCGACCAGGGCGACAACCTCACCAGGCATAACCTTGATGTTAACATTGCGCAACACCGGCTCATTCTGGTTGTAGGCAAAGGATACGTTGCTGAACTCGACCTCACCACGACAACTCGGCAGCTCAACGGCATTGTCCGGTTCTTCAACATCGACTGGTGCATCAATGATTTCGAATACGCGCTCCCCTGCCCCCACCGATTGCGAGATAACATTACTCATCTTGGACAAATTCTTGATCGGCGTAAACAATCCGACCAGCGCGGTCAAAAAACTGATGAGCTGGCCGGCATCGAGATTGCCTCTGATGACTTCATAGCCACCATACCAAAAGATTATTGCCAGACCACAGGTATTGATAAACTCGATAATAGGCGTGGTTGCAGCGTTAATTCGTCCACCACGCATGGTTTCTTTAAAGTTGGCGCCGTTAGCATGCTCAAAACGATCTTTGACAAATTCTTCGAGAGTAAACGACTTTACTACCTTTACACCGGTAATAAATTCCTGCAATACGGTAGAAATATCGCCGATGCGGCTCTGCATGCGAGAACCAATTTTCTTCATCTTACGCGAGAACTTGTTGATAAGCCCGCCAATGAAAGGAATAATAACGATGGAAATAAGTGCCAGTTTCCAGTGCAGATAAAAAATATAGCCACAAAAGCCGAAAAAGGCGATAAAATCACCAATCAGCGAGGTAAAGCTGGTCAACAGATTCTGCAGGATCATAACGTCTGAGGTGATACGGCTCATGAGCTGACCGGTGCGCTGCTTTTCATAGTAAGAAAGAGATAAACGCAACAGACGGTCGAGGCAGGAGGTGCGAATCGTTCGCAAAATGCTTTGCGCAACATAGTGCATCAAATAGCCGCGAATAAAGTCGGCGACGCCCTTAACAAACATCACAACTACCAGTGCCATCGCGATCCAGTGCAGGGTTTCAACGCTGCGATTGACCAGCACGTCGTTAACGACACTCTTCATGATCCAGGCCGGGAAAATCGTGCAGACAGCTACAATCGCGCTACAAAAGGTTGCCAAAGCCAGAGAAGACTTGTAGTCGCCAAAGTAGCTGAGAATTCGTTTAAAAGTCGGCATTAGCGGTGCAGCTCCTGAATCCTGGCGGCGATATGAGCAGCTACTCTGCTGCTGGCACCTGGCTCACCCAGACTTTTTTTTACCAGATCAAGCTCTTCACGCATTTTTGTCTGCTTTTCCGGACTATTGAGAATATCAAGCGCCCCAGCCGCAATCAGCGAGGGCTTGAAGTCACCCCGAATGAATTCCGGAACAATGCGACGGCCGGCGATAACATTAGGTAGTCCAATGTGTTCGGCCTGAATAACGAACTTTGAAATCAATGAAGTCAGCCAGTTAACCTTATAAACCACAACCATCGGCGTTCCGATTATTGCTGTTTCGAGAGTAGCCGTGCCAGAGGCAACCAGACATAGATCAGAAACGGCTATGGCATCGTAGGTCTGCCCACGCAACATTGTCAGAGGCAAATCTCTGCCTTTTAGATGTGGTAACACCAGCGAATCGTCTATTGTTCCGGCAACCGGCAGCAAAAATCTGGTATCTGGACGCTGTTTCAGAATAATTTCGGCAGCATCCAACAATACCGGAAGAATATAATGAATTTCCTGGGTTCTGCTGCCGGGAAGCAAGCTGATCAGAGAACCAGCGGCACCCTGTAGCGTCCTCTTAAGGTCTTCAGGGTCACCAGAGGGCATGGCTACACCGACAAGCGGGTGTCCAAACCAGTTTACCGTGGCACCAGCCTTCGCCCAGATATCAACCTCAAACGGAAACACCACTACGGCCTCATTAATCAGCTCAGTGATTTTCTTGACCCGGCTGGCATGCCAAGCCCACACCTGTGGGCAGATGTAATAAAGCACATGAATATTCAGCGAGCGCGCAATTTCAGCAATCCGTTGATTAAAACCCGGATAATCGATCAGCACCACCATGTCGGGACGCTCTGCGGTAAGCCAGCGCCTGACATCATTGAGAATGCAATAAAGATGGCGAATATTCTTTAATACTTCGACAAAGCCAATTACGGCGAGCTCATCACTGCTGTGAATGCAGTTCATACCAGCCGCCTGCATCATTGGCCCGCCGATCCCGTCGATTTTAATTTCTGGGAAAATCTGCCTGAGATGCTTTATTACCAGTGATCCATGCAAATCACCGCTTTGCTCTCCTGCCAGAAAGAATATTCGGCGCAGTCCCTTATTATCACTCAAGCGGATTTCTCCTTCCTGAAAGCTGCAGCAACAGCTACCAGCAAAAGAATCAGAGAGGTAGAAGCAAATGTCCGCTTTTCTGAGCGAAGAGCCTCAGGCAAAGTAAAATTTGGAGCAGCATCGAAGCGACTGTTGGCATTCAGAGTCGGCAAAAACGCCGGAACAACTTCGCGGTAGCACTTGTGTGCATCTGGGAACTGCTCAGCCAGAAACCCCTCTTCATAAGGAATCATGGTCGAAAATTCAAGCAGATAAAACATTGCCACTACAGCAGCAAAAACTGCTTTGCCAGAAATCACCATAAACCCGAGAATCTTGGTGAAGTTAGCGAGATAAAGTGGGTTGCGGCAGTGGCTATAGGGTCCCGAGGTTATCAGTCGCTCAGCGCAAATTGAGCGCGTGCGTGTCTTGGGACCGATATGCATAAGCGCCCAGATTCGCAGGGCTTCACCTAGTAAAATCAGAGGTAGCCCGACCAACCAGTTAAGCAGACGTGGTCTGGCACAGCCCGCCATGGCCAGGACCAGCGGAACTGGTAATTTATCACGCCAGACAAAGAAGAATTGTCCTGTTCTTTTAACAAAACCCATCAGTTTATCGTTTGGTTTCAGCGCGCGTTCGGCAGATTATGTTTTACCTGTTCAAGTATTTCGACGGCAACCTCAAGTGCGTTTTTGCCATCTTCAATAGTTACCAGAGGTTTTTTGCGCTCTTTTATACAGGTAATGAAGTGCTCTAGTTCGAGACGAAGGGGTTCAGCCTTTTGCACTTCGAGTTCTTCGCGAATGATTTTTTCTTCGAGATTAGATTTGCGGCGCATTGTTATTGCCTGATTTGCATAGTCAAGTGAGCAGTATTTATCAAGCTCAAAAATGCGTAGCTTGCGAACACGGTCTTCGCTGATGCGTGATGCGGTAAGATTGGCAATACAACCGTTTTCGAATACGATGTGAGCATTGGCAATATCTTCGTTATCTGACAAAACTGATATGCCAACGGCATCAATGTGCTTAATCGGTGATCTTACCAGTGAAAGAACGATGTCGATATCGTGAATCATCAGATCCTGGACAACTCCAACATCCTGAACCCGGTTAGAAAATGGCCCCATACGCTGACATTCAATAAACCTCGGGCTATCACACAGTGATTGCAACTTCATAATGGCTGCGTTAAAGCGCTCTACATGGCCTACCTGCAGAGTTAACTGCTTCTTGCCAGCTAGAGACACAAGATCATTGGCTTCTTCCAGCGTTTTACTGACAGGCTTCTCGATAAAAGTGTGCACGTTGCGTTCAAGAAAAAATTTTGCAACTTCATGGTGCAGAAAAGTGGGAACGACTACGGTAACAGCGTCAACCTTGCCTTCAAGTTCACGATAATCAGTATAAAATGGCACTGAATATTTAGCTGCCAGTTCGCGTCCTGCCTCGTTCACATCAACAATTCCGACCAGCTTTGCACCTTTAATTTCGGCAAGCAGTCTGGCATGGTGCTGCCCGAGATGTCCGACTCCAATTACGCCAATTTTTACGTCGTGAGTATTCATTTTTACCTCTTTGTTTTAACGATCAGATGACCATTATGGCTATGCCGGCTTTATCGGCCATTGCTATGACTTCTTCGCGATCAAGAAGCAGAGTTTTCATTTCTTCAAACGCCAGACATCCAGCACGTGCTTCAATAATGGTTCGAATTGTTTCAACCCCAACCGTCGGAATGTCAAAACGCATATCTTGATTCGGCCTTGCAACCTTAACTACGGTTACATCACCGTTTCCAAGCTGACCGCCACGCAAAATCGCCTTATCGGTGCCCTCGATAGCCTCTATCGCAAGAATGGCGCGATTTTTGATCACTACTGTCTGGCCAATGTCGAGCCCTGCAATCTGTTTGGCTATCTCATAACCATATTTAATATCAAGCAATTCATCTTCCGATGGGCTGCGTTGGGTGAGGATACCCTTTTCCGGTAGCAGCACCGACAAAAATGTTGTCGAATCGCAAACATGAATACCTTCTGCAATAAATTCCTCGGCAAGTGTGCGCAAAAGAGCATCATCGTTGCGAATTGGTGTCTTTTCGAACACCTTCATCAATCTGGCGTCAGGCCTGATGCGCTCAAACATGAGCGTTTTGGTAATTTTACCAGCCATGACCAGTCTTTCAATACCAGCATTGAGAAAAGTATCAATCATTCCCTGAAGTTCACCGACATGGAACCAGTGAATCTGACTAACCAGACTTTCCAATTCTGGCGAAGTTTCCTCGCGAATGGCAACGGCAACAACCTCGTTACCACCCAACTTTGCCGCCTGGGCAAAATAAATGGGAAATCTTCCGTTTCCTGCAATCAAACCTATTCTTGGCACGTTACTCCCTCGCTTTTCTGCTCTGAAAAGGCCTTAACTAGCCGAGAGCCGAGCATGGTGCAGAGATTATATCATGAATTGATAAAAAAAGTTGAATAATCTACCATTTTTTACCAGCCAGATAAATTTTTCTTAAAAACATCGCAGTACAGCGCTCTTTCAAAGACTCGCCGACTGGAGATTTCGCACAAAGCATAAAAACTCAATAGACACCAGTATTCTGAGATTTCTTCGAACTTTTAACCTGGTGCGATAATAGTCGGCAGGCCTGTGCAACTGAATGCACTTGCCTCAACAATTTGCCCCCAGCAAAGCATCAGTCATCATCCGAAAAATCGGCGTCAGGTTCAGAATTTGGATTGGGTTCAGGTTTCCGTGCAGGTCTTGCGTTCTCGTCCCGTGCAGGTCTTGCATTCTCATCCCGTGCAGGTCTTGCATTCTCATCCCGTGCAGGTCTTGCGTTCTCATCCCGTGCAGGTCTTGCATTCTCATCCCGTGCAGGTCTTGCGTTCTCATCCCGTGCAGGTCTTGCATTGCCGTCCCGTGCAGGCCTCGCATTGTTGTCCCTTGCAGACCTTGCATTGTTGTCCCGCGCAGGTCTTGCGCTGTCGTCACGAGGCGGTCTTGCGCTGTCGTCACGAGCCGAATCCGACTCGCCCTTCTTCTTTTTCTTGCCGGAACCTGGCGGGTTAAGGTTTTTGAGCAGACCGCTCAAATCAGGTTCTTCTTCGCCAGGCAAACTGATCCACCACAGGTTACGACCAGTTGCCTGATCTTTGCGCCCCTTGACCTGGTCGAGAGTGTAGTGATTTTTGCGACGGTCAGCAAATCCAAGCAGGATTTTACTGGTAATGTAGTTGATATCCATAACCCTGGCAGTTTCTGCGCCTACAACTATTTCGGCATTAATCTTGGGGAACTTGCCATGAAAGGAAGCATAATATTCATGTTCGTGCGCCAGACAACAGAGCAGACGGCCACAAATACCAGAAAGCTTGACCGGATTGAGACTGAGGTTCTGCTCCTTGGCCATTTTGGTAGACACCGGATAAAAGGCACTCATAAACTGGGCACAACAAACCTCTTTGCCACAGCAACCGATACCACCGATGAGTTTAGTCTCATCGCGAACGCCGATCTGGCGGAGTTCTATGCGCGTCTTAAAGATAGAAGCCAGACTCTTTAGCAAATCACGAAAATCGACCTTGTTCTCAGACTTGAAATACAAAATAAGCCGGCTGTAATCATACAGATACTCAGCCTTAAGCAACTTCATGCACAGCTGATGAAGCTGTATTTTCTCGCGGGACTGCAGAAAAGCGTCGCGTTCTTTCTGCTTCAACTCAGCCATCTTCGCACGGTCGTCCTGATTAACCGGGCGCAGTATTTCGACAATAAAAGGGTCGGATTCCACTTTTATGCCAGCAGGACGCTGTTCAGCCAGCCGCATTACCCGTGCAATTTCACAACCGTGCTGGGTTGTAACCACCAGATCCTGTGGCGCTTCAATTTCCATATCGGGCTTGGTGACCCAATGAATGGTCGGCAGCTTGCGCAGCCTCAGAGCAACATATTGACTCAAGGTTCGAGACCTCCGATCTGCGTAATAAGGTTTTCTACAATTAAAACAGGCTGCACGTGACGACGCAACAGCCCGACTGAGTTTTCGAGAAGCTCAATTCTGGCGCGCAATAAAGCAACACCATCAACTTCGGCGATTGTAATGATATCCTCTTTGCGCCCAAGGTTCAACAGTAAGGTTTCATCGGCACCAGCAGCAGCTTTCAACGCATCAGAGTACCAATTAAGCAGGCACAGCAACAGTTCTTCGAACTGCAATCCGGGCCAACCACCAAGCAAACTGTCGAGCACGCCTTCAAACTCTTTTATTACCGCGGCTGGATACGCTTTTTTGGCTTCTGCCAGCATTGGGGCAAAACTCTTCTGCATCTCCCGAGCAGCATTGTCAAGATTTTCTATCAGCATATCGGCGAATAAAATCGGAAAAGCCGCCGGCAAAGATGCTGTCATAACCAGCGACCGGCAAAATTCCTTACGACCCAACAGCAACGGAGCGTATGCTTCATGAAAAGGGCGCGCGGCAAGACGTAAAGCCTCATCCATTGACCGGGCCGCGGCAAAAACTTCCTGCCAATGGCGAGATGCAGCTTCAAGCTCAATAAGAAACTCAGCATGAGCGTATTTCAGGCCTGGCCGAGAAAGCTCTGGTTCAACTGACTGCGCCAACAAAAGCGCCTGCCCTAAACGGCCTTCACTCAGCGAGCAACAACGGGCAGCAGCTTCATGAGTTAAACCACGCTGTTCAACCAACACGTCGCGAATTTCGGCGGGCGAAGGTGACGCGAATCTGACAATCTCGCTGCGGCTTAGAACTGTCGGCAAGAGTGCGCCGGTTTCACGTGCCAGAAGAATAAACACAACATGCGACGGCGCCTCTTCAAGTATTTTGAGCAGGCTATTGGCAGACGACTGATTAAGGCGGTCGGCAGGATCGAGAATAAAAATAAGCCATCGGCCACTGCTCGGCTTTAGAACAGCAGTTTCCTGCAAAGCCCGCACCTGATCAATACGAATCTCCCTGCCATTGGGAGTTATCATGGATACATCGGGGTGGCTACCGTGCGCTATGCGGCGACATGAATCACAGCTGCCGCAGGCATCCAGCGCCAGGTCTTCGCCGGATATCGGACTTTCACACTGCAGCAAAGCAGCAAAAGCGCGTGCGGCCGGCAGACGGCCGCAAGACTCGCTACCAGTAAAAAGATAGGTTTGAGCTATGCGACCACCGGCGACAGAACTGCTCAGGTGCTGACTGGCTGTCTTCTGCTGCAGTAAATCACTAAAACGAACGCTATTTATTGCCACTGGTTTTCCTCATAAAGAATGAAACACAGAAAAAGATCATGATTACCAGAAAAATTGCTGAGATAGCCTGAATACCCCGATGCGGTATATCGGCAGCAAGTACGGCCACAAAGCCGAAACAGGTCGATACCATCCATAAAAATCTCGTCGTATCTCGCTGCGAAAAGCCTCTTTGCAGCAGTCGGTGGTGCAAATGTTCCTTATCAGCCTGAAAAATTGGCACCTTTTTTGAGTAACGTCGGAGAATGGCAAGAAACACATCCAATACCGGCAACCCTAACGCAATCAACGGCACAATAAGTGGAAACAGAATTGATCCCTTAGTAGCGCCAGCAACCGACAGGGCCGCAGTCATAAACCCCAGAAAATAGGCGCCAGAATCACCCATAAAAATAACCGCCGGATAAATATTGAAGCGCAAAAATGCCAGCAACGAGCCCATGATCGCCGCCGTGAGCACTAATACATTGCGGATCAATTCGGAATCATGGAGATGGGGCGTAACCAGGCGCACCGCCAGAAGCGTAGAAAGTGCGATAAAAACGATACCGCCAGCCAGGCCATCAACACCGTCAACCAGATTTACTGTGTTGGTTAGGCCTATCACCCACAAGATGGTAAGCGGAATGGTTAAAAGCCCGAGGGCAACAAGCCCCTGGCCGCTGATAAAGTCTGTCACGAAGCTGATCTTAACGCCACAGGCAAGAAGGATTAAACATGCCACAATTTGCCCTGCAAGCTTTATTCGAGGCTGCAGATCAATCAGGTCGTCAAGCAGCCCGATCAGCATAACAAAGGTACCGGCCAGCAAAATTCCAATAGTTTCAATATTCTCGCTCAAAAATGGCAACGCGCCGACCAGAGCGCCGACGTACAGGGCAATACCCCCAACCCGTGGAATCGGAGACTTATGTATTTTACGATCGCCGGGGCGGTCTACAAGTCCCAGGTTGAGGGCAATCCGTCTGACCATCGGCACCAGCAAAGTGCCAGCCAGCCAGGCAATTAAAAATGAAAATATGACCTGTTTCAAGCCTTGCGAGTATATCAGATAACTGCCACCCTTACCAGCCATTTTTGCGACTGCTGTTTGCGTCAAATCCCAATGTATGCTAACCTTAGCTCTACTCGACAGGGTGCCACTGCTGTCGCAAATTGTCGCAAAGGACTCAGACCAGATGACAGGCTCAAGAAAAGATCACGATGCCTTTAAAGTTTCCTGCCAGAGAATCAAAATACTGTTGTTCGATTGTGACGGAGTACTTACCGACGGTCGTATCGCGCTTGGGAATAACGGCATTGAGCTAAAGTTCTTCTCAACCACTGATGGTCTCGCACTGAAAATGTGGAACAAGTCGGGTCTGCTTTCGGGATCAATCACCGGAAGGTCCTCTGAGGCGCTTGAGCGGAGAGCAGCAGAACTTAAATTTGATGAACTGCACCAGGGAATAGCACGTAAGGGCGATGTGCTTGACGAAATTATGCAGCGACGTGGACTCAAGCCAGAAGAGATTGCTTACATCGGAGATGACCTCAACGACCTTCCGGTTGGAACCCGTGCTGGTCTTTTCTTTGCACCGGCAAACCATCATCCTTCGATAAGACCATACGCTGACTACATTCTCAACGCCAGCGGCGGCCATGGTGTTATACGTGAAACAGTAGACCTGATCCTCGGCTATAAAGGCCTTATGGAGAATCTGATCAAAGACTTTATCAATCAGGAATAATGCGCGACACTCTGAAAAGATACAAACGAATGGCGCGAGCCTATCTGATTAAAGGGCTGGTCAGCCTTATGACCAGGCTTGAGGCTCCAGCTGTGCCAAAACTTAAGCGGTTACTGCTCAAGGCGTTTCCTATTATTTTTGCCAAAGAAATTCAGCGAGCCCGCGAGCTGTTGCCGGTAGAATTTGCCGAGCGCAGCGACAGTATAATTGCCGGAATGGCCGAAAATCAAATCATGACGTTGCTTGAAGTCTTTTTTTACGAAAAACTGCTGGCAGCCGACCCCGATTTTGTGCAGATAGAGGGCAGAGAATACATCGACAACGCGGTGGCACAGAACAAAGGTCTGATCATTCTATCCAGTCATTTTGGCAACTGGGAAGTAGCAGGTTACACATTGGCAAAAATGGGTCTGCCCCTGCATGTTATTGCGCGTGAGCAGGCGGTTGACCAGATGACCAGATTAATGAACAGCTTTCGCGAAAACCGCGGCATTACGCTGATAATGCATAACACAATACCAGCAGCCCTAAAACTTCTGGCAAACAAAAAGACAGTCGGGCTGCTTTCTGATCTTAACGCCCGCGAACGCGGTTACCAGGTAAGATTTTTTGGCCGAACAGCATCTTTTTACAATGCGCCCGTTTTGATGGCATTGCGCAGCAGGGCACCTCTGGTGCCGGTGTTTGCTGAGCGCCAGAAAAATGGACGTCTGCTGGTGCGCTTCGAAAAACCGGTTGAGTTTAAGCGTGGCGACAGCATGCTAAACAACATACAACGCTATGTTGATCGCTACGAATCAGCTTATAGACGTCGTCCTGACCACTGGTGCTGGTTTCATGAACGCTATGAATTTGCCAGCCTTGGAAGGATCAGCTGATGAAGAACTTTCTGTTCAGTTACTGGCTCTGGGGCATTGTTCTGCTCAGTTTTGTCGTTATCATACTCTGGGATGACGATGTCGAAAAAGCAGCCGCCACCTATGTCAAATACCGCATGGTTCTTAAAAATGTTAACTTCAGTCAAATAGAAGACGGATTTGAGCACGCAAGGCTTTATGCAGACATCTGCGATATGGATGACAATCAGAACAACATGAATGCATCAAACGTACGCACCATCTTCTTCAAGCCGGATCAGGCCAGCTGGACCGGCAAGCTTCTTTCCGAGCGTGCCCTGAAAAACCCGTTCGAAGCGAAATTCTGGGGCGACGTCAGAGGCTGGAATACTGACAACGAAAGAATTCGCACCGACGAGCTGCGCTATTACTTCAACCGCAAAGAACTGCACACCCAGAAGCCGGTTACAATCTGGAAAGACAACGCGGTTTTAACCGGACTTGGCCTGCGTTATAACACTCTCGATAAAGAAGCACAGATAAACCAGCAAGTAGTTATTAGAATCTGGGATACCGCGAGCAAAACTGTCAAACCTGCCGAAGGCGTAGAGATGCTCTCAGGAGTGCCGGTAGCGCCACCCCTTTCCCAGCTTCTGCTGCCAATAAATAATTTGTCATCTGCAACAGCTGATGTTGCGACTATCAGTTCTGATCCCAGCAAGGAATTACAGCCATGAAAAAATACATTCTGCTTATAATGACGGCAGTTTTGCTTACAGCTCCGCTGTCGGCACAAACGTCTGTTACTGCCGGCGACATGGTCATATCGAGCAAGCTCATGACCTTTTTCAAAAACGTATACGTGGCCAGAGGCGGTTTAAAAGCCGAGCAGAAAGATTCGGTGCTTACCGCCGACCGTGGCATCTACGACCGCGAACTCGAAATAGTGAAAGCTATCGACAACGTTGAGGTCATCCAGCCCGGCTCGGTTCTCACCTCTGATTACCTTGAGGCCTACGTCAAGGAAGATCGCATTCTGGCACGCGGCAACCCAAAACTGGTTCGCATTGTCGAACGTGCCAGTCCGGATGGAGAAGGCAAAACTAAAATGCGCAAAACCCGTATTATTCTTACCTGCAACGAGATAGAAGGCTTTAACAAGGAAAGTCGATTTCTTGCCAAGGGTGACGTAAGAGTTATCGAAGTTGCTTACCGTGATGGCGAAACCGAAGAAGAAGCCGCCGAAAGTGAAAATTCTCCGGTTTCAGACCTGATCTGCGAGACTCTCGAACTTTTCAGCAATGAAGACAAGGGAATCGCACGCAACAACGTCGAAATTATTACTGAAACACTGCGGGCAACAGGTGATAAAGCCATTTATCTTAACCGCGAAAACCGCATGATCATTGTCGGGCGTGCACATGCTTTCCAGACCTCCAAAGAAGCAGGCACAAATGCCGAACAGGTTTCAGAGCTCTACGCCAACAAAATCATTTATTACCCTGATGAAGACAGAACAATCGCAGTTGGAAACGTGCAGGCTACTGTCTACCCGTCAAGTGGCGGCAGTGGTAAAGGCGACAAAAATAAGGATAAGAAGAAGAAAAAGCGTGAAAAGAAAAAGTCCGGAGAAAACGAGAACAAAGACGCTGAAGGAATTGTAGTTAAAAAGGAGTCCGGGAACTCGCCAAAGGAGCTGCCTGAGAACCTGCCGGAAGGTGAATACCTGAAAATAGAAGATAATGAAGACACCTATATTGAGGCGACTGAAGATGAATAAAACGGGAAAACATAGATGAGCAGTAGCGAATCGGCAACACCAATACCTACAACAACTGACAAGCCAGCAGAAAAACCGGATGAAATAACGGTAGAGCTGGTAAACAAGGCCTACAAAGGGCGCACAGTTGTCGATCATGTATCATTAAACATCAAAAAGGGCGAAATTGTCGGACTACTTGGCCCCAATGGTGCGGGTAAAACCACGACATTTTACATGGTAGTAGGTCTGGTAAAACCAGACAGTGGTCGAGTTCTTTTCAATAACCGCGACATAACCAATAAAGCCATGTATCAGCGCGCCCGCATGGGGATTGGCTACCTGCCACAGGAAGCCAGTGTTTTTCGCAAACTTACGGTTCGTGAGAACATCTGGCTGATTCTTGAGGGAATAAACATCAGCGACAAGGAGCGCCACGAGCGCATTGATAAATTGATGCATGATCTCGACATTTCAAGACTGGCGAACAGTCTTGGCTATTCTCTTTCTGGTGGAGAGCGGCGTCGCGTCGAAATCGCCCGGGCACTGGCAGCTGAACCAAGCTTCATATTGCTGGATGAGCCATTTGCCGGAGTAGACCCGATTGCGGTGCAGGATATTCAGAGCATCATCATCGCACTGCAAAAAAAAGGACTGGGGCTGCTGATCACAGACCACAACGTCAGAGAAACCCTGGCTATTGTAGACCGCGCCTATATTATGAGTCTTGGCAAAATCCTGGTATCAGGCTCAGCACAATTTGTCGCTAAAGATGCGACAGCACGCAAATTTTATCTGGGTGAACGCTTTCAGCTGGATCAGATCGAGAAGATCGGCCAATGATCTATATAGTAATTCTGGTTATCATCAGCTCTCTAATCGCATATCTTGGCGATGTTCTCGGCACCTATGTCGGCAAAAAACGGCTGACAGTGTTGGGTTTACGCCCACGTGTAACTGCGGTTGTTGTCGCGATTTCAACCGGCATCTTCATCACATTGCTGACACTTGGCGTTATGACAATTCTGTCAGAAGACGTCAGAACCGCCCTATTTCACATGAACTCGCTGCGCCAGGATCTCGAGTCGCTGCAAAATGAAACCAGAGGCCTGGAGCAGGTAAAATTGCGGCTCGAAAAGGACAAGGTTGAACTGACACAGGATGTAGAACGCCTGACGACAACAGTTAGAATCAAAGAAACCGGAAGCGTGGCTTTCCGCAAAGATGAACCTCTTGCAGTGACAATAATCCCAGCCAGTCAAAGTATCAACGAAGTGATGAAACAGCTTACAACACTGGTAATAAATCTAACCGGCAGAGTTCGCCGACAGGGCGTCAAGGTTGAGGACGAAATCAACTTTTTTACTGCCAACAAAAAGCAGCTCGACGGTATGGCGGCTCACATTGCAAGTTCTACTCAAGACATGGTCGTTGGCGCGATTGCAGCCGAAAACATCAATGCCGGTGAGCAGCTCGGTAACGTGCGTTTCATTCTACTGCCCAATGACCGGATATTTCAAAAAAATCAGTCTATAGCCTCAATTCAAATTGATGGCAGACTCGACCGCGGTAAGATTGCACGAAATCTAAAACAATTCATGGACGAGATCAACCAGGAAGTAGTCAATCTCGGCATGATCGCCAACCCACTGACAGGTCGCTTTGGCGATTTGTCTTCTGATTCGATGCTGTCATTTTACGACATGGTCAACCGCATAAAAGACCTCGACCGCCAGTTCATACTGATCGCGGTAGTACTGGAAGATACTTATGCCATAGGCCCGCTCAATGTCAGCTTCCGGTTTGAAGAAACGGGCGAAAGCATTTTAACGACAAAGCCGAAAGTGCCCGATAAAGAACCAGTCGACAAATGATACCGATGGAGAACAGTTTGTGAAAACCGGAAAATACCAGGTAAACATACTTCAGGAAGGCAAAATGTGGGTCGATGGCGGCATTGCGTTTGCCGGACTGCCACGCTCAGAATGGGAAGCTTTTGCCAGCCCGGATAACAAAAACCGCATTCAGATCGGCATCAATTTTTTGCTGATCAGAGGCGAAGGTATCAACATGCTTGTCGATACCGGTGTTGGCAGAAAAATACGATCTGGTCGTCTGCAAACAATGGGGCTCGAAGATGCTCTTCCGGCCAGCAAGCTTATCAACAAATTCGGGCTTACCGCTGATGATATTACACATGTGGTGTTTTCTCATCTTCATTTCGACCACTGTGGCGGCTCCACTGAGAACAGTAAAGAAGAAACCACAGCGATCTTTCGTAAAGCTGTCCTGGTTATACAAAAAGATGAATGGCAGGCCGCCTGCCAACCAGATGAATTCTCACGCAGCAGTTACCATGTTCATGATTTCATGCCGCTTTTTGAAACCGGCAACATCAGATTTATCAATGGCGACTGCGAAATAGCAGATGGTATCCACCTCGAAGTAAGCGGCGGACACACAGCGGCACATCAGATAGTTCGAATCAAAGACAGTCAGCTCAATATCATTTATCCAGCCGACATCTGCCCAACCACTTTGCACATAGACCCGGAGAGACGCGAAGCATTCGACCTCTACCCTCTCGAAACGCTTCGAGCACGCAACACCCTGTTGCGGCGGGCATTGCGCCCAGACACTTTTATTGCCTTTTCGCACGCACATAATGCGTCATTCTATAAAATCGAGCTCGACAATGGCTCATACAAAGCGATCAGCGCCGATGACAACGAAACAACCTGAAAAAATCTATATTCTCGCCAATGCCGGCGCCAGGACTCTTGACTTTAAGGGTTTAGAGGCCGCATGTGCACGGATTGCCAAACACATGGCAGTCGAGATCATCAGAACAAACAGCCCGCAACAGGCTGACAGTGAAACCGCCAGACTCAGCGCAATAGATGGCAATCTGGTTGCTGCTGCCGGCGGCGACGGCACGATAAACACCCTGCTTAACGCGCTTGCACCCAACGGGACTCTTGGCATTATTCCGGCGGGCACTGCCAATGTTATTGGCAGAGAGCTTGGCATACCACTCAAAATCAGCGAAGCAGTTAAGGTTCTGTTAACCGGAGCTGTTCAAAAGGTTGATACCGCTGTCTGCAACGGGCGCAAATATCTGTTTGTAGCTGGTTTTGGTTTCGACGCCGAAGTTGCAGCATCCGTAAGCGGACTGCTCAAAAAAATTCTTGGCAGAGCAGCCTATCACCTGGCCGGCCTGCTGTGTTTTGTTACCTACCGGCCGCCACTGCTTAAAATAACCTGTGACGGCAAGCTTTATCGTGGCCGTTATGCGATAATAGCCAACATGCGCCGCTATGGCGGTGAACTGTTTTTTGCTCCTCAGGCCAGATTTGACGACGGAAAACTAGATCTGGTGATACTCAAACGCTTTTCGGTATGCAGCCTGCTACGACTGCTCAACTTTGCCCGTGGAAATGGCAGGTTTCCTGGCAATGTCGCCGAGATAGTGCAAGGTTCACATTTCATTGTCGAAGCTGACCGCCCCACCCTCTACCAGCTGGATGGTGAGGTCTTTCCGGCAACCGATCGATTCGAAATAACATTGGCACCACAGCCAACAAACATAATAACCCCCTGATGGAAATACTTTCAACAATCTGGCAGATCACACAAACACTGCTGCTGATCACAGTGATCATCAGCTCTGTCATGTTGCTGATCGCACTATTCCACCCCTTGCGTTTCGATGTAAAACTGCGGGGCTCAGTTAAAGGACAGAGAGCAGAAGTGTGGTTCGTCTATCTGTTCAGGCTCTTCAAGATCGGGGTTATTGCAACACCACATACCCAGGATCTGGTGGTCAGTTTCATGGGTTGGAAAAAGCGACTTGACCGACTGGGCAGTAGAAAGCCTGCAAGCAATCCGCCGCCGACAACACCCTCCGGGGCAGTGCCATCTACAGACACAAGCGCCCCTACTACCTCTACTGCTGCTCCCCAGACAACAGAATCTGCAACCAGCGCTGACGTGCAAGTCAACGATAAGCCGATTAAAGCAGATGTAACAGCAGAATCCCCCCCAATAACTGACTCAGTTGTGAAATCAAAAGAACCTAGCAGCAGAGCGCCGACAAGTTCAGAAGCCATTCCAGTCGATCATCGAACAGAAACTGCTGACGCGACAACTGGCACAGCAGAAGCATCGGACACTGTCTCTGCTGTGGTTGACGAGCCTCTATTACCGCATAAAACACAACAATCACCAGAGCAGATCGCGGCAACACCGGCGCTGTCTGAAAAGAATGCACCAGAGATCGACCCTGAAAAGCCAGAAACCATTGAACCTGTAATTGAGTCCGACAAACCGGTAGCTGATATTGACAGTCGGCCACTCAAACCATTGCACGAGGTTGAAGCTGAATACAAAGCCGCCAAAGACAACGAGTCTGGCAGAGCCAATGCCCAGCCGGGTGCTGATACTGCCGATGCCACGGGCAAGGCAACCAAATCGTTAAAACAGGTTCTGCGCCGTTTCAAGCGCGATGCAAGCCGACGCTTTAACCAATTTAAGACTTATGCACGCCTGTTCAGATTGAAATGGCGTAGTTTATCACCTGTGTTTAAAAGGTTCTGGCAGAGAGGCAAACCTGGTTTCGGACTGCCACGCATTGACCTGCTTCTACGCTATGCTCTGCATGAGCCATATTTAACCGGCATGTGCCACGGAACACTTGCAGTGGCAAGTGGCATGGCTGGACAATGGGGTGTAAACTTCGTTCCAGTGCCGCAATTTGGTGCGCCCATGATTTACAGTCGGGCTTATGTAACCGCAGTTGTCAGGCCCTGGCGTCTGCTCTATGCTACTGCTGCACTTTTGTTCGAAAAACAGCTGTATAAAGAAATATGGCAATTATTCAAATGGTACCGCGAAAAAAAACAACATTAAAAAATTCTTCCTACATGTGGCGGTTTCTGGTAAGATAATCTCGAAATTCAGGAGGTTCCAGCTCAAATGGCAATTGATACTTTAATTAAAACAGTATTATCAGAACTTAAAGTGGCGATTAACTCAAAAACCGTCATCGGCGAGCCAACCACTTTCAAGAACTGGACTGTGATACCGGTCACCCGGGTTTCTTTTGGCTTTGGCGCAGGCGGCGGCCAGGGGAAAAATGATGCCGCAGGCTTTGGCGGCGGTTCTGGTGGTGGTGCAACAATTGAACCGGTTGCTTTTATTGTCATAGGTGAAAAGGAAGTTAAACTGATTTCGCTGAAAGAAAAAGAAACGATCTGGGAAAAAATTCTCAAACCTGAAGTTGGCGAAAAAATATACAACAAGCTCATGGGCATAGCAGACACACCGGTTGAGTCTGCTGACAAAGATCCTGAGAACGACAAGAAGGATTAATCGGGACTGAATTTTGTTCCTGAAATTTTTTTGAAAGAGGGTGTGTCACTATTATCAGTACAGAGGCTATTAAGCAGATTAAACTTTTCGAAGGTCTGGAAGAGCATGATCTAAAAAAGATTTCAGAAGTTGTCAAAGAACGCACTGTCCCTGCTGGAACAGTTCTGTTCAAGGAAGGCGACAATGGCGATGCCTTTTATCTTCTTAAAGAAGGCACTATCGAGATTCATAAAGAAAACAACCAGGCGATCATCGATATTAACAGCTCCGATGAAAGCAATTTTTTCGGAGAAATGGCTCTGATCGAGGGCACTCCGCGTAACGCCACGATCAAAACCAAAACAGAGTGCACGGTTCTCGAAATCGACAAGATAAACTTCGACATGCTGCTGCGCCTCAATTCTTTTATCGCATTGCGCATCATGACGGCGCTTACCCAGCGGATACGCAAAACCACTACGCTCATGAAAGCTATAGTGCTGGAAGCAGAAGTAAAAGCCGGCAAATTGATCACTCTTTTCAGCCCCAAAGGCGGCGCTGGCAAAAGTGTAACGGCAGCCAACATGACCGCTGGCATCGCCAAATTGACCGGCAAAAAAGCACTTTTGATTGATCTTGACCTGCAGTTCGGCGATCTTGCCTTCATGCTTGGCCTCAAAGCCAAACACAGCATTGCAGATCTGGTAGAGTCTGAACCCGAAACCGCAGACGATCTCAGGAAATTTCTGTCCGTGCATCCACATGGATTTTCAGTATTGCCCTCGCCCTTTAAGCCTGAACAGTCTGAAATGATCACTTCAAAACACCTGCGAAAAATAGTCCAGATCGCAAAAACCATATTTGACTACATCATTATTGATACTCATTCCCTGTTCCAGGATCTGACCATCAATTCGCTCGACATATCTGATCACATCTGCCTGATCATGGCACCCGAAATGAATCATATAAAAAGCATGCACATGTGCATGAAAGTGGTCGAAACGCTTAAATACCCGTCAGAAAAAATCCGACTGGTGCTTAACCGCGAAGAATGCATGTATGCAATTCCACGTACCGAAATCGAAGCGACACTAAAGCGAAAATTTGATTTCTGCCTGCACGACGACTGGAAGCATGCACTCGGCATGGTCAACGAGCAGAAAACGATCTTCGACACCACTGTTGAATCGACTTATCGGAATGATTTTATTCACCTGATAACCGGTCTTACTGGCGAAAAAATCACTGAAGAAGCTGAAAAAAGCTTGCTTGGCACCCTCAAGGGCTGGTTCGGCAAATCCGACAAGCCCGGCAAATCCTGATTACTGTCTTCTGATTTCCCAGAGCATGTGAGGCAGTTGTGGCACGATAAGTCTTGCTGCAGCCAGCTTTACTGCTTTACTGCTCCCGGGAATGCAGATAAGCATTTTATCACCAACTACCCCGGCACAGGCTCGACTGAGCATGGCCGCAGTACCAATCTGCTGGAACGAGATCCAGCGGAAAAGCTCGCCAAAACCTTCCATTTCTTTGGTGAATAGCGAGCGAGCTACTTCGACAGTGCCATCTCTGGCAGTCAAACCGGTTCCACCACTGGTTATCACTGCATCCAGATCTGGCATCATCAGCCATTCCTGCAGCGCCTGACGCATCAACTCAGGGTCTTCACGCACAATTCGATAAACGATAACTTTATGCCCGGCATTTTCAAGCATATCTTTGAGAATAGCTCCTGACTTGTCGCTGTTTTCGTCGCGCGTGTCAGAAAAAGTCATTACACCAACATCAAGACTGGCGGTGGCAAGCTTTTCATGTTCATGGTGTCCCATGTGCTTTTTCCTTCTGTCCTGGCGGAGTTACCGGACAAGCCTGACTTCAGGGCTGACCGACAAAACAATCTGGCGCAGCTCATCATTATCTATGACCATAAAATCAAGAACTTCGCGATCATGAATGTATTCTTCGACCCCCTCCAGAACTAGAAAAGACAGGCGATCAACCTCAAGACCAGCGAGAGTTCGCGTCGGCTCAATACCAATAACAAGATTACCACTTGTGTCACCTGCCTTAGAGGTATCGAACAGATAAACTGCGGCGACTTCCTCAAGAGGCGAAAAAACGGTAGACAAAAACTTGATAAATCCAGCAGGAATTTCGGGATCTGGCGTCGAAAAAACCAGCGATTCACCTTCAGCGATTTCGACTTCGGTGTAGGGATGCCTGCCAGTGAGCGGGCTAGACTCGCCTATTCTGGTCAACAACATGGCTGAGATATTATTGGCAGTCTCGGCAAGATCCAACTCTGAGCCATTGTTATCAACAACAATGATGTTCGAATTTTCGGGCAGCTCATCTTGAGCATAGAGTCGCTCGCGCGCGCTGTCGATGGTCCATTGGCGATAATCTACCAGACGCAACAATCGCAGTTCGGGGTTGGCACGCACATAGATAAGACGGTTACAGAAATTGTCGAGCCCCATCGAAAACAGTAACGCTGCGTTAATTATTATTGACGTTGTGCCAGCCAACCTTGCCTGCTCAATTATGTGTTTGACCTCGTTGATCATAGCCGGGTGCATGATATTGTTAAGAGCCTGAGTTGCCTCGTCATTAGCAAAAGCGCATCGGCCAAGGGTTTTACGACAGATTGCTCCTTCAACCATGATCTCATCACCAAAGGTATTAACCAGCATTTGCTGAACAGCGGGCTGATTAAGCAGGTCATGGCCAATCGCATCAACCTCGACATTTTCGCCCAGACCTCTCTTCGATAGCATGTTAGCAAGAGTAGACTTGCCAGCTCCGGTCTGACCTGAGATTCCGATTACCAGCATATTAATCCTGCTTTCTTGGCAAATAGACCGAAAAAGTTGAGCCTTCACCAGCCACGCTCTGCACCTCTATTCTGCCGCCATGTTCTTCAACAATACGCAAGGCCATTGAAAGACCAAGGCCAGTGCCGTCTTCTTTCGTGGTCATGAAAGGATTGAAAATGTCAGGAAGCCGGCTGGCGGGGATGCCACTGCCGGTATCTTCAAATGCAACTATCACAAAATCTTCACGCAGATCAATATTTACACGCAGCTCACCGCCGGATTGAAGAGCCTGCACAGCATTGGTCATTATATTTATGAACACCTGTTTAAGCTGATCTGGATCACCAATGATCTTTGGGCAATCTGGAACAACCGTTTTGCAGAACTTGATACTCTGTTTTTTAAGCTGGTTTTTTACCAACACATAGCAATCTTCTACAACACGCTCAGGCTCAACATCGATAGCCTTTGGCTTGCTCGGGCGGGCAAAATCGAGAAGGCTGCCAATTATGCTTTCGAGGCGGTTTATTTCACTCTGAATTATGTTTAAAGGCTCGCTGCGTGGATCTTTATCACCAAATTCGCTTTGCAGCAGCTGAACTATCATTTTCATGCCGGTTAATGGGTTTCTGATTTCATGGGCAATGCCGGCGGCAAGCACGCCGAGAGCCGACAATTTGTCAGCTCGCTTGAGCTGTTCTTCAAGCGCACTGAGCTGAGTAACATCCTTGATAAACACGGCGGTGCCAAGCATGCCACCGGTTTCATTCCTGAACGGAAAAGCGTTAACTTCAACAATTCTGGCAGGATTGCTGTTGCGAATCTTTACCTTTTCGTTCTCAAGAGTAATATTTGTGGTAAGCGCTTCAATCATCAGTTCATTAAGATGCCCGGGCAGCTTGTCTTCAGCATCGAACGGACTCCAGTTCTCGGGAAACTGGCGAGCCATGATGATCTTGATTTCAGGATTCGCATAGGTGGCGCGGCCCTCGGGATCGAAGATGAGCACACCTGAAGTCATGCTTTCAAGAATTCGTTCAGTAAAACCTTTAAGGCGAATCAGATCCTTGAACATGTGATCAATCGAGGCGATCTGAGTTGCAATGATGCGCAGACCGATAATATCTTCGTCGCGGTAAGCGTATGGCTTACGACTACCGATGGTCAACACGCCGATCAGCCGCCCAGAAACTTCGATCGGCAAGATCAGCACCGAATTGAACTCGCTCGTATAGGTCAGATAGGGTTTGAGTTCTTTGGCCGCAAGCCCTATCGGGCCTTCGCCGACCTGAATTGTTTGCGGAAACGAGGCGGAAACGTTCTGATCAACACGAGCTTCGAGAGTTTTTCCATCGGTGGATACAAAATAAAGCAGATAAACATCAAAATTGATAAAACTGCGCGCCACCTTGCCTAGTGCATCGTAAATATCGCGAAAATCGATCAAAGATTCAGCCTGTTGAGAAATCTCATAAAGAGCAGACAAACGCGAATTTTTATGAATCATTTCGTTGTTCAGTCTGAGATTTTCAAAAAGGGAGCCCATAAATGGAGTTATTATCTCAAGGAAACTGCGGTGCTCAAACGAAAAATCGCTACGGCTCTCAGGCTTATACATGACAAGTAAGCCAACTGGCTTTCCTGAAAGGATTACCGGCCAGGCCGACATTTTCTTTATCGGATAATTTTCAGAAATTTCATATTCTGTGGCTGAACTTCCAAGAGCATTGTCGCGTAAACGCATGAATACGAGAAAGCAGTCGCTAAAAAAATCGTTGGTAAGCTCTGGTTCAGGCGAAGTTTCCTGAAAACTCTTTACGAACGGAATCATTGTGTTGCTTTTTTCGTGTGGTGTCAACAAAAGTGCACCAAGCGATTCTGTTACCGAAACTGCGCTTTCAGTCAAAAAAAGCAGGGCACGATCAGCGTTCAAATGCGATATTGCCTGAGCAATTTCGCTCAGCAAAGAGATTGCGATTACTGGTCTCTGCTCAACACCCATAAACGTTGCTCCTGACTATGCAGCTAAGTTAACATGACTACCGGACAAACGCACGATTTTTTCGTCAAAGTTGAAAAGAAGTTGTAACTGTATTAAGTTGGACGAAACGAACGGCAAGGAGATCTAAAATGGCAAAAGAATCAAAAGCCCCCAAAAAGTCTGATATACCAGCAATAGTAGCTAAAACCGTAAAAACAGCTAAGCCGACTGCGTCTAAAACTGCTTATAAATTAGATGCAACCGAGAAAAATATTATCGACACTTTTGAGCAGATCAGCGCAATACCGCGCAATTCTGGCAACGAAGAGCAAATTAGACAATTTTTGATCGACTGGGCCCGCAAAAACAAGTTCCTGTACATTACCGACAAGGTCGGCAATCTGATCATTAAAATTGCTGCCAGCAAAGGCATGGAAAAGCACGATACCGTGGTATTGCAGGGTCATCTTGACATGGTCTGTGAAAAGACACCTGACTCGCAGCATGATTTCACCAAAGATCCGATCAGCTTTGTTTATGACGGTGACTGGCTCAAGGCCGACAGAACCACGCTGGGTGCCGACAACGGCATAGCGATTGCGATGGCCATGTGCCTGGCTACGGACAGCAAGGTCAAGCACGGACCGCTCGAACTGCTTTTCACCATTGAGGAAGAAACCGGACTTACCGGCGCCAAAGGTCTCGAAACTGGTATAATTGAGGCCAAATATCTGATCAATATAGACTCCGAAAGGGATAATGTATTTACAGTAGGCTGTGCGGGTGGCAAAGACACTCATATTGAACTTGATCTCGGCTACGAAGAGGTTCCCTACGATTTTCGCGGCATGCACCTCAAGGTCAGTGGTCTCACTGGCGGTCATTCTGGCGAAAATATCATCGATGAGCGTGCCAATGCTATTCGAGTGCTAAATCGAATTATGCACAGTATTCGAGATATATGTGACCTGCGCCTGACCTGGATCAAAGGCGGCACAGCACACAACGCTATTCCTCGCGATGCCGAAGCGACATTTTTCATTCCAACAGACCAGATACAGGCTGTGCAGGAGCATGTTGCCAAAGCTGAGGCGTATCTTAAATCAGAATTTGAGCGCACCGACCCCAACCTGCAGGTTTATCTGGCCGAAATGGCAATAACACCTGATCGCAGAGGCATGATGAGCTATGTTTCTCTGAAAGTTCTCGATCTGATTTATGCGTTACCACATGGCGTCGCAGCACGATCAACCGATATGCCACATCTGGTCGAAACATCTAATAATCTGGCAAAAGCCTGGGTAGATGGTGGTAAGCTTTTTATTCATTCGAGTCAGCGCAGCTCGGTGATGACCAGACTCGATGCCCTGACACACCGCATAGAAGCTATTGGCAGACTGTCCGGAGCCAGAGCCTATAGTGGAAATGGCTATCCGTCATGGCGACCGGACTTCAATTCAGAGCTGCTGGCTACCTGCAAAAAGATCTATATGTCTCTGTTCGATTCTGAGCCTCTTGTAGAAGCAATTCACGCCGGTCTTGAGTGCGGTATAATCGGTAATCTCCATGAGGGAATGCAGATGATCTCTCTTGGCCCGACCATCAAAAACCCACATTCTCCAGACGAAAGAATGTTTTTACCCTCTCTGAACAAGGTGTATAAGCTGCTGGGCAAGATACTGGCAGAACTTTGAAGTCAACCATGAAAGCTCTTCATAAACGAATACTTCCAATATTGCTGCTGTTTGCGACTGCTTTTGCAGCAACTCCACCGCTGGCAGGCGACACATCGGTTACTCTGCTGCACTCCAATGACACACATGCCCATATAATGCCATTTGACAGCAAGGCTTATGGCCCGGAGACTGGCGGCATTGCCAGACGGGCAAATTTGATCAGAAAGCTGAAAGCTCAAACACCTTATGCATTGGTTCTCGATGCCGGCGACATATTCCAGGGAACGCCATTTTATAGCATATTCAAGGGTGAAGCATGCCACAAACTGGCTGTCGCGGCCGGATATGAAGCTGTCACGATCGGGAACCACGAGCTCGACAACAGTCTTGAAAATCTGCAGACTCAGGTTGCCAATTCCGGCATTCGCCTACTGTGTTGCAATGTTTTTTATCGTGACAGCAAACGACCGATATTTCCGGGCTATCAGATCTTTTTGCGTAACGGTCTTAAGATTGCGGTAATAGGAAGTATAGGCAACGAAGCCTGGGAAGTCATTGACCGCAAGATTCGCGCGCCGCTTTTCCAGACAGATCAGACTACAGCAGTCAGACAGGTTGCGCAACGTCTGCGCAAATATGTAGATCTTATCGTAGTTTTATCGCACGCCGGTATAGAGTTTGATGAACAGATGGCCGCCCAGATCGCCGAAATAGATGTAATAATTGGCGGACACACCCATGAAGAGATACTTGAACCAAGACTCATCCACAACAATCCCGAAATCGGTGTCTGTAACAACGGCCTCGATGGTACAATTGTTGTACAGGCGGGCGAGCATGGCACTTTTCTCGGCAAACTCGACCTGCTCATCGACGATAATGGCCAGATTTCGAATTACAATGGGCAGCTCATCAAGATAACATCAGAGCATGAACCCCCGCCAGGAGATCAGCTCCTGGAGCTTGTCAGCAGATACAACCATCAACTGGAACAGCAGATGGGTACAGTAGCAGGCTTTACTGATAAAGATTTGAGCTTGACCAAGGATCTTAAAAAAACTCACATCCTGACGATGGGCACTTTTACCGCGCAAAGCATGCTGGAGGCTGGCAAAGGTGATATCTGTGTGGTTAATTCTGGCGCAATAAAAACCGGTATCGAGGCTGGTGAAATTACTATCGGCGAGATTTATGAAGCCCTGCCCTACGACAACACTGTAGTCACCTTTACCATGTCCGGAAAAGATGTTCAAGCAATGTTTGATTTTATCTGCTCCAATAAAACTCCACCTGACGGCTATCAGTATGCCGGCATGAACGCTGAGTTAGACATGGTCAAGGGCCAGGCAAAAAACATTCTCATTGGTGGGCAACCTCTTGACGCTGAGAAAAAATATCGAGTTTCTACTTCTTCGTTCATGGCAAATGGAAATATAGACGGTGACAAGCTTTTTGCCAAAGTAGAAAGCGTCGAAGATTCGGGTGTTTTTATGCGTGATGCAGCAATTAACTATCTCGGCAGAGTAAAAACGGTTCCTGATTATTCAAGGTCAGCGGTAAACATAATCAGAGATTAAGGTCAGCGATAAAACCAGAGGTGCGCGACAAAGACCAGGGATGATGCGATCGTTACCGACACCATGCTCATGCGTAAAAAGGCAACTCGGCTCCAGCTGCCGTGGTAATGGCTGCCGATTCCCCAGTATACAAAGTCAGAGATCATAATACCGACCAGACAGCTTAGAGCTGAAAAAACAGGATTCAACTCAAGGCCCAGCGCAAGATTGGCGCTGATGAACAGTATAGTGAGACACAGTCCTCTGATCAGAGAATTTCCGTTAGTTATCCAGTGGGGAATAATTCGACGACGACTAACCGAAATCAGGTTGCCTTCACGCTGATACCATCGCCATCTGATGCTCAAAATAGCTGCAAAGCTGACAACATAGGGAATAAAAAACAGTCTATCTTCTGACAAATTGAAGTTTGCGCCGAGAATCCAGGCAAACGAAACGATGAACATGTAGAATATCGGCCGAACTCTGAACCGCTCGTCTTGACTGCCCGGCATTTCCAGAAAAATATCGATGAGAGAAATCAGAATCGTACATATCAATACAGGGATATACCATTCCGGGCCAACGAGACTCCAGGCGGCATAGCCTGCCAGAGATACTCCTATCATGCCAGAGTGTCCGAGGCGGCCTGAAATATTGCCAAAAAGATAGGTAGTCAGAAAAATCATGCCAATCGAACACAGCTGCATGATAATCTCGGGAATCGGCTTGGTAGTGATCTTCATGATGATAAACAGAGTGCCGAACGGAATGATTATATTATCGGCTCCACCAAGTGAAATTGCCTCAAAACAGGTTACCAGCACGGATATCAACAGGGCGGCCAGCACACATTCCATTCTTCCAACCTGGGTCAGCAGCAGCAGCCCAAGATGAACTATCAAAAAGGTCGATAGCAGAAAAATGAATGAGCCCTCGAGACTCTTGTTTTCTTCCTCAACGTTGTAGATTTTGAAACCATAGCTAATGCCGATCAAAGCGGCCAGAGCATCTGAAACCGATAGAACTGCAATCGAAATCATGTAGAAATCAGGTTTTTCGAAGTAGCTGGTGGCAGAAAAGGTCAGGTATATAGCGAGTGGATGTAAAAGATCGCCACTAGACTTGCGTTTAATCCCATGAACAGACTGTAACAGACCAAGTTTTTTGGTGGAGTACATCAGTCCGATAAAAACAAAGCCCAATCCCAGAACGGTCCAGTGGGAACTAAAAATGTAGGCAAAGCTCAGCGAAACAATACCACCGGCAAAGTGAACGAACTTACGGGTGGCTTCCTGCGAGCAGGAGCCAGTGCCACGCAAAAGTTCGCCAACGCCTACTATCGATAAAAAAATGGCAGCAACAACAAGCGCTGAACCAATCTCGCTTTCCCAGACTATCATTAGTTACCCGCCAGACAATGTGTATTCACGTAGATTCTAATTAGGCTGGCGCATAAATGCAAGGTTGAACTTTCAGCAGATATTTTGTTTAAAAATTTGTCGGGGGTAATCGTTTCGTGTAAATGTTGTGATATAATTTTTTTATGAAATTTTCTTTAAAGCTGCTCAAACCCCTGCTTATTGTTCTGCTGATTTTTCTGCCACTAATTCAGGTTAATGCCGAGAGTGCAGCACTAGACAATCGACTCGACTCGATCGTGATAACTTTTGATCCACCCGTTATAAATTGCGTTAACCGCAGCGAAGAACTTTATCATCTGATTATAAATACCATGAGAGCGCCCGAAAATGGACTTCTGGAGCTTATAGAAAAAAACGGCGCCATGTGGTCTGTCAGTCACAGCCTCTGCGGGGTTCAATTCTCGCTTTTTCATTTTGACGACTCTGCCATAGCAGCGCAAATATGCAGAAACTTTCTGACCAGACTCCACCTCGAAATGCAGACCGAGCTCAAAAAAGAAAAAAAGACCAGAGAGTTTGCCGATTACATACACGCGCTCCTGCAGCCAGACGTCTTGTCATCACAGTCTTCGCGAAAACCTGTCAGCATAAACTGCTCAGCAAACATGGGCAAATACGAGATTGAACTTGATGCAGCTGTTTCCAAACTACTGCCTGTTTACGAAAACACCACTTGCGAGGTTAATAATCACAAAGTATTGCCCGGCATTCTGCCCACGGTTTATACGGTTTTCAGATGGCCAGAGATAAGCTTCAGAACGTTTTCCACGGCAAAGTTTCTGGGCGAAAAATTCATAAAACAAGCTGGACTGGATCAGTTACTCAAATATGAGATAATTTACGGAAATTCCGAACTGAATCTGGTTGTATATATTTCCGGGAACGAAGAACAACTGGCGGAAAACATGCAAAAGTTCAGACAAATTCACAATTTCGAGCTGAGCCAGGAGCCCCCCCCCGACTGGACACAATTCAGCGATTCACTCTGCAAAATAATGGCAGACGACTTGCGTGATCTTGCCAAAAAAGCATTGTTTACCAGCTGGTTAAAACACTGGCAAGGCTCCTTCGACAGCCTTAATGTTTATCACCCAGAAGCTCCGGAGCAAAGGTCTTTTGGCTTTTGCATGCCAACAGATCATCAACACCTGCTGAGCTTTTCCAGCAAGCTGTTTCCAAATTTTGCGGCGACAAGTCGGCCTGATGGCGATGATACCTGTGATATTACCATGGCAATTGGCGGCGACAATCAGGAAATCATCAACGAGATTCATCGTAATTTCAGCAGCAATCCTTCTGCAATAGTGCCATTAACCATGACCCGTGACCAGAAACTGCTTAAAATTGCTTTTAATTGTAGCTCAACAGAGGTCAGCGGACATCTGGCGCGCCTGCGCAACAATATATACAACAACCTCGCTGAGAAGCTTCTGATAAGCGAACCTGTCGGTGACTTAAAAATTGGTATCGCCGGAATCAGCAACCTGCCGCCATTCGAGTTGCGCGGCCTACTGCAACGGGGATGGTCGCCTATTCCGAATGAACAGCTTCTGGCTTACCTGCCCGGAGCAGCTCACGCTGCCCGTCTATTAGACATAAGCGATGGCAACAAAGAAACCCTCCGGCAACGCTGGCAGCTGTATCTTGCGTCCAGCCGCGGCCGTTCCGAGCTTCTCGCCACCATCTCGGCTGCCGGATATCAGATCAAAGATTTCAGCCTGCCAGAGTAAAGTATCTAACACCGTTTTTTAGGTGGCTCTTATGGCTTTAGCCATTTAGAGCCACGTATCCCGCAGTCTCTCACAGGGAAGGTGGCTCTTATGGCTTTAGCCATTTAGAGCCACGTATCCCGTAGTCTTTCACAGGGAAGGTGGCTCTTATGGCTTTAGCCATTTAGAGTCACGTATCCCGTAGTCTCTCACAGGGACAGGTTTTCCTAACGATTTTCAAACAAATGCTTATTGAAAGCTTTCGAACAGTCGATATATTTACTGAGCTGTATTTGCTGGAAGTTCAGGAGACATTATGATTGAAAATCGCTCTGGAATAAGAGAACTGCAGATAGCCCGTGGCCTGATAACCCTTCGTTGGGCAAGTATTCCGATAATATTCGGATTCAGCCTGATAAGCCTGAATCTGCTTGGCATGAGCTTTAGAATTGAGCCAATATATGTTTTATGCTGTATGTTGGCTATTATCAACGTATTTTTCACGCTGCACTTTTCGCTGCTATCAAGGCACATGATGATAACGCATGGCATGAGCAGTCTCAAAAAGCTCCTGCTGAAGGTCATTTCAAATTCTTTTGCCAGAATCAGAAGCAGAGGCGCAATGGGAATTCTGCAACTTCCCACCGCAATTCCGAGAATTCTTGCCGTTCTCTATCTTATGATGCTCGAAGCGCTCAAGGATCTCTCATTCAACATTTTTTCGATCAATAATGTCATGCATTCCCAGGTTATCGGCGATTTGCTGATAATAATGCTGTTAACCAGATATACCGGAACAACTGAAAGTCCCCTCATATTTTTGAGCGTTGTACCCATCACAGTTGCCGGAGCCGTAATGGGCTTCAAAACTGGAGCTGCTTACACTTCTCTGGCTGTCATGGCATGGTCGTTCATAAGTATGTTGGTAAAATACCAGTTTATTCCACATATCAAATTTTATCCGCCTCTTTACGGCGATCTCAGCCAGAATTCAGGATGGGTTATTTCCAGCGCCATGGTTATCAGCACCGGATTGAGTGCCACCACCTATCTTGCTCATAAATTGACGTTGGTATTCAAGGAAAGAATATTTTTTCTTAACGACATGCTTTATAAGAGCAATAACAGAGCAATATCTTCGACCCTTGCGGCAGAACAAACCAGCAGTGCCTGGCTGATCGCCAATGCCGAAGGAAAAGTCGAAAAAATAAAGGTAGATAAGAGTGGCATTTTTCCTGCCGACCTCGTCGATAAAAATCTTTTGCAGGTATATCCAGAGCTCGAACAATATGGCATGGCCTATGTTATACAGGCAGTAATAACCAGCGGAAGCCGGCGGGTTCTCGAGAAGATAAAAATTCGTTCACACGAAGGCACTGAACATATATTTAATGCCAGAATAAGTTCGTTCAAAGATTGCGACAACCAGACAAGAATTCTGGCTATATTTGACGACCGTACCGAAGAAATATTTATAAAGACCCATCTTGAATCAATCAAAAAGGAACTAACCGAGCTGCAGACAAGTTTTGAAAAGGTTTCTCTCGAAAACCGGGAAAACCGCAGCATGTTCGAGGAAATGCAGAAACTTGCAAACGACAGAGCAGTAGAAATCGAACTTCTCAGCCACAGATTAAAAGCTCTCAAAGCAGAAGAAAACAATTCCAACAATCAGATTTCCAGTCTGATGAACGAACTGGCTTCGCTCAAGACGACCAACGATCAACTTTCATCTGACCTGCAGTATAAACAGATAATTCTCGATGAGATTTCAGATCTTGTCAATGTTTGCACAGAGCTGGAAGGGCTTACTACCCTCATCGAAAAAAGAGCAAGAGAAATGTTTAAGCTCGATAACACCTGTTTGCACATTTTCACAGCTGAAGACAGTCTACATCGCCGCAACGAAATTCTCGACATCAGAAAAGCTTCGCCCCGACTTCTCGATATCCCGCGCAATAATCCTGAAGCTCTGAACCCGGTGCTCGACGAAGGGCGGCCGGTCATAATCAACGCTCAGATTACTCCTGAAAAATCAGCAGCCATGGAAATAACAAATGGTTCTATGCATCGTCTAACCGCATATATCCCGGTGAGGCATCAGGGGAAGGTTCTCGGCATGATGATGCTTGAGAGGTTCGGGCAGGAAGAAAGCTCCGAGACAACAATCAACATGGTCAGTTACTACCTCAAACATGCTTCTGCCGCGATCAAAAATGCTATCGCATTTCGCGAGTCACAAAGCAAAAATGATCGGATGCATAAAAGCATAACTAAGCTTTACACTCAACTCGACAGCATAAAAGCCATGGTGTTTTCGCGACCCGACGAAGAAGACCAGCCTTTTTTCAAAATTCTCAGTGAGTTCACCAAAATTGTTCAAATCAAAGATATCATGCTGGTGTGCCTTCACAATGACGGCAGCGCAGAACCCAGCAGCAGAGTTGATCGTTCACGCCAGCTCAATCTCAACCCTGCCGAGACAGAGCTGATACAAATTGTCAAAAATAATCCAAGACACAAAGCAACTATCGAGCTCAAAGAAGATGAAGCCATCTGCACTGCTTATCCTCTCATGCATAGCAACAGACTGTTTGGTGTAGCGTTCATTTATTACGCCAACGAAACAACGCCAGACGAAACAATCACTGAGTTCTGTATAAAACTGCTGCGTGACCGACTTGCCCTGCATACTCTCAACGAGGAAAAAGAAGTCTGGGAAAGCTTTTACCACGAAAATTTATCAGCCTAGTCTTCTGTCTCATTTGAAATACGCGTCATGCAGGGGGTTCTGCCCCGAAGCAAGCGCTTTATAATCAATGAGGTTAGCTCAGAACTGGTAATATCCTCTGAACCAGTCAATAAATCTTGAAACACCAATTTCAAGCGCAGTATTTGGGGCAAAACCAGTATCACGCATCAGATCATCGACATCGGCGCAGGTAGCGGGCACATCACCAGGTTGCATCGGCAACATTTCCATAACTGCTTTTTTGCCAATCTTCTTCTCGATGATTTCGATGAATTTTAGCAGTTCAACCGGCTTGTTATTGCCAATATTATAAAGTCGATAAGGCGCCCGGCTACTTGCCGGATCGGGCTCATCACTGCTCCAGAATTCATTCGGAGTGGCAACTCGGTCGCAAACTCTTACAATTCCCTCGACAATATCGTCAATATAGGTAAAATCACGCTGCATCAGGCCATTGTTAAACACCTTGATCGGCTTGCCTTCGAGAATAGCCCTGGTAAACAGAAAAAGTGCCATATCGGGGCGACCCCAGGGGCCATAAACGGTAAAAAAGCGCAAACCGGTAGTAGGTAAGCCATACAGGTGGGAATAAGTGTGCGCCATCAACTCGTTAGCTTTTTTGGTAGCGGCATACAACGATACCGGGTGATCAACATTGTGATGAATGGAGAAAGGCATGCGAGTGTTTGAGCCATAGACCGAACTTGAGGAAGCATAAACCAGATGTTCAACTTTGTTATGGCGACAGGCTTCTAGAATATTCATGAAGCCAACAATATTGGAGTCGATGTAGGCCTGCGGGTTTTCAATGCTGTAGCGAACTCCCGCCTGAGCGGCCAGGTTGATTACACGATCGAAGCGATGATCGACAAATGTATTTTCAATGGCTGCCCGATCATTGAGATCTGCCTTGATAAAAGTAAAATTCTGGTGATTGCGCAGAATATCAAGGCGACCGGTTTTAAGTCTAACATCATAGTAGTCATTAAGATTATCGAGACCAACAACATCGTCTCCTCGCTTCAGCAGGTAAATGCTGAGATGAAAACCTATAAAGCCAGCAGCCCCGGTAACCAGAATCTTCATAATGAACGGCTCCTCATTTTTTTTTGATAGTATCCTCTTTTTGCCTGCACTGCAAGCCCGAATTCTAATTTTGTGCTATACTTTTTCGAGTAAAAATTACATGCCAAAGGAGAAGGGAATGAAGCAATCATCAAACCGTGCATTTCTCTCAGGAAATGCTGCCATTGCCCGTGGCGCCTGGGAAGCTGGCGTCAGGTTCGCGGCGGCCTATCCAGGTACACCGTCAACTGAGATTCTCGAATATTGCGGGACCTATACCGAAATTGACGCCCAGTGGTCGGTAAACGAAAAAACCGCGATGGAAACAGTTATTGGCGCCTGTTACGGCGGCGCCAGATCGCTCTGTGCCCAGAAGCATGTCGGCCTCAACGTAGCGGCCGACCCCTTTTTTACCGTAGGCTATACCGGAGTCAATGCAGGCCTGGTCATTGTTACAGCCGATGATCCCGGCATGCATAGCTCTCAGAACGAGCAGGATAACCGTTATTATGCAATGATGGCGAAAGTTCCGATGTTTGAGCCTTCCAACAGTCAGGAAGCAAAAGACATGACCAAAGCCGCCATCAAAATGTCTGAGCAATATGACACTCCGGTTATGCTGCGCACTACCACCCGTATTTCTCATTCAGAAAGCATTGTTAATCTGGGTGAACGCGAAACTGCTCCCGACCGGGAATTTGTGCGAGATATGGGTAAATATTGCGTGTTGCCGCATAATGCCAGAGTCCTGCATATTAAGGTCGAAGAACGACTAAAAAAGATAGCCGAATTTGGCAATAATTGTGAATTTAACCGCATCGAAAGCGGCGACAACAGCATCGGCATAATTTCATCAGGCGTCAGCTACAGTCATGCCCGCGAGATTTTTCCCAATGCTTCTTATCTCAAACTGGGTCTGACCTTTCCACTACCCACCGAGCTAATCAAAAAATTTGCCGAAACTGTCGAAACTCTTATTGTTATTGAAGAAAACGAGCCATTTATCGAAACCGCAGTCAGGGTTCTTGGCATCAAATGCATAGGGAAAGACCGACTGCCAGTCTGCGGCGAGCTCAATCCCGACATCATTCATAAGTCGCTCAAAGATCTGGTCGAAGAGACAATGCCAGAGCTTACTAAAATGCCTGATGTCGATATTCCTGTGCGACCGCCAGTTCTATGTCCGGGTTGCCCACATCGTGGCATCTTTTTCATGCTACGCAAGCATGACTGCACCGTTACCGGCGACATTGGCTGTTACAGTCTCGGTGCTTTTGCGCCACACAATGCCATGCACACAATTGTCTGCATGGGCGCCTCGATAACCAATTCACTTGGTCTTGAAAAAGCTATGAAAGAGAAGATTCACGGCAAACTCGTTGCAATCCTTGGTGAATCAACTTTTATGCATTCAGGCATTACTGGCCTTATCGACACTGTCTACAATAAGGGTCGTCATGTAACCATTATTCTCGACAATTCTATCACCGCCATGACAGGCCACCAGCAGAATCCAGCCAGCGGTTCTACGCTCAAGGGCCAACCCGCCAAGGTTCTAGATTTTGAAGCCATGTGTCATGCCTGCGGAGTTACCAACGTACACACTGTTGATCCTTTTGATCTCAAAGCGGTAGAATCAACTCTAAAAGAAGCGCTCAACGACAGCGAGCCATCGGTAATCATAGCCCGCCGCCCCTGCTTTCTGCTCAAAAGCTATAAACCCAAAGTGCAGTTGGTGTCGATCAATCGCAACAAATGTGTCAAATGCGGCATCTGCTGGAAACTTGGCTGCCCGGCAATTGAAGTCAACCAGCAGGACGGCAAAACCCAGATCAACCCCACCCTCTGCGTTCATTGCGGACTTTGCGCTGCAGTATGCAGACCAGGCGCCATAACTCAGGCAAAAGAGGAGGCATAAGACATGACTACGAATATTCTTCTGTGCGGCGTTGGCGGCCAAGGCACTCTGCTGGCCAGCAATCTGTTGGCTGAGTGCGCAATGGAAGCCGGCTTTGATGTAAAAAAGTCTGAAATTCACGGCATGGCACAGCGTGGTGGCAGCGTAGTAAGTCACGTTCGTTTTGGCGAACGTATCTGTTCACCCATAATCAGAAAAGGCGAATGTGACATTCTGCTAGCATTTGAAGAGCTTGAAGCTCTGCGTTGGACCGAATTTCTAAAACCAGGCGGACTGGTTATCAGCAATGCACAAAACATTCTGCCAATGTCAGTTTCAGCCGGAAATTCAAAATACCCGACCGGTATCACAGAAAAACTGGCGAGTTGCTCAGCTGATGTAATTTCAGTCGATGCTATTGGCAAAGCCCGAGAACTTGGCAATCAGAAGTGCGTAAATGTTGTCCTGCTTGGCGTGCTTGCCCGCAGAATCAAAGAAATCAAACCAGAAATCTGGCCGGAAATGATCAAAAAAATGGTGCCCGAACGCCTGCAGGAACTTAATTTAAAAGCGTTCAAAACAGGCTGGAACCTGGCATAAAATCATACTTGCATAAAAAAAGCCGGTCTTAGCGCCGGCTTTTTTTATACATCTTTACTAACGCACAATGCGTCCCTTGATTCTCATTATCTGACTCTCGCACATTTTTTTGCCGAAGGACGGGATCTCACTGTTTCTGATATTGGCAAAAATCTGCTCAGCATCTTTGGTTTTATTCTGCATCCAAAAGATTTCTGAGAGCAGTAAAGCAAAAACTGGTTTCTGCATGTCGCCAACCCGATAAATCATTTCACCGCATAAAATTTCGGCACGATTTAACTGTTTTTCGTTAAACAACTGCTGAATATCGCGTATGGTGCGGCGCTCATGCTCATTCAGCTTTAAATCAAGCGAGAACGGATCTAACTGCAACAAAGTATCAACGTTTTCAGGCAGACGAACAGAGGACGGTGGATTTTGGGGGGGATCACCAAAGATTTCTGGCTGGGCTCCTTGTGGAGGCACTGGCTGTTGATAGCCATAAACAGGCTCTGGCGGCGGCGAAACCTGTCGATTTCTTCGCGCACCAATAAAATAACCGGCTAATAGAGTGAATAAAACCAGCACAACAACAACTGCAGCAACAATCAGTTTTTTATGTGATTCAGTAACACCAGCAGCTGAGGGCTGAACTGGCTTTCTGGCACCCGACACTGTTACTCCTGGCGAGCCATTCTTAAGAACTTTGTAAATTTTTATCTCTCGAGTGGCATTTTTGAGATCCTGGGCACCAAGGTCAACAGAGCCAAATTCGTTTCGATTCATTGCCAGATAGGTTGTCTCAGAAATAAAAACATCGTTGGAATCAGCAAAAGTCTGAATGCGGGCAGCAATATTTACCGGGTCGCCAAACAGATCGCCGTTTTCGTCAATGCCTACTTCACCGGTATTAATACCTATTCTGAAGCGTACAATGCTGTCGGGGTTCATCATCTGAGCATTGCGACTTTCGAGCCGTTTCTGAATCTCGATGCCCGTCTGAACAGCGTTAGTAGGTGAATCAAAGCGAACCATAAAACCATCGCCCATGGTTTTAACCATCACTCCGCCGCCCTTCTCAACAGTGTCTGAGACGAACTTGAACATCTGATCGTGAAATAGTTTCATTTCTTCAATAGTCTGAGAAGCAGAGCGCTTTGTATAGCCCTGCATATCAATGAACACTATGGTCATCAGGCGATTTTCCATGTCATCTCCTTAGGCCGCAGTCAAATTTTCAGGCGCTCAAGCAGATCACGCAGGTTCTTCAGACCAGGTGAATTCTCAGCCACTTCATTGAGTGACCGCTGCAAAAGCTGGACTGCTTCAAGCTTTTTGCCGCTTTTAACAAGGATAAGAGCAAGGTTATAATAAATACCAGCGTCCCGACTATCCAGTCCCAGCGCTTTGGTATAAGCCTGCGCCGCCTTTTCAAAATCGCCGCTCTTCTGGCAGGCAAAAGCCATATTGGTAAGAATTTTAGCATTGGGCTCATGATATTTAAAACCCTCTTCAAATTGTCTGATTGCGTCTTCCCAGCGATTTGCCTTAAGAAAGAGACTGGCGAGATTAAATCTGATCACTGACAGATCGGGCTTGAGCTGCAATGCCTTCTTGAAATTGTCGATAGCTTCCTGAATCTTTCCGCTGCGATAATAGGCGATTCCAAGATTACTGTGAGCCTGAACATGAAATGGGTCAAGCTCTATCGTCTTGGTAAAAAGAGCAATCGCTTCATCACATTTATTCAATTGAAAATTGAGATTACCAGCAAAAAAGACCGCCATCAAATCATGCGGAAATTTCTCAAGAAAGGCACTCACGCCAACCAGCGCTTCTTCGAAACGCCCACCCTGAAAATCTGCAAGAAAAAGTTTGCGCAAAGATTCTTTATTTACAGGCAAAATCTTGGCCTCGATCAATGGCGGGGAAGCTGGCAGCACAGTTTCTGCTAATTCAAGACTTGCAGCCACCTCTGCTTCTGCCTCTGCTTTCTTCTGTTCCACGGCGACAGCATCCGCTTCAGGACTATTTATATTCTCAAGACTGCTTTTTAATGGCGACAACAACGGCGAGGTTTCGAGTTCGCGCAGTGCCAATCCGATCTGACCAAGAGCGTAAGCCGCTGAGACCCGCGTAGCAATTTCGCCGCTGGCCAGCATTTTCTCAAGCTCCTTCAGAACCTCGATATCGCCAAGTCGGAATAACGCCTTGGCCGTATTAGATCGGGTGCGATTGTCTGAGTCACGCAGCATTGGGCGCAACACGTTTATACCAGCTTCACTGAGCACCTCTTCGAGACTTTCAACGGCATTGGCGCGAACACGAGAATCTCGGTCGCGCAGGGCATTTTGAAGAGTCGGTATCCCCGAGCGATCGCCAATTCGGCCCAGACTGGTGATAACCGCCGACCGGATCTTGAAATTTCGGTCAGTCTTAAGCATCTTTACCAGCCATGGTACAGCCGAAACGATACGTAACCGCCCCAGAGTTATTACAGCCTGCAATTTAACAAAAGGTATTTTGTCAGAAAGCATGCGGACCAAAAGTTCTGTCTGCGCCTCTTTGGCCCTATTAGACAAAGCAAGTGCGGCGTTTTTACGCACATCAGCATCGTCGTCTTTCAGCAACTCTATGCTCATTTCAAGAGCACATTCATGGTCTACAACCGATAAAACATAACCCAAAGTCGCTCTGATCCATTTGTCAGGGTCTTCAAGCATGCTATGCATAATCGGCATGAGATCAATATTGCCGAGATTGGCAGCTGCCACCATCGCGTTACCGCGAACGCGATTGTTAGGATGTTTCAAAAACGGCTGAATCAAAACAAGAGCTTTTTCAGCAGGCAAACCCAACCGGGCCAGGCTTTCTACAGCATTGGCCTTAACACGGTCATCCGTGTCACGCAACGCCTTTGACAGAGTTGGTACCGAGGTAAGATCACCTATTGCACCCAAAGCAGTAATTATCGCCGAGCGCTTACGTTCGTTTCTCTCTTTGAGATAAAAAGCAACCAGTGGGTTGGTCGCACGATGTGCACCAAGACGTGCCAGAGCATCAACAACATTAAGAAAAATCCATTCGTTGTTTTCGCCAAGGCACCCAAGAAGATAAGAAACTGCAGAACTATCCTTGAGTTTGCCCAGTGCACTGATACTGCAGAAGCGCACGTTCGGATCAAGATCACTCAATCCTTCGATCAGCGCATCCACTGCTTTGCGGTCTTTAAAAGCCCCGAGAGCCAATGCGATGTTGGGTCTAACTTCGCGATCCGCTTCCTTAAAAGCATCAAGGAGAGGTTGTAGAGCTTCGCTATCACCGATTTCAGCAAGAGCCAGAGGCATCTGCTCGTCCTGGCGCTCTTGCAACAAAGCATCTATCAAAGGCTTTACCGCTTCGGGATCTCCGATTTTACCGAGAGACCGTGCCCCTTCGCCACGTAGGCGGGAATCCTGATGTGACAGGAAACCAATGAGCTTACGGATACACGGCTTCAGCAACCAGAAGCCATTCTGTCGCAAACTGTAATTTCCCAACTTTTGTCCTCATTCTTCCAGATTTTTCTTAAAAAAAGACCCGGACTAACCGGGTCTTTTTCTAGCTGGAAATATTTCTCAACCCATCCGCAGGTTTTTTACTCCAACCTTCTCAAACGCAACCTTCATTCTGTTGATTCCGTCATCGGTTGTACCTATTTCGAGAACCTCGCCTGTGTCATCCCATATTTTGTGATACACAGTGTCGCCCTTAGCGAAAGTACTAGTCACCGAATACTCACGAGCCTCACCAACAGCGGCCTTGCCCTTCTTCTTGATTGCGGTCTCTTCGCTGGCTGCACCAGCTTTTTTGATCGTCTTCGCACGTGCCATAATCTATCCTCCCTTCAAGGAAGTTTAACCATAAGGTATCATATCCTTCTCTATATGTCAAAACATTAATCAGAACAAAAGTTATGAAACTGAGCAACAAAACCCGACCAGCTCAGCGCAACTTATTTTTGGGCCCAGCCAATTGACACTCTCTGTACAGAACCGTATAATTAAAAAGTCTAGTCAGCTCTGGAGGAAAAGTGTGTATAATAAAAGTATAAGAACCTCGACAGCTTTAATCATTGCAATTCTGCTTTTCGCAGCCTTTTCTCCTGCCTTCTCATCTGCACCGGCAGAAAAAGAATGGACATTCATGATCTTCATGGCGGCCGACAACAATCTTGAAACCGCTACTTCCCTTGATATAAACGAAATTGAGCAATTTGGCTCAACCGATCAGGTGAATTTTGTCGCCCAGATCGATCGCAACGGCAGTTATTCTAACAATTCCGAGCTCAAATGGTCAGGAGCACGCCGATTCTATGTCACCAAAGACAGAAGCCCTGATAAAATGAGCTCAAAGATGATTGAAGATCTCGGCAACGTAGATATGGCTGATCCTCTGACGCTCACTGACTTTGTCGGCTGGGCCAGAGAGAATTATCCGGCACGAAAATACGCTCTTATTTTATGGAACCATGGAACCGGCTGGAAGGAAATTCAACCCGGCGTCATGGATGCAGACATCGGAGAAATTGGACTGCCAGCGGGACTACAAACTGCGATGGACAACATATCCTATAATATTTCATACGATGACACTTCAAAATCTTCGATGAACATACCGACTCTCGGCGAAACCCTGGCAAAGATAAAAGCAACTCTCGGACAACCTCTTGATCTGCTTGGTTTCGACGCGTGCCTGATGCAGATGGCTGAAGTTTCCTGGACAGCGGCCCCCTATGTGCGCTATCAGGTTGGATCTCCCGACCTTGAACCAGAGCGTGGATGGCCTTACGACCTGATAGCTTCGGCCCTCGCAAAAAAGCCCGAGATGGATGCCAAAGGGCTTGCTGACGCCATCGTTCTCGCCTACAGAAAATCCTACGTTGGCGGATCACAGGGCAACACAGCCGTGGTATTATCTGCTATTGATATGGGCAAAAGCGAGGCGTTCCGTAACGCACTCAACAACTTCTGCAATTCTGCCCGCCGCAATATTGGCGAAATAGATAAATACGAGAGCGCCAGAAATGATGCGCTCAAATATTCATACGGCGATTACGTTGATCTCGGTCATTTTCTTGAACTGTTGATCAAATCTGGAGTTAACTCCGAGACCAAGTCAGCTGCTGCCAGGTTGCTGAAGACCATTACCGGCGACCGTCGCAATCCAGGCTATGTAAGCAAACTGGAAGCAAGTGGAGACAAATTTGCAAACAGCCGCGGCCTGTCAATATTCTTCCCAACCCGCCAGGGGTTCAAAACTTACCGAAACCGATACAAGATTCATTCTATCGCCAAAGATACAGAGTGGTATAACTTTCTCAGCGAACTGGCGACTCCAAATCTTGCCTACTTCAAGCTCGAAGACGTAATACTCGAAGACAATAACAAAGATGGTCGAATAGCTGCCGGCGAGGAAGTAACCGTGCTTCTCTCTGTGCGCAATCTTGGACGTAAAACCAAGGAAAGCGCCAGCATAAAAAGCGTTACCGACAGCACCTTTCTCGACAACACCGAATATTCGTTAAACCTAAACCAGTTGCCAGCACCAGGAAAGGTCGAGTTGGTACATGGTTTTAAATTCAGGGTTTCTGAAAACACTCCAGTACACAGCGAAATAAGCCTCAACATTACCCTTTCGGGAGAAGGATTGCCAGATTCAACGATCAAAACCACCTTTTACGTAAAGGAGCCGTTTGCCTCTACCGGGTATGCTCTGCTGGTTATTACCGACCATTTTTCGCCGGCCAGCCCTGTGCTGCAGCAAATGCTGCAAAGTGCGGGTGTAAAGTTTGACACCTGGGATCGCGTTTTCGACGGTGAGCTACGACCTGAAGTTCTAAAGCGCTATCTTGAAGGCTGGGTATTAGTAACATCGCAAGACTCAACCCCAGAGCAGACACTAAGCGAAGAAGAGATATCAGCACTTGACAGCTTTCTCAAGTCTGGCGGCAGACTGGTATTAAACGGCCAGGATCTTGGGTTCACTCTTCGCGAAAGCGATTTCTTGCGCACCCGTTGCAAGGTTCGCTTTGTCCAGGACGACGTTAACGTGCACGTGGTATCTGGCACTAACGGATTTGCCGGGAATCAGAGTTTTCAGATTTTCGGGGGAGATGGCGCCAACAACCAGAAGTGGCCTGACGAAATCGACCCGATGTCCGGTGCCGAAGCTATTATTAAATACGAAGAGGGAGCACGTGACAAGGCAGATGAACGCGAAATGATCGGCCCCAGTCACAAACCTGGCTCGCTTTCGCGCGGGATCAAGTCAAGCGGCATTGCCGGCGTCAAATTAATTGACGGCTACCGGCTGATGCTGTTTAGCTTTGGGATTGAGGCGATTAACAGCAGCAGTCAGCGCACCGCCTTCATGAAAGAAATCGCGGCCTTTATGCAACCAGATTCAGCAAACGAAGTTCGCAATCTCGCCAATGCAGCTTCACGGCGGATTCCCGAAGGGCAATCAAGCGAACGCGTCATTCTTGAACGCGCCGACCTGCTCTCAAGCGTTGAAGCCAGACTTCTCCAACAGATAAAAGAAGAATTCAGCAAAAATCCAGAGAGTCGCGATCAAGTGCTCAATGAAATACAGTCGCTTCCATCAAAGGAACGCCGCGCTCTAGGCAACCTCGAAAAAAATGTGCAATCGCTCTTGGATTTTAACAGCCAACATGGTACTCTAAGGCAACGTTAACCAGCAAACACTGGCAGCGGCTCGGTCGATCGGAAAAACTGGATTTAGAAGTCATTCACTTCCGCCGACCGGCTGTTTGTTTTGTACGTTTGCCAGCTGAAGTCATTATTAACGGATTGTGCCAGATTGAACAAGTCACGAATTCTTATAAACTCTGCACCTATTGACAGCCCGACCCGCAATGCGAGCCGGGAAGAACTTAACCCTGCAGTGTCAAACCGACGCTGGCAGATCATCAGGCTCTACCTCACCGCCATTCTCTTGCTCAGCTCAATGTTTACCGTCTATGTCTGGCAGTCCACCAAGATGGTCGAAGTCAAACTTCGCATAAAAAGCGTTGAAAAAGATATCACCAGCCTCGAAAATGCCAACGCTGATCTTCGCGCTGAGATCTCAAAATTACAGTCCCTAACCCGTATTGAAACTGTTGCCAAAACTGAGCTTGGCATGGTTGAGCCTGCCAGGCTGGTTTATATAACCATGCCAGAAAAATGGAACAAAAAGCCATGAATCATTTTCATCACATTTCGGTTTTAGTTGATGCAGTAGTAAAATACGCACTGCCAGAGAACGCCCAGACTTTTGCCGACTGCACTTTTGGCCTTGGCGGCCATACCAAAGCAGTTCTTGAACATTATCCGCATCTGCAAACAGTTATCGCTATTGATCGCGACCGACAGATTCTGAATCACTCCAGCGAAGTTTTTGATGACAACCGTATCAAGCGCATACAGGCTCGCGCATCAGAACTGCCTGAAGCAATGCTGCAACTCGGCATACCTGCTATAGACGGAATACTGCTTGATCTTGGCGTTTCATCCTACCAGTTGGAAGACCCGGAACGTGGATTTTCGTTTTCACGTCCCGGCCCGCTCGACATGCGCATGGACACTGAACAGAAGACAACGGCAGAATATCTGGTAAATAATCTTGAGCGCGACAAGCTGATTAAAATATTTCGCGATTATGGCGAAGAAAAATTCAGCGGGCGAATAGCCGATGCCATAATTCGCAAACGCGAATCAGAGCCCATAAATAGAACCGACCAGCTGGCTGCAATAATTGCGCAGGCAGTTCCGGCAGCCAGCAGACGCGAAAGCCATATCCACCCGGCAACCAGAGTTTTTCAGGCGCTCAGAATCTCAGTCAACAAAGAACTTGAAGAAATCGAAGCCTTTCTATCAGTCGCTCTCTCATGCCTCAGACCGGGAGGACATCTTAGTATTATTTCATTTCATTCTCTCGAAGACAGGCTGGTAAAAAACTTCATGCAGAATCTTGCACGCGGCTGCGATTGTCCACCAAAATTTCCGGTCTGCATCTGTGGCAAAAAGCCACAAGTCGAGATACTTACCCGCAAGGCCATATTCGCCGAAGACAGCGAAACCAAAAGTAACCCGAGAGCGAGGTCGGCAAGACTGCGCAGCTGCCGAAAATACATCGCTGGCGAGGAAAGATGATCAGATGAAACGACGCGCCATGCACCCGAGAATAATCAGAGCCCTATCTTTGCTGGCCTTTTTTTCGTTACTGTTGGTTCTTTTTGCATTCAGACTAGTCCATCTTCAGGTTTTTCAGCACAAAGAATGGGCTTTGCGCTCTACAAAAAACCATGTAAGCAAGAGAGTTCTGGACATGAAACGCGGCAATATTTATGACCGCAATGGAGTTGAACTCGCCATCTCTGTCGACACCTGGTCTGTCTTCATTTTTACTCGTGAGCTCAAGTCGCTGCCAGAAGCTGCCAACCTGCTGTCTACCGTATTACCAATGACGCGTGAAGAAATCATAAGCAAGGCGGGCGATCGCTCTGGTTACATACCCATCTATAAAGATCTTGCGCCAAATCTGGCAATGAAGATACAGCAGTTAGATATCCCCGGAGTAAATCTTGAGAGTCATTATCGACGTTATTACCCACAAAAGCGGCTGGCAGCAAATCTTATCGGATTTACCGGCACTGAGAAAACGGGACTCGAAGGCCTGGAAATGCTTTTCGACAAAACATTGCGCGGATATCCGGGTCTTGCAGTCCAGGAGGACATTAGCCTCAGCGAAAGTGGCCCGGCAAAAATGCGCGTAATAACCCCGCCAATGGGCGGCAGCAATATACATTTAACTATTGATACGTTTATCCAACACACTCTTGAGTCAGAACTCGCACAACTGGTCAAGCAGTATGATCCGATCGATGCTACCGCCATAGTAATGGATCCCAACAACGGGGAAATACTAGGTCTAGCTTGTTTCCCCAGTTATGATATCAACAATTTTGGCGAAGCAAAACCTGAAAACCGGCGCAATCGATCAGTAACCGACATCTTTGAGCCTGGTTCCTGCATAAAAATATTCGCCGTGGCCAGTGCTATCGAAAATAGAAAAGCCGACCATGGCACCAGATTCTATTGCCGTGGGTTTGCCGAAATAAACGGGAGACGGGTGCGCTGTCATGGCGCGCACGGACTGGTCGACCTCGACAAGGCAATTTCTGAATCATGCAACGCCTCAATGGTTCAGATTTCGCAACTCATTGAACCGGCGCAGCTCTATCGAACTTATAAGAATTTTGGTTTCGGTGAGCCCACCGGTATCGAAGTAGTAACTGAAAGCAATGGCATTTTTAAGCCGCCGTCCCGCTGGTCCGGATTCTCGGCAACCTCTCTAAGCATAGGCCAGGAAATGGCTGTTACCGGCATGCAACTCGTTCAAGCCTACTCAGCAATAGCAAATGGTGGTACATTGTTAAAGCCGCGACTGATACGTCGTATCAGCTCTCCTGACTCCGAAATTCGCCAGGAATTCAAACGGGAAGAAGTTCGCAAAATTTTACCGGCCGACACAGCAAGGTGGCTTCGTCGCATGCTGATGGGTGTTGTTGAGGGTGGCACCGGAAGCCAGGCGGCTCTCGAAAATTACACAGTCGGTGGAAAAACCAGCACAGCTCAAAAGGCTAATCCCAAAGGCGGCTATTTTAACGAAAAGGTTGTAGTCTCATTCATCGGAATGGCTCCGGCTCTGGATCCAAGAATAGTCTTGTTGGTAGCAGTAAACGAACCAAAAGGCGACGAAAAAACACTATATGGCGGAAAAGTTACCGCCCGACCCTTTGCTAATATCGCGGATCGCATACTTAAATATCTCAAGGTTGCTCCAGATCGTTCTCTTACCGCAGCAGCGCGCGAGCGCCAGTTACTGCAACTGCAGCATAGCAGTGAAAAAAAAGAGATTATCAATCTACCCAATATGCTCAGCAGTGCGTCTTCCGCAAAGGATTTGACGACTCCAGCGGCAAAGTTAGCAACAAATGAGGCCGTGCCGAACCTGCAGGGAAAATCTTTGCGACAGGCAATGCAGTTAGTAAAAAGTCTTGAACTAAAGGCAGTGTTTGAAGGTAACGGCGTGGTAATAAAACAATCTCCCCAGCCCGGCAAACCCCTTCCTGAATCTAAAATTCTCATGATTACCCTGTCACCCGAACCAGAGAATTAAAAATAACTATTTTAACCAGCATAAAAAACTGATAGAATCCTGTATTCTGATAACTGAAAGTGCATAACGGGAGTCTGTAATGAAAACACTGCGCAGCATTCTGCCATCAAACGTAGCTTCGACAACAGGCGTGCTCGACATCGAAATTTCCGGCATCGCTTTTGATTCCAGGCGTGTAAAAAAGGGAGACATTTTTGTTGCACTGCCAGGCCAGCATATAGATGGCAGCGCCTTTATTTTTGACGCCCTAGAACGCGGTGCTGCTGCTGTAATAACCGAGTCTTCACGAAAAAACATCGAAGTACCCGTGGTTAAGGTTCGAGACGCCAGACAGGCTTTATCAGAGCTTTCTGCCAAGTTCTACGACAACCCTTCGCAGAAAATTAAACTAATCGGGATAACAGGCACCAAAGGCAAAACCACAATTACTTACCTTACTCAGGCAATTCTAAAAAAAGCCTTCGGGCACTCATTCAGAATTGGCACAGTCGAGTACGATATGGAATTCGAAAAAATTCCAGCCAGCAATACCACACCAGAATCGCAAATATTGCACCATCTTATCGATCAGGCTCTTAAAAATGGTATAAAACACGGAGTTATCGAAGTCAGCTCACATTCTCTCAGAACCTGGCGCGTAGAAAACCTGCAATTCGCTGTCGCCGGCTTTACCAACCTTTCCGTCGAGCATACTGAATTTCACCCTGATATGGAAGACTATTACAACGCCAAAAAGCGATTGTTTCTCGACATCGCCGACCACGGAAAAATCTGTGTAATCAGCACAGACGATGGCTACGGTAAAAAAATGGCGGCAGAATGCAAAACCGCAGGCTTAAAAGTAAAAACCCTCTCTCTTTATGATCAAAACGCTGACTATCACAGCGAAGGACTCAAAATGTCCGCGACAGGCAGTGATTTCACGTTCTGCTGCGGCCAGGAAAAACAAGACTGCCACATTAACCTGCCCGGCGAGTTTAATACATTTAACGCGTTGATGGCAGGGGCGTTGAGCCACTCCGCCGGAGCAGATCTGGCGGCAATTGCCTCCGGGCTGGGAGCTATAAAGTGTGTTCCCGGGCGACTGGAGACAATTCCCAACACCCAGGGCATCAACGTGGTCGTCGATTATGCGCACAGCCCGGCAGCACTTGAAAATGTGCTCAAGGCAATGAAATCAGTAACAAAAAAGCGTCTGATTACCGTGTTTGGCTGCGGCGGCAACCGCTCACACGAAAAACGGCCGATGATGGGCAAAGTAGCAGTACAATACTCTGACATGATTGTTGTTACCAGCGACAACCCAAGAAAAGAGCAACCAGAGGCCATTATCGAACAGATCATGAACGGAATTAATGAATCTCAACCAGACGAGAACAAAAAAATTCTACAGGAAATAGACCGCAAAGCTGCGATTTTCAAAGCTCTGTCAGCAGCTGAAACCGGAGATACCGTAATAATTGCCGGAAAAGGGCACGAAACCGGGCAGTATTTCGCAGATCGCACGATCCCTTTCGACGATCGCGAAGTCGCACGCAGCTTTTTTCGGAAACCTGAAGATGACAAGTAACTGGACTGCAGCACAAATTGCTGAAGCCTGCGATGGTCAGCTTCTGCAGACCACAACAAAGCCGATAACCGGCTTCTCCATCGACACACGCACGCTAAAGCCTGGCGACCTTTTTATCGCACTCAAAGGCGAGAATCAGGACGGACACGTTTATGCCAATAAAGCGGCAGAAGCAGGAGCTGCTGCTCTGCTTCTTTCTGATGAATCTGCAGTAACCGGATCAGCAGGCTCAGTGGCGAAAATCAAAGTAACTGATACTCTGCTGGGTCTGCAAAAAATAGCACTACATCGCCGAAAACAACTAAATTCTCAGGTAATCGGCGTTACCGGCAGTAATGGCAAAACAACAACCCGGGCAATGTTACAGCACATGCTCAGCATGGTTGGTAGATGCAGCGCAACCAGCGGCAACCTAAACAATCATATTGGCCTGCCACTGACACTTCTGAGTCTGGACACAACAGCCGACTACGCAATTCTTGAAATGGGCATGAACCATCAGGGCGAGATTCGCGAGCTCTGCTGCATTGCTCAACCCACCAGCGCTCTGATAAGCAATATCGGCCCTGCACACATTGGCATTCTCGGCAGTCTCAAAAACATTGCCAGTGCAAAAGCTGAGATACTTGAACAGCTTAGTGAACAGCAGCTTGCTGTTGTTCCTGGCGATACCGATTTTACTGATCTTTTTCGCAGCAGCACTAAAGCAAGGCTCTTCACTTTTGGCGAAGGCGACAACAACGATTATCGCATAAGTGATCTGCAGATGACGGTAGATTCCGTCAATTTTACGCTCAACACGAATGACAGGTATAGCTGTCAGCTCAATCTGGCCGGCCGCCATAACGCCTTTAATGCAGCGGCTGCGCTCGCCCTTTTCCATCAACTCGGACACAGCATTGGCGAAGGCTGCCGACACCTGGCTTCATTTGTTCCAGTCGGAGCCCGCATGGAAAGGGTCGAAATCGACGGCATCAACATCCTGCTCGACTGTTACAATGCTAACCCGGGCTCGATGAGCGAGGCACTGAAGTTTCTTACCGTCTGCCCCACTCCGCGAATCGCAGTGCTTGGTGACATGCGTGAACTCGGCGACATGGCGATAGAAATGCATCGTCAACTTGGTGTTCAGGCCGCCGCCAGCAAGCCAGACCTGCTCATCTGCGTTGGCAGTGATGCTCGACATATTGCAGAGGCAGCTCGCGAAAACGGACTGTCAAACCTGTCAGTAATAGCGCTAAGTTCCAACGAGCAGGCAGCCGAATTATTAAAAGGAAGACTAATAAAGGGCTCAACCGTTCTTTTCAAAGCCAGCCGAGGCATGCATTTCGAAACTATCGTGCGCAAGCTCTGGCCAGACCTCGGAAAAGACCTGCACTGAGTCAGAGATATAAGGAGTTTTTGCTTGTTCAGCTCTATATTCGAGCCACTGTCGATACGAATCATTTTTTCAATTGTCACTTCTTTTCTGTTGTCGATGATTATTGCTCCCAGAGTCATCTTCAACCTTAAATCCAGACAGATTGGTCAGACTGTCCGTGAAGATGGCGTCAAAGAGCATCTGAAAAAAAGCGGAATTCCGACCATGGGCGGCATAATTATTCTGATTCCGCTCATGATCACCACCATACTCTGGAGCAAAATAAACCCATTCGTGGTGGTTGCTCTGCTGGTAACTGCTATCATGGGTCTGATCGGCTTCTTCGATGACATCACCAAGGTTGTCAGAGCCAGATCGCTTGGCCTGACCGCACGCCAGAAGCTTTTCGGCCAGATTTTAGCCGGAATTGGCGCCGCCCTGGCTATTAAATACTATCCTGGCCTGCGTTTCGAAATGACAGTGCCCGGCAGTGGCAGCATTGAACTTTCCCCAACCGCTACTCAAATACCGGTATTGGGCGCCATAGATCTTGGCTGGCTTTACATTCCATTTGCCGTAGCTGTTATCGTTGGTGCTACCAACGCAGTCAACCTTACCGATGGCCTTGATGGCCTGGCTGCAGGCACAATGATCGTAGCCTCTACGCCTTTTCTGGTATTTTCGTATGTCTGCGGACACCTTATTTTTGCCAGGCATCTTGGCGTTGCCTATATTGCTGGCGTTGGCGAACTGGCAATAATAAGCGCCGCAATAGTCGGCGGCTGTCTTGGCTTTTTATGGCACAATGCTCACCCAGCTTCGGTATTCATGGGTGACACCGGCTCTCTGGCTCTTGGCGGAGCCCTTGGCGCCATCGCCTTGTGCAGCAAAACCGAGTTTTATCTGGCTATCGTCGGCGGCATATTTGTAATCGAAGCGTTGTCGGTCATTTTGCAGGTCAGTTATTTTAAAATGACCAAAGGCAAACGCATTTTCAAGATGAGTCCGATCCACCATCACTTCGAACTCTGTGGCTGGGCCGAAGAAAAGGTGGTCATAAGATTCTGGATGGCTGGGATCATGATGGCCCTAGTTGGTCTGACCCTATTCGCTTCACGTCTGGTTGCAACTGCCGGGTAAAAAAACTCCCCGGTTTTCACCGGGGAAAAGCAATTGGGATGTTATGATCAAAACACGTTTTCAGCGGTAGTAAACCGAGAGCTGAATGTTTGTCAGACGGATGTTAAGCAGACCAATGTTTCTACTGGCCATGTAATAAGCACTGCTTGGATTGCTGCGGATCATTTCGGTAACATCAACAGTGTAAGTTGTGCCAGGAGTGGTTGTAGCATAGAATTCGCCAAGATAAGTACCAGTTACTGCAGTATTACCGGCCCACCAGTCACCCAGATCAGCAAGAGCACTAACCTGCTGAGTGGTCGATAGATAGTTAAGACATCTGCCAGAGCCTGTTGCATAATATTCTGCTGTAAATTTCATTTCAGCTTTAACAAAGGCCAAACTTACGAAGTCAATATTGACTGGAGTTTCAAGAGCTACTTCTGCATATTCACCTTTCGCATCTGAGAAGGGGTAGATTTTTGAGAACCAGCCTGTGTTAGCAATACTGCTGTTGATGACTGCCGGGTTAATCTGCACGACAACTGCGGCCACCTGGCCAGCTTCAACCGATACAGCGAGAGAATAGTCGAGATAATCGGGGTGAACTGCTTTAAGAGTGTAAATACCGGCCGGAACTTTACTGAAGCTAAAGGCGCCAGCATCATCTGTCACAGCAGAGAAGTCGGTTCCGTCGAGAGAAACAGTAACACCTGAGAGAATCTGAGCACTTACAAAGTTCTCAACTCTTCCGTTGATATCTCCATCTGTGACTTCTACCACATTGGCCACGAGTTCTGATGACACTTTAATAACTGGCATGAGTTTTAGCTTTGCATTACCCTTGCCGTGGCCGTGGCCGTGGCCTATGTTCCGAAGGATTCTACTCATGAATTTTATTTTCAGATTGGTCGTATAACCATCTTTGAGCTCAATTTTGCCATTAAATCTGATCCGGCCGGATGGAACATAAAGAGCGGAGGTTACGTTATTAACAACTATCTCAGCACTTTTAACAGATACGACAAGCTGATTGTAAATACCAGCTGGCAGAGCTAAATCGGCGAGCACTTGAGAGAGCTCGGCAGCGGCAAGCAGGTCAATTTTACTGCTCGGCAAAGAAATATTGGTGACAACACCACTTTCAGACTTGACCGCCATCTTTTCAAAGGTTATAAAGATATGGTCAGCACTTTCGACACCCTGCAACATAATTTTCAAACAGGCAGCAGTCTTTTGGAAATTAGAGCGAAAAGCATAGTCAATCTTGTGGTTGCTTTTTGCAAAGGTGAACTTGCGATCGGCAGATTTAGCGAACTTGCAGGCACGAAGATCTGAAGGAGCTGAATCCAAAGTCGGCGCCGAATTTGAATTAACTACAGAGGTACCTACCGGGTTTGAACTACCACCAGAGAAACAACCGGTAAGGAATGGAAGGGCAAGCACTATCATTATTGTTAGAATTTTATACCGGTTCATGGGTTCCTCCTGTTCGAATCGAAAAAATCAAATGGCGCTACTATAAGGCATGCAAATTTTGTACCTGATTTACAAAAAAACTAAAAATCTTGCAAGTTCCCTTTTAACAGGGCTAGCAGCAATGCATATCATTTTACAGATTCTGCAAAAGAGGAAATTTTCCCTAGTCATAATTCTTGGACTAGGGATTTTTTTCCCCGTCTCCTTAGAAGCTAAACAAATAGCAACTGATACTATTGAGACTATTGATGTTATTGAGGAACCCGGGATATATACAGCAAGCTTTGATTTTTCCGCACAGACTAATGCCGAGTCGCGCGCCCACATTGTACCCGCAAGATTCTACTTCACAGCCACCGAAAGCGAGCAGATGTACACACCCTCTATCGGAACGGAAGCTTATGATGCATGGCAGGATAGTTATCCGACTGCAAGCTGGAGCAACAAAATTTTAATAACTCCGACAGAATCTTACGACCTTGTATTACAAACTAGCCAAATACGCGCAGATTCCACCACTTCACTAACCCCAGGAAGCTTCATCACAGGCAGAATCTTGGCTACCACATCTTTCGACCTTGTAGTCAACACTTTCAGCGACAGTTCAACTTTATTTTTAGCTTCAGACACGACCAAAACCATTTCACTCACACAGGACTTAAAATCTTTTGCCATGATACAAAGCAAGTCCAGGATTTATTTCTTCTGGATCGAAAACAGCCTTATAAAAACAACCACCACAGTTGACGGCACGAACTTTACCGCCTCCACAACCGTTAACGTCACAGACCTTGACGCAAGCATCGGCTTGGCTGGCTGCACCGTCAAATCAGGTGTAGATGAATACATTGCCCTGACCTATGCCAAATCATCGACCGAAATCAATATCCTAACCTTTAAAGATGGCAGTTACCCGGCCTCAACAACACAACCCATAAGCCTCAGCACCATCAGTTCCCGCAAAGTCGCAATTTCGCAGAATCCGCGCACAGAAAAAGTAATACTGACCTGGATAAGCGGCAACACCGGCTATTACAGAGTCTATGATTTTACCGCGCCAGGAAGCTACAATCCACCCGCCGGATCAGTTGCAATCGATTCAGGTTTTGAAATTTTTTACGGCGTCAGTTGCGAGGGATACAACAATTTTGAAAACAGCTTCGTCTTGCCTACTACCGACAACCTAAAATGCTACCCATTGCGCAGCACCATTGCCACCCACGACATCCTAAGCCCCGCCGGGTACGCCGTGCAATTTCCATTCAAAGAAAACAATAGATACTATGCCGGACTGGTCAGCTACGCTTACGGTGATTACGAATTTTACAGCCGCGAACTTAAATTCCCGGCCGAGGGGCGCTGGAACAAAGACACCAAGACACTGCATCTGCAAGGACCACCACAGCTTAACAGTAAGGTGAAGGTCGAGTATGAATTCGCCGAGGTCGCGACAAGCAGTTGTCTGACCAGCATAATTAACACCAATGGAGCAATGTCGGCCTTCAACGGACAGACTGGCGTCATTGTGAATGCCAGCAATATTTTTACTGTTAAATTCGATACGAATATGTATCCAGCAAGCTATGTCAGCTACCTTGATAACTCACCCACCAGCAAAATCCGCCTACTTGCTTCGAACAGCAGTCAGATTGACCTGAATATTGTATCCAGCACAACAACCGAAATTTCTTTCAGTCCGGCGACAGACCTTCTATTCAACAATAGTTACAGTATTACCATCGCCAGTGACGTCATTGACTGGCGCGGCAACCAGATATGGGAGCCGATAACACTTACCTTCACCACCCAGAACACCTCTTCTAATGTTTTGGCCAGCGAAGTTAAACATATAACAGTCTATTCAGACAACAGCTACTCCGTGGCAAAAATAATTGCCAGCGACGGAGAAGCCATCGGCAAAGAAGCCAGCAACACGGCAACTGTTTATCTGCGCGTTGAGGCGGTAGATCCTGCTTTAAATACAATCGACACCGCAACGGTAAGCATTTTGCTAAATGGTGCGCAAATCGCACTAACAACCCTGACCCAAGCTTCTGCGACATCGACTTTCTTTGACGGTTCATTCGCCCTTTCCGGGCCTCTGGCAACCGACAGCATCTACACATTTAAAGCTCATCCTGATTCAGCCACATCAACCAGCGTTGTAGTAACCTACCCGACCTTTTTACCAGCCTACCCAGCTTCAGGTGCCATCGGAATCGAAGCAAAGCCAACGATAACAATCGATGCGAGCGAAGAGCTTCTGGGCAGCTCGATTTCCAGCACCACGATTAAACTGCTGCTCAACGGCATCCAGATTATAGCAACCCCCACATACGTTGTTGGCAGCAAATTGATCTCGATGACACCTGCAGCAGACCTTGAAAGCGAAAAAACATACACAGTTTCGGTAAGCGGTTTGAGTGACGCTTACTACAACAGCCAAATTAAAGCGCTTTCATACCAATTCACGATTGCAGACATAGCCAAGCCTGAAGTAGCAACTTACAGCCCGAGCACTGGCGAACTCGGCGTGACCATTGATCGCCACGTCATCATCGACTTCAGCGAACCGCTGCTGGCCAGCACGGTTACCAAATCAACGGTTAAACTGACTCGTGGCGGCATCGCGGCGAGCTACAGCATTATTCTCAGCGGCAGCCAGATTCGCATCGACCCAGACGACGCACCAGACGGCGGCCTGCGCCCGCAAACCACATACACATTCGAAATCATAGATACCGTCACCGACCCTTCCGGGAATTCTCTTATCGCCACTTTCAGCTCGTTCACCACGCAACCGTATAGCACGCCACCGACTGCGATCAGCAGTATAACCCTTTATAAGAATGATTCGCTGACGACCGAATGGGGGCTTTATGAGAAAATACCGGCCTCAGCTACAGTCTACGTCAAGGTCAATGGCACTGATGGAGCAACCCAGACCCAGGACCTGGCAACTGCCACATTAAGTTTTTCATGGGGCGCTGCGGCAGCAAAATTCTCTTTAACCGAAACAGCCTCAAACTCAACCGGAATATACAAGGGCAACTTCAACTTGGGCTCACTGCCGCTATATGGGTTCCCAACCACCCTGGCATCAACATCTATCGGGAGCCTGACCTTCAGTGTTGATCTGGCTCCTGCCAATGCTGCAACCCTTACCGTAACTTTTCCAGCGCTGGTTGCGGGCGAAACTTTTGTGAACAACATCAGCGGCCAGGTCATCGCTTCAAATGCCAGCAATGTGCGCGTCGACACTCCGCTGACTCTCACTTTTTCTGACGAATTGTTCGACGGCGGCAATCCAACTTCGCTGGCAATCTCGTCTGGCGCAGTCAGCATAGCTGGCACCCGCACACTCAGTGCCGACAGACGCAAGATTGTTTTTCAGCCC
>Ga0180007_10000064_pt1 | contig 179636 bp, 173 predicted proteins | sample MM_PC_MetaG_FD_121122 | JGI IMG/M metagenome (GOLD analysis project Ga0180007, IMG submission 121122) | Groundwater microbial communities from the Aspo Hard Rock Laboratory (HRL) deep subsurface site, Sweden - MM_PC_MetaG | ecosystem: Environmental > Aquatic > Deep subsurface > Groundwater... | reverse complement strand
TCTCCTTATACTTTGCTGGTACCACTTTCAAAATATCTTGATAGTAGCCATAAGATTTAATCTGGGTATTAAAGTAAAAAAGATGAATCTCCGCAATTGCACCTGCCACTTGAGATGTCACTTCATCCATGTGAAATCCACGAATATCTTGATCTCCTGAATGGCTTAACAACAGCCATATATCGTTGTCCATCACTCGATAATTGATTAAATAAGGAATTCTGAAATTCCCATCCTTACTAAATTTTTGATATACATTCAACTCATCATAATCCGAGTTTTTTTTCAAAATATATCTACATTTTTCAGTCTGAATGTCGAACACATTGTAAACTTTATTAAGTTTGGTATCTTTTACTTGCGATACACTTAATATTTTATCGGTTGGTAAAAGAAAATGTAAAACCTCGTTTATATTTATTAAATCCATAAGATACCCCATATGACACTTTAATTTATTTTAACATTTTTATGATTATTTTAATACCTAATTTTAGATTATTAAGCTATATGTAAATCATTAATTTGCAGTTCGGAACCACATCACCCCTAAAAAACGGATGGAAATTAGTTCAAGTCCCACCCCGCTCCAAAGAAAAAAGACCAATTCTCTTTAGAAAGTTGGTCTTTTATTTCTTAATTTTGTGCCGATAACCATTAGTGAACGCCCACGGCAACATACTTTTTAGAGGACAACAGAGGACACTGTAGCCCATGAAGCAATCAAACATAAAGTTGGTGCGGTTGATGGGACTTGAACCCACACGTCCAATGGACACTACCCCCTCAAAGTAGCGCGTCTGCCATTCCGCCACAACCGCATATAGCATGATATATTATAATCGATAGTTCACAAGAATGCAAAACTTTTTTGACTGACAAAAGCCAAAATAATGTCTTTAAAAGAAAAAAGTCGCTGAGCGACTTTTTATTTCAGTTTTGTAAACTGTTGAATACCATCTTTATACATTGGTGGATTTTCACCTTGTATGAGAGGCAACACATATTCCAAGAATTTCTCATTGACTCCATTTAAGGTTTCGTTAATCATTTCAATTGGAACTTGCTTCTCTACATTAGCGCAAGCCTTCAAAGGATGAAGTTGATATTCTACTTTATACGGATTGGAAGAGACTCTGTGGATGGTGACCATTAAATCCGACTTTCCTTCAAGAACAGCTAAAACCGCTCTTTTTCCGACTTCAATTGCTTCTGTGACATCAGTATGACTTTGAATGTGTGATGCAGCTCTTTGAGTCGAACCGAATTCTACGGATCTTGAAGGGATTCCAAGGTCTGTCGATACAATGTTTGCGAGTTTTGAACTGACTCCTCCAAGTTGGAAGTGTCCGAAAGCATCTTTCAATCCTGAAGAGGAAGATACGAAGATACCATCTTCGTTTTGGATTCCTTCTGAGACCGCAATTAAACATTGTTTTTTCATCATATATACCTTTTTGACATCTTCTTTAAACTTATTGATATCAAAAGGTACTTCAGGTAAATATATTAGGTCTGGGCCAAAACCACTAAGATTTGCGATTGCTGCTGCAGCGGTTAACCATCCCGCATGTCGTCCCATTATTTCCACAATCGTTACTTTTCCGTTTGGATAAGCTAGCATGTCATATGAAATTTCCATCATCGTATTAGCGATGAATTTCGCAGCTGAACCGTATCCAGGGGTATGATCCGTCATCGGGAGATCGTTGTCAATGGTCTTTGGAACGCCAATAATGTTGATATCGTAATCGATTTGAGACATGTAACTAGCTATTTTATCGCAAGTGTCCATTGAATCATTTCCACCGTTATATAGAAAATAACGAATATTGTACTTTTTAAAAATGTAAAGCAGGCGAATATAGTCTGAATCATCTTCTTTAAAGTTCTTCAGTTTGTGTCTTACAGAACCAAACGCAGAACCCGGTGTATGTTTCAACAACTCAATCTGTTGCTCGTCCTGTTTTGACATAAAAATGAAATCTTCATTGAGCGCGCCTTGAATTCCGTGACGCATGCAAATAACATCCTCAATATAAGGATGATGTTTTCTCGCTTCTGAAATCACGCCATACGCTGACGCATTGATGACGCTTGTCGGTCCTCCAGACTGACCGTAAAGCAGGTTTCCTCTTAATTTAGTCATGTTCACCACTCCTTGCACTTATCACCTATGATACCAAAAAGAATACAAACAGAAAAGGTTTTTTTTCTCCTTTTGACAAATTTAGTCAATATGACCAAAAGGTTTTCGATAAATTCATTGAAATTGTTGATTTTATCGCGCTACAGTCGCTTTTATCGAAAATTGCATCGGTAGTTTATCTTTCCACTGGGGATGGCGATATCCGATTTTACCTACCTGTTCCATATTACCTGCATCAAAGCATAAAGTATCAAATTCATGGAAATAAGATATTTGTAACCCGGCTTTAATCAAAGCATTGATTACATCGGATACAGAGTACATCCAGTCATACGCTTTTGTCTGTTTGGAAGGTACGGCATACCCACCGATGGTCGTATCTATGTTTTTATACCTTCCAAAATAAGGGTATTTGAACTTAATTTCATTGTTTGAAAATGCTTCTTCATCCCAAATCAAGTAAAAAGGATGAATCTCATTAATATAGAAGAATCCTGTGTCCTTTAACAAGGCACGGATCGTTCTAGCCCAAACGTCAAGATCGGGGATCCAGCCTAAGACTCCTTCGCTTGTAAAAACAATGTCATAGGTTTGATGGTGTATTTCAGACAGTGTAAGGATATCCGATTCAATAAAAGAAGCACTGGGTATTCCTAAATCGTTTGCTAATAACTTTGCATAATAAACATTGCCTTTGACAAAATCAACACCTGTAACAAGTGCTCCTTCTCTTGCAAGACTTAGGGTGTCTGCGCCGGTATTGCATTGTAAATGAATCAAAGATTTCCCTTTGATATTTCCGAGTTCTTCAAGAATGATCGGATTCAATTCATAACTCTTCTCTTCTAATACTTTCTTGAAGTGATGGTAATGATCTTCTGAAATGAGATTCCATGCCTTTTTGTTTTGCTCAATTTCTTTCATTGTCTATCACCCAATAAGCCCTTCCATCAGTCGTTCTTTCCATAAATTTGTAATCAATCAAACTTCTTCGTAATGAGACGTAATCATAATAGACATCAATTAAAATTTCATTGACTTCTTTTTCAGAGTATTGTTTCCCTATTTCAAACAACCTACAAATATGCACCAAAGCCAAGTATTTCTTTTTTTGTTTGGAAGGAATGATTTTCAGCCTTAAAGGACCTTCTGGCTCAAAATAACTTGTATAAACTTGCTTTAATTCAGATTCAGTGATTTCAAAAAACATAGGACCTCCTTACCACGGAAGTGGGTTGTTTTTGATTTCTGATTCATACAGTTTGATGAATTGTTTTTTTAAACTGTCTGGCATATCATATTCTGCAAATTCAAGATTCATTAATAGATGATCCATTGAATGAATTCCCGGGATGATGCAAGTAATGGCATCGATGCTCTTTATGAAACCAAGCGCATACTTTGTCAAGTTCTTGTCTCTAGTAAAAAATCTTAATTTTTGACACAAATCAAATCGGCGTTTTTTATCATCAAATGACCATCGGTCTCTAATTCCTGTGAATACAGTAAACTGGTCGTACTTTCCAGACAGCCATCCTGAATCAAGAGGGACTTTGGCAATGATCGCCACCCCTTTTTCTTTCGCTTGATTAAGCCACTCTTCCGATATTTGATGAAAGACGTTATACATAATTTCAATGACCAAAGAATCGGTATTTTCAAGTGTAAGCTTCAATTCTTCTACGGAATCAATACTGACACCATAGGCTAAAATCAGCCCTTTTTCCTGCATTTTTTTTAGGACTTTGAAATGATCTGTTTGTCCCGATAAAATATCTTTCCCGGGATTATGCAAGATTAAACTGTCAAGATAAGACGTTTGAAGGCGATCCAAGCTTTCATGAATGGCTTCTTCAATCGAAGCTGAAGAAAAATCACTTCTTCCGTCTGCACGATGTCCAAATTTTGAATTGATGATGACTTGTTCTCTTGAGTCTTTTAAAGCGATTCCAAGAATGACTTCAGATTTTCCTGAAGCATAACCCGGCGCCGTATCAAAAAACGTTATCCCGTTCTTCACGGCTTCTTTGACAAGCATGACTCCTTCTTGTTCTGTCATTGGTGACCAAAATTCAGCATTTCCAAGTTGCCAGGAACCAAATCCGAGTCTACTCGCTAATTTCTTACTATTTGGATAAACTCTATAGTCCATTTTGACCTCCTTATTTAATACTAAAATTATTTTCAAAGAAATTGGACTCTATTTCAACGTCCAATCCCATAGAAGTCAGATAAGTGAAGAACGTTTTCTCGAGCAAAGGATTCATAAAGGCTCTCGAGAAAATGATTTTCGTAATTCCATTATAAGAATTCATCGCTATTGCTGGCTTTAATCCAGAGCCTAAATTGAAAGTAAATGATTTTACATAAGATTTCAATTCTTCAGGCATGGCTATTTGTCCAAAATTGGAAAACGTCATTGTCGAAGGTTTTGTTCCGTAATAGAGATATGCAATTTTGAAAATGACCATTTTGATTGGAAGAGGTATGATTCTAACAAAAAAACTTTTCGATAGACGAACGATATTGTTCAGGCGATTTTGAATTCGGTCTTGAACAAGTTCTTTTGTAAAATCGTTTCTCACTTTTTCAATGATTGATTTTAGATCTGGAATCTCATCTCTTGGTTTGTAAGTAGTATAGAAATAAAGAGAAAAATTTCGCAACGTTCTTGAATGGAAATAGGGTCGAAGATTAATAGGAATCGTTACAGATATCACTTTTTTCTTCAATTTCTTGTTTTCAGTAATCGACAGAACTGAATAAATCAGAAGACTCGCCACAAACTGCGTCAAAGTCGTATTGTATTTTTTAGCGAGATTCAATAATTGAGCTGTCGGAATCGTTGAATTAATCACGCCACACGCGCTAACAGGTATCTTCTTTTCCTTCATCAAATAGGCGGAAGGATTTTTATACACTACGCGTTTTGAAGCTTTGTAATTCATTTCGTAACAGTCTGAAAATTCTTGAAATTCAGGGACTTCACCTACAGAAAAAATCGTATCGTCGGTCAACTTCAAATCATGAATCAATGTGAGATAATGTTTGATGACCGCTTTTAAAAATTGAATTGCGCCATCCCCATCGGACAAGGCATGGAACACTTCAAGACTAATTCTGTTATGGTAATAGAAAAAAGTAAAATAATAACGGTTATTTTGGTGTCTTTTAATATTTTCGCATACAATTCCCGTCTCTGGTTTGACCATCATTTTTCGATCGTTTTTTTCAAAAAAATACCAGAACAATCCATGTCTTAATTGAATGAAAAACGAAGGAAATCTTGGTCTTAAATCTTCAATAGCTTTTTCTAAAACAATGGGATTGATTAGTTCATTCAAAGTCGCAGAAACACGAAAAACATGCGTAAACCGCTCATTGGGAAGAACAGGATATATTTTAGCCGCATTATCCAAGCGATACCAGTCGCTGCCTCTTGTGTTCATGTATTTGACCCCCGCACCTACTATTAGTATACTTTATTTTGGATTGATATTAAAGTAAAAAACAAGAAATCGGGCGATTTCTTGTTTTTGGTCTATAAATGGAATTGATATATTTCCTATTTTAATTTTTGGTACTCAGAATGTAAGTACAACCAATAACCACTGATTGCGACACCAGGTAATGATAAATAGATATATCCGTTTAGAAGTTCTTTGGAAAAGTTGAATTCCACACCTTCGAGTTCAAACGGTTGGGCAGTTAAAATTTGACTAGCTGAAATGAACATCAAAACGCCGAGAACAGAAAAGATACAAATGAGAACTAAGAAAATTCTTAGTTTTGAAGCATCCGGGATGCCCTGCGTTTGTCCTTTCAAAACACTTTCTGTATCTTGAAGAAAATCAATGAAACGGTTTATAAAAATGAGAACTGCTGAGAAGAATCCTCCATAGATTAAGATTGCAACAATAGCAGCAACAGGTGATACCATGAGAAGTGCAAACATACTAATGACGACAACCACGACACCAATGTATAAAATCACTCGATAAATCTGTGCTAAAACTCGGAAAATCTGGACTCCGGTCAAACTCATGTTCGACTCGCTTTTCGCTCCAAAGTAGATGAGCCACAAAGGACTGGTAAAGACTAATTGAAGAATCAAAGAAGTCATCGATACGCGATTCACATAGGCTTCAACCCCGCCTACTGGACTAAACATAGGTCCGGACATAGCATAAATTTCAGCCAAAAGTGTCCTCATGATAAAGTAGCTGAGTACCGCTACAGCAGTATAACTAAGCGGGATTATCAAGGCTTTCCAACTTCCTGCAAATTCTTTTAAAACTTGTAATGAATTACTTTCTAAAGACTTTAAAACAGGACCCTTTTCAAACAAATCTTGTACTGATTCATCAAACTCACTCATGAGTTATCCTCCTGTAAAATAGATGATTAACAAGACTATTATATCATAATTTTAAACAAGTGAATAATAATTCTAAATATTCTTTATTACTATCCAATCATTGCCTGACTAATAGGACTAGATTTGACTTTTCTCCTTCGATTCACTGCATAAACCGAGGCAATGATAATCAAAGATCCTATGGCCTGAAACAATCCAAACTCTTCATTTAAAAATAACACACCGGCAATGATTGAAATCACTGTGGTGAGATTCGTGAATATCGATGCTTTAGCGACAGGTGTATGCGTCATTGCATAATTAATCATTAGAAATGCGCCTACCGAAGATACTCCTGCAAGATATAAAATGTCAATCCAAAACATGAAGTTTTTCATAGGAGCTACAACCAATGTCTGAAAGTTTCCAATCGAATCAATCAATCCTAAAATTGTAAAAGTAATGAAACCGATGAAGAACATAATATAAGTTCTCTCAAAAGCATCAAACTCAGTCGCTACCTTCCTTGACAATACACTAAACATGGATGCCGTGATGACACTTCCAAATATTAAAGCAAATCCAAGCCAACTGAAATCTCCTTGGCTTTCACCTAAAGTAGTCAAAAACACGCCAACAATACTAACGAATGCAAAAACGACTTGTATTTTTTTTACCTTTTCTTTCAAAAACAAAAATCCAAGCAGAAAACTCGTCATCGGAATCATCGATAGAATGATCCCTACATATGAAGTTTGAAGTAATTTAACTCCATACCCTTCACATAAAAAATAGAGAACCGGTTGAACCAAACCAAGAAGAAACACATATAGTAATTTTTTCCCTTTAAACACCGGTTTCTTCTTCTTGAACAGCATTACCAAGTTCATGATTAGGAAGGCTACACTGAAACGAAAAGCAAGCATCACAAAAGGAGTCGTTTCCATCATTGCTTTTTTAGAAAACAAAAAACTGAAACCAAAGATGGCATACCCTAAAAACAAGAATACAATTGAAATCTTACTTTGAGATTCTTTTGAAAGCATCTTTTTCCTCACGTCGTATTATGATATATTTTGAAATCCAATCACTAAAACCCATATATAGACAAATATCAGTTGTAAAATGATATCAATAATCCAAAAAAGAACTCTAATGAACTTCGCTCCCTTGGTAATAACAAACAAATAATAACTCGATGAAAATAGCAAGTACAATCCAATGAAAAACCAGACGATTGGATTGAATTCCGTAAAAATCATATAATAAATCATAACGTGAAGTGGAAATGCAAAAAGCAGATAACTTTGAAAAAACAGTTTTGATGTCACATTCTTCTTCTTGACTATCATCCATAGACACAACCCACAATATAACAGTGGATATACAATTGCTTGAATGACAATGGAACCTGGTCTAGATAGAAGCTCCTGGTTCATCACGAGATTTCTTAATAAATAAACAAAAATCATCATTAAAACAACGGTTTCTTCTATCCAGTATTTCTTCCATTTCTCAAACGTCAGATTTTTATTCATCATTTCATCTCCCATAGAGTTTGAACACATGAAAATTATACTTGATTTTGAGATTATTTGAATTCTTTTAAAGAAAAAAACCACGAAAACCGTGATTTTAACTTGTACTGGCAGGGCTAGAGAGATTCGAACTCTCGGTCTCGGAGTCAGAGTCCGATGCCTTAACCACTTGGCCATAGCCCAATGTCGATAAATCCTATAAATACTATATCATAATTTCTTGTTTTGACAAGACCCCAATACTAGTAAAAAGAGAGAAAGACAGATTACCAATTCAAGATATTCCAGATTGCAAACCAATGAAATATGGAACCCATTAATACAAATAGATGCCAAACAAAATGTGAATACTTGAACTTCGAAACGTAAAACCCAATTCCAAGCGTATAACTCATTCCTCCAGCGAGGACAAAATAATAATTTCCAATGTTTGCGATAAAATCATTGAATACAAGGACTAAACTCCATCCCATCAATAGATAGATCGTCAAATGAACGTATTTGAATTTTGATATCCAAATCGATTTGAAGACGATTCCTACAATCGTAATAATCCAAAGGACTCCAAGCAATACATATCCTTTCACACTATGAATTACTAATATTAAAAAAGGCGTATAGGTTCCAGATATCAACAAGAAAATACTGGAGTGATCCAGTCTTTGAAAAACCGTAAATACTCTTTTCATCTTTTCCGGAAAGGAATGAAACAAGGTACTAGACGTATAGAGCAGAATCAATGAAATCCCAAACACCAAAGAAGAAAGCACTTCTGCTCCCCCTCTTGCCCTAACCAGCAACAATACATTTCCTGCAATCGCCAGTAACAGCCCAACACCATGGCTCACTGCATTCGCAATCAATTCTCCAAGTGAAGTTTTCTTCATCCTTTTCCCCCTAGATAAAACATCTCTATCACTTTACCAAATCTAGCTAGATATGTCAATCTTTATAAAAGATATTCAAAACGGCGAAGTTTATTGTTGTCGAAGATTGGGTGATATCTCGATGAATTATACAAAAAGAACACAAAATAGTACTAACTTCAAAGTGATTAAATATGATATAATTGAAACCATATTTTGAAACGAGGACATGACAGTGAAAGAGAAATTCAAAGAGAAGTTTGCGGATATCGCCGTATCCATCGCAAGACCGATAATCAATCTCCTGATGAAAAGAGAAATCATCGTTAAAGCCAGTGGAGACGTCATTCATAAAAACAGAGAACCCTTCATCATGATTTCAAACCATTTCAATACATGGGATAGTTTCGTAGTGATGAGAAATATCCACTACCCGATTCGGTTTGTGGCTACTGAAATAGCTTTTCTAGACAAAGGAAAAAATTTTGGTATGAGCGTCTTAGCCAGAGCCATTCCAAAACGTGTTGGAAAAGTCGATATCGTTGCGACTAGAAAAATCTTTCATTACTTAAAAAATGGCTATGCAATCGGATTATTCCCTGAAGGAGACAATACCTTTTACGGTGAAACATTAGAAATCTATGAAAACACAGGAAAACTTCTCAAAAAAGCGAATGTAGACATCCTATTAGTCAAGCAACAAGGCGGATATCTTTCCCAACCCAGATGGGCGGACTACTTCTCTAAAAAGGGACTCACTTATACGGACACTCGCTTATTGATTACCAAAGAGGAACTCGCAAAGTACTCCGTCTCAGAAGTCAATGATTTGGTTAGAAAAGCACTTTATAATAACGATTATGATTTCCAAAAGAAAATGATGATTCCTTATCAAAGAATCAAGAGAGCCGAAGGCATCGAACGACTTCTCTATTTCTGTAACAAATGTGGCAGTATTTTATCAGTCCATGGCGAAGGCGATGATATCATTTGCGATCATTGTGGAAAAATCGGACACATCAATCAATATGAACTGATTGAAGGAAATCCTCTTGACAATTTAGTTGATTATGCGAAACTTCAGTACACTCATATGGATGAGATTATCAAATCTAAATTTGAGTTTGAAGTGACTCTCAATAAACCTGATTTAGCAAAACGTAGTATAGGTACTTTGGGAACATACATTCTATCGTATGAAAACCAAACATTGACTTTGACAAATCTGAAAAACAAATATGTATTCGATATGACTCAAATCACCTCTCCTGTCAACACGATGAGAAACAGTTTCAGTTTCGATTATCAAGGAGAAACATGGAATTTTACTGAAATCAGACACCAGTTCGTTCTCTTTGAAATGCTTCGGTATCTAAATGGAAGTTACAAGTCTTAATGAATAAAAAGCTGAAATTCATGAGAATTCAGCTTTTTTTTTAAGAAAATATAATATCTGATTAATTCGAGGGATCAAATGAAGCCTCATAAACAAGCACTTTTGTAGTAATACCTAAATACTCATAATGAACAAATATGACGATGGAAGCGATTGGGTCCTCAACCCCCATCGACAATTGAAAGTGGAAGGTATCGGTAGAATATTGATTCGTAGAAATCAATTCAGAGGTAGAGGAATTGAAGACTTCAATTTCAAGACTGATGAATGTGGAATTAACGGGAAAATCACTTAAGTCAACCGCAATGTCAATCACATTATTAGTACTACTATCGATGACTTCGCTTTCAACATGGAGGAAATAATAATTTTCGACCTCTAGAATCAAATCATCGATATCGATGCTGCTTGAGTAATAAATGTCTGGTTCTATCCCATCTTCAATGATTTCTCCTGAAGCATTCAACATTGCCATGGCACTGGCATGCGTGATGACCATGTTATTAGGCAATACCGCAAAAACCACCGCACAAGCTCCTCCAGATGTTTTTTCTCCGATAATTGTCGCTAGCTGATGATCCTTTGCCATCGAGACAAACAAGTTTGTCGCACTGTAAGAAGCCTTGGATGTAAATAGATAGAATTCATTCGTAATGACGGTATCGTTTGTCGATTCATACGTTTGTTTATAGATTTCACCTGTCGAAGTAATCGTGTACTGAAACTCAAATGGTTCATCTGTCAGATAGGCAATCAATTCAAGAACTGCAAGCAAGGAACCTCCCGGATTACAAGCAAGATCGATGAATATCGGCTTATCGGGATCGAGATCCACTAGATTCGACTGAAGATATCCGAGGGTATCAAATGTAAACTCATTGATTTCAAGGATGTAATAATCTGGAAATTCTTTGAAATCAAATTCTAATTCTCTTTCTGTGCAAGTATCGCTATAATAAGCATCGTAAAATTGATTGAGTCTTTCATTCTCTTCAGGAAATGTTAAGTTTGCATCCGCTGAATCATATCCAAGTGAATAGATTGAGGTGTGCAAATCAGAAAGACTGTAGATATAGGAAAATAAGATTTCATCAAATTCCGAAATCGTAAGGGCATCGTATAACCCAAGTGATTGAAATAAGGTCTTATAAGATTCAATTTCAAAATAAGCTTTTAAACCATAAAAATAGTCAAAATACATGGAGATGAAATTCGCTGAATTTTCAATTAAGTTGAGCGGGTCTGCGTCTTCAGGTAAACTCGCTTCATCGACGATTTGCTCACTCATTAGTGAGAAATCGTCCACAATATATAGATTGAGCCCGTTTTGATAGACATTAATATAGCTTCCAGTCAATAACACATTCGCAAGGTACATCGGGATAAATAGAACTCCATCTTCTTCTTTCATTAAGATGTTGTAGTCATCCAAATCAATGGTTTCTTCTAAGACACCTTCAACATAATCTCCACTAATCGTGCTGAAATTGGGCTCATGATCAAATCCTGGAGAAATATTAAATTCACTTGTAAAGTTCATATCATTAAAGTATATGGTATTTTCAGTTGGATTTAGTTCCATTAAGAATGCATACGCTCCAAAAATGGATCCGGAGTAATTGACTTTGTATTCCACTTCCACAGTTTCTCCATAAGAAATCGTGTAATAGACGAGCCCCTCATGCATGACGTATAGAAATTCTTCTACGTCAACATAGGGTATTCCAGGGTTTTCCGTAAAACTGAATGTGCTTAAAGAAGTGATTGAAAAATCGAAGTCTTGAGTCATGTTTACAACATTTAAAACCTCATCATTTTGGATTTCACCGGTCATATCTCCTGTAACCGGAGTGTATGTAATTAGGCAAGCATCAAGATCTGGATTGATATGACAAAGCGCTTGACCAGTACATCCTGAAATCGAAAGAATTAGAAGAAAGCCAAAAACAATCAGTATTTTTTTCATAAGCTCCTCAAAGAAAATTAACATAAGTTGATTGGTAATGTTTTTACCAAATACATAATCTTCTATCTAGTTTCATTATATACCATTTTGAAAATTAATAAAATGTATTAATTCAAATTTAACATATAATGTCATCTATATCATTTGTGAATCGAGTGAAAAAGTATAGGAAGCCTATATAAATACAAAAAGGTTTGACACAATTAGAAATGTATCAAACCAATGCTTTTTATATGGGTTGTATAATTAATTTTTATTACAAATTTGCACCCTTGATTTTTATTAGCACCTCTATTGCTATTCATATAGCATCATAATCCACCGTTTCATTTCCATACCAATCTAATTGTCCACTAGATCTATTTAATTACTTTTAACCATAACATTTCTGATTCAATTAGAAATTCTGAAATTAGTTTAATGAATTTGGAATAATCCATTGTTGTATGAGCATAATCTAATGCATCATAATACTCCGCTCTCCTAACCTTTGTGATTATAATTGGAGTATATCCGTATTTCATCAATTCAAAATTCAATAATAATCTTGCTGTTCTACCATTACCATCAATAAATGGATGTATTCTAACAAATTCTCCATGTAATAAACAAGCTTTTATGACAGGATGAAACTCATTCCACTCCTTGTTATATTCTATCATCAGTTTCTGCATAAGTTCTTGCAATAATACATAATTGGGTGGAACGTGATTTGCTCCACTGATAATTACATTCTCATTTCTATATTTTCCTGCGTTTTTATTATCAATATCCTTTAGTATTAACGAGTGAATATTCTTAATATTCCATTCAGATAAATCTTCATTTACATGAATCAATTCTTCCAAAAATACAATAGCTTCTTTATGATTAAGTGTCTCTAAGTGTTCAATGACACTTTTACCTCCAATTGTTATTCCTTCAAGAACTACCTTAGTTTCCGACATTGTTAAGGTATTTCCTTCAATTGCATTACTATTATATGTCCATTCAACAATTAGTTTTTCACGAAGTCCTAATGTCAATGAATTAGATAAAGGTCTATAAGAATCTATTTCTTTTTTCAGTATATCTATTTTTTTAAAATCAAATTCTAAGCCAATATATTTCTTAATATTTTTTCTTCTAGCATCATAAGGCTTATCCTCATCCTCTCTAATTAACCAACTCTTTCCAACTTTCATAGCACTATCAATGCGACCTTCTTCACACAACAATCTTACTCTGCGATCATTGATTCCCCATTTTTTTGATATATCTTTCGTTCCAATATATTTCATCGAATCACCTCATAATCTATTATATACCGTTATCGGTATATTGTCAAATGCTTATCATAGTTGGGTATCGTAAAAGGTTGAACTAGGATATCAAAATAGCCCTATTAAAGTATGATCTAAACCTCTACAGGATTTATGAAAATTGCAACATAAGAAAATATATCCCTTTTTACATAGAAAAAAGGTTTGATACGAATTGTATCAAACCAATGGTTTTTTATGTGTTGCATGACCTATTCTGATACAATTACGCACCCCTAGTGATTTTTACGCACCCCTATAATAATGGTGCAGATGATGAGATTTGAATTACTTTTAATGTTTTTTTCTACTGATGATATAATAGATACTTAATCCCAAAAATCCAACAAAAACACCAAGAGAGATGTAAATAGGCACCATCAATTCAAATCTTTCTTCATTTCTTTCATTAATCAAGTTATGTGTACCAATTGTTTCATCCAAAAAGATATGGTTTCCTTTTGCAATCATCACGATTGGGTACTCAAAAGAATCACCAAAGCCATCATTTCCATAAATAATATCTATTTCATCTCCTACTTGTAACAAGGATGAAATATCATTGCTTATTGCAATATTGTAATTTTCTCCATCAATGAAATACTGTCCAATAATAATAATTGAATCATCAAAAGAAATCTCTGTTACTTGAAAAGATGTTGCATAATATTCTTCTCCCTCGTAACTAGGAATAAAAGTTAAAAGGATTTGTCCAAAGATCAAATAAAATGTAAATATGCATAGACTTAAAATTGTTAAGCTGTATACAATAATAGAAACACCTTTTCTCATAATTGCCCCCATTTTTCTATATTATCGATATAATAATACCAAATCAATATTGATAAAACAATAAGTAAATATAGTTTTGGAATTTATGTTTTATGAGGATTAATAGAAACACATAATTAAAAAAAGCATTAAGCATTATAAAAGGCTGATACAAATTGTATCAAACCTTAGCTTCTTATATGTGTTGCATGACCTATTTTGATACAATTACGCACCTCTTTTTTTGTAAATCCAAATATAAGGTTAAAATCACAATAATTCGAATGTGTTTCATTTCTATTATGCTAAAAAACGATGTTAAAGATAAGAAAAGCTAATCCAAAAATATTGTAGTATAATTTCCGTCTAGTAAACAGTAATACGTCTTTTCATCGATTTTATCGATGGATTGATATATTGGTTCAATCAATATCGACCCTGTTTCAGAATCATATATTCCCCATAAATCACTATCGTTTTGAATTGTTTGATTCGCAAATTCTATATTCTTATAAACCAGATCCATGATGATTTGATTATTTGCGTCGATTACACCCCAATGTTCATCGACTTTGACCTTAATCATATTGGTAGGTCCATTAAATATACTGAATTCATCATAAACAATTGGAATTACAATCGCTCCTGAAAAATCCATTAATCCCCATTTTTCTCCTATTTTGACTTCAATATTATTTAGAAGAATTGGATATTCTGTTCTTAAATTTGATAGTCCAATATTAAACATGATGGAACCTAATCTATTACTTAAATCGGATGATATGTCATCAAATATCTGATTTGTTACAAGTTCACCATTTAGGTTCATAGCATTCCACCCATCATTATTTTTACCAAAAAATAGAAGTTGATTCGTGTTGTTTGTAACTTGATGAGTTTCATCACTATATAACAAATTGATTACCATTTTGATTTCATCATACTGCATCAGAATTACAAAATGACAAAAATGATCAATCACTCCATATCTTCCTTCATATCCGACAACATTCAAATTGAACTCAGATAAATCGTTTAGATAATCAAATACAGTGTCAACTACAATGGTGTTATTGGGATCGTACAAGTCATAAGTTCCATCTGAAGATTCCTTCCACATATCTGTTCCAGTAGGTGTGCTATAAAAAATCGGATCTGGAAATTCAAAATTATCTTGTCCACACCCAAAAAGAAATATTACTGATATTAAAAGAGATAACACAAAAACTGATCGCTTAACCAAAATAGAAATTCTTTTACTTGTTCGCGTCATAACTTACTCCTCATTAATTTTAAAAGATTCACCACAAATGAAGAATATTCATACTGAATAATCTATTAATTGCATGAATACTCATATCGTTTTAATTTGAATCAATTATTTATCAAAATTATAGCATTTATATGTCTTAATTACAATGTTTCATTTTTAATTATTAACGATTAAAAAACAATTTATTGTATATGTTGTCTAAGGTGTTATCATGTAGAGAACATTAATTTTAGTATCAAAATAAGTATTTTCATACGCAATTCCTGTATGATTCAGAACACTATGTATATTTGTAAATGGTTTAATTTAGACATAAAAAAGGCTTGATACCTTTGTATCAAACCTATGCTTCTTATATGTGTTGCATGACCTATTTTGATACAATTACGCACCCCTATCAGAATTTACGCACCCCCGCTAAAAGTTACGCACCCCTTGAAAAAGAACAATATTATTTTATCTATCAATGTCTAAATAGAGCGGTTAAAAAAATAGATTTATAAGATATGTAGATAAAACCATTTATTTAGGCATGGGAATAGCTGCTATTGATGAGTTTATTCAGTACTTTGTACCTGGTAGAGCGATGATGTTTACAGATTGGTTAATCGATAGTTTTGGTGTGATTATTGGTGTTATAGTTGTAAAATTGATAGTTAAATATATAGAAAAGAATAAACAAGATCAAATAAAATAAAAAAAGTCCTTTCGATTGCAAATCATCGGTTAAGATGATTCTTTAAAAGGTCTTTTTTTCTCTTTGGGAAGAGTTGAACCCATATTACTCAATATTTAAATCAAACTTTCCAAAATCTTCTAAATCAAGTCGATGTCCTACATAGAGAAATCCTCTCAAATAAAGTCTTACATCTTTGACCTCAATGAATTCGTCGCCCTCTATTACGATATAAGTGACTGATAATTTTCTTGTACCATCATCTGTAACATCAGGTTCCATATAGGATAAATCATAGTTAATGTCTTTTTCATGATATTTTTGATCATTGATCTCTAAGTATCTAATCGTTAAATTGGTTTGATCTTTAACGATGATTTCTATTTCAATTTCATCACCAACTTCAACTTGATACACATCATCTATGACTGTAATATCTGAAATGATATTAATACTTACTACTTCAATCTTAGGTTCATTGTTGACCAAGAGTTGCCATGCAAAAAAAATAGATAACAATAGTATCGCACTACCAATTAAAATTCTTATAAAGTATTTTTTCACATGTCTTGATTCGTTCATATACGCTCCTAATATAGTTTACTATATTCTTTAGTACCTAACCAACTGGATCGATAGATTGTGTTGTATGACCTATTTCGATACAATTACGCACCCCTACTAAAAGTTACGCACTCCTACTTTTTGAATTGTTATTATGGAATTTTTTCGCTCTAAAAAATCATATTCTACCATTAGAAGATTCTTACTTAGCCTGTCAAATTTATTGACTTAGAAGCATCATTAAAGAAAGAAAATAAATTTAAATTTAATCCTGTAACAATAAAATGATTAAATTTGTTAAAAATACAAAAGTATAGGCTAATTGATTAAAAACTAAGATGAACCTTGATATCATTATTTCTTTATGATCAATTTTTCTAAGTTTTGTATATGTTTCCATGAACGAATTCGAAAATATCATGTCTGCTACTTTTGATGTTTTTTTATTTATTATAATACTTAAAATGATAGATAGTACAATGAATCCACTCATTAAATATGGATTAATACTTATAAATCCATAGAATAACCACGCATAAACTGAAATCATAACAAATATGATAACAAATGATAATGCAACATTTATAAAATAGATGCTTTCTTTTTTAGACTTTATATGCATATTCCATAAAAATCTAAGAAAATAAAACATAAACATCACGCCCAACCAATAGATAGCTAAACCTAAAACAATATCTACTTGTGTTAATTCGGGAGTAGTGGCTACAGCATATATACTATCTAACTTGATCATAATGAAACACTAAATGAACTATAAAATATCGCTGTATAGTGAATTGTAACTTTTTTACCTGCATTAATAGCAGTCCAAATTAATTTTATTCTGAGTTCCCTTACTAATTGTTGGTAATGCATGTTTACCTCCTAAATAAAGCGAAACTTCTAATCAAAATTATAACACTTTTTAATCAATCTGTCTATGAAGTCTTGGTCTTTGTTTCATATCGTTAAATTGTTAGGTAATAGTGTAAATGGTTGGATAATCGTGTAAATGGTTGAGTAATCGTTAAAAGGTTGAATAGGTATAACAAAAAGGCCTTGCAAAAGTTCTACTTTAAACTCTTACAAGACATAAGGAAATTTGAATATAGGGAGAAAACACCCTTTCTGCATGAAAAAAGGCCTGACACAATTGTATCAAACCAATGCTTTCTATATGGTGCGGTTGATGGGACTCGAACCCACACGTCACTAGGACACTACCGCCTGAAGATAGCGCGTCTGCCATTTCGCCACAACCGCAAATAGCAAATTTATTATACCAAACAAAAATCATTTAGTCACGGCTTTTTCTTCTTTTCTTATAAGGTATTTTTATAATGTAAATTGAATATTCTCAAAAAGGTTCTTCAATTTAATTTCATGAAAAAAAATGAAAAAACCACAGCATTTCTTGTTGAAAAAAAGAGAATTTATGTTATTATTCGTATTGCATAAACATTACACGCACGGAAGGTGGTTATAGTACATTGAAAGAAGATCGTCAGTTAAGAACACCCTTTTTCACAAAACTAAAAGAATATGGTCAAATCAACGCTACCCCGTTTGATGTCCCTGGACACAAACTAGGCAGAATTGAAAACGACTTGTTAGATTATATAGGATTAGAGACTTACATGCTTGACAGTAATGCACCGATGGGACTCGATACTTTAAGCCGTCCTACAGGCGTCATCAGAGAAGCTGAAAAGTTGATGGCAGAAGCTTGTCTTGCTGATAAGGCTTATTTCCTTACAAACGGGACGACTGTAGGCATCATTTCAATGATTATGGCTACCTGTAAGGCTAAGGAAAAGATTATTCTTCCTAGAAACGTACATAAATCAGTGATTAGTGCTTTGATTTTGTCCGGTGCAATGCCAATCTTCATTCGTCCTGAGATTGATCTCGATTTAGGAATTGCGAATGGTGTCAGTTATGAAAGTGTTGCTGAAGCGATTAAAAAACACCCTGATGCAAAAGCGATATTCATTATCAATCCGACTTATTTCGGTGTCACTAGCGACATTGAAAGAATTACCAAACTAGCACATGATAACGGTATGCTCGTTTTAGTCGACGAAGCACATGGAGCACAGTTTTATTTCAATGAAAGAATGCCTTTTACTGCAATGGAAGCTTCCGCTGATATCTCTGCTTCTTCCTTTCATAAAACGGCAGGTTCCTTTACTCAAAGTTCAGTTATATTAACCAAGGGAAAACGAATTGACCATGTCAGACTTCGTTCAACCATCAATATGCTTCAAAGCACTTCTCCATCCGCTTTACTTCTAGCTTCACTAGACGTTGCTAGAAAAACAATGTATTTTCAAGGCGCGAAGCGAATTGATCGATTATTAAAGATGGCTGAAGATGCAAGAAGCATCCTTAGAACCATCCCGGGTATCAAAGTCATCGACAAAGACTACATTTTATCCAAAGGTGGATTTGACTTCGATGAGACGAAAGTCGTCATCAAAGTATCGGATCTTGGAATTACCGGATTTGAAGTCTATAAAATCATGAGAAAGAAATATAATATTCAACTCGAACTAGCAGAGTCCCATATTATTCTTGCGGTACTAACAATCGGTACTACAAAGGAAGATTTAGACAATCTTGTTTTTGCCTTCAAATCGTTATCGAAGAAATATTATAAACTTAGAAACAAATTACCTAAAATTAAATTTGATTATCAATTCCCAGAAACTTATACCAGACCTCGTGATGCTTATCATGCGCCTAAAATCAGCGTTGAACTTCATGAAGCTTATGATGAGATTTCTGCGGAATCCATCATGATTTATCCACCTGGAATTCCATTAGTGATTCCAGGAGAAATCATCACTCAAGAAGTCATTGACGATATTGACTTCTATGTAAAGAAAGGATCCGTCGTACATAGCGATTTGGACAATGGATATGTTAAAATCATTGACAAAGAGCATTGGATGTATTGGGAAGGTGAAGAAAATGACCTATAAAAAAGTAGATTTATCGTTTCAAAGCTGTAATTCAGAATATGATGAGTCCTCCGTTGTCATATTTAGTTCTCCCATGGATGCGACTACTTCTTTCAGACCAGGCACGAGATTTGCCGGAAATGCGATTCGAGTCGATTCTTTCGGTGTTGAATGGTATTCCCCTTATCAAAATCGTGATTTGAAAGATTACCGCACTTCAGACATCGGAGATTTGGATTTGCCGACAGGTGATGTGGAAGCTTCACTGGCTGTCATCTATAAAACGGCAAAACAAATATTGAAAGATGGAAAAAAACCAATGATGGTTGGTGGTGAACATCTGGTCACCTACCCAGTCATTCAAGCCATGATTGAGAAATATCCTGATCTTCACATTATTCATTTGGATGCTCACACCGATTTAAGAGATGAGTTTTTTGGAAGAAAGTTATCCCATGCGACCGTTTTGAGACGAAGCCATGATCTTGTTGGCGACGGAAAGATATTTCAATTTGGAATTCGAAGTGGCGACCGCTCTGAATTCGAATGGGCCGCAAGCGGACACACGCACTTAAGAAAATTCGATTTTGAAGGCCTAGATGAAGTCGTTCAAAAAATTAAAGACAAACCCGTCTATATCACCATCGATTTGGATGTCCTTGATCCTTCTGTATTCCCCGGAACCGGAACCCCCGAGCCTGGTGGAATGCAATATAAAGATTTACTGAAGGCGTTTGATGCATTTGAACATCTTGAAAATATTGTTGGTGGCGACCTCGTTGAACTCGCTCCGATGATTGATCCTTCAGGAGCTTCTACCGCGGTTGCGGCTAAATCTCTCAGAGAAATGATTTTGTTGCTTCATAAATAGAAAAAAAACCGATTCCCATCTGAGAATCGGTTTTCATTTTTTATGTTTCTTTTTCAATCACTTTTTTCTCTTGGACAATTTTGTGATCTACAAAAACAAACAAGAAAGAAAGTCCCACCACAAACAGTGAAAGGATTAGGACAAATACCAATACCATTGCCCATCCGATCAAATCCGGGTTGATGAAGAAATAAGGATATCTTGTTGTAGTCTCGTCATAGGTGAAGGTTCCGCCAAGAAGAGCATACAGATTGGCATATACAAAATACCCCAGCGGGATGGAAAGCCAATATGGAATGTCTCGATACTTTAGCATTCCTTTTTTATCGAAGAGGAAATAATCAAGAAGAACTAAAAGCGGCGTATAGGTATGACATAGGAAGCTATCCCAAAAAGACAGCTCCCCTTGAATGGTTGGAGCCAATAATGTTTGAAATACAATAAAAGTAACCATGATAGAAATCGTTACAGCCGCCTTCATACTTCTTTCTTTTTGATTGAGTTCGCCTTTCTTAAATAACACATACGTAAAAAAGAAAAAGACCAAGATGTTGCTGATGATGGTAAAGTAACTGAGAGATTCAATGATGGGTCCTTCATCGAATAGATACAGACATACGCCAATGAGATTACCTATTAATAAGAGTACTAAATATCCTTTTCTCCATTTTTTGATTTTATCCATTTTATCTTTCCTTTACTATGAAAAAGACAAGTGTTCAGCTTGTCTTTATTTATTTGCGACAATCACCAAATGAAAGCTTTTTTTAACTGAGAACGGTTTGTCTGAATACCCGTCTTTTGCTTGGATCTTTTTGAATCCTACTTGTTTTAATAGATTCAGGAGTTCCTCATAACGGATTGGAGTTAAGATTGTTCTTTCGTCTTCAGCAAAATCTTTGGTTTTAAGTACGGTCACAAAATTGATTTTATCTCCCTCAAACTCATATTTTCTTTCGAAGGTGACACCATTGTTTGTAATCGTAGGCAATGATTTGATTTCCTGGTCTAGAATTCGGTCATAATTTACAATTCCGATAATCAACGTTCCATTTGCTTTCAAAGATTCATAAACGTGTTTTAAAGAATTTTTCATCTCTTCAATTGAATCTAGATGAACAAGTGTATTGCCAATGCAAAAGACATTTTCAAATTGATTTTTATATACAACATCTTTAAAATTGCCTTTTAAAAATCTTGAAAGAAGTGAGAGTCTTTTGACTTTCTCCAAAGCAATGGAAATCATGTTGGGATCGATATCGATTCCAAGTGTTTCATACCCCATTCTTGAAAGTCCGAGCGAATATTCCCCCGTGGCGCAACCTAAATCAAGCGTCTTCCCTTTTTCGAAATGGTCTGCAAGAAATGACAGTGTCTCTTTCTTCAAAGGAAAGATATCATCGTAGTAAGATGCGAATTTTTCATACAATACCATAGATTAATCCTCCTTTTAGTAGCTTTATAAATGTATTATATCAAAATTGTAAAAATATAGTAGTTCTCTTAAAAAAAATTAAAAAAATTCCCATCTCAATCAAGACGGGAAATTTATATTATATGATTTTTAGATCTTTGCCAACTTTTTTGAATGCAAGAATCGCCTTGTCGAGGTTTTCTTTCGTGTGAGAGGCACTAATCATGACTCTCAATCTTCCGGTTCCCTGTGGGACGGTCGGAAATACGATACCAGAGACAAATACCCCTTCCGCAAGTAAAGCTTTTGAGAATTGCATTGTCAAGGCTTCATCTCCGACCATGACCGGAGTGATTGGCGTTTGGGAATGCCCGATGTTAAAACCAAGTTCTTTCATTTCATGTTTGAAATAAGTCGCATTCGCCCATAGTTTCTTCGTGTATTCTTCGCTTTCCATCAACATTTTAACACTCTCAATCGTTGCGGCGATGGCGCTAGGTGGAAGAGCTGTGGAAAACAACAAAGGTCTTGCTCGGTGGAGCAACCATTCTTTGACTATTTTTTTACTTGCGACATATCCGCCGATGACTCCAATGGCCTTGCTTAATGTCCCAATGATGAAGTCGATTTCTCCGTGAAGGCCGTAGTGATCCACCGTACCCCTACCTGAATGACCTAAAACTCCGCTTCCGTGAGCGTCATCCACATAGGTCAAACAATCGTATTTTTTAGCTAACTTGACGATTTCTGGAAGATTGGCCAAGTCGCCATCCATTGAAAATACACCGTCGGTGATAATCAATACGTTTTGATAGTCTTTTCTTTTTTCTTTCAGTACTTTTTCCAAATCTTCCATATCGGAATGTTTGAAAACGGTTCTGTCTGCCTTCGACAGTCTTGTCCCATCAATGATGGAGGCATGATTCAAACTGTCGCTGACAATCAAATCTCCTTTTTGAGTAATGGCTTGAATGACACCGATGTTGCAGTTCAGACCTGATTGGAAACAAGTGACCGCTTCTTCTTGTTTGAACTCCGCTAGTAATTCTTCTAAAGACTCTAGAAGGTCTGAGTTCCCTACGATGGTTCTGACACTGCCTGCCCCAACGCCGTACTTTTCAATTGCCTTGATTGCAGCTTCGGTGACTCTTGGATGATTGGCAAGTCCTAAGTAATTGTTTGAAGACATGTTGATGACTTCTTTGTGGTTTAAATCAATGACGTTTGAGCATGCATTATATAGGACTGGGAGTTTTCGGTAGACTCCTGCTTTTTTTAATTCTTCGACTTGTAAATGAAAGGTATCTAGTTTAGACATGATCAATCTCCTCCGGAATTAAGATGATTTTCCCGCAATTCCGTTCGCCCATGATTTCTGCTGCTGTGTTAATTTCAGAAAGCGGAAATTCGTGTGTAATGATTTTATCCAAATGTAGTTTTCCTGAATGAATCAATTCTTTTACTTTGACCCAAGTCCCATAAATTCTTCTTCCAACAACGCCATAAATGTTGATTCCTTTAAAGACGACATCCATTCCAAAATCGATTTCAATCGTTTTTGAAGGAATTCCAAGCATCGAAAGTCCGCCACCCGGTTTTAAGTATTTAAAACATTGTTCAATTGCGGTTTTATTTCCTGAAAACTCGCCAATAACGTCAACACCTGCCCCGTTCGTTAATTCAAGTACCCTTGCGATAACGTCTTCGGTTAATGGATTGATGGTGTAATCAGCACCAATCTCCGATGCTAGGTTTCTTCTATAATCGTTCACTTCGATGGCAATGACTAAGTTCGCTCCCATTGCTTTCGCAACGTCAACGCCCATTATTCCAATGGGTCCACAACCTAATACTGCAACGGTCTTGTCGTAGATGTCAAAATGGGTCATCGTATGAACCGCATTCCCTAATGGTTCTTGAACTGAAAGGTGATGCATATTCATACTTTTATCATTCACAAAGCAATTCGCTTCTGGAATTTTGACATAACTAGCAAAGCATCCGTCTGTATCAACCCCAATGATTTTAGTGTTTTTACAGATGTGTCCTTCTCCGCGCAAACAAAACTCACAAGTACCACAGATGATATGAGTCTCGGCACTGACAACGTCACCTAATTTAACTCTTGTTACTTCCTTTCCAATTTTTATAATTTCACCGCTGAATTCATGTCCAACGGTCAAAGGCAATTTTAGTCTTTTTTGGCTCCACTCATCCCATGAGTAAATATGATAATCCGTGCCACAAAAAGATGCAGTTAAAACTTTGATTAATACTTCATTTGGTTCCAATCTTGTAGATATTTGTTTCTTAACCCATGAAAATCCACGCTCTGGCTTGTCTTTTACAACTGCCATGGTCTCCAAAAACTCGGTTGTTTCGTTTAAATAAGTCATTTCTTCGTTGCTCCTTTTTCCTATGGAATAAAAACGCTTACACCCAGTAGACATTATAACATATTATGTAAATCAAAGAGCAGTTTTTTTTATGAAAATTTTTCATCGAATTCTTTCATTTGTTATAATTTAATGTTCTTTTCATAGTCTTTTATGCTAACTGGTATCCATTCATATTCACTTATGATATAATTGTGCCGGTGATAACATGATAAGTGAACAAACCATTAAAAAAATGGAATTATTTTACAAGTTTTCAAACATATCAGTGACTTTGATTCGTAGCGGAAAAATCGCACACTGCACTTACGACCTTCAATCCGTCGACAAGCTTGCTATATATGACAAAATCATCAATTCCAACCTTTCTACTGATACCATCAAACTCATAACTTACAATTCATTAGAATGTTATGGTGCGTTTTTACATATGAGTGGTAATCAAGAATATATCGCAATCGTTGGTCCGGTTTTGACCGCACGACCACTTTCAAAGGATAATTATGGCTATCTTTCTTTCAATCATTTGTATGATACAGAAACCGTAAAGAACTTCATTCATCTGATTCCCTTGATGCCAATCGGTGAGTTTTCAAACGCATTAAGCTTGTTGTTTTTTGAACTGAATGATGTATTTTGTTCCGCTGACAAAATTCAACTTGATCGACTTGATTTCCGAGAATTCATTGATGGAGATGAATTTTCTGAACAACCACACATGGATGCTCCAAATATGAATAGCAATGATCACATTCATAAGGACATCGAGTTATATTTGAATGTGATCAGAACAGGTGATTTAAAGAAACTGGATGAGCTTTTTAAAAAACAAGTCTTGTTCTATCGTTTTTCAGAAGAATCAACAAAAATAAAATTATATACCTTGATATCTATTTCGACAATGTTCGGTCTGGCTGCCGTAGATGGTGGACTAGATTTCTCTGATGCTTCTTCTTTGGGCAACACTTTCATCACATTGGCTGAATCCTTTGAGAAAACGAGTGATTTCATCGCAACCTTTAAAAAAATGACAAGAGGTTTTGTCATTCAAGTCCATGATTCGCAAAGCAAATATCATTACTCCAAATCCATAAAAAAAGCAATGTCTTATATTGATCGACACATCCATTTTCCGCTTTCGTTGGAAACCGTCAGTCAATCCGTAGGACTTTCAAGACCATATTTATCTCAATTGTTTTCAAAAGAGGTTGGTAATTCTCTTCAAACCTACATTCAGGAAAAGAAGATGGAAGAAGCTGAAAAACTCGTAAAATTCACCAAAATGTCGATGTCAGATATTTCTTCTTCTCTATCGTTTTGTTCTCAAAGTTACTTCACTGAAGTATTCAAGAAAGTCTATGGGATTACACCCGTTCAGTACCGAAAAAAGCAACTTAAATAAAAAACAGTCTCCTCGGAGACTATTTTTTTTGCTTTGTCTGTTCGTGAATGAACATCATTCGCTTCTTCATATTTTCTTTGACGATTCTGGAATGCATGACAACATCGTAACCGTGTACTGCACCTGCTACATCATTCAAAACTACGAAAACGCCTTTTGCGGTCAATCGATTGGCATAAACGATTCCTTCATCATGCAAAGGATCAAATTCGCATACTTCTATATAGGTTGGAGGTTGTACTTTGTCTAAGGGATGAATGACGGGGAAGGCATAAATTTCTAGACCAAACAATCCGTTTCTATAATAGTGTTTTCCTATAAAATCAAACAAAGAAGAATAAATCATCGGCGTATCTTTAAATTTTTTCCTGGATTCTGTATTATTTCCCTTATCTAAGGCAGGATAGAATAGCATTTGAAATTTTGGCAATTTCAAATCATGATCTGCACAATATAAAGATAATGCCGCTGCTAGATTTCCACCTGCACTGTCTCCACAAAATCCGAAGTTTGATAGTGTGATTTCGTAAAGAGAATGATTATCGATCAAGTTGTTATATACATCAATAACATCATACATTGGAGTTGGGAAAGCATATTTTGGTGCGAGGCGATAGTGAATCATGAAGGCTTGGCCACCTAATTCACTAACAAGCGAAGAAAGAATTTTCTTGTGTGAATGAGTAGCATTCATCATAAATCCCCCTCCATGAAAATGGATTAACGTTAAGTCAGAGGTTTTTTCTTTTGCGACAAAACGATTTACTTTAATCAAATATCCATCCCTTGATCGAATGAAAATTCTGTTTTGAATGACGCCTCTATGTGGTTTTTGAAATTTGTAAAGCAATTTGAGAACTTGATTTGAAATCCAAATTCGAAATAGGCTTTTAGGCATTTTCATCCATCGTAGAATTCTAAGTTGTTTTTCAATAGCATATTTCATAGAACCACCTCTTTCAACAAAAATCTAAATCTCTTGAATTTCATTGATTCCAGCATCGGTCTTCTTTAACAAAAATCTCCAGAACAAGATGATCCCAACAGCAGTAAACAAGAAGCCGAATAAAACGTCTTGCAATACAACAGCAACACCCGCTCCGTAACTCAGTAAGATTGAAAGCGTCGTCCCAGCAGCAATACATTCTAGATGCCATTTGTATAATACCATCATTAGTACTACGGTTAAAGACATGGCTACAACCACCCAAATGGTGTATCTCCGTTTTGGTGCACCTCCAAGTAAATATCCAACAAAACCAGTGAAAGGGACAAGCGAGAATAATGGTGGGAAATACCAGTTTGCGGCAAATAACAGTACTACGAGTGGTAACAAGCCAATGATTGAACCAATTAAGGTCAATACAATGGAAAAAGGCATTCGTGCAATCTTAACGCTGTCTTGATCAAATTCTTTATGTACTAAATCCTTATGTTTATTCGAACAGGTTGGATGAACATTGACAACAGCATTGCCCCATAACTTTTCTTCTGTAGTTTCATTCGTTTCAAGCCTGCAAATAACACATCGTTCTTCTTGATGAATGTGAAATTCATCAAAGAAAGCGATTAAATCTTTGAGTGTATTTTCCCAATAGGTTCGTTCTGAAGTCGCTTTATTCTTATGATGGGTAGGGAAAAGAAAGGTGAGTTGGTCAGATTTGTGAAGGAATGTGGATTGAAGAGGAGCCAGTTTCAATCTCTTCTTGATTTCCGAAGTGATTGTTTTATCTACAGAATGTTCAAAGGTAAAAGAGACGCTGTCATAAAATACAAACCCGATTTTCATCGTGGTAATCGAAAAGCGATACCCACCCATCAATCCTATGACAGATTGGTTCACTCGTTTGGTGGTCAAGGTATAGACTGTTTGTTCCATAGAATCTCCTTCGTAAGCAAGTCGGATAAGATACTTTCATTATATCATATCGCAGGAGTTGAATCACTCATTCTTTTGCTTGTATTAATGAAAAAAGTCAGGATAGCGCATCCTGACTAAAGTCTTTTATTTCTCTTTTTTACAGAGTTGGTGACAGTTTTTTCCTGAAAGCATCGAGATATTCTTGTTTTAATGAAGATATTAAATCCTTGACTGAGACGATCGCTTTTGCCAAGTAAGCATTTGTTCCTGCAAAGGCAAAACCATTGTTCATCTTCCCTTTTTTTGCATTATATAAAGCAAGGGAGATGCAGTAAGGAGCTTGTTCTTTCTTGCAGGTGGAGATACAGTTAAAGGGGCAAGAAAAAGGATGTCGCAATCCGTTATAGACTTCTTCCAAAAATGGATTCTTTACCGCCCTTCCAGGAAGTCCGACAGGACTGTCGATGATGACGATATCTTCTCTTTCAGCGTTTATATAAGCTTGTTTAAATTCCAGTGATGCATCACATTCCTCTGTGGTCACAAATCTTGTTGCCATTTGAACCGCAGAGGCACCATGACTCATGAAATAGTAAATGTCTTCCCCAGTATAAATTCCTCCACCGACGATGATCGGAATCTTTTTTGAATACATTTCTTCAAATGGTTTGACGGCCTCTAATACTTGAGGTAAGAGTTTCTCTAAATCATATTCTTCATCATCGATTTGGTCTTTCTTGAATCCGAGATGTCCTCCTGCTTTTGGCCCTTCCAGAACAAAGCCATCCGGGATGTAGCCATATTTACTCACCCATTTTTGAATGATCAGTTTGGCTGCCCTTCCAGAAGAAATAATCGGGATTAGTTTCGTTGAAGAGTCTTGGTCGAGTAAACTAGGAAGATCAAGAGGTAGACCTGCGCCAGCAAAAATAATGTCAATACCTTCTTCGATTGCGGCTTTCGCAAGTTCATGGAAATTACTCAAAGCTACCAAAATATTGACGCCGATGATTCCATTCGTCAATTGCCTTGTCTTTCTAATTTCCGCCTTGAGAGCGATGACATATCTATCCTTGTCTTGTTTGTTTTGGTGGTCAAACAATCCAACCCCAGCAGCAGAAATCACTCCAATTCCTCCTTCGTTTGCGACCGCAGAGGCTAAACCAGACATGGATATTCCTATTCCCATTCCACCTTGGACAATGGGAAGTTTTGCGACTTTATTTCCTAGGACAAAATGATTCAATGCTTCTACTTTCATTTTCTTTCCTCCGACTAATCTTCAAATAATTGAAATTACTATATCACGCAGAGTACTTATACGCAATCATTTTATTTAAATTCTACAAGATTCTTACAAAATAAAAAAGACGAATTTAATCGTCTTTTCAAGTTATGAAAATAATATCAAAGCTGATAAACCCGCAAGTAGGCCATACAGAAGTGCAGGACCTACCGTTTTCTTGATAATCATGCCCTCTTTGCCTTCCAGGTTAACAACAGTCGAGACACTCACAACGTTATGTACGCAAATCATGTTTCCTGCAGCGCCCCCCATGACTTGAAGTCCAAGGATTAATCCAGGATTAAGTTGATAATCTAAAGCAATCTGATATTGAATGGGACTGAAAGTCAATGTGCTCACTGTTGCACTTCCAGTAATAAAGGAGCCTAATTCACCGACATAAGGTGCTAGTAATATCCAGATTCCATGAAGCCTTTCCCCAAGAAATGAGGCAAGATAGATTGGCATGCTAGATAGCTCCGATAGATTTAAACCGGAGTTTGAAAAGATTTGGACCATCGCCAAAGTAGGTATCAAGGCTAATGCCGCTCCTTTAACGGTACTCAGACTTGATTTGGTCGAAGCCCAAATGGTCGATGCCTTACTCTTATGGATAAGCATTGCCACAAGCGCGGACAGTATTAGAATAAAGCCAGGAGAATATAGCAACTGAAGGGTACTGTCAATCGCATCGATTCCAAGGATGTTACGATATGACAAATCGATAAACGTTAAAAAGAATTGCTTGAGTGGTTCTATTGTTCTTGAAAGAACCAAAAGCAGTATGACGACCCCATAGGGTGCCCAAGCTTTAATCAAAGGCATATCGTTATCTTGAATTTCTTCTCTTTCTTCTTTTGCTTTCATCCAGATGTTTTTAGGTGTTAAGATATGGAATTTTATAGAAATAGTCGCAATAACCAAGGTGATGACTGGACCTAAAATCGACACAAACTCATATCCTAAAGTCAGTGCTGTCAAGTAAGACATCAATGAATAGAAAAGACCAATCGACAACGTCCAAGGCAGAATTTCCAAATAGTCTTTTTTGGTGTTTCCTTTTCCAAAGAAACGAATAAGCACATAAACCACGATGGTAGGCATGAATACACCTGCTAGAAATTCCATGCTAGTGATATAAATGGCCACTTCATTTAAAAATGCAGAACTTGTTGAAATGTTACCAAGTCCAACCTGAATCGGAGTTCCTACGGCACCAAAAGAGACGGGGACACTGTCAGAAATCAAAGACAATACTGCAGCTCCAATCGGACTGAACCCAAGTGCAACAAGCAAAGGTGCAACAACGACGGCAGGTGTTCCAAATCCCGATACACCTTCGATGAGGGCTCCAAATAAATAAGCAATGAGAATCGCCTGAAGTCGCATATCTTTTGTAAGACGGTTAAACCCCTTGTTGATTCGATTGACTGCCCCGCTTTTCTTAAGCGTGTTCATCATGAAAATTGCGCCGAATAGTATAAGCAATATCCCAAGCGATTTATGGAATCCTTGTAGAATCGATGCAGCTAAAACATTCCATTCCATGTCCCAAAAGAAAAAAGCAGAAAATAACACTATAACAAAAGTGATAGTCATCCCTTTTTTTGCAGGCATGCGCAATAGGACCAACAGGATGAATGGTAATATAATCGGTAATAAAGAAATTAGTAATTTCATACGTGTATTCCTCCAATTCCATTATACCTTATCACATCATTATCCATCGATATTCGATTATGAAAACGCCTTACTACTCGCATGGCTCTCCATTAACTGTTTTGAGTCCGCCTTGGATTTACTGATGAATTAAAACTTTTCTTGTTAGAAAAAAACGAATAAAAAAAGGAATTTCAACCGAAATTCCTCATTTAATGATCAATGGAGCAAGCGAGGGGAATCGAACCCCCATTATCTGCATGGCAAGCAGACGTTTTACCATTAAACTACACCTGCGTTTTCTTTAGCAATATATATTGTATATGAAGTGAGCTTATTTTTCAACTCTTTTTTACTGAAATTCAGAACTTTTTTGTTTCATCCATTTCATTAAAATTCAAAGATATAACCGAATTAATACAAATATCCTGGAGAACTTGTCCATAAAATGATTAATAGTAATCCTAAAAGAGAGATTCCTATGAGAATAACAGAAATAATCCACCGAGTGTTTCTCGAAAAAGGTCGAAAAATCCACATGATTAGCAGTCCGATTGGAAACGAAAGAATCAAAAAAAGAACTGTAACGACCTCATACGGATGAATATCATTTTTTTTACGATTGATCCCTTCCGGTTTTAAAGTCTGTTCAACTTTGACCCCACAATGGAAACAATACTTGTCTTCTTCTTTGATCCACTCACTACAATTTGTGCATTTTTTCATCTTTCATTCTCCCAAATACAGATATCATAACAATTCTACCTCCCTATTTCAAGATGTTTCATGTTTTTCCATCCCGACTTTTCAACCTGTTCTATTGTCTCGTTTCATGAAGAATGTTATAATAATGTATCAATAGAAAAGGCCCGGTGATATTTATGAAGAAAACAAGACTCGATATTCAACAAGACTTCCTCATGACTTTGTTAAGGCCTCTTGTCTTCATCTGGATGTGGTTTGATGCCAAAAGAAAGGTCATCCGCGATCCTGAGTTCTCATTTTGTAGAAAAGAACCGTATGTCCTGCTTGCGAATCACACTTACATGTTTGATGTTGTTCATGTTCCTTTAAGAATTTGGAAAGTCCCTTTTATCATTGCTTCTCAAACCCTCTTTACCAAACAACCTACGAAGTTTCTTGTTAGTCAAGTTGCGCATGTCATATCAAAATCAAAAGGTAGAAGCGATACTGCCGCCATCATGAGCATTTTTTCTGCAGTAAAACGTGGGTACCCGATTTTAATATTTCCAGAAGGTGATACCACCTTTTATGGTGAAACGGGCTACATCGAAGAATCAACGATGAAACTGATTAAAAAGCTTAAATTGGATGTCATTACATGTAATATTCGTGGTGGGTTCCTTTCCAGACCAAGATGGGGAACAGGAAAGAGATCCAGACATTATATGGAACTTCATTACAAAAAAGCGATATCCAAGGAACAACTTCAAGATTTGACACTCGATGAAATCAATGATATCGTAAAAAAAGAGTTGTATCAAAATGCTTACGAGCATCAACGAATTGCAATGATTCCTCATAAAGGAAAAAAATTAGCTGAAGGAATTGAAAATGCTGTTTATGTCTGTCCGCACTGTCAGGCAATCAATTCAATCGTTTCACACGAAAATACTTTCCATTGTAAAGAATGCAAGAAAGAAGGGTCTATCGACAAATATGGTTTCATTCACGATTTCGTATACGATAACTTAGTCGATTGGAATCATTATCAACGAAACTTTTCTGACAAACTTAGAAATACCACCATTGAGAGCACGGGAATGTTATATTTTCTTAATTTCGATACGTTAGAACAAATAGAAGTCGGGCAAATCGGATTGAAATACGAGAATGGAAAATTCATCTTCACAGGTGCTCATGAAAAGGTTCTTGAACTCTCTGAAGTATCGAATCCCACACTGACGCTTCGCAGAGATTTCGGATTTGTCTGCGAAGATCAGCATTATCTTGTCAAACTAGACAGTTTAGGCTCTGCATTCTTAAGAGTCGTCCAAAACAAGTATTAGAAAAAGCCATCATCGATGGCTTTTTTTCTTGTTTTCCTTAATCGTATCCATTACTTTAAAAGAAAGTATAACACCTGCAAGCAACGTCGTCACAATATTTGCAAGGAACAATGCGGTTTCATGAATTGCAAGCCCATATAACGTCCATGTGAATGTACCTATAACAAACATACAGTAGGTCAATAGACTCAAATCTATCGTGTCTCTCGTCTTAATTGTTTTGATTGCTTGAGGGAGAAAAGAGAAAGTTGTCAGGAAAGCCGCCACATAACTAAGCCAAATCATCACACATCAATCCCCTTTCGAATATTTTTGATCTTAAACGTGAGGATGATTCCCGCAAGAACCGTGGCGATTGAATTTGAAAACGCCAAAGCAATCAATCCGTTTGAAATAGCGTAGATTGACCAACATACGACACCAATTGCAAAAATGATAAACATCCATAAGGAAACGCTCTTTGTGTTTCCTTGTACTGCTTTCAAGGCTTGGGGAACAAATGATACTGTTGTCAAAACCGCTGCGATGATGGAAGCCACATCCCACATAGAAAATCAACTCCTTCTCAATACTTACAAAGAATAGTATACCATAATCTGCGATTTGTTCATTCTAAAATCATTTAACAATATTCTTGAGTCTGGCTCAAAATCTCTCTTTTCAAAAAGAATGAATTGTGATATAATCCCTCTGTAAAAAAAGTAATTATTTACGCGAAAGGAATTTTACTATGATTAATCCAAACCCCATCGTTACCATCGAGTTTGAAAACTACAATCCAATGATCATTGAACTTTATCCAGAAGTAGCTCCGAACACAGTTAAAAATTATATTGCATTGGTTCAAAAAAACTATTATAATGGATCGATTTTTCACAGAGTTATTGAAGGATTCATGATTCAAGGCGGAGCCGGTAACGGATCCACTTGCAAGGTTGTTGGCGAATTCAAAAAGAACGGATATCCTAATAATCTTGAACATCAAAGAGGCGTGATATCAATGGCTAGAACCAGCGATCCAAATTCAGCCACTTCTCAATTTTTTATCGTCCATAAGGATAGTCCTCATTTGAACGGTTTATATGCTTCTTTTGGAATGATGATCGATGGTTTTGATACACTCGATCAAATCGCTTCTGTTGAAACGAATACAGGAGACAAACCATTGGTTGACGTTATAATGAAGTCGATTTCTGTTGATTTAAAGGGCGTTGAATACTCTAAACCACTTTGTAAATAAGAGTCCATTCATTTAACTTGAATTAAATATTCATTGATGATTTAAAAAAACCGAAAATAGATTTCGGTTTTTTTTATTCCATAAGTCGATTTTAGAGCATTTGCTCTTTTTCCGCTTTAGGCTTGATGAAAACTGAAAGTAGATTTGAAATCAGGAACGGAATCATCCAAAACAAGGACCAGTATAGGATAAGCGACCCAACAAACATGACGATGCTCGAAAAGATAATCAATCCCTTTGATGCTTTAAAGAATCCAATCCATTGAAACAATCCTCCAAGAACAAGGATTCCGACATGGACCACCAACAGAGGTATGAAGATTACAACCGCAATAATTAAGTCAGCTTCATAACTTTCCATCAGTTTGACATTAATTTGAACAGCAAAAATAATATAGGCTGTTACAATCAAGGAGTTCACTAATAACCATATATTTTTCTTTTTCAATGACATCACCCTAAATCATTATATCGGAAATCGTTCGGATGTTCAATGACTTGAGTAATAAAGATATCATCTTACAATTTCCAAATAAAAACCCACTCAATCGAGTGGGCTAATCTACAAAAGGTATTCCCCATATATAAAAACACAAGCTATCACTGACTGAAACATGGCAAATTGCTAAATCTAATAAAATTTCCAAATTCTTTCATATACTTCTTGTTTCAAAAGATACTGTACCAAAAATCCCAATACTTTACAAATTAGCAGAACACTAAAATCATATATACGGGGAATACAACTTCATTATAACCACTTATGGTTGAGATTGAAAGAGGATAGAGGAAAATAATTTTTTTTTTTAATTAAAAGGTTCGTATTTACCCATTATAAGTTGTGGAAGAAGTATCTCCACCCATTCCGGTCCAGTTGGTATGAAAGAAAATACCTCTAGGTTGATCAATGCGTTCATACGTATGAGCGCCAAAGAAATCTCGCTGTGCTTGGAGTAGATTTGCAGGTAATTTTTCTGTGGTATACCCATCAAAATATGCTAATGCAGCAGACATGGAAGGTAAAGGAATTCCGCTGATTACTCCAGCCGAGACCACTTTTCTAAGACTGGATATCTGAGATAAAATCTTCTCTTTGAAGTAGGGATCGAGCAGTAGGTTTGAAAGATTCGGGTTATGATCGTATGCCTCTTTAATCTTTGATAGAAAGGACGAGCGAATAATGCATCCGCCTCTCCACATCAACGCAATTCCTCCAAAATTGAGATTCCACTGATAATGATTCGCGGCAGACCTCATCAACTCATATCCTTGTGCATAAGAGATGATTTTTGAAACGAACAAGGCTTTTTGAACATCCGATATAAAGCTTTGAGCATTTCCTTCGAAAGGAAGTATTTTTTTATTGAATTCTTTAGAAGCATTCACTCTTTCTTCTTTCATCGAAGAGAGAAATCTTGCAAAAACAGACTCTGCAATCAAAGTCAAAGGAACACCTTCATCGAGTGCCGTTGAAGCCGTCCATTTCCCAGTTCCTTTTTGTCCTGCCGTATCTAAGATTTTGTCAATTAAAGGATGATTGTCTGAATCCACGACTGAAAAAATCTGTGCGGTAATCTCAATCAAATAACTATTAAGTTCGGTTTGATTCCAATCGGAATATACCTGGTGAAGTTGTTTAGGTTTCAATAGTAGCAAATCTCTGAGCAACTGATAAGACTCTGAAATTAATTGAATATCGCCATATTCAATCCCATTGTGGACCATTTTAACAAAATGACCCGCACCGCCTTCTCCTACCCAGTCGCAACAGGCCTCGCCATCTACTTTCGCAGAGATCGATTGCAACAAAGGTTTTACAAGTGGCCACGCTTTCTTAGAACCTCCAGGCATAATGGAAGGTCCATTTAATGCACCTTCTTCTCCTCCAGATACGCCGGTCCCAATGAAAAGAAGCCCCTCGTTCTCTACTTTTTCCACTCTTCTTAAAGTGTCTGGGTAATGGGAGTTTCCACCGTCGATGATGATGTCGCCTTTTTCAAGAAGCGGGATCAATTGGTCAATAACTTGATCAACAGGATTGCCTGCACGAATCATCATCATTACTTTTCTGGGTTTTGAAAGTGAAGAGATGAATTCTTCAAGTGAAGTAAAGCATTGAATGTTCTTCCCCAACGCTCTTCCTTTTTCAAATTTCTGTACCGCGTCGCTTCTAATGTCAAAAGCGGAAACTATAAATCCTTTGGATTCGAAGTTCAGGGCCAAATTTTCGCCCATGACCGCTAATCCAATCATTCCGATATCTGATTTTTTCATCATTCGTTTCTCCTCAAATAATTTATCGATTGACTCTTGAATTTCCATTCCATATATTCCATAAAACTTCTTCATTTTGAGGTGTAGTGAAGTCATCTAGCAGCGTGACGGCATAAGCTCCGTTCGCCCAGCCAAACTTGGTCGCATCACTGACGCTCCACCCTTTCAATAATCCGTATAGGAATCCACCTACGAATCCGTCTCCACCACCGATTCTGTCAAGGACATCGATTGGTTTTTGTTCGATGACAACCCATTCGTTATGATGATTCACCATCGCTCCGAATAAATGTCTGTTAGAATCTATGACGTCTCGTAATGTGGTTGCTATAATTTCGACATTCGGGTAATGAGTCTTTAATTCATTAATCATATGTTGATATCGATCGATTTGGCTATGAATTAATTCATTTCCAATTTCAGGGCCAGGTAACCCAAGCGCAAGTTGATACTCTTCTTCGTTTCCGATTAAAATATCGGTCAAAGAAGCTATTTTTTGAAATACAGGAAAGAGTTCTTTTTCTCTGTCTTTCCAGAAGGAAGGACGATAATTCAAATCAAATGATACTTTCGTTCCTGTCTCTTTCGCTTTTTTAACGAGTGCCAAACATAATTGTGCCGTTTGTTCGGACAGCGAAACAATCAAGCCTGATAAGTGAAGTATTTTTACCCCTTCTTGAACGAAAATCTTATCTAAATCAAAATCGTCAATGCTGATCGTTCTGCCAACTTCTCCAGCACGATCATTGAACACTTCAGGAGCTCGTACTCCATATCCAGAATCTGCAATGTTGAATTGATGTCGATAACCCCATGGCCCAGCTTGTTCTATTTCTGTCCCTTCGAAGTCGATGTTTCGTTTTCTAAGGTCGCTTTTTATGTAAAATGCAATAGGACTGTCTTTGACAAACCGAGTAATGATTTTGACAGGGAGGCCAAGGGAGGCGACCGGCGATAATACGTTTGTCTCCGCACTCGTAGCTTGAAATCCGAAATGATTACTTAGATGAATGGGTTGCCGATCATAAGGAGTCAACCTGACACCCATGCTTGTTGGTGATAAAACGGAATATTTCGTTTTCTCTTTGAACTTCATGTCACTCACCACTCTCTCATAAACCATGATTCTATTTTATCAAATTATCAATACAATTGATAGTAATTGAATCAAATAAGACTCATTGGTTTGAAAAAAACATCACAAAATAAAAGGACAAACTCGTTGTCCTTCTTTTCAATCTATATTATGAAACGATATTGGCGTCTCCGTCTCCTACCACTTCATGCCCATTATAAAACTCTCTCACATTTCTTAAAAAATAAGGTTTCTTAGGTAATAACAAAAGAATCAATAGGCCTCCGGAAACCAGTCCTCCGATATGTCCTGCAATGCTGACATTCGGAATCAAGAAAGTAATGACTAAATTCAGTACCATCAACGATCTGATAGACTGAACACTACGAGGGGTAAACCAATAAGGGCGAACAAAGGTAATCACTAGCAAACTTCCTATCACTCCCCAGATGGCTCCACTCGCGCCAATCGTTAGACTACTCGATAAAAACATGACCGCTATCCCGGAACCAATTCCGGACAGCATGTATAAAGCAAAGAAACGAAGCGGACCCAGAGATTTCTCGAGAGCCGTTCCTAAGACATAAAGAACGAACATATTGCTTAGAAAGTGAAATATGCTACCATGAAGAAACATTCCGGTGAGAATCCTATAGAATTCAGGTGATGCTGTATAGGCTGCAGGTACAAGTGCTCCCAAAGAGTAAAGATTTTCATTTGTGAAGCCACCTGAAAAAATCGTCAATAATAACATCGCTAAATTTAGAATAATGATGACGGAAGTAACGGGAAATTTTTTGATGTAATTCCACATGGTTTCAAGAATCGGTTTGCGTTCCATGATGTGTCCCCTTTCAATAACAATCTATTATAGTATGATTTTGTGATGATTTCAAGAAGATTGATTGTGAAAAAAAAGAGGCTATCGAAGCCTCTTTCTCTTCACTTATCCGATGGGTGTAAAAGTACCGGTAATCACGATGTCTTCATCTGGCATTGTTTCAGGGGCACTACTCCACCCACTGAATACATAACCTTCGCTCACTGGATCATCAATCAAAACGATACTAGATCCAAATGAAACACTTTCAACGACCTGGTAAATAACATCGTCAACCATGTAGGTAATCGTATGTAAATTTGCTGAAATGATGGCGTGCACTTCAAGATGATTTAGCACAGAAGTGTAGTCTTCAACCCATCCAACCAAGTGATATCCATAATCAACTGCGACATCTGGTGGAAGGGCATCTTCACCCATATTGACAAATTGGGTGAGAATTGTACTGTCTGGAAGAATAAAATCAACTTGAAACTGTACAATCACATTATCAAATGTAATTTCACTGATATTTCCTGAGGAGTCTTCCACGGTAAGAACATAAGTTCCGCTTTCCATCAAATCAGAATCTGAAGTCAATGGATTTCCGTTATGAGACAAATTCATGTAATCAACAATTATTTGGCCATCAAAGTTATCATTGATATTGATGACATGATTTAAAAATTCACCAACGGTGATTTGACCATTCAAATAGATCGGTCCTGAGACGGTCATAACGCCTAAATAGATGCCCGTATGTCCTTCCACAGTAACGAAAGGAGGTTGGATGTCTTCGTGGAAGACATTCATGAAAGCATATCCATCTTGAAATACCAATTGAAAGACGGTTCGAAACCCCATTTCAGGATGTTCTATTTCTATTTGAACAGGATCCGCAGGTGCAAATGGCGCTAGGACAGTATTGCTGATTCTAACCGTACCGGGATTCTCGTTTTTTGCATAGTACAACATTAAAGCATATTCTCCATCAGGCAAATCTTCAGGAATGTCTAACAACGACCCATTTGTAAACTGAAGTGCTGTTCCAGAATAAGTTTGAGCGAGTTCAGAACCTATATTGAATAGCTTATTCCCAACTGCAAAAGCATAATAGATTGTATATTCATTCTGAGTCCTTAATAAAGTGGATTGAGGAATGGTAACGTCTAATCCTGTTGAATCGATTTGATTGTTTGTAAAGGATAGTTCACCAGTGATATATTCTGAAGCATCTAGAAGATTCACACTTGTGATGTCTTCCATCGGAGGCATGTCTGCGTAATTAATCGTATCAATATCTTCCAACATTTGAAGAAAACCTTCACGAATATTGAGATACTCATAGATGAATCCTAAAGTTTGAGTGTGTTGATCAGAACTACGATAGGGCATATAAGGATTGTTCATGATTTTATTTGTAATCTGAACTTGGCTGGCAATATCGTCAAAATTCTCATATACTTCATTGAATTCAGCGAATAATTCGGCTGAATCACCGTATTTATAGGTCAATCCAACATATGCAAAATATTGGGCAATGACCTGTCCCGCTTCCTCAAGTGAATCTGCGTCAACGATTAACTCCATGGTACCTAAATACTTATAATAATTAGCGTATTCTTTTTCTCCTTCTGAGGCAATCGATAATTCAACGTGACTCAACTTCACCACATCATTCCAATAGGCATCCGTTGACAAAAAGGACCCTTCAGCCGTCTTGATGCCTGTAATCCAATCAGTTCCATTTGAATTGTAAACATATTGATTCGGCATCAATTCTTTTCCTTCTCCAATCAAAAAAGCTTGTGTATCCGGACTGTCTTGATTTCTCGCAACGATTCCACCTTCTTGAACAAGAATCTCTTCCAATCCTGAAAAAGCAGGCAAATATACTTTTGCATGATAGCCATCCCAAGATTCACTCCAAGTAATGACATTGGAGTCTCCTGTTGGACAGTAAGTATCCATCATCTGTTTATAGCCTACTAAATTTCCAGTAACCGGATCTGTAAATCTTAATATGGTATACCATCCGGAATCTCCTGAGATAACAGAGTAATCATTATCATAATATTCGTAGTTTCCGTTTTCGGTTTGATTGATTCCTCTAAAATGATGTTGGTCCGAAAGTTCTAATTCTTCGTTTAACCATACACAGTAATAATTGAAATCTCTGGAGCCAATCGTATTAAAATAGCCAAACGCTCCAGGATAGTCGCCTTTGCTATAATATTCGTTGGTCCATTTTTCTATGACTTCTTCCCCGTTTTCGTTGTAATAAACAGAAATCTTATTGAGAGAGGTTAGACCCCAATCCTCTTGATACCATACGTGATATAAGTTGACGATGTCGTTGATCGAATCATAATCAAGCATGAATTTCCCCATGTCATTTGTTTGAATCCAAGTATTCATGACTGAAATATGGTCTACAGCCCAATCCACTTCATCATTGGCTTGTAAAAACACACCCTCCGAAACTTGATAAAGGTTATTGAGAGCAGTATTATTATAGGAGTTTAATAAGGTATCGATGTGATACATTCCACCTTCGAGCGTGGGTTCAATGTAGAGATTTTTGTGATACATTGGTTCCGGCCAATACGTATGATGGACATAGTCTTCTGGATCATAGGTTTCATTTTCATTTCCTGAAGAGAGAATCCATTCAGTACCAATTCCAGGCAAATATCTTTTGGGCACAAAACTAAGATTTGATATATCTTGACTGTTTTCACTGAATATACTATCGAAATCCACATTGATTTCAACGGTTTCCAAGCGGTCTAGAGATAAGACCAATGCATCAAGATTTTCAAGTTGTTCCACTACTTCCGTGGTGGTAGTGGTCGTTGTCGTTTGTGTTGTCGTTGTAGTTGTTGTTGTAGTCAAAGTAGTTTGAGAAGAAACCGTATCACTTGAAGTCGTAGATGTTGTTACTGTTGTTTCTGTCGATGTCAATCCTGTACAGCCAATCAATAAAAATAAGACTAAGAACATTGACAAAAAAATGACTTTTTTGAACAAAAGTGGTTTCATTTGATCCTCCTTAAAAAAATTATACCTTCATCACCAGTCTATCACATAATAATATAAAATATAGAGTTCTGAATGATTTTTATCAAAATATTTACCCCTCTTACTAAACCAATCTTCATTTTTTATTCATTCAGAATTGGAGTATTTAAAAACATCGAATTCATATATGAATATAATCTTAAAATGTTTATTCTTTTCTGAAACTTAATTATATTAACTTTTTACCAATAAGTAGTTGAAAAATCTTGCTTCATGTAATAAAATTGTGTTAGTATGTTAATGAAACAAAAATAAAGAAGAGGAGAATTCAAAATGAAAAAGTTTTTAGTATTCATCATTGCTTTAGGCTTAGTATTCAGTTTATCAGCTTGTAATACAAAAGTTGACTATTCTGAACACACTTTAGTCGTGTATTTCGTTCCATCGAGACCCGCTGATGAAATCTTGACAATCACTGCTCCACTAGCACAATTGTTAAAAGATGAATTGGCAGCTGCTGGTTATGAAGTAGCAGGCGTTGAAATTCTAGTAAGTTCTACATATGAAGCTGCGGGGGAAGCACTTCTTGCAGGAACTGGCGATGTCGCTTTCTTACCTGGTGGAACCTATGTTATGTACAAAGACGTTGCTGACAGCCCAGTAGAAGTAATTCTAGCTGCAACAAGAGCCGGATTATCAAAAGACTCTGAAGATGCAATGGACTGGAATGATGGTTTAGCTACAGAAGGCGACTCCGAGTATCAAGTTGCTTACTACAAAGGCTTAATTATTGCCGGAACAAGCACAGCAGCAAGAACTTTGGCTGACAAAGTTAATGCTGGTACAGCTCTAGTATGGGATGATGTAAAAGATTTGAATTGGTGCGTTCGTTCAGCTACTTCTTCAAGTGGATACATTTATCCAGCTATCTGGTTAATGAACAATTTCGATGACAAGACTTTCGAAGATGTTGAAGGCGTTGTAACCATCACTGGTGGATATGGCGACACAATGTCAAGCTTAGCAGCTGGAACTTGCGACGTTGGAACAATTTACGCTGACGCTCGTAGAGACTATGCTGACGACTGGACAACAACTTATGGCCAAACTGAATCAATTTGGGTAGAAACTGACGTAGTCGGTGTTACTTCTAACATCATGAATGATACGATTTCAGTTAGCAAAGTTAATTTAGACCAAGGAATCATCGATGCTATCCAACAAGCTTTTATTAACATCGCTGATACAACTGCAGGACTAGAAGTCATGGCAGTTTACTCACATGAAGGTTACACAATTGTTACTGATGAAGATTACGATGCAGCAAGACAAGCATCAGAATTAGCAGGAAACTAATTTAGAATTACAAATGTAAGTGAAATTAAGGCTTGCCCCAATGGCGGCAAGCCTTCTTTTTTTATAAGAGACGAGGACCGATATGATTAAATTTGATAAAGTAGGAAAAATATATCCGAACGGAACCGAAGCCTTGAAAGATGTCTCGGTCGAGATTGAACAAGGTGAATTCATTGCTGTCATAGGTTTGAGTGGTGCTGGTAAATCCACGTTAATCAGACTGGTTAATAAAATGCATGATGTCACGTCCGGAACATTGATTGTGAACGACACTGTCGTTGACGAGACTTTGAAAGGAAAAGAACTTCGTAAATTCAGAAGAGGAATTGGAATGGTATTCCAGTCTTTTAACTTGATTGGAAGAACAACCGTTATTAGGAATGTCTTGGCAGCCAGAGTTGCTGAGATTCCTTGGTTTCGTGCTCTTCTAGGACTCTACTCAAAAGAAGATAAAATTATTGCATTAGATGCTCTTAACAAGCTTGGAATTCTTGAAAAAGCATATTCTAGAGCGGATCAATTAAGTGGTGGCCAAATGCAACGTGTTGCCTTGGCAAGAACATTGGCTCAAAATCCTAAAATCATTTTAGCTGATGAGCCCGTTGCTTCTTTAGATCCAATTACGGCAACCCAAGTCATGAAAGACTTTGAAAAAGTAAACAAAGAATTCAATATCACCGTGATTGCCAACATGCATCACGTTGATATGGCATTAAAATATGCGCGCAGAGTTATCGGTATCAATAGTGGAGAAGTCATTTTCGACGGACCTGCTTCTCTTGTGGACAATGATCTGTTAAAAAGAATCTATGGTCGCGAACTTTCTGATGACGACATCATGGAACATTAGTCATGAAAAAGATTTGGACGAAAGTTAAATCCTTCTTCAAAGAAACCTTTGCACCATCCCCTCTTGTTCTTTCGGATGGAACCATCAGTGTTCCCCCGAAACCGATTATGCCGTATATTTTAATAGGACTTGTCGTTGTATTTTACTTTGCTGCTCAGGTCACTAATTTTTCTTTATGGGTACTGATAACACGATTCTTTAACTTCCAATATGGACCGATATCATACATTAAACGTTTCTTCCCAGTAGACTGGTCTTATATGCCTAAGGTAGTTGATCCTATTTTAGAGACCATTCAAATGTCATTTCTCGGAAGTTTTTTAGGTTCTGTCATGGCGTTACCTGCGGCTTTTCTAGCAAGTAATAACTTAACGAAGAATAAGTTTGTATTGACAGCGACGAGAGGTGTCCTATCCATATTCAGATCTCTTCCAATTTTGATTTATGCCGTTTTCTTCAAACTCATTTTCGGTCTTGGTGCACTTCCTGGAACGATTGCGATTGCGGTCTTCACATTTGGTATCGTTGCGAAGATGTTGTTTGAAAAAATTGAGACCATTGATCTTGGAGCTTATCAAGCAATACAATCCACTGGTGCTTCCAAGTTGAGAAGTTTTATTTCAGCAATTATACCTGAAATATTACCGAGTTATTATTCTATGAGTCTATATGCTTTTGAAATCAATATCCGTTACGCTGCTATCTTAGGTTACGTGGGTGCCGGAGGTATTGGGTTTGATCTTGACAACGCTATGAAAATCATTAATAATAACAATCGGATTATTCCTATCGTTCTGTTTATTTTCATCACGGTAGTCTTAATTGAAAATCTGTCTAGATTCTTACGAAGGAGGTTGGGATAATGGGACGTAAAGCAGCCTCTATCAACTCTACGAATCAAGATGTCTTAATTGCATTACATAGTGCTCCAAAATCATTTGTTAAAAAATTATTGATTGGTTCCATCATCCTTGCGATGCTGATATGGAGCGCTAGTGCTCTCAATTTTCAAGGAATCAATGAAAATGGTTTGAGAATTGTCGGAAACATCATTCAGTACTTCTTCTGGCCAGACAGCAATCCTCTCAAGCCAACCCTCTCTACTTATTTATTCACTTTTGCAAAAAGTGGAGTTCCATACTTAATGTATGAAACGTTAATGATTGCATTTGTCGGCACATTGTTAGGCGCAATCATTTCAATTCCTTTCGCATTTCTTTCTTCTAGAAACATTACCGGAAAAATTGGATCATTTATTGGTTCAATGATTATTACGATGATTCGGACAATTCCGATCTTCGTATGGGGAATTATCTTCATCCGTGTTCAAGGAGGAGCATTTGCAGGAGTTCTTGCAATTGCAGTTTCAAGCGTGGGAATGATATCCAAATTGTTTATCGAAGCGATTGAAGACATCGACAAAGGAATCTTGGAAGCCTTAGATTCCACAGGTGCGACAACACTTCAAAAAATAAGGTTTGGTGTTCTTCCTCAATTGACCGCAACCTTCCTTTCCACGACCATTTACAGATTTGAGATTAACGTTAAAAACGCAACAATTCTCGGTATGGTTGGTGCTGGTGGTATCGGATTTACTTTAATTGACGCTCTTGGAAGTTTCAATTTCGGTATCGTCGCCGTATGTCTATGGGTGATCATACCTGTCGTATTCATCATCGAATACTTCTCGACAAAAATCAGAACCAAATTAACGACTGGTGAATAAGAAGATCTTCGGATCTTCTTTTTTTTATAAAAAAAACTTCAGATTCACTCTGAAGTTACTTTTTTAATACATAGATCATTTGAGTACATCCTTCATAGCCATGTTCGAGGATGTATTTTTTAATATCTTCTGCTTTTGACAGAAAATGATCGAATTTATCTGAAGATTTCGCTCTTGAAACCAAACGATCGACCAGTTGCAATATCCCTTCTACTTCTTCATCAGTCGCACTCTCGAGTGTTTCTGGAATCACTGGCCAAAACGAATCGATAGACAGATTCGAATGCTCATTGATTATCTGAATGATCTCATCCCTCTTATACGTGTCATTATGGATCATTCCAAGTTCTCTGTCAATCTCCGCTGAAAAGTGATGGAGCAGTTTATGAGAGATTTGTTTATCGTTTAAACCGTCTGAAATCATTTCATGGATTAAGATGACTCCTTCTGGTTTTACTAGTCTTCTCATCTCTTCCAAAGTCTTTTTGATATCGGATAGATGATGCAGAGAGTTTGATAAAGAAACGATATCAAATGTTTCGTCATCAAACATCGAATCGTTCACATCCATTAAGGTGAATTCGATTCGTTTGTCTTCAGCAAAGTTTTTTCTAGCAAGTTCAATCATTCGTTCAGAATAATCAATTCCAACGATCTTTTGATAATCGTCAGTTAATTGCTGAACCGTCATGATAAAATTTCCAACGCCGGTTCCAATGTCAAGCATCTGAAATTGGGGATATCTATTCATTAATTCTGTTAACTTTTTCATTAGTACCTTCTTCGTATTATCCGGGTTGAGGAGAAGTATGAATGATAGAAAATCCCCCGCTACCTGATCTGATAGATTGTGTTACTTTATATCCTGGCAATTGCGCTTCTGTGAGACTAGGATTTGCGGATACGTTCAATGAATATGCTGATGTAGTGGCATATATTCCCCCAGTAATTGAGATGCTTGCAGAATTTACGACAAGGAAACGATTCGATAAGAAATACGCATAATACCTTGTTTGTTTGTTGATCGTGATATCATTCTTCGCGAAAATAAATGTGGGTCTGTCGACCGTACCAAGATTCAATTGCGCATCGGAAAGAAAATTACCTCCTGCGTAAATGGTTCCTCGAATGGTTTCATATCGATTGGAAGCTCCATCCATTGTGAAATTGCCACTTACGATAACTGTACCTGTAAAAGTGCTCCTCTGGCCCATCTCTAAATTTCCGTTTACCACAAGAATGTAGCCTTCCTGAACCGTTAAATTCCTTCGATCAGGGATGGTAACGTTCCCTGATATATACCAAAAGCCATTCACGGTGGGGTTGGATTGACCTGTCAATTGCGACGGCGTTCTTTGTACAAAATAACCTTGCGTCACCAAATATTGAACATAAGTCATTGTTTCAGCGAAAGTGGCGTTTGGATCAGCCGGATTTGCGGCAGGGAAACTTGCTTCCTGGAGATCAACCATGTAATTTGACATCATTTTTTCAGCTGTAATCAATGGATTTAAGCTGAATCCCGGTTCCCTTCCGGTGTATTGTAAGAAAGAATCATAGGTGTTGATTCCTCCGGTAGTGACTGAGAAATAGCTTTTCATCGTCTTTGTTTCTGAATACCCATCAGAAATTTCATAAACACCGTTTCCGGTATCGGTGATGGAGACACCCATATAGGTTTCTAGTCCTTGAAGAAACAAAGGGTCCGTATTTTCTTCTCGAATGATGATGGAAAGTGTCGCATCGACTTTATTATAAGAATCATAATATTCAACTTCGTTGTTAATTCCGTATTCAATGAGCATGGCACTGTTCACAACATAGACAAAAACACTCGTAATAATCATCATTACAAGTGTGACGATGCCTAGCATTGTGATAAAAGATAATCCTTTTTTATTTAAGAGATTCTTCAACTTTGTGCCCCTTTCTTTATACAGAAGTTATTTTAAGATTGAATACATCGAGATGAACTCGTCAACATGATCGAATTTATCGACTAGATAAATATAGACATAAATGATTGTTGCATAGTCAGTTTCTACAATTTCAACATGAGTTGCCAAATCCAAAGAATAGACCTTAGCGTCAAGGATACCGGAATCAATGGTGATATCTACACCATCAAATTCAATTTGAAGAGTTAGGGCTGGAACGTAATCCGTTTGCTCAATTTGACCAGAAACGGGGTTATATTCCAATTCATATGCCTTTTCAAGCAATAAACATCTATTTTGAAGATCACAGTAACTGACGGAGGTCGGGTTGAATGCGTCAATTTGGTTTTCTATTTGTCTGGTCATGATTAAACCTGTCGCCGTTTTGTCTTCTTGGACGAGGATGGATTGTTGAGCCCTGGATACGATTGAAATAATATTCATAAGCAAAACAGTCACCACAGAGAACAAAAGAATAGCTGCGAGCAGATCATATAACGCGATTCCCTTGCGATTCATTGTTTTATTCATAGATCATCCCTCCCAAAGTGATGGAGCGGGTGTCTCTATAATGGATGACTATGTCAAAATGGATGACTTCATATAACAAGTCATCTGCATCGGGAGGATAGATAATAATCTCGATTTGATCCTCAAAATCCAGTTGATTGAATATCGTGCATGAGATTGGAGACCCAGAACTAAGGCAATTTTGAGAATCGATGATTTCGATGTTTCCATTCATCCATGTGTTCATTTCGTCGAAGGTGACATTTTTCGATATTTGATCGACCATGTTTTCAGCAATTTGAAACGCTAGCAACCTGTCATTGGTTGCACTTGCCATTAGTCGATTATCGACTAGTATTGTCACTGAAGCGAAGAGGACAATTGAAATGAGAAAAATCGAAGCGATGGCTTCTAAAGTTGTAAATCCGCGCTTGTTCAAATTCTCACCTCCCAGTTCTATTTTAATTTTACATTATTTAGGTGTTAAATGCAATTGTATGATTGATTTTGAATGACATTCTATCTCTATTTCTTGAGATTACCCATATCTTTCCACTCTTAATGTATTTCAGTAAAAATATCATTAGATATAATGAAACGTATAGCGCTATCATCCATTCTATGATAAAATTGAAATGGAGGTGCTACATATGGACAATTCAGGCGGTTTCATCAAAAAATATTCCCTCTTTATCCTAGCGACGATTTTCTTCGCTCTTTCAGTTGCTTTTACGCTTTATTCTGTTTTCACATATAGAATCAATTCAAGTAATGATTACACCATCATCGGAAACATTTATATTGGCGATAACTCACAAACAGAGTTATCGAATGCGATTGCCTTTGGTGTGAACGAATGGGAATCAAATGCGGTCTATACTTTGACATACCAAAATCAGAATTACTCGAATATCATTTCTTGGTTTGATTTTAATTTAAACGTTACTTTGGATCAGATGACCTTAGGCTCAAGAAATGACGCGGCTTTCGGAATTACACAAAACAGTAAAGATGCCATGCTCTCTGAACTGTCGGAAAGATTTCCTGAAGAAGTAATGGATGCATTTGATTATGAGGACTTCTTCTCTGATGTCATCGAAGACTTGAAACAGATGTATTACATCAAAAACTATCAATTGGTCGATTATCTAGATTTAGAAGTTCAAACAACCATTCTTGAGACCATCGTCGTCGAAAATATCAATCCAACTGACGTTACATCCATCTTGGATCAAATCACCTCAATCACAATATCGGAATCTTCTCGATTTTCTTTATTAGACGAGCTAACAAGTACCACTCTTTCAAACGAACAACTCAGCATTATCGCTTCCGGTATCGAGAAGGTCATTCTTAATACTTATTTTACCGGAATCACGAAATCACAATACACTGTCGCTCCTTCTTGGGCAACAGAAACAGCGAATGTTCGAATCTTAAGAGTCAATCAACTAGATTTTCAATTTTTCAATGATTTGCCTCTAGAATATCTTATTTCAATCGAAGAAGTCAGTTCTTCTTCCATTTCATTTACCTTATCAGGTTTTCCCAATGCTGAAGAAATCAGTGTAACGAAATCCGAAGAGACCATCCTTCCTTTTGAAACGATTTTGATTGAAGATGATACCTTGACGGATACATCAGTCGGAGTCACTGTTGAAGAAACCGTCGACTCTTGGATTTATACGATTGTGGATCAAGTCGGTAGCGATGGTTACATTAAAATTTACACGAGATCGATTACCGATGCTTTAGGAGAAACACGAAGTCAATTTCTAATGAACGAGTACTTATCTCCTACTTCGGAAATCATTCGTCAAAACATCGTGTTGAAGGGGGACTAATATGGCACTTCAAAAAATAGGTGAAGTATTAATCAGTGAATCGATTATTACGAAAGAACAATTAAATGATGCCTTAAAACAAAAAAAGACAGACGAGCTTCTTGGAGAAGCGCTTGTTCGTTTAAAATATACAACCGAAGGACAAATTCTTAAAGCGTTAGAGAGAATTACAAAAATCAGAAGAATCTCTTTGAATAAATATATTTTTGACGAGTCTGTATTTGCAATGGTCAGTGAAGATTTCTGCAGGCGAAATCGAATCATTCCTCTAAAAAAAGATGGAGACATCCTATTCTTCGCTACTGCTGATCCCCTTAATTTTAGTGTATTTGAAGAATTGAGGATTATCACAGGATACCGTCCTCGAGCTTTTTCAGCTACTTTTAGCGAAATTGAAAGAGAAATCGAAAAATTCTATGGTTTCACAAGAACCTTGGAGGCGCTTGGCGTGAATGCTGGTGCAGGAAATGAAGTCATTCAAGAAAGCACTCAAGAACAAACCCCTATGGTGCAGCTTGTGAATCAAATCTTGGGTTCCGCTGTATTCCAACATGCCAGTGACATTCACATTGATCCTCATGATGACAAACTGTTGATTCGATATCGAGTTGATGGTGTTTTAGACACTGTCAAAGAGATGCCTTTATCGATTTTGAACCAAATCGTCAGTCGAATTAAGGTCATGTCCGGTATGGATATCACAGAAACCAGAATTCCACAAGATGGCCGGATTCAAACAAACATCAATAACCGAAACATCGATCTAAGAATATCAACTCTTCCGACGGTACGCGGTGAAAAAATAGTCATGCGTATATTGGATCTTTCTTCGAATCAAAAAGGAATTGACACCTTAGGCCTTCAAAAAGACGAAGAGAAAAAATTAAGAAAGATGATTGCTCATCCGAATGGAATCATCTTGGTGAGCGGACCTACAGGATCTGGTAAAACGACTACTCTCTATGCCTGTCTCAATGAGCTTAACCGTCCAGATGTCAACATCATTACCGTTGAAGACCCCGTTGAAATCCGGACTGAAGGCGTCAATCAGGTTCAAGTCAACGCAAAAGTCGATATGACTTTTGCGAATGCTCTTCGTTCGATCTTAAGACAAGACCCTAATATTATCATGATCGGTGAAATCAGAGATGTCGAAACGGCTCAAATCGCCGTGAGAGCTTCCTTAACAGGTCATCTCGTTCTAAGTACAATTCATACCAATGATGCAGTTAAGACGATTACAAGGCTTCAAGACATGAATATTGAATCATTCTTAATCAGTTCTTCACTCGCTGGAGTTGTTTCACAACGACTTGTCAGAAAACTTTGCGAAGAATGCTCCATTGAAGACGAACCATCGATTCAAGAAAAAGATTTTTTCCAAAAATACGATATGAAAATTGATCATATCCACCGTGCGAAAGGCTGCCCTTCCTGTAACTACAAAGGATACAATGGACGTGTCGGGATTTTTGAGATCTTAGAGATGACGGATCCACTGCGGTTATTGATTAACGAGAAAAAAAGTGTATTCGATTTAGAAACCCAAGCCAAAAAACAAGGAATGAAAACCTTAATTGAATCTGGACTTGAAAAAGTAAGCCAAGGAATCACCTCTTTGGAAGAAGTCTTAAAAGTGGCTTATGAATAGGGGGGATTCAATTGAAACTTCATACCTATAAATACGTAGCCAAAACACAAGACGGAAAAATCATCAAAGGGCATATCGAGGCCATCAGTCATGCTTTTTGTGTCAAGTATCTTCAATCCAAAAATTATGTGATTGACAAGATATCGGAACATAACAATCTACTAGTCAAACTTGGGCAGATTACGATTGGAAAAGTACTTTCCGATAAACAGCTTCTTTTTTTCTTAAAACAACTTGGCGCTCTTCTGAAATCGAACATCAATTTGCTTGATGCTCTGGAATTGTTGTCATTGCAACAAGAGAACCATTTAATTCGCAGACTCTATTTTGAGGTTTACTTGGATGTCTACAACGGTTTTTCCTTCTCATACGCGCTTGGAAAGCACAAAACAGACTTTCCGCTTCTTCTTGTAAGAATGGTCGAAGTTGGTGAAATCTCAGGACATTTGGCAAATAGCATTCTTGAAATGGCTAAATTCTTTGAAAAACAGTTCAAGATGATTTCCCAAATCAAAGGAACGGTTCGGATGCCAATTGTATACTTCATCGCAACCATCGCGATTGCGATTGGGATGATGATTTTTGTTTTTCCGAATATGGAAGATTTGTTTGCTTCATTTGGGAATGCGGAACTTCCCGGGATTACTCAATTTCTAATTAACGCAGGTTCCTATATGTCTGACCATATCCTTTCCTTTACTCTTGTAGTGGTATTATTCATTCTTACCCTAGTTCTGTCTTTAAAATACATCAGAAGTTTCCACTTCATCATGACCAAGTTTGCAATCAAGATTCCTGTATTTGGATCTCTAATTTCTACCTATAATCAAATTTTGATTGCGAATTCATTAGGCCAAATGATTAAGAATGGAATTAATTCATTACAAGCTTTAAAAACCACTGCTTCTTTGATTAAAAACGACGTTTATCATGAAATCATCAAAGAAACTATCAAGAATGTTGAAGACGGACTGCCTTTTTCAAAATCCTTTGTCGAGAGCAACTATATCGATCCGATTATGTCTCATATGATTATTACAGGAGAAAAATCAGGTAACCTTCCTGTTTTTCTCGAAAATATGTCGATATACTATAACGAAGTCTCTGATTTGAAAATCGAGAAGATTAAAGGAGCGCTTCAACCCATCTTATTATTATTTGTTTATGCAATTGTCGGAGCACTGTTACTTGCCTTGATTTTGCCTATGTTGTCGCTTGGAACACAAATTTAGTTTTTTAATTATTTATCGGTATTATATTGCATATTTTATAAAATTATGAGAGAATAATAAAAAAGGGGTGAAATTATGTTAAGAACACTAAGAAATAACAAAGCTGTAACTTTAGTAGAATTATTGGCTGTCATCGTTATCTTGGCAATTATCGCTGCAATTGCTGTACCTACAATTGGAAACATGATTGATAGACAACGTGCAAATGCCGCAGCTGCATCAGGAAATAGTTTATTGGAAGTTTTCAGAATTTATGCGACTGAAAACCCTGAAATCGCTGATACAGATTACACAGCAGCAAATATTCCAACTGACGTTAGTAGTCAGCTTACAACTGTTCCCGTCATCGCTAACATTACAATCAATGTAGACTTGGGCGTTGTTACTGTTACTCTCGGAACCGGACCTACCATTGATGGGTATGCAGTCTTACTTGATGGTGGAGTATTCGTTAGAGACCCAGCTTAATATTCAAAAAACTAAAACAAGGGCTTCTATTCAAATGAATAAAGCCTTTTTGTTTTTGCCTTCACTTTGAATTTTCCTTTAAAACTCGACATTTTCCGCAATCGGTATTGAATGGAATTGCTTTTTTGTGTATAATAATTTATTAGGTGATACGTTTGAATATCGTAATCGGTTTTATCCTATTCTTTACAGGTGCATTGTTCACGTCTTTTTATGAACTAGTGGCATCTAGACTTCCCAAAAAAGAATCAATCAGTGGGAAGAGCGAATGTCCTCATTGTCATCATTCACTCAGATTGATTGACGTTTTTCCACTCGTGGGGTATTTATTCAATCTAGGAAAATGCCACTACTGTAAAAAACCAATTCCATTTCAACATTTCATCGTTGAATTGATTGGCGGAGGCTTTTTCTTATATGCCTATCTATCCTATTCGTTTACAACGACCTTTTTTGTTTTCATCATTCTTTACTCCGTTCTGTTCCTATCGTCTCTTTTTGATATCTCACATCGAATCGTTTATGATTTTGTTTGGTTGATCGGAACCGTTCTGCTAATCATCATCCGTTTGATTGAATCGAACATCTTCCCTTATTTATTGTCTGCAGGGGTGTTGTTTGGTTCTCTTCTAATTCTAGCGATGATTGGAAAATTAATATTTAAAAAAGACGCTCTTGGTGGTGGAGACATCAAACTCTACTTCTTCATTGGCTTTGTCATCCCCTTAGCTTCAGGATTTTTGTCAATTATATTTGCATCTTTTTTTGGAATGATTTACGGACTGTTGAAAAAGGATAAACTGAACCATGAAATTCCTTTTGTTCCTTTCATTGCACTTGGTGTATTGATTGCTTTCTTGTTTGGAGAAAGCTTGATTGAGTGGTATGTATCACTTTTAGGAGGTTATTGAAATGAGTAAAAACAATGTGTTATGGAGTGTATTCTTTTCCTCTCAAGGTATCAGTTATACGATAGGTTCTCCTTCTGAAGACAAAGAACAACCGATGGGGTATGTACCTTTTGAGCCTGAAGCCATTAAAAAGGGTTATATTCGTCGTCCAAAAGAAATTCAAGCGATTTTGAAGGCGATCAAGACCGAAAACCGTTTAGAGAATGATACAGTTCAGATTGTCTTAGGTGAAGAGAACCTTCTATTTAAAAAAATATCGATAGAAAAATCGATTTTGAAGATTAAAGACATGCGAGACTATATTCAGTCACAATTAGGTACTTCTATTCATTTTCCTTTTGACTCTCCAACCTTCGATTACTATGTTATTGATGAAACAGATGATTTCTACAATGTTTTAGTGTCGATCGCAGACAGTAATTTAGTCGAAGATTACGTCGATATGTTTGAAAGCATTCACACCTATAAAATTAAGTTTGATAATTCCTATATGGCTACCTACCGATTATTTTATAATTATCACAGTCAAATCGATCGAATCATCCCAGCACAAGAAGATTATTTCATTCCTCAAACCACTGGACAGATGTTTGTGTCTCTATATCATAATTCATTGACCATTTCCATTTTTGATCAAATGATTCCCGTATTCACGATGTTAGAAGTGTTAGAAGATTCCGATTTTAGCGATATGGTGACACAATACATTGAAAGAATCGCGAATTACTATCAATACAACATTCATAAAGGGTTAAATAGAATAAACCATATTGAAATATTTGATTACAACACTTGTCAGCAGCCATCATCCATCAGGCAAGGATTGAAAAAACAATTGACTGACTTCAAATTCGCTTTCTTTGATTTCAGTCTCATCAAAGACTACAAAGATGAATTATGCCACAAAGGATACTTCATGGCACTTGCTGCGAGTTTAAAAGAATGAAGTACGTTTTAACCCACCTCATGTTAGGAGGAAATTGCCAATGAAAGCGAAAGAAATAGACTTTCAATTTGAAATCAAGCGTCCAAGTCGAAGCAACCGAAAAGCCAAAACACTGATACTCGTTTCGTTTGTTTTGGTTACTTTGACTCATTTTGGTTACATCCCATTCGTGACGTACCAACAAGATATCATATCGCTCGAAAACATCAATCAAAACCTGTCGAACCAATTAAGTGTTGTCCAATCAGAACAATCGATCTATGAAGATTTTACAACACAGGAAATCCTTTACAACAATGCTTATGCTTATCTTACCAATTTGGAAAAACCACTTCAAACCTACATTTTATCGATTTTTGATGTATCTGACGGTCTTGTAGATATTTCTTCTTATTCGATTGACTCATCAACGAATACGATTACGATTGTCATATACGACTATACAGAAGCGATGCTCAATGAGTTTCTTCTAGAAGTGTATGAATCTCATGGGGTGATTGATTCTCAAACAAACCTAGTCCGTTGGATTACACAAACCCCTTCTAGGTCGAATTTGACTTCTTCGAGAGTGGAGGTGTCATTCAGTTATGCGTAAACAGAATCTGTTCGGGAAAAAAATCCGCAATGTGAACATTTTTATTTTGATTTTGATTATACTGGTCTTTGAACTAGCTGGATACTTCCTGATTGTGAATCTTCAACAAGCGAAGATGAATGCACTAAAGGATGAACAAATCGATTTGACGCTTGAAATCAATCAAGCTTTAAGTAGTAATGATCCAACGGATTATCTGCAAATTAGCGAAATGATCAATCAACTCCCGACGGACGTTACTGAATTTGCGATTACGGGAGAACTTCAGTTCGTTAAATTCTATACAGGAATTAGTGACGACTTGCTATTTGATATCGATTATTCGTTTGACGTATCCTCTCCATTCGATCATCCACTGGCTTCAACACTACATTTCGTCTCGATCTCATTAACCATGGAAATAGACGATTCTTCTCTTGCCCTTGATTATTATGAGAATTTAATGGCCCAAGAACGACTCTACTATGTCTCCAGCTTTGAGACGGTTCTCTATACAGACGGGTCTGCTCGAGTTGAAATGATGATTTATACCTTTTACAACGACATCGAGATTTATAGAAGTAAGTAAAGAAGTAATGCCTCGGCATCACTTCTTTTTTTTATCAAAAAAAGTAGACCGAGGTCTACTTTTTAAATGGTTTGAAATGAAGGATGATTTGCTCTGCGGCTTTCAAACCGTCAACGGCTGATGACATGATTCCTCCAGCATAGCCTGCACCCTCTCCAATCGGATAAATTCCCGAAATGTTCGATTCCAATTGTTGATTTCGTTCGATTCGAATTGGTGATGAACTTCTGGTTTCCACGCCCGTCAAGATGGCGTCTTTTGAGGCAAACCCCTTGATTTTCTTGTCAAAATCAAGAAGGGCTTCTTTCAAGGTATTAGTCACAAAAGGAGGTAATATATCTGTCATCTTGATAAATTTCGTTCCGGGTTTGTAAGAAGGCTTGACAGTTCCAAATCCACTACTACATTTGTCGTTTAGAAAATCACCGACAAGTTGTACGGGTGCATGGTAATTCATTCCGCCAAGACGAAAGGCTTTTTGTTCAAATTGGCGCTGAAACTCGACTCCTGCCAAAGGATGATTTGTTCCATATTCACTTGGACTGACATTCACTAAAAGAGCTGCATTGGCGTTTTTTAAGTCCCTGGCATGATAGCTCATCCCATTGGTCAAGACGGTTCCTTCTTCAGAACTTGAACATACGACGGTTCCACCAGGACACATGCAAAAAGTATAGGCGCTTCTTCCACTTGGACTGTGATAACTTAATTTGTAGTCCGCGGCTCCGAGACTTGGATGATTCGCAAAGGATCCGTATTGAGCAGTGTTAATCATCTCTTGAAGGTGTTCAATCCGAACACCAATCGAAAAAGGTTTTTGTTGGATTTTGAGATGATGGTTATAGATCATTTCAAAAGTGTCTCTCGCACTATGACCGATGCCAAGTAAACAAACTTGTGTTTTTAATATTTCTTGGTGATTGACTTCGACCCCATCCAGTACACCGTCAATCATACGAAAGCCAGTCAGTTTTGAATGAAAACGAACTTCGCCACCCATTTCAATCATCTTATGCCGAATGTTTTTAATGACATTTCTTAAAACATCGGTTCCGATATGAGGTTTCGAACGATAAAGAATTTCTTCATCCGCTCCGCCTTCATGAAGGGTTTTTAAAATGAGATCACAACGAGGATCATTAATTAAAGTGGTCAGTTTTCCGTCACTGAATGTTCCTGCCCCGCCTTCGCCAAACAGAATATTTCCCTCTTCATCGAAGACACCTGTTTCAAGAAATGCATCCCATCTCTTGCTTCGTTCGTCAACATTTGCGCCTCTTTCAAGAACAATTGGACGATAACCGTACTTTGCGAGCAAGTAGGCCGCAAATATGCCCGAGGGACCAAACCCGATGACGACTGGACGGTTTGTAAGTTCTTCATTACCTATTATTAAAGTATCTTCTTTCACAGGAGAAATTTCCTTGACATTTTTGAACGCTGAAAGTGTCAACATTGATTCATTCTTCAGAGTCAGATCAACATTGTAGACAAAATGAATCTGTTGTTTTTTTCTTGCGTCAAGTGCTTTTCTCTGTAGAGTTAGTGATAATATATCTGAATTTTGAATATGGAGCTTCGATATAATTAAATGCCTTAAACTGGCTATTTCCGTTTCTTTGTCAATGGCGTTGTCTAGAGGTAAAGAAAGTTCTGTTATCCTAATCATGACGTAGTCTCCCGCTCGCACCAAGTCCTGCTAAATACCCGCTCGACCAAGCCCATTGGAGATTGTATCCTCCACAAAGACCATCGATATCGATTAATTCTCCGGTAAAGAATAAGCCTGATTGAATTCTTGATTCCATCGTGGTAGGATCAATCTCTGATACTTCAATTCCGCCTGCAGTGACTTGAGCCTCATCAAACCCTAAGAATCCGGTTACTTGAAATTCCCAGTCAAATAATAGTCGAATCAACTGATTTAGTTCATTTTGTTTTAAGTCTTTAACCAAAGTGTTGTGTTTTTCAATACCAGCTTCCTTTAACAAAGCGGAAATGAAACGCTTGTTGATCAAACCAATCAGACTGAAGTCCACCGGTTTTTCATTTGCCATCTCGAAACGCATCTTGATGTCTTCTCTTTGAAGAGTTTCAACAAGGTGAATCACGACGGACACTTTTTTGTTTTCTGTTAAGAAAGCATTTGCTTTTCGGCTTAACTGAAGAATCGTGGGTCCACTGATTCCGTATTTCGTGAAAAGAATATCGCCAAATTCCGATTGGAGAATTTCTCCTTGATGAATCAAATCCACGGTTCCTGGATATTTCACTCCGTCAAGATGCTTTAAATAAGGGCTTTCGAGCGTTAATTTCACCAGTGCAGGAAACACATGGGTGGTGTGATGCCCTAAACTCTCTGCGATAGCATAGCCTCTCCCGTCAGAGCCACTTTTTGGCATGGCTTTTCCTCCGGTAGATAAAATCACCTTATCCGCATCAAACACTCTACCATCTGCCAAGAAGATGGTAAATTGATTGTTTTTCTTGATGACTCTTTGGACGAGCGCTTCAGTAACGATAGACACACCTAGGTACTCTAGTTCATAAAGTAAAACATCCAAAATGCTCGATGCTTGTTCAGACATGGGATAGACTTTACCTAAATCTTCTACTCTTGGGACAATTCCCAAAGACTCAAAAAAACGAAGGGTTTGTGCCGGTCCGAATCCATCAAAAACCACATCCACAAATTCAGGATGATTATAATCTTTTTTTGTAGCGCCTAAATTAGAGTAATTACATCTGCCGTTACCGGTTGCGAGAATTTTCTTTCCGATTCTTGAATTACGTTCAAGAATCGTCACTTCAGCGCCGTTTCTTCTTGCGCCGATGGCTGCCATCATACCGCTGGCTCCGCCACCAATCACATATATAACTTGTTGTTTCATGATATCACCACCTGATAAAACTCTCCTCAATTATAACATAAAGTTCAAACGACTGGTTAGATAAAATGAGCGAATCGAATCGACTCGCTCCATCATTTTTGGTTTCTGACTTTGTATTGAGATATTTATATCTGATTAAATTACTTCTTCGTTCTTTTTCTTTTTGCTTTTCGCGCGACTCTGTATTCTTTGTACCCTTTCCAGAAGTGTCCATTGACCATCGTAAGAATGCCATCTAGCATGGCTCGATCAATTTTTCCGCCCGACATTCGGTGTAGATTTCTATAGGGAAGATGCATGAAATACATTGTAAAATTGGCGAGATTTGGTTTTCTGAAAAACAGTAGGAATCGATACATGAAACGAACGGTTTTATACAGGAACAGGCCTAGTCCTTTTCCATAGGCTCCTTGGCCAATCGTGTCGTTGAAACCCAGTTCTTTGGTCTTATCCCAATATTTACTTGGTGGGACTGTCCCAAGCAAATGTGTATATTCTTCATCAGTGACGTTTTTTACATCCCCACGATAGTAATGTGGCAACTGATCTCTTGAATAAGGAGATTCATGGAAGGTGGAATTCAGTTCCAAAGAAGCCGTTAAACGCAGATCTCTAGATGATGAACCGACGGATATCTCATATATTCCGGGTTCAATCACCCAACAATTTTGGGTGATGTTAAAATAACTAAATGCATGCTCATCAAGTAAAATATCGATTTTCTTGGTTTCACCTGGGTTTAAATAGATTTTTTCAAAACCCTTCAATTCCTGTTTTGGACGGAATATCTGATGTTTTGGAAGAGAAATATAGACCTGTACTACTTCTTCACCGGATACACTTCCAGTGTTCGTTATTTCACAAGATACCTTGGACTCGCTGACGGTTAGATTTGAATAAGAAAACGTAGTGTACGACAATCCAAATCCAAAAGGATATTTCACATCCATTTCCAAAGTATCATAATATCGATATCCGAAATACAATCCTTCACGATGTTCACTGGTAGCTTCTTTTCCAGGATAAATAGTGGAGGAAGAGACATCTTGATAATGATGAGGATACGATTCCGCAAGTTTACCACTCGGATTCACCACGCCCGTCATGATTTGTACTAAGGCTTTTCCGCTTCCTTGTCCACTCAAATAACTGTGAACGACTGCTTTGGCATAGGAATCCCAACCCATCTCGACAGGAGATCCTCCCGAAAGAACGACGACGATATTTTCATTTTCTTGTGAAATGGATTTTAACAATTCGATCTGATTATCATGAATCAACATATGTGTTCGATCGATGCCTTCTGATTCACTACTTTCATCTAGCCCCATGAAGAAAAGAACCACTTCTGCTTTTTTAGCGAGGGCCATAGCTCGTTTCGCAAGGTATTTGCTTTTTCCTCCGAAACGCTTGAAGCCTTCCGCATACCCGATGACATCCAGATTCGTTTTTTTAAGCTCATCCAATCCGTTATCTAAGGAGGTAGGATCAATCAAAGAACTTCCTGCCCCTTGATATCTGGGCAGCTTGGCAAAGCTGCCAATCACTGCGATTTTCGTATTTTTTCTGAGTGGTAGAATTTGATCTTCATTTTTAAGCAACACCATGGATTTTGTCGCCGCATCGACCGCAAGAAGATGATGTTCTTCATCGGTAAAATGTTTTCCTTTTCCAAGCGAGGCTTGAGACTCGAATACAAGCGATAATAATTCTCCCACTCGTTGATTCAATATGTTTTCGTCTAGCGTTTTGTTATTTACCGCATCGACTATTTCTTGGGATGTAAATCCATTACTCGAAGGCATTTCCAGCTGGATCCCGGCAATTAACGCTTCAACTCTGTCATTTTCAGCGCCCCAATCGGTCATGACAACACCTGAGAAATTCCATTCATCTACCAAAATATCTTGAAGAAGATGATTGTTTTCAGAAGAATAAGTACCATTGACTCGATTGTACGATGTCATGATTGTCTTGGCTTTTCCTTCCGTCACAGCGTACCTGAATCCCTCTAAATACATTTCTCTTAGAGTTCGTTCATCGACAATTTCGTCAATCGTCATTCTGAGTTCTTCCTGACTGTTTACCGCAAAATGCTTTGGACACGCCGCAACGCCAATTGATTGAATGCCTTGAATCATCGATGAGGCCATTTTGCCAGTTAAATAGGGGTCTTCTGAAAAGTATTCGAAGTTTCTTCCGCAGAGAGGATTTCTTTTGATGTTGAGTGCAGGCCCTAACAAGACCGAAACATCTAAAGAAGCGGCTTCTTTTCCAAGTGTTTCACCAACGCTTTTTAGTAAATTCTTGTCCCAACTGTTGGCCAGTGTCGCAGCGGTAGGAAAACAAGTGGCTTTGATGCTTTCGCCCAACCCTAGGTTATTGGTTTTGCCACCCTGTTTTCTGATGCCGTGAGGCCCATCTGTCAACATGATCGATGGAATCCCCAATCGATCGATTTGAACTGTATGCCAAAAATCAGCGCCTGACATCAACTGCGCTTTTTCTTCAAGACTCATCTTCTTAATCAATTCTTTCAAAAATGGTTCCATTTACGTTACCCCTCTATTTTTGGCATAATGTCATTTCTTTTTTAAGGATGGTTATTACAAATCAGAAAAGAGCGTTAAATTCGACCAATCAGGTTTCAATTGATTGGCTTCGATTTTGTGTACGATTTCGACGATTCTATCACTGATAGGTGTCGCTATCGAAACTTGATCTCCATATTCGCAAACAACGCCATTGATGGCTTCAATTTCGCATTTTTTTCCTTTTGAAAGATCTTGTAACATGCTTGATTTGAGCAATTGATGTTTTTTGATCGCAATAGGAATAATCATGAAACTGATCGCTTTTTTGATCGGTCCTTTCCAATCAAGGAGTTTGACGATGTCTTTGCCTTGAATCGGTTCTATTTTGATCCCTGCAATGTTAGCGACATCAATACATTCCTTAATCACTTTTTGCACTAGTTTCCTTGATGTTTTATCCTTTGCGACTTCTCCAAATGTAGCATTGAGGATCGCAGATAATCCACTAAAGGCACTATTCACAAGCAGTTTTGCCCACCTCGCCCCAATCCAATTAGACTCTACATCCACATTGCCCATGATTTCAAGTAACCGCTTGACCTCTTGAAAATGAAGGTTATCCACATTGCCAAAAGAGCCCAAACTAAAAGAAAGAGTTTCTTTGGTCGCTTCACTCGTCAGTTCGGATACACCGTTTCCTATCAGTGTCGCTCCCCAAGCCATGGCACAGCCGATGGTCTTTTCTTCACCAATGATTTTAGATACACTTAATTCTGGAAGTCCATTTTGCATAGTACAAATGACGCCATCTTTCTTTAAAAACGGAACCAAACTTTTGACAATCGAAGCGTTGTCCAATTGTTTTGTCATCAAGAAAATGATGTCATACTGTTTTTTCATCTCCTGTGGAAGGAGGGCATGTACTTTTTGAGTAAACTGGGTTTGTCCTACGATTTGAGCCCCATGTTCTTTTAACCCTTTGATGTGCCCAACATTTCTGTTGATTAAATCGACTTGTTCTCCTGCTCTTGATAAATAAGCTCCAAGAACCGTTCCCATTGCGCCTGCGCCATAAATTGCCGATATCATATGTATATTCTCCAATCGTCATTGAAATAAATTGTTGTCTCTATTCTATCAACTATAAGGAGGAATGTAAATATATTACAAGGAAAGAAAAGGATTGTGCGTATGGTTGTGTTCCTCAAGTATATTTTTTATAAATTTAATACAAATATAAAATATAATCCATTCAAAAATGATATAATAATTTTATAACATTCAACACAAACTACTTAAGGAGGAAACGATGATTACTAAGAAAATTTTTAATGATTTAGCGATATTCATGATTGGATTTGGTGTCGTCATTGGCCTTATCTTCCCGTTTTTTGTTTTGGTTACCGGCGCACCGCAATCAACCATTCTCACTCCTCTCTTTTTTGGAATGAGCATATTTGCAGGAATTCTTGTAGGGCTTTTCAACATTTTTCTTTCAAGAAGAATCGTTGGCTCTAAAATTAAACAACTTTCAAAGCATATGCAAAGAGTTCAAACACGGATTTCTTCTCAAAAATCCTCAGGTGAAACCGATTATTGTATTGATGAGGATTGTATCATCACCATCAATTCTGAAGATGAGATTGGCGAAAGTGCGGAATCGTTTAACACTTTGGTAAAGACTTTATCAAAAGAATTTCAATCTGCAGACCGTGTCAGAAAATTCAGTGAAATGCTATCAAGTTTTCTTGAACTTGAAAAACTAGGTGAAGAATCCTTGGTTCATTTGATGGAAGCATTGCACTCAAATGGTGGCGCTTTACTTTTGGAAAAAGAGGGAGACCTTGTCGTTTTATATTCTTCAGGAATTAAAAATGCAGAAAAACTTCTTGATAATCCATTGATTTGGAATGTATTGAAACATTCTAAGCAACAGGTCATTGAAGTTCCTGAAGACGTCATGCTCGATGGATTGTTAGTCGATTTCAGGCCTAAAACCTTGATTCTTGAACCCATAGTCTATAAAGATGTGACGCTGGGTTTGATTGTATTAGCATCGATTTCTACTTATTCTCAGGATGATTATAAATTGCTTAATCTCTTTTCTCACAATATGTCATTGGCTTTTAAAAACTCCATTACTTACAATCAACTTCAAAAACTAGCTGCGAATGATCCACTTACCGGCATATTGAACCGTCGATTCGGAACTCAGAGATTTAAAGAAGAATTCGTCCGCTCAATTCGATACGACATGCCATTAGGGGTCATCATGTTTGATATTGACCATTTCAAGGTGATTAATGATACTTATGGCCACATCGTTGGCGATAAAGTACTTCATGAGTTGGCACGTACAGTCAAACTTGCCTTAAGAGAGGGAGACGTATTTTTCAGATACGGTGGAGAAGAGTTCATTGTAATACTTTCAGGAGCCAATCTAGAAGACGTCAAGAAAACTGCAGAACAAATCAGACACATGGCGGAAGATATGGAAATCAAACATCATCTACAATCGATAAAATTGACCATCAGTCTTGGCGGTACTTCTTATCCGGAACGTGATGTCAAGGACATTGAATCCTTGGTCGCATTCGTAGACGCAAGAATGTATGATGCAAAATCGGCTGGTAGAAATCAATCCATCGTCGAGTAATTCAAACAACATTTTCAATACAATTAAAAAAGTGATGACTTCATCACTTTTTTTTGATGTTCCTGTTTAAAACTTAAAACCAATTAATTCTTTTTCTCTTTACTCCGTTTGTCATTAATCTGATCTAATTCAGCTAAACCAATTTCCTTGACTCCAAGTTCTCTAGCCCACTTGGCACAGCCTTCCAAAGCTACTTTCAAAAAGACTCTTGGAACTCTCGAAAGTTTTTCGCAAGCTTCATCGGTAAAGTGAATGTCGGGATCGGTTCGATCTGCGGCATACCTCACAGTGGACAAGTCCATTCCTTTTTTGACTGGAATCGGTTCAGACAAGAATTTATTTGTTTTTGTATACCAAAAATGAGTGTTGTCTCTATATCCATAATCCACAGGAACCTGCGGAAAATCTTTCTTTTTCACGCCATTGATTATTGCCTGATGATACTTCTCCTTCATCATGATTTTATCTATTTTCAATATGAAATGAGCGCCGAATTTACTTGTGATTCCATTAAAATCCTTATAGGGAGGCTCATACCCTTCTAAGCACCCCGCTGAACATTCAAACCCCTTTTCAAGTTCACTCAACCAAGTACATTCAAACACTTGAAATGCGTCTTTACAGACAAACGGTCTTTGAATTTCATCAGTTGTTTGTGCTAACCCTTCCTCTAATTCCAAGAAGGTTTTCTCCATTTTTTCTTTCGATGTTTCACCAGGGAAACCCAACCTAACGGTTTCTTTAAAGTATTTTTTCGAATCGGGAAGAAAATTTAAAGCGGCTTTGCCTCTTTTGAGAATGTTTTGTGCGGTATTGGAACTGTTTCTACATTCTAATAACATTGCATAATATTCTTTTCCGGCCACATAATAAGGAAAACATAAGCTGTAAGCGCCGAGCGTTGTTTTTCCTTCGTCATCGATTGTCGATATCAAAATCGTAGGCATTGGAAAGTAACTTGACGTTTGATAAAAATTATCGACAATCCTCAATTCTTTAAAACTTGACACATTCATCACTCCTCATAATAGTTGATACTACAACATTCATATCTATTATACTCAAATCTTGACTTTGAAAAAGACTTCATTTATAAATTCTTTCTGATTTCAAAAAAAAAGCGATTATTCATCGCTTGATTCTATCATTTTATTATAATATTCCTTGTTTAAGGGATAATACTTAAATGCAATAATCGACGCTACATGCCCAAGTGCCGGTATGATGATGACCATCGCGAAAAAGGCCCAAAAGGCAGAACTTGTCGGGGGCATATCAGGAACATAAGCAATGGCCCATAAGACAAAAGCCAAAATGACTCCAGACAAAGAAGACATCAGTTTGTCGATTAAAGAAAAGGTTGTTCCTACAATTGATGGAATGTATTGCTTATTCACATGAAACTCGTAATCTGCCACATCGGCAATCAAAGGCAATACATTCGCAGAAGCCAGTGCGGTAGAGAAAATGATAGCCACTAGACATCCGATTAATAGCCATTGTAATTGAAGGGTGAAGGGATGGGTGACGATGATGATGATTGGGAAGAAAAGACCAAGATAGGTCCCTAACATAAAAGATTTCTTTCTTCCGAACACTTGAGCTACAACCATTCCGATCAGTACTCCTAAGATCCCAAAGCCGAGTCCCCATGCGGCCACAACCGGTTGTAAGTCAATATTGCCAACAGTATAAGTAAAGAAATACGCCATCGAGGTTGCCGTTATCAATTGAGCGAGTTTATTCGTACCTGCCGCAACCATTAACGCTCTCAATGGTGTATTGTGTTTGATCAATACAAGCATTGATTTCCAAGTGACTTTTTCAGGTTTGGATAGTTTTAAATATTTCTCTCTCTTGTCGTCATCCTTTAAACCAATCACCGCTAAGACCGTTAAAACGAGGTTGACACTGATCACGATGAAAGCGAGGTTTCGATACCCGATTGGATTAGAAAACCCACCATCAAACGATTTTACGTACACTACGGAGGTTATGAGGAACACGCCGTAAAAGATATATGAAAATGATGCGAGTAAAGCTCCTAACAAAGGACGTTGAAATTTATCGTTTGTCAGAATCGTTTGTGCTGATCTGGTACAAGCGGATTGGAAGGTATATCCTATGATATAGAACACGTACCAAAAGACAATCCACACATACATCCATGTATCATTAGCAAAACGAACGAATCCACCAAACAACATCAAAATACCTGTGTTTAAAATGAGAGAACCTAAAACGATATAAGGACGATATCTGCCAAATCTGGAAATGGTCTTGTCAATCAATGTTCCAATCAAAGGATCGGTAAAAGCATCCAACACTCTTGAAACGGCAAAGATGACACCGGCGATGACTCCGCTTAAAATCAAGCTATCCGTCATCATCAGCATGAAAAAAACCGCAATCAGGTTAAAACTCGCCGTGGTTGCCGTTTCGTTTCCGCTAAAAAGGAAGAGATTCAAATATTTGGTCTTTACAATGTTTTTTTCCATGATGGTTCCTCAATAAAACTGTAATTTTATTATATCATACTCTAGAGATTATTTCGAATTTCAAACCTTTTTTTCGCAAAAAAACAGTAGCGAATGTTGATTCGCTACTGTGATTCATTAAGGTGCCGGGAAAGTAAATACAATCGTATTATTTAACTGAATGAACAAGTATCCAACAACGATATCGGGACCAACTTGAATCGTATACCCTAAGATCAGATTTTCTCTCAAAGGGTCTTCTTCAAATATGGCTTCGATGTAATCAGAATATATCGTTAACACGCCATCTTCAAAGGAATAATCAGAGGATGTAATCTTGTTTCCGGATAGACCAATGAATACACCATCGTAAAGATTGAACTCAAATACTGCACTTTCTTCAAAATTAACGGCCTGTACACTCGAAGAAATGAGTTCGGGTTCTCTTGAATCGACAATCGTTAGATTGACGAGTACATAAGCATTTTCAAACACAAAATAAAAATAATGGAATCCATAACTGACTTCAGTCAAGTAATTTTCTGTAAAATAATATCCCGATTCTTCTTCTACGATGATTTCTTCATGACTAGAGTCCAAAACGTATAATAATTCTCCAACGCCTGTAGTAACATCAATTTCCAAATCTCCCGGTGAAAACTTATCATATTCCAAATCAACCGTCTGTGAAATAGTAACGTTTTTCACATAAAAGATTTTTGGACTGAAATACAAGGGAACACCGTTATCGGTCGCTTCCACTTTCAGTTCGTAAATATGCCCGGTTTCTAACCCGGAAAGATCATAGCTGTGATTTGTTATAGAAACGCTGACCCCATTGATCCAGAGAAGGTAGCTATCGATTTCAGTAATGCTGTTCCATGTCAACAAGTCTTCATTTAGTTCCAAATTCCAGAATGGATCCGCTGGATTGTTAGTAGTTGAAATCATCGATGTAGTTGTGGGTATTCCATCTCTTCCACAACCCGAAAGAGAAAAAACGGAGACTACCATCAAAGAAAAAACGAGGGTGAGATAAATCAAATTCTTTTTCATCATATGACACTATCCTTTCAATGCTATTTATGGACACTAATCCTGGATATCAGGATCTCCACTTTCAAATAACAATTCCGCAAATCCTTGTGAATAGAAATCGACAAACGGATTAAGGTTTCCTTGTTCGCCAAAAATTGTTTGACATTTTGCTATTTCATAATCACTCACAGGGTCTTCTAAATTCCATTGCATCAAAATATTTAGATAACCATAATAAATGGTGCATTCCTTTTCTTTCGAAAGGAAAGAAGATGCAATAGGGATTTTATTGTTCTTCTTTTAAAACAAAAGGTTGAATTGGTATTTCTTCTTCACTTTTCCTTTTTTCCACCATGTTTTTATACACTTTATAAGCTAAAAACGCTGTTCCAAGAGTGATGATCAACACGACGGCTTCACTCACAAAAACATTACTGAAACCCATGAGAACAACTGCTGAAAAATCGACCAAAAAATGAAGTAAAACAGCAATGCCAATCAGATAAGCTTTGCCCTTGATTCTAACCCCTGCAAAAACAAGAACAGAAAAAGAAATGTGAAGTGTCAACGCAAACATTCTTTCAATTCCAGCAATCAACAATTGAATGGATGGCGTTACTGAAATCTCATCGAGGATAGTAACGATATCCGGCGTTAGCATTGACTGAGACGGATTGGAGTTGAACTGTAAAGCATAATAAGCAATCATTCCCAGTTGCAATCCTACTAAAATCATGGCTTCAATTCCACCGTGTCCTACCCCAGCCATCAGGGAAGTATCGGGGTTGTTCTCTTTTTTCAATGCATATTTGAATGCTACAAACCGACCTGTCTCTTCAAAAATACCTGCCGCTAGCCCTGCATAAAGAGCGTAAAGCCAAGTATTTTGAATGATGGTTAACCCAAAAGGTCCAGAAGACGAAAGCATCCAGTTATTTAAATAGGCTTCCAAAAACAAAGCAAAGACGATGAAAGTCAATGCACCAATCAAAAAAGTGCTCATTTTCTGTTTTTTCTTTTTAAACAATACAAGTGCAAGCACAATCGGAACGACAATTGAAATAAATGAAGAGATAATCATGAAGATAATATGAATTGATGATACAACAAGAAAGATGGACATAGAATCCTCCCAAAATACGAATGATTTGATTTGAGCTAATGTTATCATATTTTCTGATCTTTTCAAATAAGAAACATTAAAAAAACACGATTCGCATCGTGTTTTTTATGAAAGTTAAAAACTTACTACCTATACAGGAATCTCGTTTGAACTTGAATCAAACAAACTCATCAAATCTTGAACACTCATCATGAAGTTTTGAAGAGCAGTCATTTGTTCTGTCGTTAAGTTGGTTGCATCATACATTCCAACAACGGCAGCTTGAGTTAAGATTGAAGTGATGGCATCTGAGACAGCTACTTTTAAAGCGTCTCTTTCTGTTGTATCAGGTTCGAACATCGAATTCACATCATAAACGCCATCGATTACATAACCTGAAAGCAACACTAGATCAATCGAGTCATCTCCTAAAACTACGGTAATGACATGAGCAATTGCAACGGCTTGTTCGTACTCTGTTGCAGTACCTGAATCCATTAGGTCAACCACATCCATGATCGCTGATATTTTAGCTACTGAAATCGAATCCATGAAAGACATCAATTCGTCCAATACATTTGTCATTCTTTCGAAGTAAAGGTCAATCTCGGTATTGATTAAAGTGATTAAAGCTGCTTCTTCCGCTGTTTCAAGTTCTAAAGTAGATACATACATTTCTGCAACGTCTTTAGAGAATTGAATTAAGTTATCGATATCTGCTTCGCTGAAGGAATCATTCACTAGTGTCAATAAATCATTGACTTGGTTGATCAGTCCGACAATTTCCAAAGGAGATAGGGTTTCTGGGTCAATCATCTCTTCTCCCGAAGCGAGTCCCATCACGAAATCAAATGTGGTTTGACTGACGTTGGTCGCAATGTAATCCAGTGTTCCATACATCATCGAAATCATTCCTTGTGTTGTCGCTAGTCCTTCTGTCGTGTCAAGGTAGTCCTGGAACAAGCCTAACATCTCAAGGGCCATCATTTGTGAATAATAATTGTCGATTTCTTCTTGATAATATTCAATGTCCCATTGAACATATTCAACTTCCCAAATGGCATCGTTGTAATCATAGAAGAAACTGTATACTTCACTGGATGCTAAATAGAAATTACTGTCAAGTACAGTACTGAGGCCTTGAATTAATGGAACAGTATACATATAATAGCCTTCTTCGTAAGCTTGATAAGCATTGATGACTGGCATCAATACATCATAGTTCTCTTGGCTAAGTCCAGCAACGATACTGTTGAATTCATTCATATAAATCTGTGGATCGTCAGTTCCTGTTTCAACATAAGTGTAATAAATGTAATTATATATCGCGGTTTCCATGCTCGAATATAAGTAAAAGACGTCGTTTTCCAAATAATAGGTCACTTCAACCATCTCAAAATAATAATTTTGAGCAAGCCAATCCGTAATCAGACTGTCATATAGACCAACAACCTGAGTATTATAAGGTTCGCTGAATTGTGCTGCATAAGTCACAACTTCTGCACGAATGGCATCCGCTGCAGCTTGAAGATCGTCAATTTCAGATAGACTTTGTTGAATCTGTGCTTCAGCTTCTGCAATCGCACCCAAGATGTCGTCTACAGATTGTCCGCTTCCCATTTCAAGAGCGAATGTTAATGCATTCATCATTGTGGATGTCAGCATTGATTCATCAAATCCTAGAGCTTTCGCGCCTGCATACCATGTTTGGAAGGAGGATAATGAATCTACTTCCATCATTCCTACCATCAACATCTGTGCGTCCATCAACATCAAGTATAGATCCGCTTCTGAGGTATATCCCAACAAATCCATCATCATCTCGATTTGATATTCGATTTCTTCAGTTGAAGGCTCTGAATCGCTCATCGATTCAAGTAAACCAACAAGGTCAGAATGTTCGAATTCAATTTCGGTTTCAGTTGTTGTTGTCGTTGTTGTATTTGTAGTAGTCGTCGTCGTCGTTGTTTGACCACTGGAAGTTGTCGTTGTGGCAGTTGTAGCGGTTGTTTGTGATGAGGCAGTGGTCGTCGTTGTTGTTGTCGCTCCGCCAAAATCACAACCAACAAGTAAAAATGCAAATAAACTCATAAATGTGATTAATAAAAGTTTTTTCTTCATATCGGATTCTCCTTTAAATTTAGTTTGTATATGCATTAAATATATCACAAACAGATAGTAAATTGCTAGTGATTGGATAAAGAATCGTATTTTATGTCTTGAACACATAGAATAGACATGACAGAGGGTTTTCTGGTATGTCTTTTTTTATTGTTGATTTGGATGATTCCTTTATAAAACTGAAAGTGCCCATTGTATAAACAAATAAGCTACAATCCATGCAGTTGCAGTTACAGCAGTACATAACAAGACTTTGACCATGGTGTTGAATTTCTGAATAATCGAAATCTTGACACAAATCGTAATTCCGCCAAACCCTAACAATGCAGGAACGGCTCCGCCCAGAGTGTACACCGGAATACCGATGCAAGCGACTACAAACAGCCAAACCCATTTAGGAACGCCTTGTAACGGAACATATTCCTTTTTGCTGTCAAGGAAGAATCCGTCGAATGCCAAATCAGGCTTTCCATTAATTAAGACAAAATGTGCCTTCTTTTCTCCAAGTTCGATTTCTTGATCCAATCCGGCAAATCCTGTCATGAAAGTGATTTTCAACGGTACCGGGTTACCATTGACAATGACTTTGGTTCGTGTAGACATTTTCGGATTGTACTCAATGTTGAAATTCTTTTCTTCTACTACTAAATTCCAAGTTCTAGCATTTTACATTTTACTTCTCCCTTTATACATAAAAGTAATTTCATTCCTTGTTTCGACTGATATCAATAAAGAATCAAATAATGAATCCGTCGTTATTAAAATAATATCACTTTTAAATCATAAATGAAATCAATAATTACAAAATATCAGATGAAACTTTCATTGCCTATTTGCGAAGACTGATATCCTCATTTTAATGTTCATCCAATGTTCTAATGAATTTCACAATATAAACATAGTTTCTATGTATAATAAATGATTGAAGAGTCAATCTGAAGGGATATTTCTTTCGATTGGTTAAAAAAAATGTTATAATGTTGTGAACGAGAGTCAAGGGAGTTGGCATATGTTAATCCAGAAAAAGCAAAAAACAATACAATTGATGAAAGTCATCATCTACTCAAGGAAGAATGAAATCATTGATTTCTTTATTTCAGATGCATTTATCAATAATCCATCGATTGATTTAAGGAGACTAGTCCGATGAATTTCAGTCCAAAAAAATCATTCCCTTGGGTTTTTGGTTTTTATTTGATTCTCTTTATGTTTACGACGTTCGTTCTTCTTTTCCAATTCGTGATTCCTCATGGCGGGTTCTACGTGGAACCTCCCATCATTACGACTTCCACAATAACGACGACCCTGACCACTTCTTCTACAACGGGAACACAGACCGGGATAACGACTTCCTCAACCACGACAACAACGAATGGATTAACTTATCCAGGAGCCATCCCCTTGGTTTTAGAGACAGGGACCCTCATCGGATCTTATGAAACCAGCGACAAATTGATTACCGTTTATCACATTCGGGCATCGAATTCGGATGTGTATGTTGCGGATGTCGTTGTCAAAGATGCTTACAATATTCTTGCCGGACTTGCTTTTAATACCTTTGGCGGGACCAATGTGGTTCAAGCCGTTTCAACGATGGCCGAAGAACATAATGCGATTTTCGCTATCAATTCTGATTATGCAAGTCATTACAGTTATGGATATGTAATCCGAAACGGAATGGTCTTACGTTCTTCCGCAAGTTATAGAGATGCGATTACGCTTTTCGAAAACGGTACGGTCGTTTCATTTGCCGAAGAAGAAACCTCTTTACAAGATGTGGTAGACGATGGAGCTTGGCAGTTATGGTCATTTGGCCCTGTGATTATCAAAGATGGTGTGTCCGTTGCTTCCGTGAATGACGGACTCGAACGAAGTGCCGTAGATAATCCAAGATCTGCTTTTGGTTATATTGGTCCCAATCATTTCATGTTTGTGACCGTAGACGGTAGAAGCGATGTCTCCATCGGTGTCGACATTGAAGAACTTGCTGACATTATGTCCTCTCTCGGATGCACGCAAGCCTATAATTTTGATGGTGGCGGTTCCGCTACCATGTGGTTTGACGGCGAAGTCATCAATCATCCGAGCGAAGGCGACGAAAGGAAGGTAGGAGACTGTGTCTATATTCAAAGGTAATAATCCCTATTTGAAGATTGCATTTCGATATCTTGCGTTCAGTGCATTCTTGGTCCTATTCAATTTCATCTATTCTCTATTTGCCCATGGCGTATCTTCTTTTTACATGACCTATGCCTTTCTAATTCCTCTAATCGGTGGCACTTTGGTTTCATTCCTTTTATATATATTTCCGAGTCCAGACTACACCTCCAAAAATCTATGGAGAATGGGGTTAATCACTCTGGTCATTGGATTTCTGTTACATGGCGTATTTGATATCTATGGAACGGAAGAGGCTCTTGTGAGTGTATTTTTCACGGTTGGAATTTGTTTGCTTGCCGGTAGTGTGTTTCTATACATCCTGCTTAGTGTAAAAAGAAAGAAAAATCAGAATTAACAGAGGTTACTTATGAATGTCATCATCATTCCTGCTTACGCTCCAGATCAAAAACTAAATCAATTGGTTGATGATTTGAAAAATTTAAATTTTCAATCTTTTGTGATTGTCGATGATGGTAGTTCTGCTTCTTCTAAAACCGTATTCAGTGAGCTTGAGAAAAAGGGATATAAGGTACTGCACCACCCAGCCAATCAAGGCAAAGGTGCTGCGATAAAGACAGGAATCAAATATGCATCCGAGCATTATCAATTTATCACTGGATATGTCACTTGCGACGCTGACGGTCAGCACAAAGCGGAAGATATTCTTAAGGTATCCGTTGCCCTTGATTCCAATCCCGAATCCTTGGTTTTAGGTTCAAGGGATTTAAGGAATAAAACAGTTCCCTTTAAAAGTCGGTTTGGAAATGCTTTTTCATCATTTTACTTCAAGTCTTCTACCGGAAAAACCTGCAATGACACTCAAACCGGATTAAGAGGAATTCCTTTTACTTTAACAAAGGAAGCTCTAAGCATTCCTGAAAACAGATATGACTATGAAATGAATTTTTTATTAAGCGTTGCGAGAGAAGGAACCGAGTTATTGAATGTTCCTATTTCGACGGTATACATCAATAACAACTCTTCCTCTCATTTCAAACCCTTTCTCGATTCCATCAGGATTTATAAAGAACCAATCAAATTCAGTTTGACTTCACTCATGAGTGCTGCAGTTGATTTAACTCTTTTTACAATTCTGACGATGATTTTGAATCAAAATATTTTCATTTTGGTTTTGATTGCGACTGTCGTCTCAAGAGTTGTTTCCGGTATTTTTAATTTTCTTGTCAACCGAATCTGGAGTTTTAGAAACTATAGTTCAATCAAAAGACAATTTAGAAGATATGCGATGTTATATATGGCTCAGTTAGGGCTAAGTATCACATTTGTGTATTTGCTTTCCTTCATCCCAATTCATTTGACTTGGATCAAGATATTTGTGGATAGTCTATTATTCATAGGAAGTTATTTCATTCAAAAACATTGGGTTTTTAGAAGACATAAGAAACATCATTGATAGATCATAAAAAATCATTTTTTTAATAAGTGATTTTTTTTTGCTTACTCTATGCAACGATTCATTTATTTAGTATAATAGAACAAACAATAATATGTGTTGTTTATCGCCTCATCTAAAACCTTACAAACTTTTTAGAATTGGAGACAACAAATGGACACTATTAAAAGAAAAAAATTCTATACGACTTTCTTTATTTCTTTTTATGTTTTTCTTTTCGGATTGCTATTCTTTTTGGAACCGATAGACGAGATTTTAGCTGGATATAAAAACATATTTACTTCATCTTCGATATTACTGACGGATTATCTATTGATTGGAGGCATTTCAGCTACCATTTTCAATCTTCTTACGACAACAGGATTAAATATTCTGATTCTCAAGTGGATGAAGGTCGAATTTAGTGGTGGAATCTTCGCTTGTTTACTGACAATTGCAGGATTCTCATTGTTTGGAAAAAATTTATATAACGCCTTGCCGATTTATCTTGGCGTATTTTTATATGCAAAAGCATCCAAAACGAGTTTAAAAAGTCACGTTTTGGTTTTTCTTTTATCTTCAGGTATTTCACCGATTACGAGTTATCTAATCTTTGGGGCAGGATTCAGTTTAGGTGTTGGAATCTTACTCGGAATACTCATTGGCGTGTTCATTGGTTTCGTTTTACCGGCTTTCAATGCATTTTCGATGAAATTCCATCAAGGTTATAATCTGTATAACACCGGTTTTTCGATGGGCGTTCTATCGATGATGGTCACTGGGGTTCTTGCGTCCTTTGGACGCGATGTGATTCGAAACGATTTATTAAGCACAAGATACCATGATGTATTATTGATCGCTACTTTGGTGATTTCTCTTCTCTTCATTTTGTTGGCTTTGATTGAAAACCGAAGTGTTTTCAATCATTACAGTATAATCTTTAAAAAATCAGGTCGTTTACTTACAGATTTCTTTTCTGAAGTCGGGATTGACGTAACCCTGCTTAATATTGGAATCATGGGTTTACTTTCCATTGTAGTCGTGTTAATTTTGGGGATCAATATCAATGGTCCCGTGATGGGCGCCATCTTAACAATCCTAGGTTTCTCCGCATTTGGAAAACATCCTCTCAATTCATTCCCTGTGATTCTCGGAGCGATTTTGGCAATCGAGTTTACATCCATCGAATGGACGGCCGGATCTGTTCTTGCCGTGTTGTTTGTGACTGGAATTGCGCCGATTGCAGGACAATATGGTTTCTTTGTCGGTATCGTCGTTGGTTTTGTACACGTAATGATTACGCCACTTGCACTCTCGTTCCAAGGTGGGTTTGATTTGTACAATAATGGATTCGCAGCAGGATTCGTGGCTGCCGTATTTGCGCCAGTATTGGCAAGATTTTTAAAGCCTAGAGATGAATCTGAAAAGTGGAACTATTTTCTCCCTTTCCTTAGGAATGAAAAAACAAAAGAAAATGGTTCTGGTCAAGTATAATTCCAACAATCTTCAAAATAGTATTCTAAATGAAAGAAAAGCGCCATCAAGTCTGTTGACTTTGAATGGCGCTTTTTAATTGTGATAGACAGTTTAAATTCAATCCTATTCTACTGTGATCGTATCTGCCCAGCTGATATATTGTTCTTTATTGTCTTCGAGTTCTTTGTACAAACAACCAAAGTTCATCAAATAATAATGACTGGTTCCTTCCATGCATACAATCATATAGCCGTATTCGATTTCATCGACCGTGGCCGAATAATACGCATAAAAATATTCCCCACTTTCAGATTCATATACCGTCACACTGGAATGCCCACTATTATCGAGCACAGCTTCGATATACTCACTTAGAGAATCTATCCCAACAGAAAGTGCATCTGACTTCGTTTCTCTTAATCCCATAAAAATATGTTTTAGTGAAGTAATAAACAAAGGTGCTACGACAGAGTCCGATACTAAAAAGGTATCGTCAAGTACGATGGTCATCCCCGTTCCAGAAAATGTCTCCTCTTCAGGACCAAAAAGCGCGCAACCAGATAATGCGAACACAGATAATGCCAATACCAATGCAAGTGCTAATTTTTTCATTTGTTCCTCCCCTATGAGAAATGTATTTTTCGACAAAGTCTTTAGTATTTTAAGGACTTTATTCGTTTCCTAATCAATCATATCATATATTTATGAAAAAGGAAACGGTCGAATAAAAAAAGATGATTTCTCATCTTCATTTCATATCATGGAATATGTGAACTTTTTTTGATACAAATGCGCACCTTTTGTTGCTTTTACGTACCCTTTGTTGATTTTATGCACCCTTGATGAAATTTGTGCACCCTTGTTCCAAAAGTTACGCACTGTTTAGTTTTCTATGCATTTGGTCTCACAAACCACTCTTCAAAAACCATTCCAGTACAACACCAAATCCTCTTCGAAACATCATGAGGTCCTATATCTAGCATCAAAATCAAATTATCATCCTTAATGGGATCCAGCACACGATTAAAAATCATGGCCGTCCAATAAAAAGATGATATAAATACGAAATTGAATTTTAAATCATCTTTTTTCGTATTTCTGTTTGAATTTATAGTGTAAGCGTGTAAGAGATACAATAAAATAAATAAGAACAGGAAAAAGACCAGAATATCGTATATTTCGCCAAATCATAGAAATGCCAGAGGTTATTGATATGTGTTTCGTTAATATTGATTGGAATCATCAATTCTTGTCTACAAAAGCGTCATGATATCCGACAATATTATAATTTTGGTTTGTCAATAGAATATTGAACACGAGTGTATTTAGCACAATATATCCACATAGATAGATTGCATATGCGCTGAACAGGTTAATGTAAGTATTGTAATTCAGCAAAAAATACCACGAGTTTCCGTCATTTAGTGTGCCATTAATGAAAATTGGCCTAAAAAATAGGATATTGATGAAAACAGCGAACAAATAAGATATAAGTGCCATCATTATTGCTTTTAATGAGTTCATAGTTACTGCTATAGAAAATTGATGACGAAGAAACACACCGATCAGCACAACAAAAAGTACTAATAGCCAAAACAATGACTCGTTAATGAAATATCCGACGACAAAAATCACAAGTGTTAAAATAATGGATATATCCAATATCCGAAATAACTTGCCTTTCAAAACTGGCTGCAAAATGACACTCATCTGAAAAAACCAAAACAGCATTATTACTGAATATAGAAGGTAGAAGGGAATTTCACTCTTAAAGAGTGAGATATCAATAATGCTTATTAAAATGACGAACATGAACATATGAATTAAAGCTTGCAACTTAGGCATATATAATCTGTTTTCTTCAAACTGCAAACTTTTTTCATCCGAATGTTTGTCATTTTTATACAAGAAATATTTAATTAAAATATAGACAATCATTAAACTACTAAGCAATGGTCCACTGTAACTCAAAATCTCACTACTGTTAACCAAGTCATTCAAAAACCGATATCCAATTGAGATGGCAAAGCAAAGGATAAATAGTGCCTCTGCTTCAATAATTACTTTTCTTGAATTGATGTTTTGATTGATTAGTTTACGATTAACTCTATGAAGAACAAAGATGACAACTCCGAGAAATAATGAAATGATGATATCCAATAACCATATAAAATCTGTTATTGTGCTCCTGCCAAGATTATCTGGAAAAACAGGATTCCCGCTTAACGCAACAGATAAAGCTGCTATATTTAATACGATATTTGTTATGACTCCGAGAATCAGAATGCATTTTAAAGCTAAAATTTGCCTGTTCATTTTTATAGTATTCATTAGCAAGATGGTGTTATATTGAAAAACACTTGAATGAATGTCCTTCTGTGGAAATCATAATCATAGTTAACTTCGATTGTCGGCGAAATCGTGATTCCTGCCGAAGGCCCTGAAATAGATAGCCCTGCGCTTGCACTTAAGCCCAAATCCAAAATCAAGTGTTCTTCATAGTGAAGATAGTCACCTGCAAATTGACCATTTGTCAATCCTGAAGTATTTATTGTATATCCATGATCGAGAATCAAATCCGCATACAAAGAAATAACGATTTCGTTTACGTATCTCGCTGTTCCCGAGACAAATGGATATGGGTATGGATCATCCCAATTCGTGGGATCAACGCCAAGATAGCCTTCTACATCCCAAGGAATATCATCCATTAATGGTGCCTCGAAAACAACTCCATCCTCTGTTATGTTAAACAAGTCGTGGTAATCACTGCAATAAAAGGTCTGATATTCAGTCCCAGGAGTAATAGTATAATCTTGTTGATAGTACTCTAGATCATAACCAATCAAAAATATATACAAAAAATATTTCGGCACTTCGACAGTAATGTCATTTTCAACTTTAGCATACAAAGACGAGGTGATAATCGAGAAATCATCAGAATCCCATGAGATTGATATAAAATCATTATGTCTCTGAGTCGGAGGAACATCCCATACCATTTTTGATTGTATATATCCCGATGATGTTGGTGATAAAGGATTATTGTCATAATCAATTCTTGTGTCTCTTTTCGGAAAAAGTTTAACCGTGGTAAAAAAGGTTGAATAAGACACATCGTCATATATTGCAACCCCACCGCAAATATATTCTGCTGTGGTACACAGATCGTCAATAATCGGATCATGTAATTCTCCAAATTCGTCAACCAATAGGGTTCTCAGAACGAGATCATCATCACTGGCAGTGCCATCAATTACCGATTGCTTTTTTTCAGTTTTTACTTTTTCCTTGTATGACTTCTCATTCTTTACAGCTTTGATGTAATCATCTTCTTCAAAATTTTGCTGGTATACAAGTTCTCCTTTCAAGTAATATTCACCTCTATATTCGGCGACTTCCATCGTGATTTGCCCATTTTCTTCTGTAATTTTAACATCATTATTGGAATCCGCGAAAACTGTTGTTTTGTTGAATAGCCCAATACTACAAATCGGTAATGCAAGTAACACCAATAACACTACTTTCTTCATTATCTGTTCTCCTTTTACATCAATTTTAATCCTATCTATATTCATTCATACAACTCCATAATAAAAGATACTACATGAATTTCTTTATTTTTTCATACTCTTCCTGAAAATTATCCTTTATCCTTTTCAATTCCAAAAAATTATATTTCCCATGCATTTTTTTGAGAGTCAATGATAAATCCTTGTCCTCTTGTAATCTTTTGGCCTTATCTAAACAACCTACATACACAGCATTGAATAGTTGTTCGTCATGCAAAATTAATTCGAATTTGAATTTTATGGCCAATTCAAATAGATGTCTCTTAAGTTTGCACATGACTTCATCAACAGAGTCAAGCAGTTTATCCTTATAGTATGAGACAACCATGCATTCTCCGCCGCATACATATCTTGCTTCACAATCTTGGCATTGCTTTCTTTCTGATTGGATTTTCCAGAAACGATTCACCTTTTCTTGGTCAATACCAGAATTCGATGATCCCAATTCCATCTCTTCAATACCAATACTTCCAGGGCATGCGATAATCTTCTTTTCAGGCGTCAACGAGAATCTTCCCATACCTGCATCACATCTTGAGTTTACTTTTTGATTCAGACAAACTCTCAAAATATACTTACCGAAATAGTCGTCTCCATTAAGTAAAATGCCTAGATAATCGAGTTTTCCTTTTAGAGTCTTCTGGAGAATGAATCTATATAGTCTCGTGAACTGGTTCTTAATAACTTCGATGTTACTATCATTGATGCCATCAACATCGCTGTCGAAGCTTCGAACCGGCTTGACGCTGATAGTGGGGAAGAATTTACTTAGTGTTTTGAATGTCTTTGTCAAAGACATATTCTCATTTGTCAATGTGACTGCTGCGCCGAGATAATCTCTATGTTTGATATTCTTTACATTCTTGATTACTTGTTTGTATGTTCCTTCTTGTTTAGCATTCAACCTATTTGTGTCATGTGTTTTTTTGTATCCATCAACACTAACACCAAATATGTATCCGGCAGATTGTAACTTATCCACAGTATCTTTAGTAAGTAAAGTACCATTGGTGACTAACATCGGAAGTACTTCTTTAGATATTACATCACTCTTTTTATGACAGTATTCAGCCAATTCAAGGATAAAATCTAATCTCAATAAGGGTTCTCCTGATCCAGTTGGATCTACGATAAACTTCTCCGCTTTAGGAAACTCAGAAATAATAAAATCGATGAAACGTTTTGCTTCATCGATAGTAATATTCACATCAGGTCTATATTGCATGAAACAGTATTTACATTTCATGTTACAATTACTTGATGCATGTAGGCTTATATATATTGTTTTGAATAGTTCTTTCTTATATGTTACTTGAGAAGGTATTTCATCACCCATATGATTTTTTAGGAAAATTCGTTTCAAGTCTTTGCTTGTCAGGTTTGGATTATTGGGTAAGAAAAATTGATTCCCATTGATTCGACTAACATAGATTGTATGGTAATTCAATTCATATGTTAAATAATTGTTCATCAAACGCTCCATAAATCACTTTATGATATTTCTATAAATGAATATTATCATACAAAAAATCAAATGTCAATATCAAATCCTGATTTTTTTTTTTTGGAGAAATATGAAACTTTTATCTGTTCCGCTATGTATTGGCTGATTAATTCAGCAAGTAAAATTATTGAAGACTCTTTGTATCGATCTTGTTATTTGCCGAAATCGTTAAATTGTTAAGTAATCGTTAAAAGGTTGGGTAGTCGTGTAAAATACCTTGCAAATCGTGTAATTGAAGATGTAATCGTGTAGAATCTCATTCAATCAACTGAATTCACCTCTTTTTTCGATACTTTTTTACAACTAATTATATATTCAAAAGTCCAGAAAGGCCCTATATAGCGCAAAAAAAGCCTGATACCTAATTGTATCAGACTAATGCTTTCGATATGGTGGAGCCAGAGGGGTTTGAACCCCCGACCCCCTGCACGTCAAGCAGGTGCTCTCCCACTGAGCTATGACTCCATTCGTGAGATAATTATATCACAAGTTACGAATTATGAAAAGAAAAAAATGCCAAATTTCTTTGGCATTTTTGATTTGATTACTCTGCTTTGTTTTCTTGATGAATGACAAGTTGTGGAAATGGAATTTCGATATTGTATTTATCAAATAGAAGCTTCATTTCACGGTTCAAATCTCTGACGGTTTGATATTTCTTGATTTCATTGACTCTTGCCTGAACTCGAATGACGACGGAAGAATCTCCAAGCGATTCAACCCCTTTGTAGAAAGGTCCTTCGACGATGTCAGGAATGGCTTGTTTGATGTTTTCAAGATTCTTCATGATAATCTCTTCTACTTTGACGATATCTTCTTTATAACTGATGGATACTTTACAGATGGCGACGGAAAGTTGACTTGAAGTGTTGATAGCGCCCCTAATGTCAGAGTTGTTAATAATCTTGATGTCTCCATTTAGGTCTTCAAATTTCGTGACTCTAATTCCGATTTCACGTACCACACCTCTGAATTCACCGATTTGAATGACTTCACCCACGGAGAATTGTTTTTCAAAAATGATAAACAAACCACTGATGACATCTTCGATTAAACTTTGAGCACCAAAGCTTAAAGCGAGTCCTAAAATTCCAGCTCCAGCTAATAAGGTCGGAGTTTGTACACCCCATGCACTTAAAATCAAGAACACAGCAATCAGAACAGATAAGTATTTGACCACGCTTTTCATTAGATTTCCAATGGTTTCGCTTCTTGAGCCTTTTCTGGTGAATAGGCCAACCAGCAGCAACATCAGTTTGTTTAAGATCCATACGAAAATCAAAATCGTTAGACATTCTAATAAAACGACATAATTGTTTGTAAAGAAGTCAATTAGATTAAAGAATTTTCCAACGGAATTGGAAATGATGTTGGAAAACAACGTTCCCGGAAAAATGACAGGAACGAGCATCCCTAGTAATAGGAATACCGTGATGACCGATGTCACTGTAATGATTTGTACTTTTTCATGCTTTTGATAATTTTTCCACTTTTTCATAAGTTCCTCCTAATGAATGGTGATCGTATCGTGATTTAATAAATGTTCGATTGTTGCTAAGTCGATGTACACTTCGTATATTTCTGAATCATTGACTGAAACGAAGATTTGATAATACCCGAAGACTGGTTTATCAACAGTTTCAAATCTGAATGTCTGGTCCCCATCATAAAGCAAATCAACACTATAGGAATCATAATAATAGAAATAGATTTCCCCATCCATCTCATATCCTTGATAAATGGTATAAGTAACCTGATTGAAGACTCCATCGGGGTCTTGTCCTTCGACTAAGACTTCAAATCCGTATTCGGTTTCCGTCACCGAGGCCGTATACTCATAAATCATCGTTGTTTCAAAACTGAGGGATGACAATATTGTTTCCGTTGGAATGAAAGTATTGTAATCCACATAAGTCGCAACGAACTCGATATCGTATAGCGTGTTTCTCAATAAACCAGTAAACTGATATCCATGAGAACTTTCTTGTCCCATATGATCTTCATAATTGAATGGTGTGACAGTCAAAGTATCCATCAACTTCCCTTTTCTGAACAATCTGATTTCATACAAGACGTCCAGTCCGGGGATATTTTCAACATAAGCGCCAAAAGAAGCAGAATCGTAGGTAACTTGGTTTAAGTAAAACGATGCCCAAAGTACAACCGGTGTATGGAAAATAACTTCATCGAACAATTGTTCTCCTGCTTCAGTCACACCGATAACTTCATATTTAAGCGTTGTATTACTTGCGTAGATGTTCGTCAGTTCAACAGATGAAATGCCTTCATTGATAAGATATCTCCCAAGAAAATAAGGTTCTGTTTCAAATTCGCTTTCACTGATGGTATAAACATCAAGATAGAAAGCTTGAACTTGATCGTATGGATCACTTGCGAAGGTTTCAATCAGATAACTCAACGTCTGAGATTCAGGAGGGCTCGTTAACGAATTAGATATGACACCGGCACCCAAGGAGTCTTTTGTGATAATTTCGGTTTTCGAAAGGACTTCTAACCCAAATCCTTTATCACCGAGAATTTTAAGTGTATACTTCGTCGCTTCGGTCAGGTGACTGAAAACGCCTGAAGTCATTCCTCTTTCCAAGGGTTGTTGATAATGTTCAAATTGGTTTTCAAGGGAGATCACCAAGGTATCGTCAATAATTGCCATGTCTTCATCGATGACGTTGACGCGGTAAATGACGTCTTCTGAAAACTCTTGAATGAAATCAATTGAAACTTGGGGGCTTTTAGGAACAAAGGCGACGACGACAATGACGACTCCGACTGTCATAAAAAAAGAAGAGAACCAGTTTTTCATAATGTTGCTTCTTTTTTGATTCTCTTTCAATTTTTTAAGCTTCACTTTTTCCATTTAACCACCCCCTTCTAAGGATTCATTTTACATCATTTATTGATTTCTTACAATACGTTAATTCAAAAAAACGACAACTAATTCAGTCGTCGTTTCATTCTTTACAAATTCGGTCTTATTCTCTTCATGGTAGCTATTTCATATGCATGGGCAATGCTGACTAACAGACAGTCATCATATCGTTTGCCAACAAAAACAAGCGCTCTTGGAACCAAATCTCTTAAAGGTTTTGCAGGCACTGAAATTGAAGGGTTCCCTCCTATCGGTGCGTAAGAGCTTCTTCTTGTCGATACCAAGCAGTCCAAACCTTTCTCTTCCATTAAGGTTTGAATCCGAGAAGCTTCTTTCACAACCTTTTTTCTTAGTTCGATGTATGCCGGTTCTGTTAGTAAACCTGAAGTTGCCTCGCTCGCTTCAAGGATAGACTGACCATACTTCATTCGTCTGTCTGGATTTTGTTTGTTAAATTCAATGATGTCTTTTAAGGAAGTCATTTTTGTGCTTCCTTTCACCGTTAATAGATACTTGTTGATTGCAGCTTTGAATTCATACAATAACGTTTTATCGTTTTCCATTTCTTCAGGTTTGAAGGAAATATCGACAATCTTGCAATCAAGATTCTTAAACACTGACTTTGCTTCTTTTAGGAGGTTTTCCTCTTCCTCGGAGATAGGATGTTTTTCAAAATGAAGAAATCCTATTTTTTTATGCTCCAGTGGTATTTCATGGGCGTGAAGGAAGTCATATTCTTTCTTTTGGATGGTTAAGGTCAAAGAATCGTTCGCATCTTCAAATACCATGTAGTGAAGTAATACCGCACAATCTCGAACGCTTCTCGCCATCGGTCCTGCAGTATCTTGAAAGGGAGAAATCGGGATAATTCCATGTCTTGAAACCAAGCCTAGGGTGGGTTTGATTGCGGTAATCGAATTAGCAAGTGCAGGAGCCATCAAAGAACCATTGGTTTCTGTACCAATGGATACAGGGGCCATATTCGCTGCGACAGCAACGGCAGATCCTGTAGAGGAACCTAACGGATCAATCGATTTATCGTAGGGATTCACCACTTGTCCTTTGTAGGATCCATATCCACTTGGCATATTATCATAACTCATGAAATAGGCAAATTCAGATAAATTCGCTTTTCCGAGAATGATTGCGCCTGCTTCTCTCAACTTCGTAATAATCGATGCGTCATAAGGTGCGTAAAGATCGGATAAAGCAAGAGAGGATGCCGTTGTTTTCATCTTGTCAAATGTATTGATGTTGTCTTTAACGAGAATCGGAATTCCATGAAGAAGGCTTCTGGGACCCATAATTCTTCGTTCCCTGTCTAAAGAATCCGCTATACTTAGCGCATCCGGATTGATACAAGCGACAGCATTCAATGCTTTCCCTTGATGATTGTATGCTTCTATTTGATCGATGTACCACTGAGTGATTTCACGTGAAGTCCAATTGAACTGATTCAATCCTTCAATCAGTTCAAGCAAGCTGAATTCTTTCATCTAGCCCTCCTGAACTCTTAAATAGAAAAAGCCGGTAACGGCCTTAAATGTCTTCTGGTCGGAAAGACAGGATTCGAACCTGCGACCCCTTGGACCCCATCCAAGTGCTCTACCAAGCTGAGCTACTTCCCGATATATCTATTTTACCAAAATAATGAAAAAAAGGAAACATTTATTGTTTCCATTATTCCAAAGATGATCTTTTTATTTTGAAAACAAAAGCAAGTGCAATCGCCGCAAGAAGTCCCACCAATCCACCGAAATAAAAAGTGGATTCAGGGGATACCTTGACCCAGAGCCAGCCTCCCAAAAAGGATGCCAAGAACAATCCAAGTCCTTGAGCGGTCCCATACAGTCCAAGCACCGTTCCCTTTAAGTCTTTTGGACTGATTTCAGTGATGTAGGCTTTCTCACTTCCTGCAATAATGGCCTGGAAAATACCATAGATTCCAAATAGTACATAAAGCCATATTTTCGATTGTGTCAATGCAATCCCGAAATAGACGAAAGCATAGAGAATATAACCTGGAATAACCAGTTTTCTTCTAGGAATCAAATCCGACAATTTACCAAGCGGATAGCTTACAATGCTTGAGACGACATTATAGATGAGATACATCCAAAGAACATCAAGCGTAGAAAATCCGATTTCCTTCACTCTTAAAACCAAAAAAGCATTACTGGAATTTCCAATTGAAAAGATAAAGATGACAAGTAAGTAAAATATCAATCCCTTTTCAAGATGAATTCCTTTTAAAGAGAACTTCTTCAGTTCGTTTTTACGATGCTTTGTCTCTTTCACAAAAATCAATGCGAATAACCCGGCAAGGGCAGGAATGATTGAAAGCAAAAAGATTGTCTTGAAGTCCGCAGTCGAGAGCAAAGTAACATTACTTCCCAGGAGTAAATAGATAATCACGATTGAAAAGAGAATTCCAAAAGCCGAACCCAACATGTCCATCATCTTGTGAAATCCAAATGCTTTTCCAAATTGACCGTTTGAACTTTCCGCAAGCAATGCATCTCTTGGCGCGGTTCGAATTCCTTTTCCGATTCGATCAATTAATTTGGCAAATAACACTCCGACCCATCCAAAGGAAAAGAAAAGCATGATTTTATAAACGACGGTCGAGCTATATCCAAAAATAGCTAGTATTTTTTTATTTGAGAATTTGTCTCCAATATAACCGGAATAACTCTTCAAGATTGCAGTGATGCTTTCTGTAATTCCTTCAATGATTCCAATAATCGCAACCGTCGCAAATGTCGAAAGATAGATCGTGACAAGAGGCGCAACCATCTCTGTGGACAAGTCTGTAAAAAAGCTGACAAGCCCGAGTAAAAATATGTTTCTAAATCCTTTGACCGCTAAAGTTTTGTTATTAATTTCATCCATTCGAATCACCGATTTCATTATACGCTTAGCCAAACAAAAAGACAAGCGCGTTTGCGCTTGTCGGATGAATTGGTCTGGTTCCTAAACTCATCAATGGGGGAATTTTTGAGATTCATTTTGGGGGAAATGAACGGTTCCATAACCTTGTCTCAGTCAAATATATAAACATAGATTAGGAGAGGAGAATGAAATGTTAATTTTCTGCTTCTGAGATATCTAAAGTATACTCCTCGATTGTGAAGAAACCGTGTCATTTCAAAGATGATTCTGTGAAATTATCGAAATTGATAAATAATTTTTAAAGTACCGACCGCAATCAGTCCTTGCCAAGCGATTTTAGCTTTCTGGAAATCTTCAGGATATTGATTCCAGTCCCAAGTAATTCCCCAGACGCCTCCTGAGCCTCTTTGGCTTTCAAACATCGAAGCTTCTTTATGAACCCATTCTTTGAGTTCTGCATAACCTAACATATCTTTTTTGTATATGTACTGTGAGGGCCTGACACAATAACTGCTAAACCATTTAGAATCGTCTTTTTCAATGGTCTCCATCATGATTTCAAGGAGTTTTGTCTGAAATTCTTTCACACCCTTGAAATCATTGGATCCTTTGATTGATTCGTTCATTTCAATGAAACTTCGGACTTCATGCATTTCATCGATTCGATCCGAAAGAAAATCATCAATTGCTTTCTGGATGATTTTCTTCGCAAAAAGAACATCCTGTTTTTTCACTGCGTATTTGTAGATGAACCCTGCAATCGCAGCCGTGGGATTATAACCCCAGATTCTGGTCTCTTTCGAATATCCCCACCAGGGAGCATGGGGATAATCTTCATTTGTTGGAATCGTCGCAAACCAAAATCCGTTTTCGAAACAAGAGGTGTTAACGAGATAATCGACGGTATCTTGAATCAAAGAATCCGTTTTTGTTAAATTTAATTCTTCTATATATTCAAAAGCCATCCAAGTTTGAATCGGTGATGAATTTGGATTCATGGAATCCGGTTCCAACCCATAGCCAAAACCACCATCACCATTTTGGAATTTTCTCAATTCCATATAGTAATTCTCTTTCGTTCCACCTTCAAATAAATATTGAAAACGTGCAAGTTCGAGTGGCCTTGCGAATTGATAAATCCAATTCACTACTTCTTTATACGCTTGTTCTTTCATGACTTTCCTCCTGAAGATTCTATTTGATTTCTTCAAAAAAAGTACGTAAGTAAAGTTCCATGAAGTCTGTTCTTTCAATCGCTATTCGTTTGGATTCTTCTAGATTCATCAAATCTTTCAATTTTAATAATTTCTGGTAAAAGTGGGCAAGTGATGATTCATCATCAACGCTTCCTGAATAAATGGGCCTTGAATGAGCTCCACCATACGCAAAGCAACGGGCAATGCCGACCGCACCAATGGCATCAAGCCTGTCAGCGTCTTGGACGATTTTACCTTCGATGGAATCCACTTTTATTCCCTTTTTAGATTTCGTGTAGGATAAATTATGTGTAATCTCAAGAATGTGTTTCTTTCGGTCATCTGATAGTTCAGTTTGATTTAAAAAAGTTTTTACTTTTTCACTTGGGAGTACATTTAGTTTAGGGTCGTCAATGTCATGAAGGATTGCGGCCAAAAGAACGACAAAAGTATCACAAGGATAATGCTTGGCGAGTTTTAGAGCTTGGTTCGTAACCCGTTGGATATGTTCATAGTCATGACCGGATGAATCCGAAGACATGAGTTCTTTCACATAATTTTCGGCTTGTAGTATCATGGCGTTTTCGCCAGTGGAAAAGTTATTCTTCATACTCGCTCATTAAACGCAAATATTCATCTGCATTATGGATGTTGGATTTGATTTCATCTTCTCTTAATTCTCTGACTATTCTCATTGGATTTCCAACAACCAGGGTTCTTTCAGGGACGATTTTTCCCGGAGGAACCAAACATCCTGCGGCTACCATCGCGGATTCATTGACGATGCATCCATCCAAGAGAATCGCTCCCATTCCAATTAGAGCGTTGTTTTTAACGGTTGCGGCATGGATGATTGCGCTATGTCCAACCGTCACGAAATCACCGATGAATGTAGGTAAGCCAGTATTTGTATGAACGACGGCGTTGTCTTGAATGTTCGTATTTTTCCCAATCGTGACTTTTGCCATGTCTCCTCTAATCGTTGCGTTAAACCATACGCTTGAAAATTCTCCGATGGTCACGTCTCCAACGACGACCGCTGAATCAAACACCTTAGCGGTTGGATGTATTTTTGGAATCTCTTGCAGGTGTTTCATGTTTTTGTCCTCTTTTCAAAATGATCGGTATTTGTTGGAAAAGGTCACTTGCGATCAGGCTATCTTCTCCTTTTTCTTCTCTTGCGAGATTTCCACTCATGGAGTGGAGCAAAACAGCTTGCTTAACCGCAACGAATGGTGGTATTTTCTTCTGAAGAAAGGCTAGAATCATTCCAGCGAGTACATCTCCCATTCCTGCTGTCGCCATTCCGGGATTACCGGAACGAATCAATATGGTTTCTTCCATTCCTGATACAATCGTGATTGGACCTTTTAGTACGATGATAAATCCTAATTTAGAGTACTCTCTCACATGCTTGATGGGATCTTCCAAAATATCGGTTCTAGACAAATGACTCATTCGTGCAAGTTCTCCCACATGAGGCGTTAACACGATGGTTTGATGGAGTGGGAAGTGAATTACCGAAAGCAAATCAAGCCCGGAAGCATCAATCACAAGCGGTTTTTTAGTCTCTATGACTTTTTCAAGATATAAAGAAGAGTTCTTTGTCAACTTCAATCCCGGTCCAAAAAGAAATCCTGTGTAATTTCTGATGATTTCTTCAAACCCAAAAATGGTTTCAAAGTTCTTGGTTATGATTTCGGGATAGACAAGGGTAAATGTTGCCCTTTCCTTTTTAGGAAATGCAACCGTCGACAATCCTGCGCCACATCTCAAAGCAGCCATTGCGGCAAGTTGAATACTGCCATTCATTCCGGGGCTACCCCCGATGGATAACACATTTCCGTAGTTGTATTTATATGAGTTTTGAGGTCTTGGTATACTCGGGATAATCTCTTCTTCTAAATAAGTCAGTCCATGAATGTGTTCAGGGATTAGCATCTCCATTTCAATGACTTTGAATACTTTTGAAGAATCAAGAGCATCACCAAGCAAATTGCCTGTCTTTAAGAAGCCAATCACCCCGCAGCAATCCGCGTGGATTGATATTCCTCTTTCGAGTCCGTTTTCTCCATCGATTCCAGAAGGAATGTCGATAGAATAAATCCGTTTTCCGGAATCGTTCATTAACTGGATGATTTCTTTGTAAATTCCACTGACGTCTCTTGAAAGACCTGTGCCAAATAAACCATCAACGAAGATGCTGGTTTGATCGATGACCAATTTAAACGGTTCTAATTGTTCAGGTCCGCTTACTCGTAAAAACTCTTCAATGATTTCAAAAGATTCAATTTCTTCATGACTGACCAAAACCAAGAAAGGTGCATATCCTTTCTTCTTTAGTTCCAGTGCCATTTCAATGGCGTCAATTCCATTGTTCCCGGGTCCTGAAAGAATCGTGATTCGCTCCGCAATCTTTGGTTTCATCTCAGCCAAAAAGAATTCGGCGCTCCGGATTCCTGCTTCCTTGATTAATTCTACTTCCGTCATGTTTCTTTGAATGCGAGTGAAAGATTCAATTTCTTTCATCTGTCCAGGAGTAAAAACAGTTTTCATCATTTCCTCCTTGTTAAATCAATAATGATATTCCAAATATCACCGCTAAATGGACGGGATAATATATATAGAAGAAATATTTGTTCATTTTGCCAAGCTTGCCGTTATAGAAATAGATTGGGATCAAAGAAAGCATTGCCAACCATTGGATTGATTCCACGGGTAGATTATATCTGGTGACAAACTCAGGAATTAAAAATGCGATTGGATAAGCAATGTACGCAAGATGAACAATGAAGGCATATAGTACTTTTTTATAGAAAGGCTCAACGAAAGTAAAAATCAAAATGAATGCAACACCATAGCCTCCATAGGGGAATCCAATCAAATCAGCAATGATAATCAGTGAAAACCCGAGTATTGTAAACGCTGTTTTTCTCTCTTTAATCAAAATCGAAGCTAAAAGCCCAAAAACAAGCGGCCAGAATACGTTTCCTACAATCATGTAATTCACTCCGCTCGCAAAGTAAAAGACGGTGAGCGCGATTTGAATGAGGATGGCATACCCTAGAAGCCTGAAGAAATATTTCTTTAATTCACGGGTATGTTTGAACCCTTCGGAAACGAAAAAGGCAAAGAATGGAAATGCAAGTCTTCCGAGACCTCTGAGGATGATAAGTAGAGTAATGTCTTCAGGTGTGACGAGATATAATCCTATGTGATCGATGGTCATCATAATGATCGCAATCCATTTAAGTGTTTTTGAGGTCATGTTCTTCTCCTTTGATACTTCAAGTATAACATTAAGAAAAGAAAAAGTTAAGAGACTCCCTTAACTTCTTTTTGGTATTGTGATTTCTCCGGATTCAATTCTGAACCGAAGACCTTTGATTTTTGATTCAATCAAGTCGATTGTGTGATGAAATGCTTTATCAGGAAGACCGGTAGGATCCTCAAGACCCCAGTCTTCTCTAAAACTACATGGCAGGAAAGGACAATTCACATTACAACCCATCGTGATGACGACATCCACGACTGGCAAGTAATCAACCAATTTAGAAGATTGACTCGTTTCCATGTCGATTGAAAAGCGTTCTTTCATGATTCGAACGGCGTCCTGATTAATTTTGTCTTTTGTTTCAGTCCCTCCGCTGTAAGCTTCAAAAAAGTCAGAGTGAAAATTTGAGGCCAATGCTTCAGCAATTTGACTTCGACAAGAATTATGTGTACAGACGAATGCTACTTTGATTTTTTCCATGATTTCTCCTATTTAAAATAATGTTTTGTTCGGTTCGATATTTTGACTAGCAATAACATAACGGGCACTTCGACGAGTACACCGACAATCGTTGCAAGAGATACGGCTGGACTTAAAGGAAACACGCTAATGGCGACCGCTACAGACAATTCAAAAAAATTGGATGCGCCTATCATGGCGGATGGAGAAGCAATATCATGTGTCAGCTTCATTTTATACGATAAATAATATCCTAAAAAGAAGATTAAAAATGTTTGCAAAATCAACGGGACAGCGATTAATAGGATGTGTAGAGGGAACGATAAAATCAAATCACTTTGCAAGGAGAAAATCAAAATCAGTGTCAACAACAGACCAATGATTGTCAATTCCTTGAATTTAGGAATGAATTTTTGATTCAAATACTCTATCCCTTTTCGCTTGATTAGAATGGTCCTTGTGAAATAAGACAGCAAAAGCGGAATGACCACAAACAATACAATCGATAAGAACAAAGTTCCATAAGGGATCGTAATTCCACTGATACCTAATAGCAAGCCAACAATCGGGACATAAAGCAACAGCACGATTAAATCATTTGTCGCCACTTGAATCAATGTGTAGGCTGGATTTCCTTTTGTCAAATGACTCCAAACAAAGACCATCGCGGTACAAGGTGCTGCACCGAGCAGAATTGCTCCTGCCAGATAATCATTTTGAAGGTCGACTGGAATCCAGTTTGAAAATACAACTTTAAAGAAAAATAATGCGATAAGATACATCGTGAAAGGTTTTATAACCCAATTGATGATCCAAGTAAGGTATAAACCCTTAGGATTGTCTTTCACATGTAGGATGGATTTGAAATCAATTTTTAGCATCATCGGATAGATCATAAGCCAAATCAGAACTGCGATAATCATATTGACGGATTCTATTTCAAATTTTTTAATAAACAAAACGACGCTTGGAAACCAAGTACCAACCATTACTCCGAGAATCATACAGATAAGTACAAAAACAGTCAAGTACTTCTCGAAAACACTTATTCCACGCGGATTCATGTATTATTCAGCCTTTATTAATAATTCTTTAATTTCTTCAAGCCGTGGAACACGACCAGTGGAAACAATTTTCCCATTGACGATTAAACCTGGTGTATTCATGATTCCACTTAAAGAGATTGAAATCATATCCGTTACATAAATGACCTTCGCATCAAGATTCAATTCTTTGACGGAGTATTCAACCATTTGCAATAGGTGCTTGCATTTTGCGCACCCTGATCCTAATACTTTAATTTCCATATTTTCTCCTTAGATTCCCATGAGTGGGGTAATAAAGTTGAATAAATAACCAATGATGATGATACCGACCGTTACAATCGAGACAAACACCACGAGCAATTTGGTCTTGACTACTTTTTTTAGTAAAATCAACGACGGTAAAGAAAGTGCAGTCACTGCCATCATGAAAGAAAGAACCGTGCCTAATCCCACGCCTTTCAAAACCAAAGCTTCCGCAATCGGAAGTGTTCCGAAAATATCTGCATACATCGGAACGCCGACAATGGTCGCTATGATGACGGAGAATGGGTTGTTTTCGCCTAGAACGGTTTCAATGAAGCTTGCGGGAATATATCCGTGAATCAAAGCTCCGATTCCCACACCGATCAACACATATTTCCAGACCCTTTTCAAGATGTCTGAAAGTTGTTCAAGCGCATATCTTCTTCTATCTTTTTTTGTTAAAAATCCATTTTCTTCAACGCTACCGTTGATTTGTTGGTAAACAAAAGACTCCACGTATTTTTCCATTTTGAAAAGTGTAATCAATGATCCTCCTATCACAGCGAGGATGATGCCTACTAAAACATATAACAATGCAATTTTCCAACCAAAGATACTTGCGAGCAAGACGACACTTGCCAAATCGACGAGAGGCGAAGAAATCAAGAACGAAAATGTGACTCCAATGGGAAGCCCTGCTTTTGTAAAACCAATAAAAATCGGAATCGACGAGCAAGAACAAAAAGGTGTAATCGTACCTAGAAGACTGCCAACGATATTAGCTGGAATCCCTTTGACTTTCGATAAAATACTTCTTGTTTTTTCCACTGTGAAGTAAGATTGAATATAACTGGAGATGTAAATCAATACCGAAAGCAAGATAAAAATCTTGATGACGTCGTAAAAGAAAAAGGTGAGCGAGGAATAAAGAAGCGTATCGGAATGAATTCCAATGACGTCGCTAAAAAACCACTTCACCAAATTGTCCAGCCAAACCATTCTTAATAATTGATCGTTCAGCCAGGAAAAAAATGTTGCCATATTGTTCACCGCCAATGTAGTGTTCACTCTTATTGTATGGATTGGCGATATTATTGTCAAACGATATTACGTAAAACTTTTGTAAATTAAATGTTAATTTCCAGAACAACAGGACAATGATCGGATCCCATGACATCATTACGAATCGAGACTTCTTGAATCAAGTTCGCAATCCGTTCAGAAAGGATAAAATAATCAATTCTCCATCCATTGTTGTTTTCTCGTGAATTGAACATATAACTCCACCAAGTATATTCAACCTTTTCAGGATACAATGTTCTATAAGCATCAATGAAACCGGCATGGAGTAATTCTGTCATTTTGTTTCTTTCTTCGATCGTAAAACCGGCATTTCTTTCATTTTGCTTGGGATATCTCAAATCGATTTCCTGATGGGCTACATTCAAATCTCCGGTATAGATGACCGGTTTTTCTTGATTCAAGAAAAGCAGGTGTTTTCTCATTTCGTCTTCAAAAGATTCTCTGTAAGGAATTCTTGACAAATCTCTTTTTGAATTTGGAACATAAGCGTTCACAAAATAGTACTTTTCAAATTCTAAAGTGATGACTCTTCCTTCATCATTGTAAAGTCCACCATTGATTCCATAGATGACATTCATCGGTTTGTGTTTTGAATAGATTAAAGTACCGGAGTATCCTGCTTTATCCGCTTCATTCCAAAATTCATAATATCCTTCAAAATCAAACTCTTTTTGGTGTTCTTTCATCTTGGTCTCTTGAATGGCAAACAAATCCGCATTCATCTCTAAAAAAAACTCATGAAATCCCTTCTTAATGACGGCCCTCATTCCATTGACGTTCCACGTGACTAATTTCATCTTTTCCTCCTGATTGAAGAACTCTTCTATTCTATTCTAACATATGGAGCATTCTTATTGAAAAACGGATGCTTTTTTATCTTCAAAAATTTCTGAAATCACTTGTTTTTTTTGATAAACGAATTTACAAGCGCTTTCAAAGAAGGTATAATAGGAATACTCTTGAAAACTCATTTTGAAAGGACCCATTCTATGACCCACAAACACACGACTTCTGAACTTATGAACCTTGCGATCGACAAAGCGAGAGAGACGATGAATGAAAATATCGGAGGCCCATTCGGCGCCGTCATCGTTGATAATAATGGAACATGCATCGCAGTCGCTTCGAATTCTGTTCTGAAAGATCACGACCCTACCGCACATGCGGAAATCAATGCCATTCGCCTTGCCAGCAAGAATCTTGGAACGCATGATTTAACTGGTTGCACACTATATACCACCAGTTATCCTTGCCCGATGTGCTTAGGCGCTATCATCTGGGCGAATATTAAAAACGTCGTTTACGGATGCACAGCCGAAGATGCGGACAACATTGGCTTTAGAGATGACTTCATTTACCAGTTCATCGAAGGCGGCCACAAAGACATCAAGATTCTGGACTTAAAAGAAAAACACAGAGATTCTTGTTTGACTCTTTTTAAAGAATACCAGGATAAAGAAAAAACGTTGTATTAGGATAACCACTTGTCCAAGGATGGAGCCATATCGATACTCTATCTGATAACAAAGGACGACTATTTCTTCTTTATTCAATGAAACCAAATCTAAAAATAAAAAGACCTTGACTGCCGTCAAAGTCTTTTTTTAATTTAGAATGTTAATCGAACAAATCAATGGTATCTTGGGAATAAGTAGCCAAAACAACATTCCCGTCGCGATAAACGAGTCTGCCTTCCGTCGCTTCAATACCAAGTTCTACAACATAAGACTCTGCTTCGGCAACCGTTGAGAATTCTACGACTTCAACCCATCTTTCAACCTGATTGACATATCCTAACCAGCAGCTTACAACCGTTGTATTCAAGTCATATTTGTTATTGACCATATTGAGTTGGAAATAAGCAATCGATTCCGCATCTCTGGATTCCATCACATAACTTCCGGCTTCCAAAGTAGAAATGACTGTAGTGATGGTCGTATCGACTTCATCACTTGGCGCTTCTACTGTGAAAGTAACACTCAGCTGAAGTTCATCGTCAATATAAAGAACTGCTTCATACTCTCCGACAGGCCATCCATTAGTTGGCTTTGTAAGACTGAATGCAAAATCTGTATTGGTATCTTCAATCACCAAATCGACAGAGTCAATCAACGTCTCAGGGTCGGTCTCAAGATAAATCCATTCAATGCTTACAGTGGTACCGTCAGGAACGTTTTGAGCAGAACCCGTCACGTAAATGACGGATGAATCCACTTCAAATACATCCGTAACGTCCAGCGGCAAATTGCTTTTGTCGACTCCAGCAGAGACAACGACATCTTCTAATTTCGCCGATGTAAAATCACAAGCAGTTAAAAAAACTAGAAAAACCGAAAATAAAATGACTGTTAAAACTTCTATTGTTTTCTTCACTAAAATACCCCCTCTAAAGAATTTATTGAAAACAAGATTACAAAAAAAACAAGATCTGAATCCCTGTTCTTCACAGTAATATTATCATGAAACAACCCCTTCATCAATAAATCTTTCAAAAATAGATAATAAAAATCTTAAAAAAAGCGATGCCACTTTCGTAAGGCATCGCAATTCATTCGGTCTATTTGAAATTGACGTGATCAATTTCTCGATAAAGTAGTTCGCCATCAAGATTGATGCTTTCCATCAAAGACAATTTAGAAAAGGTGAGCATCATCGTCGGAAATTCAAAAGTTTTGAGTAAAAAATCCTCTTTGAACTGTACTTTTCTGGCTAATGTGATGTGCGGAACGAACGGTTTATCTTGAAGGACAAAGGATTGCTCTGTGAGTTTCTCTTTAAGGTAGAGATGAAGTTCTTGAAGCGCCTGCGTTGTCTTGATTCCAAGGTACAGGATGGCTTTGCTTGCCTTGTTGTAAAAACCACCAAGCCCGGTTGTTTGTACTTCAAAGCCATCAAAAGAAATGGAATGAAGAACTTTTTGAAGTTCAATCAATTCCAATTCGTTTGTTTCTCCGATGAATTCAACCGTTACATGAAGATTATTTTTCGTGGTGAATCGTCCATCGATGCATTTTTTTTGAATCAAGCCCATTTCTTTAAACACGAAATTTTTTGCGTGATTTTCTAGAAGCAGGGCAAAAAACATTCTCATCCTGACCCCTCCAAATATGGTAGAGAGTTTAATTTATTTATTTCCCATCGTCATTACCATAACCGCTTTTGAAGTATGGAGACGATTTTCAGCTTCTTGGTAAACGATGGAATGGACTCCATCAATGACTGAGTCTACGACTTCGTTACCTCTGTCAGCTGGTAAAGCATGCATGTATTTAACATTTGGACTAGCAAGTGCAATCATTTCTTCGGTACACTTCCATCCTTTATAACTTTCAAGTAAATCGTCGACCACGGCTGTGGATTGATTTTTCACCCAACTGCCCCAGTTTTTCGGAATAACGATATCGGCTCCTGTAAAAGCTTCTTCCATGTTATGTGTGATGTGGAATTTTCCACCGTTTTCGATGGCGTTTTTCTTTGCTTTTTCAATCGCCCAATCAGGAAGATCATAGCCTTCTGGATAAGCCAAAGTCACATCCATTCCATATCTCGGGAACAACAATATTTGAGTCAAAGGAACACTGATTGGTTTTTTATGAGTCGTCGCGTAAGCCCAAATAATCGAGACTTTAAGATTCTTTGTCGTCTTCGATACTTCTTGAATCGTCATTAAATCCGCTAGACCTTGCATCGGATGATATAGGTCATCCTGTAGATTCATAATTGGTACGCTTGAATTCGCTGCCATTTCGCGGAGATATTTGTTTCCAACTTCCCAGAAGCAATTTCTGCAGGCAATTCCATGTCCATAGGACGATAAAATCACTGCCGTGTCTTTGGCGGATTCTCCATGGGAGATTTGCATTTTGGATGTATCAAGAAAAACACCGTGTCCGCCAAGATGTGCAATTCCGGCTTCCATTGAGTTTCTTGTTCTCGTCGATTGCTCAAAGAACATCAAAAATGCGGTTTTGTTTGTTAAATACGGGGTTGGTACATTGTTTAAAAAATCGTGTTTCAGTTGGAAAGAGACTTCCAGAAGTTTATCGATTTCCGGTTTCGTCCATTCTTCCAATGTGATGAAGTGTTTGCCTTTGAATAGTGGTTCCATGGTTTCTCCTTTATTTATTTTCTATTTGCAATAGATAGTTTTGTGGGATTGCCGCATACATTGCGCATGCTCTGACAAGTTCAGATTTAAATGTTTTTTCATTCGGGGCATGTGCCTCTTCTTCGTGTCCCGGACCAAAGCCAATACAAGGAATATGATACCTTCCCATAATCGATACCGCATTGGTGGAAAACGTCCATTTGTCGACCTTTGGCGCTTTTTTAAATAATCCTTCATAACTCCGGATTAAGGACTTGGTTACCTCATGTTCCGCTGGTAAAACCCAGGTAGGAAAATAGGCTTTTGTCGGATATACCAGCCCTGTATAAGAAGGTCTGTCGTAGTCATACATTTCAACGACAGCGCCTACTTTTTGGACGGAAGGCAGATTCTTGATTTCTTCAATTGCGGACAAATACGTTTCTCCGTCCGTCAATCGACGGTCGATTGAAATGAAACATCCATCCGATACTGCGCATCGGCTCGGGGAGGAAGAAAAGATTTCACTAACGGTAAGCGATCCCTTTCCTAAAAAATCATTATGAAGCAAATGTTTGTGAAGTTCTTGAAGTTCGAGTAAGATTGGAGCCATTTTGAAAATGGCATTGTCTCCTCGTTCCGGAGCACTTCCGTGACAGGAGATTCCGGATACTGAAACCTTGATTTCCATTCTGCCTCGGTGCCCTCTGTAGATATTACAACTGGTCGGCTCAGTAATCACGACGAATTCAGGTTTGATTTTGTCTTCTTCAATGATATATTGCCAGCAAAGACCATCACAGTCTTCTTCTTGAACAGTACCGGTCACCAATAAAGTGTAATCCCCTTCGAGCTTCAAATCCTTGATAATTTTCCCGGCATAGACCATCGATGCCATTCCGCCTTCTTGATCGGAGCCGCCTCTTCCAAGAATGACTTCTTCGTCTTCTGCGCCTTGATAAGGATCGACTTTCCAGTTCTTGATTTCGCCGATTCCGACGGTATCGATATGAGCGTCCATTGCAATGACATGCTTGCCATTACCGATTCGACCGATGATGTTGCCCATCGGGTCAATCGTGATGCCGTCGAATCCTACCGATTCCATCTCTTGTTTGATTCGTTGAATGACTAATTCTTCATCGCAAGATTCTGAAGGTATCCTAATCATGTCACGAAGAAATTTTGTCATCTCTACCTTATAGCTTTCTGCTTTTTCTAATATTTTATCAAACGGAATCATGGTTATTCCTTCCTTAACTTTTGAATCAGTTGATCGTAATGGTGGATCTTATCATACTCGTTATCCCAGAAATCAGGATATTTCATCGCATCGAGATAGTCTTGTGAATATCCAAATTTAATCCAGTCGTGTTCTTTTTGTTTGAACAGTTTTTCTTTTTGTTCTTTGGTTCTATAATCGAAAATATCTTCAATTCCATTTCTTCTAAAGACATCGACAAACCATCTTTTCAAAACGAAATCTTCAGTTTCAAGGTATCTTCTTTCTAAGTCTTCAAGGACAGATTCATAGCGATCAAAGCCATCCGTTGCGATAGTGACGACATTGTCATCAGGTCCTAAACGAAGATATTTAGCCATTTTGATTGCGCCAATGATGTTACAGATACCAGAAACACCAAACAGTTCTTTCATTGAAGAAGCGACTTCTGGATCAACACCGTTTTCCACTAGTACTTTTTCACCGTCATGAATGACTTTGAGTCCTCTGACGGAATCATCGTCTTTAATTAAAGCGATGAAGTCCGTATTCAAGACATTGTGAATCAAAGTACACATCTTGTCTCCGATTCCTTCGATTCGATGTTGGCCTTTTCCGCCGGATGACAGGGTAGAACATTCATATGGTTCTAGGGCAACGACTTTGGCTTCAGGAAATACGGACTTGATATGATCTCCTGCCGCAAGCGTTCCGGCTGATCCCGGTGCACTACAGTAGCAAGCGATTCTTGAGTTTCCTACGCCTTTCACCGCTTCCACAGCGGAGCCACCGGTCACATGGCGATGGAATCTATAGTTTGGCATTAATTCAAATTGAGCTAATGAACGATTCTTGGGATCCTTTTTTAGTTCGAAAGTTCTTTCGAGCGTCAAGATAACGTCAGATTCCGTACCAGGAGTCAAATCTAATTTTGCGCCATATCTACGGATTCTGTCATAACGTTCTTTACTCATGTTATCAGGCATGATGACGATGGAATCGTATTTCATTAAATTACAGATGTAAGAAACCCCAATCCCGAAGTTACCGGTGGAAGGGCCTAAAATGGTATGAACTCCAGGGAGAATCTCGCCATCAACACATCCTTCGATGAGGGTAGAATATGCCGGTCCCACTTTATGGGATCCGGAAGGAAAGTATTTTCCGAGCAAAACGACGATATTCGCTTCGACTCCGGTCAATTCTTTAGGGAGAACGATTTTATGTACTTGGTTCGATTCGTCTTTCCAATTGATATTGAAAAGATTGAGCGGATTCAATTCGTCTTGTTTCGCATCAAGAGCTTTTTTTCTTGTCGACGAATCGATCCTTGAGGGGTAAAGCATTTCTTCATAAGTAGGGCCAAATGGTATTTTAGTCAAGTTATTCACCTATCATTTCTTTCATGTATTTTTTTAAATCTTCAAGCGTTGCTTTCACGTATCTTGTATCTTTAAATGCTGATAAAGCGGTTGTTGTATCCTTCAGTCCGTTTCCGGTGATAATCACGCAGGTCACGTCTTGCTTTGTAATGACGCCATTGTCAAAGGCCTTGAAATACCCGGCAAGCGATGCCGCTGCGGCAGGTTCAGCAAATAGACCTTCTTTGCTTCCAAGAATCTTCATTGCTGATAGAATATCTTCGTCTTTCACAGACAAGAAACACCCAAGCGTATTGGTAACGGCATCCATCGCTTTTACAGGGTTTCTTGGAATTCCGACGGAAATGGAATCGGCAATCGTATTTTCTTCCTGCTCATGAATGGGTTCATGGTATTCAAACGACTTCACAAAAGGGTTGCATCCAACTGATTGAACTCCGAGCAAACGAGGAATCTTTTTGATGAGGCCAAGCATAAACAAATCATAAAACCCCTTGTAAACACCGGCAATCGTACAACCGTCACCGACACTACTCACAACCCAATCAGGAACTTCAAAATCCAGTTGTTCGGCAATTTCAAGTGCAACGGTTTTTTTGCCCTCTACCATCAAAGGATTGATGGCTGCATTCCGATTGTACCATCCGAACTCTTCGATTGCAAGTTTGGATAAAAGGAAGGTGTCTTTATAGTTACCGTCCACGACAATCAGATTTGCTCCATAAGCTTTGAGTTGAGCGAGTTTCCCCGCAGGTGCCCTTTTTGGTACGAAGATGACCGTATTTAATCCTAACCTCGCTGCATTTCCTGCTAGTGAAGAAGCAGCGTTTCCGGTCGATGAACAGGCAATGGTCGTAAACCCTTCTTCCATTGCTTTGCATACCGCTAATACAGAAGCTCGATCTTTTAAAGAAGAGGTCGGGTTCGCTCCGTCATCTTTGAAATAGAGAGGACCAGCTCCTCGTTCTTCTTCGATTTTGTTAGAACGATAGAGGGGAGTCCATCCGACTTTCAATGTTTTATCGATGTACTTTCCTTCAATCGGAAGAAAAGGAAGATATCTAAATATATCTCGTCTTTGGTTATGAATGAAATATTCTTTGTTGACTTCTTTTTTCATTTCTTCATAATCGAATTCAATATCTAGAATTCCTAATTCTCCACAGTCTGGACAAGTAAGGTGTTTGGATTCTTTTGGAAACGTTTTATGACAAACTGTGCAACAGTACTGTTTTACATATTTCACTTTATTCACCATCTTCCATCGGAATCAGTTTAAATGTTTCGACGTCAAACAATCCTTTATCCGTCAGCTTGAGTGAAGGAATAACGGGAAGAGAAAGAAACGCAAGATTAAGGAACGGATCTGCAATGTCATCTTTCACACCCATTTCTCTGATTTTATTTTCCATGCTGGATAGAATCGAATCAACGTGTTCTGCACGGTTTGAAGTCATCACACCTCCAACTTCCAATTGAAGCGAATTCACGATTTTATGATTCTTCACAAGACAGATTCCACCTTGCAAGCGAATCAATTCATCAATGGCGATGAGCATATCCGTGTCTGAGTCGCCTATGCAGATGAGATTATGTGAATCATGAGCAATCGTCAAAGCGATTGCGCCACCTTTCAAACCATATCCTTCGATGAGTCCTATCGCTTTGTTTTCCGTAGAGAAGTGTCGTTCAATCACAGCGATTTTCAATAAGTCTTTGTCCGCTTCTTGAACATACAGTCCATTTTTAACCAACACCTGTCTAATCAAGTTTTTGGTTGTGACATTGTTGTGTTCAAAACCAATGACATGAACAAGATCCTTTTTGAGAGGAAGGTCAAGATTTAAATGTTCTCTGTTGATATGAACGGTATTTAACACTTCGAGGGCAATCAACTCTTCTTCTTCAAACAAAGGATGTCCATCACGTGCAACCATGATTCCTTTTTTGAAGACTTGCCTCGGTTCGATTTTATTTAAGTGATCAAAAACAATCAAATCCGCATAGTATCCCGGTGCGATTGCGCCTATCCTCTTGATTCCATACGCAGAAGACGCATTGATGGTAGCCATTTGAATGGCGATAAGCGGGTCCACTCCGCAAGAAATAGAAAGGTTCACATTATGATTAATATGCCCGTCTTTCAAGATGTCGGAAGGGTGAAGGTCATCTGTACAGAAGAGCAATCTTCTCGAAAATGATTCTTCGATATAAGGCGCAAGCGCCGCAACGTTTCTCGTTGCTGATCCTTCTCTCAATAGGACATATAATCCTTTTTTGACTTTTTCAATCATTTCTTCTTTGGTGGAAGACTCGTGATCGGTTTCGATTCCTGACAAGAGATAACTATTCAATTCGTCTCCGGTCACAAATGGAGCGTGTCCATCTTTGACGAATTTTTCAAACAAATGTAGTTTATCATATACAGATTGTTCTCCGTTGATGACCCCTGGATAGTCCATCATTTCACCGAGTCCGAATACCGAACCGTTTTTGAGATAAGGTATCATGTCTGAAGAATTGATTCTTGCTCCACTGGTTTCATACGCAGTAGCGGGAACACACGAAGGCATCATCATATAGACGTCTAGCGGAGATCTTTTACTGGATTCAATCATGAAATCGAGTCCTTTGAGTCCACAAATATTGGTTATTTCATGAGGGTCGGCAATGACTGAAGTGGTTCCTTTTGGAAGAACCAACCTGGCAAACTGATGAGGGACTAGCATCGAGGATTCAATATGAACATGACTGTCAATGAATCCTGGTGCTACATAGGATCCGGAAAGGTCGATTTCTTCTACTCCTTGATAATGTCCAATTCCCAGAATCATGCCATCGTGAATGGCAATGTCGCCTTTCTCGATGGTGTTATCAAACACATTGATTACTTGGGCATTTTTTAGAACCAAAGACGCCTTCTTTTTTTTCAGAGTCATTTCCGATATGTTCAAATGGTTCATAAAAATCCTCCTTAATTGTTTTTAGTCGAGAGTATCCATAAAAGCAGAAATAAGATTTTTAGTGACTTGTGTCCGATATTCGATGTTCGAACGTTGATCATTGATGGGCTTGATGGATGAAAGGTAAAGTGAAATGATTTGATTTTTCATCTTCTGTGCTTGCTCAATCGTTTTCCCAATCAATTTGGCTTCAATGTCAAATCTTCTGACGACAGTTACATTGACGGCACCGATTGAGATTCGAAAATCACAGATTTTATCGTGTACGATGGAGTATGCTCCTGCAAATGAGACTTTGGATAATGCATCCGCTTTCCTCGTACCTACTTTTCGATACATTGTACTTTTGAATCTGTTTTTTGGAATAATGATTTCGGTGATCATTTCAGAATCCGTCAAAGCGGTTTTCTTCAAACCAACAAAAAAGTCCTGGATTGGAATCAATCTTGAAGCTTTCACACTTTGGCATTTGATTAAAGCATTGAGTGTATATAACGGAACTAGCGAGTCTCCTGCAGGAGACGCATTTCCTAAATTTCCCGCAAGTGTCGCGATATTTCTGATTGCGGGAGATGCCATTTGTTCAATCGCTTCTTTCAATAGTTTAGGTACGCTCTCATAGGTTAACAATTCAGATAGTGTCGTCATTGCGCCTATATATAGATAGTCATCGCCTTCTTTGACATATTTGAGTTCCTTCAGGTTCGCACAATAAAGAACCGGATTTTTAAAAGGAATCGGTGCTTCGCTAACAGTTCGGTTCTGAACAATCAGGTCGGTTCCGCCAGCGTAAATGATATACTTTCGTTCTGATAATCTTGATAATGCTTCCTCAACCGATTTGACGATGATTTGCTCTACCATAATCCGTCACCGTCCTCAGATGCCTTTTTGACGGCTTCGATGATGGACTGGTACCCCGTACAACGACACAGGTTTCCTGACATTCCTATTTTAATGTCTTCTTCGGTCGGCGTCGGATTGTCATAAAGTAAAGATTCGGTCGCAATAACCATTCCCGGAGTACAAAAACCGCACTGTACAGCACCGGCATGGCCAAAACTATCTCGAATGACCTGATATCTGGAAGTTTCTTTTAATCCTTCGATGGTCGTAATTTCATGACCATCGACATTGGCCAAAACAACGGAACAAGAATTCACAATTTTGTGGTCAAGCAGTACGGCGCACGCACCGCACTCCCCTTCACCGCAACCTTCTTTGATTCCAGTTAGTTTAAATTCATTTCGAAGGACGTCGAGGAGACGTACTCCTGGATTTCCTTCAACGCTGACTGTTTTTCCATTTAAGATGAATGTTATTTTACTCATGTTTCATCAACTCCATTATCTTTTCAGGTGTCACTGGGATTGAAAACACTTTTTTGCCAATGGCCATTTCTATGGCTTTGGCAACCGCTGGGGCACCTCCAACCAAAGTCAATTCTCCGACACCTTTTGCGCCATATGGCCCAAGAGGGTAAGGATTGTCCATGATGACAGTCGTCATTTTAGGCGCATCCATTGAAGTTGGAATGATATAGTCTGTAAAATTCTTTTGCAGTAATTTACCATTGGAGTGATTCATGACTTCCAAATAACCATAGGCAACGCCTTGAACGATTCCGCCATCGGCTTGGCCGATGACGATTCTCTCGTCAATCGCTTTTCCTAAATCATAAACACTCCATATTTCGTTGACACTGACTTCATAAGTCGTTTTGTCGACACTGACTTCCACGACATTGACTCCCCAAGAATAAGCAGGGTAGGCGTCTCCGGTCATGGTGGCTTCATCCCATTTGATATAACTGGGTTGAAGGTATCTTTCTTCTAGCAACATTTCTCCTGGAATCCAGGAATCTTTCATTTTCTTTGCGCATCTAGCAACGAGACCACCGACGATCATCATGGTTCTTGAAGCGACAGTCGGTCCTGAATCCGGTACTTTATCCGTATCAGGTAAGTCATATATAACCTTTTCAATTGGAATTTCAAGTAAGGAAGCCACCAGTTTACGCATCGTGGTTCTGACACCTTGTCCCATGTCTACTGCCGCAATCAGGATTTCAACATTCTCTTCTTTCGTCTTGTGAAGTTTCACTAAGGCATTGATGTGAGTCGACTCTCCGCTTCCGGTAAATCCGCATCCATGAAGAAACCAGCTCATGCCGATACCTTTCGAGACGTTAGGTCTTGAAAAGATTTTTGCTTTTTCTTTGAATTTTGATATTTCAAGTGCTTTTTTTATCATTTCAGGCATAATGATCGGATCTCTGAATAAGCCATTTGTAGAAGTAGGGTCGCCTTGTTTTGCAAGGTATTTTAACCTGTATTCCAGAGGGTCGATTCCTAGGTCTTTTGCGATGTGTTCGATGAACAAATCAATCGCAAACAACATTTGAGGTGCACCAAATCCTCTAAAAGCTCCATTTGGAACGGTATTTGTCAAAAATACATCTCCAGAACTATCGATGTTTTCAATTGTATACGCTCCGGTGGTTGCGATCATGGCCCGAGATAGGACGACTCCGCTTAAACCAATGTTCGCTCCTCCGTCAATACCGATGTTTGATTTGATCGCGAGAATTTCACCGTTTTCGCCGATGGCTGCGGACATTTTAGATTTCGAAGGATGACGTTTGGTTGTCGAAATCATGTCTTCTTCCCGTTCGTAAATCATTTTAATCGGTTTTTTGATTTTTTTGAGAGCGACAGCAAGTTGACAAGCCATCAAAGACGGAAACTCTTCTTTTCCACCAAATGCTCCACCAACGGTCGCTTGAATAACCCGGACCTCGTCTCCCTTAGAATCAAGAGCCTGCAATAACGCATTCTTGACGTAGTAAGGGCATTGGATACTACCAATCAGCGTCACTTTTCCTTCTTCATAAGTCCCTATGAAACCTTGTGGTTCAATATAGGCTTGTTCCTGATAAGAAGTGTCATAAACATATTCGATAATCTTGGTTGCTTTTTGAAATGCTTCTTCAGGTTTTCCTTTTTGAAAGTGATAATGAACTGCACTACTCACCCAGTCAAATATCGGAGTCATGAGTTCATAATCCACGATGGTGTTATGAATGATTTCTTCTAACAGTTCTTTGTTTTTTCCGACAACCAAAAGAATCGGTTGTCCGATGTAAGTTACGACCTCTGTCGGAAAAATTTCCTGGTCGTCAAAAATGATTTTAACGACGTTTTTTCCTGGAATGTCTTTATAATCAACGATATGAACATCTTCAGGGAGGTTTGGAAATCTGATTCCCTTGATTTTTGCTTTGGCAACGGTGGATCTTAAAGTCCGAGCATATAGCATATCGTCATACGAAAAATCACTGACGTATTTTGCTTCTCCACTCGTTTTTTCATAAAGATCGACCTTTTCGATGGATTTGGATATATCCGCCATATCTTCAACTCCTTTTAAACTGTAATTGCCTTCACCGGACATTTGGAGACACATAGTCCGCATCGGAAACACAAAGTCTCGTCAAATGTGATCTTGTCCTTGAAATCAATAGCGAAATAAGGACAGATGTTTTTACATAGCATGCACTTCGTACATTTCTCTTCTATTAGTTTTGGTACTTTTCCGATGTATTCCACTGGATTGGAAAGAGTTGTTGCTTTCACTTCTTCGATGCTTGAAAAACCATATTTGGCCAAAGCTCCAGGAAGGTCGGCAATAATTCTTTTGTACAGATCCTTCCCTTTTAAAAGCGCAGCGGAAAGCATTTGTACTGCTTCAGCTCCCGCAAGCAAAAACTCGATGACGTCATCAGCGTTTTTGATTCCGCCAACACCAATGATTGGCATATCGGGGAGTGCTTGTTTGATTTTATAGATTGTCGCTAGGGCAACAGGCTTAATCGAAGGTCCGCTTGTCCAAACAAATCCTTCACTGTTTCCATAGACGATTTGTCTTTTTTCGATATCAATTTTCATCGTCGGTCCGAGACTGTTTACAGCTACTAGTCCGGTTGCGCCAGCTTTTAATACTGCTTTCGCAAATTCCACAGGAGATGGAATGTGAGGACTGATTTTCATGAAAAGTGGTTTTGCGGTATGTTTCCTGATTTCTAAAACAATGTCTTTGATGACTTGAATGTCTTTGCCAACATAATGAGTGGATACTTCAAACATATCCGCAAATGGTTCGAGCAACGGAATCAACACCGCCATGTCTTCTTTGGAATAACCGACGCTGATGATCAGAGGTCGATCTTTGTTTTTATGATATTCAGGTAAAAATTCGTTCATCCATCTTTCTTTGGAGTGCTCACTCCAGAGTTCTGAATTCATCACATATTCTTTGTCTCCATAGATACAAGGCTTCGGAATATGAGGCTCTTTGGTGGAAATTGTCTTGGTCACAACTGCTCCACAACCACTTACTCTCATAAATTCAAGTTTATCAAAATCTCCTACAAGCGGTCCGCTTGCAGGCATTAATGGGTTGTCCAGGGTAAACCCTGCCAGTTTTGTTTTTAGACTCATGAACGATCCTCCTTTTGAATTGCTTGATGAATTTTCTTCGAAACTTCTTTTGAAAGTTCTAGATTTTCAGTTATAGCTATTGGATGTTTGTAGTTTTCAAGAACTCTTCTTCCAGCGATGAAAACATTGCTAGGTTTAAATGCATGAAACAAGCCAAAAAACAGATGTCCAAAAGCATTTGATTCGTTCAAAGAGGTCATTTCGTTGTAAGGAATCATAAGCAAATCACTAGCATATCCAGTATCAATTCGGCCTATATTAATCTTTAGTCTTCTAGAAACATACTCATAGTTATTTAAAATGATTTGTTTGAGATCCTCAAGTGTAAAAGCAGTGGGACTCAAATATTTCAGATGCATCGAATAATATAAGGCAAGATACTCGCTCGTCATGGAAGGAGACAACCCGTCGTTTCCAATCAAAACAGGAATATGACGGTTCATAAATTTCTTGACGTCAGGAAGACCGACCCCATTATTCATGTTGGAAGATACATTGACGACGATAGAAACCTCTTTTGAATCTAATAAATCAAGTTCGTCGTCATTCACGTGGGTTGCGTGTACCAAAAGACTGTCTTTTCTTAACAAATTAAATTCTTGAAATCTTTCAACGACTCTCTTTTGATATTTTGTGATTGAGATATCTTCGTCCATTTGACTTTCAGCCACATGGACGTGAATCGGAGCCGTGGTTTCATTTTGAATTCTCTTCAAGGTTCTGTTTGAAAGAGACATTGAAGCGTGCATGCCAAACAATCCGCTGGATTGGTTGGTTTGATGAAGATCGATGAAATCATTGTTTTCTTTCAAGCACTCCGAAGTACTAAACCGATCGCTAGTTTCAAAACAAAAGATTCCTCTCATCCCCAAGTCTTTTGTGATTGCCTTGTCGACTTGATCAAGAGAACCTCTAATCTGTCCACTCGCATGGTGATCTATCACGGTGGTAATTCCATTTTGAATCATTTCTGAACCAAATGAAAGAGCACTATGATATACACCTTCGAGGGTTAAATGAGAATCGAGTTTCCACCAAAGTTGGTCTAAAATGTCCTGAAAATTCTTTGGATTGAACGGAACGCTCAATCCTCTTGCGAATGCTGAATAAAAATGGGTATGTGCACAGACGAGACCTGGAAGAACTAGTTGTCCTAATCCATCGATGATTTCATAATCGCCCTTAGGTAAATCACTCATATTTCCAGTTTCTTGGATTTGTTTATCAAAAAGAACATAAGAGTTTTTCCTAAAAGAATTGAAGTCATAGATGGTTACGTTTGTAAGTAACTTCATCTAAAAGTCTCCCTTCAGTAGTTTTCCACGACTGATAATATATTCTCCACCCTGAAGAACTTGTTTTCCTCTAAGAAATACATCCGTGATAAATAGGTCTTTTTTCATTCCCTTATAAGGTGTGTAATCGCATTTTGAATGGATATAATCGATGAATCCCGGTTGAAGTCGATAAATGACAAGATCAGCATCTGACCCTTCGCAAATCAACCCTTTCCTTGACAAATGATGTAACTTTGAAACGTTTTTCGTCATTTTATCAATCGCTTTTTCCTTGAAAAGATGATACATCAAAGCATAGCTCGTCTCTACTCCACCAATTCCAAGTGGGATGTCTTTTAAAAGAAGATGGTTCTTCTCTTCCATTTTAAAAGGACAATGGTCGGTACCAATGGTGTAGACATGATCAAACAAGCTCACAAGTAGATTTTGTTCTTCTTTCGATCTAATCGGTGGTGCAAGTGTATAAAGATAACCGTCTTTTTGACGGAACAAATCATTATTCAATGTAAAATATTGAGGACAGCTTTCAACGAAAAATCGTTGATTTAAAATGTCTGAATATTCGCTATGAAGTCTTCTTAAGGTAATTCCGCTCGAAAGATGAACCATATAGAGGTGTCCTCCATAGGTTCGGACGTATTCAGCGAGTTTCAAGGCTTCGTTGGTTTCTGAAAAAGTTGGCCTTGAAACAGACAACTCTCTATAAGTATATTTCGGATTCAAGTCAATTTGTTCATCATTTTCAATGTGAGCCAAGAGTAGAAATCCATATTTTTCAGACAATTTGAGGAGTTTGATGATGTCTGAATCATAGGTTCTTCTTCCGGAATTAGAATAGGTCGTGAACAGTTTGAGTGAATGGATACCCAGTTCCATCATTTTTTGAACGTATTCTTCCAAATCACCGTCCGGATTTTTGATTGTCGCATGGAAAAGATAGTCACACTTTGAATATTTGGCTTGTTCAACACGTTTTGTGAAGGCTTTTTCCAAATCGATTGCATTCGAGGTGGGATCCAAGAAATCAATAATCGTCGTAACACCGCCATAAAGCGCAGACAAAGACCCCGATCTAAAATCGTCCGCAGAGGTTGTAAACCCCAAATCCAAATCAAAATGAGTATGGGGATCAATCAATCCGGGTATGACGTATTTCAACGTAGCGTCAATGGTGACGTCCGCTGGCAATTCGTCAGTCGTGATTTTTGCGATTCTTTCATCGGTGATATAAAGGTTCGTTTTTTTAAACTGTGAGTCGATATACACAAACGCATGCAATATTCGTTTGTCAAACATCCTATCATCTCCTATAATTCAGTTACGATTTCCATTTCTTCAATATTGAATTTTCTAATGACTTCTTCGAGCAAATCTTCTCTAGTCGATAGTACCAAATCGAGTTTTGAAGCCACAAGCTTTTTAAGAATCTGATAAAATCCTTGTTCTTTCAATTCCAATACTCCGATTTCATCCAAATAAATCGGTTCTACTTGATGATGTATCATTTTCTCAATTTCATTCTCAATGAACTTCAGTCCCTTTTCTAAAAAGCAGTAAGGGCCTATCTTGCAAGCAACGACTTCATCTTTCAAATCTAGTTCATGTATGGCCAGTAAGGTTTCCTGATTCGATGAAAGATGGAGTGCATCATAACGATGAACTCTTCCATTCTTCATGGTTTTCAAACTGATAACCCCGTCACCTATCGGCTGATTTAAGTATTTTGCGAGCAGGAAGGTCGTTTTACCGGAGTTAATCTTCCCAGTAACGAAACTTACCATGGTTTTTCTCCCTCATGTGCGAATGATCTTGTTTCCCGTAATAGATTGAAAGAATCTCTGAAGAAATCGATATAGCGATTTCTTCCACCGTTCCTCCCCCGGTATCGAGACCGATAGGAGCATAAAAGTTCTTCAGATTAACATCTTTTCCGAAAGTTTCATAGGTTTTCTCTAGATAATCATCCAGTTTGGATGGAGAACAAAGCATCCCGATATATTTTGGTTTCGCTTTAATGAAAAGAATTTTATTGATGACATGATAATCATAAAGATGTGATGGCGTGCATACGACAATGTAAGAAGACTCTAAAATACCATATTTGTCGATGTAATCAAGGAAAGGCATGTGATGAACCTGGTCTGCATTTTTGACAACATCACAAATGGCTTTTCTTTCGTCGATGACTTCAACGTGAAAGTCCATTGTCTTGAGTACATTGATGAGAGCTTGTCCTACATGTCCCCCGCCAAAAATGTAAATATCCGCTTTCGCTCCTAAATATTCATAGAACAATGTGACAATACCACCGCAAACCATCGGTAGAGTTAAAACACCTGGAATGATTTTGTCTTCATTTAAGCCATATTTCTCTAATAGTGGTTTTCTGTCTTTAAACAACTGTTTTACTTTGTTGATCGCATAATGTTCTAAAGACCCTCCACCAACCGTGCCAAAAGACTCACCATTTTCGGTGACAATCATTTTCTTTCCAACTTCGACGGGTCCCATTCCTTCTTTTTCGACAGCAGTGACTAAGTAGATTGGAACGCCTCTTTTTTTATAATCTAAAATCTTCTCGTAAATCAGATCCATTGAATAGGACTCCTATATGAAATTAACTGCTATTGTTGTTGCTACAGCGAGAACAAAAGTAGATATTGCCGCATATCTGTTTGTCGCAAAGAATACTTTTGTTTTTTGAATCCATAAGGTATGTGCGAAATAGATTAGTGTCGCAATGGCCCCGCTGAGTAACCCGCTTACAATCGCAAAATCAACGATGGATGAAGTGCTTGCGATTAGAGGAGAAGCCACCGCCATTGCGCCTGTGGTGTATTGAATCGCAAGTGCACCTAGGAATATGGCTCTCCAAGTAATGCTAACCAAAGGAAGTGCGATTATTTTAGGCAATACTTTGTTCGATGAAAGAACACCTAGAACTGCGACGACCAGCAATGCCTCAACCAAGATTGAAATCATTGGATTGATTACTTTCCAAACAGAAAGATTTGGCATCAATAAATTTACACTTTTGATAAGAGACGCAGTGACCGCTACTCCAAATACACTTTTCTTTGAATTCGTCACTTGATAGGTTCTAAGCATCACAAGTGTCGCGATGGGGAATAGGATTGAACCTGAAATCAGTGCAGGTAAAAAGTGAAGCACATATCCTAGAGTAGCTTCAAGAAGCCCCCAGATAGCACCTAAAAATAATATGGTAGTCAAATGTTTTTTCATTGTCTTTTCTCCTTTGCTTTCAAAGCTCTGATAATTTTTTCTGGTGTCATTGGAAGTTCGGTCATCCGAACGCCCAATGCGTTTTCAATGGCATTAGCGAGCGCAGCTGGTGGTGTATCGATACCGATTTCTCCAACGCTCTTCGCTCCGAATGGTCCAGAAGATTCATAGGATTCTGCAAACTCAGTTACAAGTTTCTTGATTTCCATTCGGGTAGGTACTTTGTAATTCAAAAAGTCGGAAGTAATGTTTTTACCTTTGCTCGAAATAATGACATTTTCGTATAATGCCATGCCAAGACCTTGAACAATCCCGCCTTCTACTTGCCCTTGAGCGAGTTTTGGATTGAGTGGTGTTCCGCAATCAACGACAGAGACATAGTTTTCTATTTCAATTTCGCCGGTTTCTCGATCTATCAAGATTTCTATGAATCCTGCCATAAAGGGAGGTGGCGACTTATGACCGACGTAACTAGAATCCGCAACCAATTGTTTCTGGTCTTCATTATAAGTCAAGCGATTGCTTAAATCTCGTAAATTGATGATTTCGTCATTCACGGTGTTTTTAAAGGTGAATCCGTCGAAATCAGTTTCTGTAACATTACATTTCAATACTTTCGACGCTTCTTCTATCAGCAAACCTTTCATCTTCTTTGCAGCTTTTAATACTGCGTTCCCGGAGATGAAAGTGGTGCTGGAAGCATAAGCTCCCGTATCAAATGGAGTTAAATCCGTGTCGGATGAATAGACAATCACTTTATCAAGCGAAGTCATCAATTCTTCCGCTGCGATTTGAGCTAGGATGGTATCGGAACCTTGACCGATGTCGGTCGCACCGATTAAGAGATTGTAGAATCCGTCGTCGTTTAGTTTGATGATGGCACTTCCCATATCGATGTAAGGAATTCCACTTCCTTGCATTGCAATCGCCATTCCAACGCTTCTGATTTTCTCTCTCGATACATTTTTATGTGGGTAAATGGAATCCCAATTGATGAGTTCCTTGCCACGTTTGACGCAATAATCGAGTTTGCACGATTCCATATTCATTGCAGTTCCTTCAGTGCCTTCACCCATGATTGCGAAAATCGGTGATGTCTCATTTTCTTTCATCATGTTCTTTTGTCTAAACTCAATCGGATCCATATGAAGTTTTCGACAAAGCATGTCTACAGCGGATTCTAAAGCATAGTTCCCCTGGATAGCTCCATAACCTCTAAAAGCACCTGCTGGGGTATGGTTCGTATAAACGACATGACCATGAAATCTTACAGAGTCCACTTTGTTGTATAAAGGCAACACTTTGGAACCTGCGACCATGAAGACGGTGAGTGCATGTTCTCCATACGCTCCGGTATCGGACAGAACATAACAATCAATGGCTTTCAGGGTTCCGTCTTTGTCTGCGCCAAGTTTGATGTCAAGACGCATCGGATGACGAGTATAGGATGATTCAAATACTTCTTTTCTTGTGAAAACGATTTTTGAAGGTTTTTTCGTTTTATAGGTGATGTAACTTACAAACATTTCTCCGTGCAATGCTTGTTTTCCACCAAAACCACCACCAACTCTGGGTTTGATGACACGAATTTTGCTTAATGGAATCCCTAATGTTTGTGATAGTATTCTTCTGACATGGAAAGGTGTTTGAGTCGAAGAATAAAGAACAAGCCGGTCTTGGTAATCCATTTGAGCATTGACGGTATGAGGTTCTAATGCGGTATGTTGTTGAGCTTGTGTATAGAAAGACTGCTGTATTACGACATCAGATTCTTTCAGAGATAATTCAACGTCTCCGATGTGCATGTGATAACTTGCGGCAATATTTCTTAATGGTTCAAAACCAATAGGAAACATTTCATGAATTTCCGGTTCTGGATGCAAAATATGACTGGAATCGATGGCTTCTTCAAAGTTAAGAACAGGATCCATCACTTCATATTCGACATCAATCAAAGATAAAGCTTCTTCGCAAATATCGTTGCTGGTAGCCGCAACTACGGCGACTTCATCGCCGATGTATCTCACAAATTCATCCAAAATGAACTTATCATGAGGTGAGGGCTCTGGATATCCCTGACCCGCCCTTGTGAAAGGTATTCTTGGAAAGTCTTTGTGCGTCAATACGCATTCAACTCCAGCAAGAGCCAAAGCTTTGGATGCATCAATGTTTTTAATTTTTGCATAGGGATGCGGACTTCTAAGTATTTTTACAATCAAGGAATTTTGGAGAGCATAGTCGTCTGTAAATGCGACTCTTCCCATCATGATTCCTTTTCCGTCGACAGATGGAAATGATTTATTGACTGTTTTCATGATTGATCCCCCAAGTAGTTCTTAATCGCCTTTTTTTGTGAGATGTATCCTGTACATCTGCATAAATTGGACACAAGATATTGGTCAACTTGTTCGTCAGTAGGATGGATGAGCTCTTTTTTAAGTGCATAAACCGTCAGTGCTAGAGAAGGGTTACAAAAACCGCATTGCTCTGCACCTTCGTCTCCAAAATAGGCAGAAATCTTTTCCGCTTCATCACTGATGCCTTCAACGGTTGTGACTGATTTTCCATCTGCTCGAACAGACAAATAAGAACAGGATGGCACTGGTTTTCCTTCAATCAATACTGTACAAACGCCACAGCTGGTATTGTCACAACCCCTTCGAACACTTAATATATTTATTTTTCTCAAGGTGTCAAGTAAATATTCTCCTGGTTCAACTTCGACAAATCGCAATTGACCGTTGATTATCAAACTGATTTTCATATTGAGAGCACCTCCTTGAGTCCTCGACGGACATAAACTTCCGCAAGCTGTTCACGGTATTCTTTTTGAGCTCTTTGGTTTGATGAAAAGTGGATTTCTTTGACAACCATCGAAGCTGCTTGATTGATTTCATTCTCTGAAACTGTATTTAATTGATTCAAGTAATTCATCGATTGAACTGCAAGTTCGGCAAGCCCAGGTCTTGAACCAAGCGCAATCTTGAATCCTTCTTCTGTCTTTGAAACACAAATGTTCAAAATAGCAAAGTCCAGTGCGGTCGTCTTTACTTTTTTAAAGAAGACCGGCGAATTGCATTTTTTTATCAGGACTTCAGTCAGAATATCTCTTCCGACGATTTTAGATTCGAGAAAGCTTTTTAACGAAATCTCTCCATGTTTATGAAACACAAGTCTTGTATTCAGTACCAATAACACTGGAATGAGATCTGAAAATCCAAATTTGGATACGATTGAACCACCGATGGTTGCGATGTTTCTGATTGTCACACCCATGATTTGATTGATACAACTCGACAAAACCCCTTTTCCAATCGATTGAATCAAAGGAGATGTTTCAATCTCTCGTAACGTTGTCATCGATTTGATGGATATCCACCCGTCGATTTCTTTGATTCCATTCAAGCCAAGATTGTCTAAAGAAATCAGTGTATTTACTTTTTTCGTTGAAAGCTTCATCCAGGCTCCTCCACCAAGAATGGCATTCTCCGTGGTTTCTTGCAAAGTAAGGTACGCTTCTTCTAAACTAGTTGCTAACATGTAAGTATTTACTTTCATATCCTCATTCCTTTCCTTCAATTAAATCTTCATAATCTGCAATGGTATCAATGTCTTTCAGAATTCCCGGATCATTAACTTGTATATATTCAGGCGTATATCGATCTCGAAAAACTTTCAAATTTGAATTAGGTTCTTCTTCTAACAAAGGTTGTTTCAATTCTTTTCGAAACAAGATCGGATGTCCTTTTCTTCCTTCGAAAACAGGGACGACGATTGGGCCTTTTGCTTCAAGCATTTTTTGTATGGTTTCTGTTTTGATCAGAGGATAGTCCCCCGGAGTAACAAAAAAATCTTCGGAAGTTTCCTGAACGCCTCTTTGAACTGATGAAAACATCCCATTCGGATAGTCGAAATTCTGAACAATTTGGACGGTTCCATATTTTCTCAAAATACTCTTCAATTCTTCATGATAATGTCCGGAAACAACAATGATATTTTCAGTTACAGGAAGGAACGCTTCAATCACATGATGAATTAAGGGAATCCCTTGATAAATGAGACTCATTTTGTTGATACCGGTACGTTTTGAATATCCTCCAGCAAGGATGACGGCTTGTGTCATAATTCCTCCTTAAAAACGCTTACATCGGCTATATAAAAAAATAATCATTTATAGCGTTTTGAACGGTTTTTTACTACAACCGGAGCTGCTTGGAAATAAATGGTAACATTTATTATAACATTTCTAAAACTTTTTTTCTATGGTTTTCTTTGATTTCAGGGGATAAAAAAGGGGAAATATCCCTTCCCCTAGGTAATGATTTTAATATTTTTAATATTAGGTATCACAATCGTCTTTTTTTCTCTAATATAATTGGTCATCAGTTCAGCAACATCAAGTTGAAATTCTTTAACGATTTCAAGTCCTTGATACATCTCGAATTCTCCACCGCCACTAGCTCGGTAGTTGTTGAGAACAAGGGTGAATTCATCTGTATCAGAGACATTTTTTCCTCCATATTTAAGAGAAACGATTCGTGACTGATAAGGTTTTGTAATATCGATGGTATAGGAAATTCCATCGAACATGTCGTAATTGTAATGTTCTATTTTTGGATAAGCATATTTAGGATTAAAAGTAATTTTACCGTCTTGTAAAACAAAATATTCCGCGTTTTTTTCAAGGGCTTGTCTCAGATGTAATCCATCGATTTTAAGCACAGTCAGAGTATTCGGATAAACATAGGTACTCAAAACATTTCTAACGGAAATATGCTGCTGGAAGCCCGTGACTTCATTTCCAATTGATGCAGCTGAAATCATTGCTTTTGTCGCAGAAAGTTGAACTTGGTTAATGAAAGTGACAATTTTGTGTTTTTTTAACCTCGCATCAAATGTGTCGGTAACTAGCAAATCGTTGTCAGGTACATATCCAATCGGCTCATCTAAAAACAGATTGGTCTTTTCTAAAAGTCCTTCTATCAGTTTTTCAACTCCAGGATCTGAAGGATAATCGTATGAGGACACGAGAGAATGATCTTTCTTCACTATTTCCCAATCCTTATTTTTTTCAAAATGCAGGTGGACTTCACCGAGTAATTTTCCGTTGACGGCGGGTTGGATAATCACGGTATTTTTGTACATTCTGTTAATAGATCGATGTTGATGTCCAGTTAAGAAAACATCTATATCTTCAGAAAACTGTTCCAGAATTCTCGATCCTACATTTTCTAACGTATCTTGAACGTAGGGTTCAAAAGTATCAAGGTCTCTTTCAAATCCGCCATGATAAACCACGATGATGGCATGAACTTCTTCCTTTTTCAATTCTTGGATGTACTTTTTCAAAGATTCAATCGGAGAAAGAAAGGTTAATCCTTGGATATTCTCTTTTCTTTCCCAGTTTGGAATGTAGTCCGTTGTAATTCCGATGATACCAATCTTGATTCCGTTTTCATAGTTTACGATGTCGTAAGGAACACCAAAATAAGAGTTTTTATCACTATCGATGATATTGGCTGAAAGAGTTTTAGCTTTCAAGTTTCCGATGAAATTACACAAATAATCTTTTCCATAGTTCAAATCATGGTTCCCAGGAATAAAATAGTCTACTCCGATATGGTTATAGACTAAACCAACCGGATTAGGGGACTCGTTACGATGTAACTGATGGTAATACATCAAAGGACTTCCTTGAATCGTATCACCGCAGTCAATCAATAGAGAAGACTCGGTTCTGTGCTTAGAGATATATGTGTAGAGTTTGGACACTCCATAGGGAGTTTTCGAGTTGTCGGCATAATTTTGGTTAATCAGTGCACCATGGGTATCGCTCATTGCGAAAATCTTGACTTCAAAGGATTCCTTCAACTAAGTTCATCTCCTTTTGCATTTTTAAAACCTGTTCTGTCATTTTATCACAAAATCATATGATATCAATCTTGTTTTTCGATAGAAAAGCGGGTTTTTCGTTATTTTTGACTAAAATAGTTCAATAAATCTATTTTCAAGCCACGAATCTGATAATTCAGAGAAAACAATGTCTCTAGATTCAACAGAACTTGCGGCAACAATCGATCCCATTCGAAGACACTTTTGAAGTGGGTATTCTTTCGAATAAGCATAAAGAAAACCAGCAAAAAAATTGTCTCCAGCACCATTTGTATCAACCATAACCGTATTCTCAACAATTCCTTCTCTTAAAAATCCAGTATGGACTCCTAGAAGAGAAGATCCCTTTTTCCCACTAGTAAGAATGACCAACTTTTTTCCAGACTCCATCTGATCCGTCATAAAGTCCATTGGTTGAGTCAAGTTTTCCGAACTCGCAAACAGGACATCCGCAATATCAATGAAGTCCTTATGATATGGATTGATCCCATCATAGTCGTGGATATCAACCCAAATTTCTTTCTTGGAATATTTCAAAAGAGGAATCAATGCTTTTGTATAGCTGATGATATTGAGGACGATGATATCCGCTTGATTTACCTCTTCTTCCAATCGTTTGAAGTTGAGATTCATTTGATTGGGTAAGGTATTCGTATAAATTGATATCCGTTCGCCTTTGGAATTCATCAGGTTCGTATGTTTTTCAGTTCCGTTAGGACTATAGTCAACTAAAAAACGGATCCCTTCACGTTCCATCAATTCAATGATTTTTAGGCCTTCATGGTCTTCCCCAATCACTGCATGAAAAACAACGTCAAAACCTAGTTTCTTCAATGCAAGAGCTTTGCCAATGCCAGTCGACCCAGCAGTTGAATAAGATTCTTTTGCGAATAGGGTTTGAGGAAGTCCTTTAGGGAATTCATCCATTTGGATGATGGTATCCCAGGAAGCTCCGCCGATAATTAAAACTCTTAACACAACATCACCTTCTTCTTTCATTATACACAATAAGACTGCGTTGAGATAGTCGAGTGCGAAATATCGATGAAAAAAAGATGAAACCTTACGATTTCATCTCATGCTATATGATAAACAATAATCCCAAAAGGATTCCCAAAAAAGTACCTATTGCGTATCCGACCGATCCGCAAATCAGTCCCGGTACCGTCAATTCATCGTTTTTAATCTGTTTTGTAATTGCTGGAACAAAGGCAGGTCCATAGATTCCTGCAGTTGCGGTCACCATCGTACAATCTGTGTCAATTTTGAGGATTTTCGCAAATACGACATGAAGTGCAAATGCGCCTACCGTAATGATTCCATAAAGTAATATCACTTGTCCGAATGTGCTTGAAAGTCTTGTCAAATCAATGGAAGAAGCGATTGCAAAGGAGAATACTAAAATCATATATTGTCCAAGTAAATTGGTACCTTTGATTTCACGAACTTTTTTAGAAAAGGATGCGATAATACCAAGTATTGTTACTGTAATCATTAATGCAGGTACTAAGACATCCGTCATTGTCCCCTGAACAGAACCATTCAGAACCCAAATGAGAATGCCAACTCCTGCCCCAATGACAACCATACCAAAAGCTAGAAGAAAAGCGACGAATAGTTTTTTCGTATGACTGAGATCTCTTAAGTTCAATTCTTCAGTGTTTTTAATATCCGAAGAACTTTTCAAATAAGATTCTTTTTTACTTGTTTTTAAGAATTTGTCAAGCAGTGGCTTACAAAGCATTAATAAGAATACATAAAATGCAGCACCAATCATCATGTCTGAAAAATTAGCGATGCTGATTTCTTCTACCGTGAGGTGGAAGATGTTCGCAAGCGCATTTAAGTTGGGTGTTCCTCCGGTGTATAAACCAATAGCCATCGCAGATAATTCACCGCCATGAACAAGGGTTCGTGCGTAAACATAATAGGTGATGGTTGTGACTATAATGACAGACACAATCACGGATCCAAAAGAAATCAAAACGGTTTTCGAAAGTTTTCTAACTTCTCTTAAATTGGCGGAAAACAGCAACAAAGGAATCGCAATTGAAATGGCTACATAACCACCGATTTGTCCTATGTCTTCATTTGGTACAATCGTTAAGCCTATGCTGTTAAATAAAAAGACAAATAATGACCACAGGATACCAAGCAAGTAAGCCATTCCAATGGTTCCAATCAGTTTCGTTAGTTTGAACTGATGATACTTGATAATCAAAAGTGGAATCGTAAATATCGCTACAATTTGTAAGATGTCATAGAAATTCATTTCGTTAATTCCTTTCCATAAATGCGGTAGGTTTTAGTAATCCTCCCGCCGAATTTGTAAAAAGTCGACATCGATTTGATGTTATCTTCCAAGATGGTTCCAGCTTCAAATCTGGTAATTCCTATGGGTTTGAAATTGTCGTAAACCTTCTTGAACATCACACCGATGAGACCTGTATTTTGATATTTGGGAATGACGTACTGCATCAATCCCCTCACTGTCGTAATTGTTTTTTTGGCCCTTAATAACTCAATGACGTTCATTCTGCCTTTTGTTTTTTTAAAGACTTGATTATAGTCAGGAAGACATAAGCAAAATCCGACAGGTTCGTTGGTTTCTTCGGTGCGAGCAATTTTGATGATATCTGGATTGATGAACATTTTCATGCTTTTTGCTACATTTTCAATTAATTCAATGGAAGGGGCATCTTGATAATTGATTTCAGTCGATGCTTCTTTCAAAATAGTATGTACGTCTTGGATATCTGAATCTAGTCGTTTGTAATTAATAGAATCAATCCGAACATGGTGCCGTTTATCAAAATACGTTTCCAATGTTTTCATTCTTTTTTCTGTCGTGTCGCTGATCTCAGCTTCTAGACTAAAAGTGTCATATGCCTTTGTATATCCACACTTTTCAATTAAGTCCCCATAGTATGGAGCGTTATATGAAGTCATAATCGTGGGATCAATGTCGAATCCATCAATCAAAATGCCTCTTCTTGTATCAGGATCATAGGGTGAGAAAGTCCCTTCGATATAATGAATCCCTTTCGTAGAAAGATCATTCTCCATGGCGGAAAACAGTTGCTTGGCAACGTCTATATCATCATAACTATCAAAGAATGAAAAATATCCAATTTGATTCTTGCGATTTTTTGAGACATCGATGGTGTATAATATTCGGCCTTTTACCTGGTCGTTTTCGATGGCTAATAGTGCTGTATATTTCTTCAATTCCAACACTTGTTCTTTCAATTCTTTTTTCAAGGCAAAAAAAATGGGATAAACAAACCTTGAATCATTCTGATATAACTTCTTAATAAAATAGATGAAAGTCTTTAAATCTTTAATATTTTCAACTTTTTTAACCAAATTGGTCACCTCGTCAGTTGCCTACAATGGCTATTTTACCAGATTTTCCACTAATAGAGCATTTCTTCATCGAATTTTACAAAGATTTCACATTTTGAAATCTATTTAATTCTATTCTTATCTACGTTGATTGTATAATAATCTTACAAAATAAATTCAGGTTGTATAATTTAATTCTATACGATAAAGGAGGCTTTTTCAAACAAAAAAAGAAACCATTAGGCTTCTTTGATCATATGCTTTCTTTTAAACCTGTGAAACACAACTACAAATAATACAAAAGCGATAAAAAACATGGCGGCAGAGGCATCAAATACAAGTAAGGGTTTTAAGTCATAAAGGAATCCACCAAGTACCATACCGATAATCATTCCGACTGAAACAAAGGATTGACGAATGCCCATGATTGTGCCCATTGAACCTTCTTCAGCATATTCACTGATAAAGTTCTGTTCAAAAGGAAGGTAGATTGCTCGAATCAATACGTAGACATTATAAATGGTATACATGAATAATAGAAATCTTGCCTGACGGAAAACGAATAAAACAATGATCCCACTCAGTATTTGGATGATAATCATCAGCTGAAGTTCTTTCTTAATCTTGATGAATAAGGGAACTAAGAAAAGACTCGACAATATAGATACAATTCCTGTTACCATCACGAAATCTCCGAGTTGATTTGAGGTGTACCCTAGTTCAATAAAATAGACATCGATGTATTTAGAAAGGTTTATCGATCCCATCGAGATGAACATGACTGCTATCAGAAATAAAATAAAGGAAAAATCTACCTTTTTCATGTTTTTCAAGGACTTGAACAAGTTCAGTCTTTTGCTTGGAATGACTACTTTCTCCTCTTCTTTCAGTGTGAATAATATCAAGATTGCATATAATGTATTCAATACTGCTTGAATGATGAATAGATTTCCGGGGTTGTCTGTATGAAGAAGTTGGATAAATAGAGGACTGTTATTCAAAAAACCGCCGAGCTTGTATCCAACACTTGCAAACAACGTCAATGTCGCCGCAAAAATTGCCAAGTTTCTAGCTCGTTTTTCTTTATCCGAGATCTCAATGACATAACTAACGAAAAGAGTCACAATCCCTGAAACCCCAAGGCCTGAAACCAATCGGAAGAATACCATCCAATACATATTTCCTGAGATGCCAAATCCAGCTTGACCGATGCTATAAAAAAGAAGCCCGATAAAGATCAAACGATTCTTTTTATGTTTATCCCCCCAAGACCCAAAAATGGGACTGGCAATCATCATTCCAAGCGACATAGTCGCAAAAAAAACACCAAACATGTAGTCAGGAATCCCAAGCCCGACTACAAGGCTTGGAGTGACTGGGTGTCCGATATTATGAATAAGCCCTTGTAAGGCGGTAAAAACCAGTAAAAAAACGAATTTTTTCTTCATAAACTTCCTCTTTGAAAACAATTGATTCTATTATACACAATCTGCATCCATTCTAAAACATTTAAGCTCAATATTCTATCTTTTTAATTAAAAATACGTAGGTCTAAAAGTAATGAAAAAAATTGTCGATCCTCTTTCGCAGATGGATATCGACAATTCGAAACTCTCTAATTTCTTTTGTTGATGAATAACTTCTCAATCGCAAGATTTAAATCAGGTTCATCTCTCATGTATGTAACACTCATTTTTACAATCTTTTCTTCGAATAAAACAAGCAATAAATATAGCAAGAACAATATCATTCCAATAAAAAACCATAATTCAAAAATAGCGCTCTTCCCTAAAATAAGCATGGTAAGGACTCCGCCTCCCCAAATTACAATCAACCAAACATTGATGATTTGTTTTAATCGTGGGTTCTCATCCGAAGTTCTTTTCAAAAAAGGAGCGATTGCAAGTAATAAAAACAATGCGTGCAGTCCAGAAAAGACGGTATGGACAATTTGCCAAAAAGGATAGATATCTTTTAATGCCGGTACAATAGCGGTCAGCACAAGCATGGCTGCCGAAATTCCAACATAAACATAAGATATTTTTTTATAATACTCTTCCAATCGGAATAATGCCAATACACTTATTTGAATTGAGATACCGGTCACCATTGCCCATACAATGAAAAGCCACCGATAAGAAAAGAAATTTCCGATATTGCTTAACGTATATTCTAATGGATTTTCAAGTGTACCAAAAACGGACGTGGAAACAAGTGCTACCAACAAAACGCTCATAACAAGAATTCTAGTTCTACGTTGTTTCAGCAAATCAAGTCTCAAGTCTCTTAGGCTTTCCAATTCTTTGTCACTTTGTATTTGATTATTTGTTTGAGTTTGTTCCATGATGACACCTCCGTTTATTGAATATTATATATAAAATATTATTATACGTAAAGAAAGATTTCGTTTTTAAGAAATCTATTCAAAATCAATCTAATATAGTATAATAAAATCAAGGGAGGAGATACAATGTCATTCGAAATAAAAGCACTTCATCCAAGTAATCAAGATGACTTCTTTCAATTATTTGAAAATGATAATTTTGACCATCAACGTGAATGGGGTAGTTGTTACTGTAGATTTTACCATACAAACTGCACGATGGACGAATGGAAACGCAGAAACGCCATGTTTAACCGAGCAGACGCTGTAAGCGCGATTCTAGAAGGTTCCATGCATGGTTTTCTTGCCTACGAGAACGACGAGTGTGTTGGTTGGGTCAATGCTTCTTCGATTCTGAATTATCCACGAATCTTTGAAGATATCCCTAAACTCTACCGCGATTCTCAAATCGCTCTCGTCATATGTTTTGTCATCGAAGAAAGACATCGGCAACAGCATGTTGCATCCAGACTTCTCGATCATGCCATTCATTACTTTTTTGAACAAGGGTATCATGCCATTATGGCATTGCCAAGAGAATCTTCCGTTCCTGAACATAACTACAGAGGATTTACTCAGATGTATCTTGATCGGGGATTCAAGGAAGTGGAAAAAGGAATTTATCTATTAAAAAAACCATTGTAATGAATTTCAATGGTTTTTTTTGTACATGTTCATGTGAAATGTTCTTTTTTTATAGAAGCCTTCTTCTTCCATTGTCTTGACATATTCAAATCCCAAACTTAATAGAAGAAAATTGCTTTCAGAATTACCTTTCTCAGTATATGCAGAAACCTGTAAAAGTTTCATCTGATTGAACCCGTATGTCAGAACCGCTTGTAAAGCTTCTTTCGTATATCCTAGTCCTTGAAAGTCTGGATGTGTAACATATCCTAGTTCACATACAGTAAAATTATCCTCGAATTGCCATAAAGAAACCGTTCCGATCAATTGATGGGTCTTCATTTCTTCCACACCCCACAAGAGCCATTTGGAGTCTGAAATACCTGTATTGATTTTCTCGATGTATTTCACCGTTTGTTCTACTGTCTTTTCAATTTGAACGTCGATATGCCGATTCAAGAATTCGTTTCCACGAATTTGAAATAACTGTAAAGCATCTGATTCATTCAATCTTCGAAGCAGGAGCCTATTCGTCTTTAGAACTGGTAAATTCAGGTTCATTGCATCACCTTCTGTCACTGTTTCATTATAACATATAGAAGTAGAAAATAATTTTTTAAAAATTTTTTAAATTAGGTATTGTGTTTTACACAGTATCATGTTATTCTTTTAGTGTGCATTGCACAGTAAGGAGGATATTATGAATTCACAATTCAAAAAAGGAATCATTGAAATGTGTGTCATGGGTCTCATCTCTCAAAAGGATATGTACGGATTCGAAGTGATTGAAGCAATGGCAAAAGAATTCGATGTCAATGAAAATACAGTATATCCCATTCTCAGAAGGCTAACGGCACAAAATTATTTTGACACTTACCTTGAGACAACTGGAATTGCGGCTCCAAGGAAGTATTATACGATTACAAAAGAAGGGTCACAAAGGATGAATGAATACAGAGAAGAATGGACAACATTTCTCCAAGGGGTATTCAACATTATAGGAGGAAATCATAATGAAAGATAAGTATTTAAACGAAATAAGAACAAGGTTGGAAATTTATAATATCTCTCCAAGTGAATTGAATGAGATCATTGCAGATTTCGAGCAAATGTATAATGACGGAGTCGACAAAGGGTTAAATCATGACGCTATCGTCGATTATTTGGGTAGCCCAGAAAAATTGGTTCGTGAGTTAAGCGAAAACTATACATTGAAGACAGAAGTTCATTCAGGAAAAAGAAACCGGATTGTCGCATTGATGCCTTTCATCACTACTGCTGCTTTCATGCTCCTAGGATTCTTGGCAAATGCATGGAACCCAGGTTGGTTGGTTTTCTTACTCATCCCTGTTGTTGCTATCCTTGTGAATGTGAAAGAACGCGGTTTTGAAAAACTGACTGCACTATCACCATTCATAGCAGTTACATCATTCATACTATTAGGAGTTTATCTAGATGCTTGGAATCCTGGATGGCTAGTATTTTTCATTATCCCAATATTTGGAATGTTGACAAGCAGAAATTTTTGGAAATCATTTGGATTTATTGCAATGATTCTAATCACTTGTGGCATCTATTTATACATAGGTTATACCACTGGTCAATGGGGAAGAGGAGCTCTTGCTTTCATCCTGTTGTTCATATACGGAGTTTTGACAAGGGGAATCCAAGTTTCATTCAATTTTAAAAAAGATAAAAACAGTATTTGGGTTATCCTCACTGTCATATTGACAATCGTTATTTATCTTTTGTTCGGATTTTTATATGATACATGGGCTTATTTATGGATGGCATTCCTTTTGATACCTATGGTAACTATCATTACAAATGTGAAGGACAAAAACAGAATTGTAGCTTTGATGCCGTTCATATCCACAATCATCTTCTTTTCACTCGGTTTCTTCTTCGGGTGGTGGACGCTTTCCTGGCTTGCATTCTTGTTAATTCCTGCTGTTGCAATCCTTAAAAATGCTTAGAGAGGCAAAATTGCCTCTCTTTTTTATTGTTCCATACATGAATATCATTTTTTAATTGGAACATTGGCTTGAAAAAAACGCGAAATTATGCGAAAATAGGAGAAGGTTTAAATCAAGACGGAACGGAGAATCTCATGGTAAGCATTTTTCAAATATTCCTAGTATTCTTGAAAATAGGAGCTTTTACTTTTGGTGGAGGACTTGCGATGATTCCGGTCATCAAAAGAGAAATTGTCGACAAGGGTTGGATTAATGAAGACGAATTGTCAGATTACATTGCTGTTGGTCAAACTGCTCCTGGCATGATCGCGGTCAATATCGCAATTTTAGTCGGAACTCATTTAAAAAAATGGAAAGGTGCGATTGCTGCAGTTCTTGGTGTCATCCTCCCTTCTTTAATCGTGATTACCTTAATCGCTTCTTTCTTGAATGAATTTAACACCATTCCTCTAGTTCAGTCCGCATTGAAGGGAATCATGTTGGTTGTCATTATCTTACTTGCATTTGCGCTCTTTGACATTGGTAAAAAAGCTGTCAAGAACGTCTTTTTGCTAGCCTATGCATTTTTCTGTTTTGCAATGCTTTATTTTTTCTCTATTCCGACGTCTATCGTTATATTGTTTTCAATTCTCATTGGCTCGGTTCATGCATACGTGATTTACCGGAAGCAGGTGAGAAAATGATTATGCTATTGCTTGTTTTTATGTACGTCGGTTTGTTTACAATCGGTGGTGGAATGGTCGCCATTCCTTTGATATTGCAAGAAGTCGTTTCAAGAGGTTGGATATCTGAACCAACATTTTATTCGATGGTCGCAATCGCTCAGTCCACTCCCGGACCAGTCGGAATCAATGTGGCTACTTATGTTGGTTTTGAAATGTATGGAATCCCAGGTGCTTTGATTGCATCCATCGGTTTTGTGTTTCCATCTTTTGTCATTGTTTCTTCACTTGCGTCGCTTTTGAGGAAATACCGTTCAAGCAACCTTGTAATTCATTGGTTTTATTACATTAAAGCCGCAATTATTGGTTTAATCGGATATACTCTTTTTAAGATGGCACAAGTAATTGTATTCCATACCGATACTTATTTTCATGTCGAATGGAAAGAACTTGTCCTGTTAGGAGTCCTTGGAATCATTTTCTATATTTTAAGAAAAAAACCGTGGATTGTTATCTTGATAGGCGCTGCTCTGGGAATGATCTTTTTATAAGGAGAATAATATGTTTGACTTCATGAACAATGAATATCCGTTTCCTTCCAAAAGAAACGTCGTATATGCCAAAAACGGGATGGTGGCGACTTCGATGCCACTTGCATCTCAAGCAGGCCTTGAGATATTAAAAAAAGGCGGGAATGCCATCGATGCGGCAGTTGCGACTGCGGCTTGCCTCACTGTCGTTGAACCGACCTCGAATGGCATCGGCGGAGACGCTTTTGCGATTGTATGGATGAATGAGAAATTATACGGACTCAACTCTAGTGGTTATTCACCTGAAAAATTGACTTTGGATGTATTAAAAGAAAGAAACATAACTGAAATTCCTCGGTTTGGATTCATCCCTGTAATGGTCCCTGGAATTCCAGCGGCATGGGCAGAACTCAACAAGAGATTTGGTAAACTGTCATTGCTAGAATGTTTGGAACCAGCAATTAAATACGCAACCGAAGGGTACCCAATATCTCCTACCTTGGCTCACCACTGGAATAACGCTTATAAAATATACCAAAAAAATTGTACTTCCTCAGAATTCTCATCCTGGTTTGAAACCTTCGCTCCAAACGGACGTGCTCCTCAGGAGGGAGAACTATGGAAATCCGTCGATCATGCAGAAACCTTGAGACTCATTGGTAAAACGAATGCAGATGCATTTTACAATGGAATCTTAGCCGATAAAATAGAAACTTTTTCTTTAAAATACAACGGTTTGATTCGAAGAGAGGATTTGATGAAATTCAAGCCAGAGTGGGTTGACCCCATCTCTGTCAATTATAAGGGATTTGACGTTTGGGAGATTCCGCCCAATGGACAAGGCATTGTTGCCCTACAAGCATTGAAAATCATTGAGAATATCGATGTATCCAAAATGTCCGATTCTAAACGTCTTCATACCCAAATCGAAGCGATGAAACTAGCATTCAAAGATGCACAAACTTATATCGCTGATCCAAAATCAATGAAACTCGATTATCTTTCTTTATTGGATCCAAATTACTGCTTGAAGCAATCAAGAAAAATTTCTTCAACTGCATTAAATTTTGAAGATATTTTGCCCTTTGGAAGTGGCACAGTATATCTCGCAACCGCCGATAAAGAAGGAAATATGGTTTCATATATTCAGAGCAATTACATGGGATTCGGTTCCGGACTTGTCGTTCCAGGAACCGGAATCGCTCTTCAAAACCGAGGACATAACTTCTCGCTTGATAAAACACATCCTAATTGTCTTGGACCAAGGAAAAGAAGTTACCATACCATCATTCCGGGATTTCTGACAAAAAACGATAGAGCCATTGGTCCCTTTGGCGTGATGGGTGGTTTCATGCAGCCGCAAGGTCATATGCAAGTCATTATGAATTCCATTGATTTTCATATGAATCCCCAATCCGCATTAGATGCCCCAAGATGGCAATGGTTGGAGAAAAATAGAGTCGCGATGGAAAATTCATGGAGTCCGGTCGTCCTAGATGAATTACGCAGTAAAGGCCACGAAATTATCGTGTTGTCTGATTTGTCTTCTTTTGGAAGAGGAGAAATCATCTGGAAGGATCAAGAATCCAATATCTACATGGGTGGATCCGAACCTCGTTGTGACGCCACCGTTTCTTGTTGGTAAAAAAATAATGAAGGTCCAAATTCTCTGGACCTTCATTTTATTTATGTTAGATAATAATGTTTGATTGGTTTGAGGTTGATCTCGTCAAACTCATACACCAAAGCTTTACCGGTAGGAAGTTCCAAGTCCATGATATCTTCATCTGAGATATGATCGAGAAATTTGATGAGGGCACGAAGACTGTTCCCATGTGCGACAATCAGAACTTTCTTTTTTTGTTTAATCAGTGGCAGAATATCGCTTTCCCAATACTCAACGACTCTTTTTAAAGTGTCTAAAAGATTTTCAGTGGTTGGAATTTCATCTTGATCTAAATTTTTATATAAAGAATCATTTCCTGGATACCTTGGGTCGTTTTTTTTCAGACCCGGTGGTCTTGTGTTTAAACTTCTTCTCCACAATTTAACCTGATCTGCGCCATAGATTTCAGCGGTTTCTTGCTTGTTCAATCCTTGAAGCGCACCATAATGGCGCTCATTTAATTTCCATGAATAAAAAATCGGAACCTCTTCTGATAATTCTGCAAGAATGAGATTTAATGTTCGGTTAGCTCGTTTGAGGACACTTGAGAATGCAACATCGAAGGTTAAACCAGCCGATTTCAATGTTTTTCCTGCAGCAACGGCCTCTTTGATGCCGTTGTCGGATAAATCGACATCCGTCCATCCTGTGAATTTATTTTCTAAATTCCAAATACTTTCTCCATGTCTCACTAATACAAATTTGATCATGAGTCTATCCTCCTAAAAACAACGTTTCTTATTTTGATGGTGGCACTCATATGCTGCTCTGCCATCCATACATTGGTAACAAATTTCATTCGTTAATTTATCATCGTTAAAATATTCATCCAAATTGTTCATCGTCGTTTGGGCAATGTTCGAGAGTGCTTCTTCCGTCAAAAATCCCTGATGAGAAGTAATGATGACATTTGGAAGTGAGACAAGAAGGGCGAGCACGTCATCCTTGATGATGGTATTTGAAAAGTCTTCAAAAAATAATTCAGCTTCTTCTTCGTAAACATCGAGGGCTGCGCCTCTGATTTTACCGTTTTTTAACCCATTCAGAAGGGCGTTGCTCTCAATCAAACCACCTCTGGAAGTGTTCACTATCGTGACGCCTTTTTTCATTTTCGCAATCGACTCTTCGTTAATGACGTGTTTTGTTTCTTCTGTCAATGGGCAATGAAGTGAAATAATGTCACTCTTTTCAAATAATTCATCCAAAGACACGTAGTTCACATCCAAATTTTTGTTCGGATACAAATCATACGCAAGGACATTCATTGAAAATCCTTTTGCGATATTGATGAATATCTGACCGATTTTACCAGTTCCGATAACGCCAATGGTCTTTCCTGCCATATCAAATCCAACTAGTCCGGAAAGACTGAAATTGAAATCTCTAGTTCTAGTATAGGCTTTATGAATTTTTCTGTTAATGGCTAGAAGCAATGCAAAAGCGTGTTCCGCAACCGCATTCGGTGAATAAGCGGGAACACGTACGATGTGTAGTTTCTGAAAAGCCGCTTTGACATCGACATTGTTGTATCCAGCTGACCGCATAGCGACTATTTTTACCCCGAGTTCATGTAACTGATTGATGACTGGAGCAGTAATTGAATCATTGACGAAGGCAACGACGCCATCGCATCCCTTTGCTAGTTGTGCGGTATTTTCAGAAAGTTTGCTTTCGAAGTATTTGAATTTATAATTTTGATTGACTTGATTAAAGTATTCTTTATCATAAGGCTTGGTATCAAAAAAAGCGATTGTTTTCATTATAATCCTCCTTGATTCTTGTTCTGATTTCATTATATCATGGGTTGATGACTGAAATCAGGAGGGTGCTCATGAAAACGTTCTTGAGTTTGTTCTGCTCTTTCAAACGTATTATACCACCGTCCTATTTCTTTTGTCGATGAGCTTCGCTGATTCTATTGACAAAAGAGAACAGAAAAACTAAACTGGTGATAGAACACTTATATATGGAGGTTGCTTATGTGCGATACGTTATATAAAAAAACAACATCAGGTTTCTTTTTTGCAAAAAATAGTGATCGTTCACCGAATGAGCCAAATTTGAGCCTATATATCCCGAGGATGACACACGATTCCAGCCAACTGGAATGTACCTATATTACAATAGATCAAGTGAAAGAAACCAATGCCGTCTTATTAATTAAACCATCTTGGATGTGGGGCGCGGAAATGGGCATCAACGAGTTTGGTGTTTGCATTGGGAATGAAGCGGTATTCACAACCTCCAGAACTTCAAAAAAAGAGGCCTTGACAGGTATGGATTTGTTACGACTTGGATTGGAAAGAGGTTCTAGTGCAAAACAATCGCTTGATACGATAATCGAACTGCTTGTCAAATACGGCCAAGGTGGAAATTGTGGGTTCGATAAGCATTTCTATTATGACAACTCTTTTTTGATTGCGGACAAGTCTGATGCTTTTATTTTGGAAACCAGTGGAAAAGAATGGGTATACAAAAAAGTGATTAGCGAAGGCAATATTTCTAACCGACTCCAAATGGAGAGGACCTACGATAACTCATCCAAAGGAGAAGGATTTAATTTCTCCAAGAAACGAACAGAACCTATATTTACTTTTTTTTCTCAGTCTTCGAAAAGGCAAAAATGTGTGATGGAAAAAATCAAACCGATAGATTCCAATTTCCTTGAAACAATCATGGATACATTGAGAAGCCATGAAATAACAAACAGAGAATCTCTCTACAAAAAGGGTAGCATGGGAAGCGTGTGCATGCATAAAAGCTTGTTGGGAGATCATACGACTTCAAGTATGATTGTCGATTTCGAGGGTAAAGAACCTGTCATTTGGTTGACCAGTTCATCGACGCCTTGCCTAACTCTTTATAAACCCGTGTTCTTTGGTTCTACCGAAAGTGTCGTATTTAAGGATGAGCCATCGGCTTATGAATATTGGCTAAACCAAGAATACCTTAAAAGAGCCCTCTATGCAGATATTGTAAACCATGATTTGTATCTTTTAGATATGTCAAAGCGTCAATCACAGATGATTTCACTCGTTCACAAATTAACTAAAAATGCGAGTCGAGATTTGAAAATAAAAACTCAAAATGAATGTCTAAAAATAGAAACAGAATGGCTTGTCAGGTATCTTGATGCCATCAATAAAATGAAGTCAGGAACTCAAGTAACGACCGGCTTATGGAAAAAGATGAACAGCACTCTCGGTAAACACCCATTTGAAAGAACACTGGAAAAGAGAGTAGAAAAATGATGAAAATCGTAATTGCCCCAGATTCTTACAAAGGGACATATTCAAGCATTGAAATATCTCTTGCGATAGAACAAGCAATTCATAAAGTGGATTCAAGAATTACCACTGTCAAGATTCCGATATCAGATGGAGGAGACGGTTTCTTGGATTGTTTCAAGGAACAAAATGGGGTTGTGGTTCAAGAAGTTCCGTCGTTCAATTCAATGATGAAACCACTTCTTTCAAAATACATCATATTGAATCAGGAAATAGCGATCATTGAATTAGCTGCCACGGTTGGATTATCAAAAGTAGAAATCAATCACCTGATGGAATCAACGACTTATGGCGTCGGAATTCAGATACTCGATGCATTATCAAAAGGAATTCGTCGGTTTATACTTGGAATCGGAGGAAGTGCAACTGCAGATGCCGGTGTTGGAATTCTTCAAGCGCTTGGGTGCGTATTCTTAAATCCGCAACAATCTCCTTTTTTTCCTAAAAGCGGGTCTCTTGAAGAAATCGATGACATCGACCTTACCGGTTTAGTGAAAGGAGCGAAAGAATCCCAATTCACCATTTACTCCGATGTGACCAACCCTTTGTTGGGAAAATTAGGCGCAAATCATATCTATTCAAAACAAAAAGGTGCAGATGAAGCAATGATTCTTGATTTAGAAAGAAATATGACTCACTTTTCTATGTTTTTGTCACGACGGTATGGGTTCTCTACCGATTATGAAGGGGCAGGTGCCGCTGGTGGTTGTTCTGTCTCTCTCAAATGTTTTTTACATGCAAAAGTTGTCAGGGGAATTGAATCCCTCTTGGAACTACTATCATTTCAGAGTCAAATTGAGGATGCATCACTCCTTATTACCGGAGAAGGAAAACTCGACGAACAAAGTTTCTATGGAAAGGTATTGGATGGCATTCTATCGAAAGCAAACCAATTCCATATTCCAGTCGTATCCATTTCTGGACAAATAGATGGTTTATTTGAAAGAGAAGGTCTTCGAGCCATTTCTCTATTTGAATCTTCCAAAGAGGCTCTCAAGCATCGGGATCAAACGTTGAAAAGACTTGAAGTCGAAGTCATCAAATTAGTCCAATCTCTTTAAATCAGATCATCCAACATTGAAAGCGCGACATTCCATCGCGCTTTAAATTTAAGCATATCGCTTTGGAACTTCTCCTTATCATAATATAATGAGAGCGAAAGGAGAATATCAATCGCTCTTTCACTCAAGATTGATAAAATCATATATGAAAACAAGAATCTTTATTATTTTAGGTTTCGCCTTCATCATCTTCGCACTTTCGGGATGCGACATCACTACCACAACCACGACTTCTTCGACTACAGACACGACGTCTTTATCCACCTCTACTACGACGACGACTCTTACGACATCAGAACAGTCCACCAGTACGACGTCTGTAGAAACTACACTTAGAGTGTTCACACTAGTAGAACTATCCGCATATAACGGTAATGGCGGTACGACTGCTTATGTTGCGGTGAATGGTGTTGTTTATGATGTAACCAACGCTCAAGAATGGACGAATGGATGGCACGAAGGTCTTCACCTTGCAGGAACGGATGCTTCTACAGCTTTTGAATCCAGTCCTCATTCGATTACATTCATCAGTCAACTTCCAATTGTTGGAACTTTGGGGAACTAAAAAGGCTAATTCGAAATTAGCCTTTTTTTTATCCAATGTACATGATGATATATAGGAGTAGACTTCCAAATATCATCGATGTGAGATTTGCATATAATACGGAAAATCGAATCTTTTTCTTATTCTCAGTCATTTTCGATAGAGGAAGCAGTTCTATAAAATAGATTCCAACTTCAAAGATTACAATAAACAATAGAAAATAATGACTGACTGCTAAAGAAAGATAGGATACAAGCATCCCACCAATCAGATTCAAAGACAAGTTTGTCGCAATGTTGATGAACAATACAACCATAAAGAAATCTTTTTCTCTGTAACCTCTCAACCAATAAACAAGCATTTCGATTGAAATAGTTAAAATCATGGCCCAGAATACGCCTGAAAAAAACGCGCTATTCATTCTTGATTCCGCTCCAATTGTCTTCTTCGGGAGCTGGTGGATTGTAAAGCTTCTTCTGATGTTTTTTCACAATTCTAATCACAATGAATATCGAGAGGATAATCAGGGCAATAATGATAACGACTACAATTCCAAAAAAGATAAGTATGGGCCATACGGCAACGTCTAAAAACATTTATTGAGTACCTCCAATGATTGTGTTTTTACTTATTTGATGATTTGCGAGTAAAATTAGAACACATGAAATGACAACGACAATACCGCCCATCCATGGTTTAACACTCGTGACTTCCTTGAATCCTGAGGCAAGTACAACTCCAAAAAAGAGCAATGCGGCAGTTAATCCAAAAGCAAATGAGGCGAAAGGTTTTAAAGCACGAATGGTTAAATATAAAGTAAGTGCCATCGTAAAATTAAAAAGGATTACTGAAATAAGATAGAGTACTTGATTGTTTGAAAAAAACACAAACCCTATGAATGATGGTACAAAGCCAAATAGGATTGTATTGTTGATTCCAATCTTGTCCGCAATCAGTCCTCCTGCAGCTTTTCCAACAAAAAGGGCAATGTAAATCATCATCGTTGAAATCGTTGTTGATTCATATTTCGGTGGAAGTATGGAACCACCGAATCCTCTTAAAAGAACGACGGTCAACACCAAGATGATTGGGAACACATCGAATTGGTATTTTTCTTTGTGTGCTTCAATAGGCTCAAATTGCATTTTTTTATAGAGCAGTATGACGAGTCCAATCGAAAGAATTGAAAGAATGAAAAATAACAACCTCGTCTGTGGAAACAATAAACCAAGTCCCAGCCCAATTGATCCTGTAGAAACGAAAAGTCCAAGAGGACCCATGAAGTCTTTTGAAGACTGATATGTGATAGAAAACCCTCCGACATGGACCATCGCGTTTGCAATCCCGATGAGAATCGAAACTAGGAGCAGAGGCAACGGCAAGTATGTCACAAGGACTGCCATACCCAATCCGAGGATGATGAACTGTTTTTCAATTTTTTTGATATCTACGAGAATCCCAATCAACGGTTGTAATGCGAATGCCAATACGTCATAGGCAATCACCGCCAAGGCTATGGTTTCAGCGCTTCCACCAAGGATAAAAATCGTCGAAACGCTGATTCCATCAATTAAAAGATGAATCCACATCATCAGTAAGATGTTTCTTTTGTCTGAATGAATGAGTTTCAATCGACTTCCCCCTCCTCGCCTTGATAAACATAATATATCCCATAGATATGACAAAGTTCTGACAAATGGTGGGTAATTTTTTTGGGTTGTTCACGAGAATCATTATAGCAGATGTTTTATTATATGTAAATATTGACTTCGAATTCTCCAAGCATTTTATTTATTATATCCATTTATTCGTGATATAATTAAAGTAATTTTTTGGAGGTACTTATGAAAAAAATATTCATCATTTTAGCATTACTTTTCCCGTTTTATCTTGTATCTTGTACATCAACGACGACTTCCACTGCTTCTTCGTACGCACCAACGGTTATTTCTGCAGAGACTGGTCAATTTATGATGGAAAACAATTCCGAAATTATTTTGATTGATGTAAGAACTCCAGCAGAATTTGCTGCAGAGCACATTCCAGGCGCAATCAATTTGAATGTAGAGACCATTTCTACGACTGCATTAACTCAAATTCCAAGTAAATCGAGTATCTATATCCTCTACTGCAACACCGGAAATCGTAGCGGACAAGCCGCAACGATTCTAACTGACATGGGATATGCTTTCATCTATGACATGGGCGGAATCATCAATTGGCCATACGACACTGTTACAGGATAAGTAAAATTTAGTCATTCACTAAGAATGACTTTTTTTTAAGCAAGTTTAAGCAAGCCTTATGTTTACATAATCATTTTACTGTATAATAGATTGAGTAAGGAGTGAGTAATGATGAAAACAGTATTAACTATTTTCGGCGCAACCGGAAACCTCATGCACATCAAATTAGTCCCAGCACTAATCCGACTTTTCAAAAGTGGACATTTAAATAACGATACTTCCGTCATCTGCGTATCTAGAAGAGACTATAATCAAGAAATGTATTATGAACACCTATTATCTTCAGTCAGTCCATCTTTGGATTTGGAGTCGATTAAAAATAAATTGACATACTTCCAGATGGATCTCCAAAATCCTGAAGATTACCAAAACTTGAAAAAGAAAATAGAACTCACCTATGGAAATGATATCCAAAGCCTTTTCTACTTGGCTGTTTCTCCGGAGTTTTTCGTAGAAATTGCACAAGGCATTAGTCAGGCGGGTTTAGTGGAAAAAGGAAACATTCGAAATCGAGTGGTATTCGAGAAACCTTTTGGACATAGTTTTGAGTCCGCAAAATCCATTAACACCCAACTTGAGAACTATTTTACTGAATCTCAAATCTATCGAATCGATCATTATCTCGGAAAAGACATGATTCAAAACATTCTTGTCATGAGGTTTGGAAATATCGTATTTGAAAACAATTGGTCTAGAGATTCTATTGAAAAAATCGATATCTTAGTTAAAGAACATTCAGGCATTGGAAACCGTGGGTCTTATTATGATCAATCTGGTGCGATGAATGATATGGTTCAAAGTCATTTATTACAAATGTTGGCTTTGATTACGATGGAACCTCCAAAATCATTGGATTCCGCAGAGATTCGAAAAAACAAAATTGAAGTTTTGAAAAAAACCACAATTGATAATCAATCCGCTATATTCGGTCAATACATTGGATATTTATCCGAACAAGGAATTCCAAGTGATTCATCCACAGAAACTTTTGTTTGTCTAAAAGCCCAAGTCGATACTCCAAGATTTAAAGATGTGCCTATATATTTGATTACCGGAAAAAAACTTGATGAAAAGATTGCGGAAATCATCATTCATTTCAAAGAGCATACTTTAGCGAATACTTTATGGCCAAATCAAAAACCACTTCATAATCAATTAGTGATTGGAGTGTCGGAATATGAAGGGGTTCGTTTCCAAATGAATTTCAAAACGCCGGGTCTCAATGACAATCTAGTGGAAACAAGTCTCGACTATTGTCATAGTTGTCAAAAAATCGGAAACAACCCAGAAGCCTATGAAAAACTTTTAAAAGACTTCATAGAAAATACTCCTACTCTTTTCACAAGTTGGGACGAAATCGAAGCTTCGTGGAAAATAGTCGACCCTATCGATTTTATTAGAGAAACATTGATTCATTACGCTGATATTGACGACTTGAGAAGTAAAATCAGAGAACGGAAAGGACGTGAAGATATTGATTTATGACATTTCGATGACGATTTCTAATAACGTTCAAGTATATAAAAACAAACCTGAGAAGAAAGTACACATTGGAGTAGATTCAGATTTTGAACATGGTTCGGTTTATGAATCTTGGCTGAAAATGAATCTTCATTCAGGAACTCATATCGACATGCCAAAGCATGTCTCAAAAGAAGGTTCCACATCGGATTCTTTTGATATTGAAAGCTGTCTAGGCGATGCGATTGTTCTAGACTTCAGTTCTTTAGAAGATCACATATCAAAAGTGGAGTTACAACGATTTGAGATTAGAGAAAAAGATTTTGTCATTTTAAAGACTAAGAACTCATTTTCAGAAGAATTTCTGCCAAATTTCACCTATTTGGATGAATCAGGCTCTCTTTACTTAAAGAATCTTGGAGTCGTAGGGGTTGGAACTGATGGCCTCGGGATCGAACGAAATCAACCGGGTCATCCGACACATCATAATCTATTGGATTATGGCATTCATATTTTGGAAGGCTTAAGACTGAAGGACGTTCCTCATGGCAGATATGATTTGATTTGTTTGCCTTTGAAGATTGAGAACGTTGAAGCACTTCCTGCCAGAGTGTATTTAAAAACAAAAAAATAAGAAGCCTTTTCAAAGGGCTTCTTTTTTTGATGTTAGATGTACTTTTCAACTGCGAATACGGCAATGGCGCCATCTGCGACACCGGTGATGACTTGTCTTAGTGCTTTTCTTCTGACGTCTCCCGCTGCGAATACGCCTTTGACTGAAGTTTCGCAGTTTTCATCGGTTACAATCCATTTCCCCTGATCCATTTCAACTTGACCATTTAAGAAATCTGTATTTGGATCCATTCCGACTGCCATGAAAACTCCTTCGACTTTTAAAGATGAAACGTTTGAAGTATCTTTATGATGAATCATTATTTCTTCGACTAAGTCACTTCCTTTGATTTCAGAAAGTGTAGCGTTCCAAATAACTTCGACTTTATCGATTGAAAACATCTTCTCTTGAAGAGTTTTTACTGCTCTTAACTGATCTCTTCGGTGAATCAAATAGACTTTTTTTGCCATTCTGGATAAATAAATGGCATCTTCGACTGCAACGTCTCCTCCACCTACGACCGCAACCACCTTGTCTTTGTATAAGGTTCCGTCACATGTGGCACAGTAGGACACTCCTCTTCCATAGAATTCATCTTCACCCTTGACACCTAACCTTCTGGCAGAAGCTCCGGTCGCGATGATGATGGTTTTTGAAAGATAAGTATTTTTGCGGGTGATTACTTTTTTAATTTCTTGACTGACATCAATAGATTCAACACCTTCGATTTTGATGTTCACACCTAAATCCTGAGCGTGTTCAATCATTCGATTGGACAGTTCCATGCCTGAAACGTGATTGATTCCAGGATAGTTCTCTACTTCATAAGTACTAGCAATTTCTCCACCTGGAAGCCATTTCTCTAGAAACAAAAAGTCAAGCATTGCTCTTTGTGCATATATAGAAGCGCCAATTCCCGCAGGACCGGCACCGATGATAATGAGATCATATATTTTTTCCATCTTGTTTCCTCCAATATAAATCATTGAAATATTCTAATACTATTATACACCCTCATCGGGCGAAAATGGTTGTTTCTGCTCAAGCATGCTTTCTAGACTTCCAAGTATACTTTTCCATTCTCTAAAGAGACTTTGTAGATTCTAACGGATCGATCATAAGCCGCTAATTTTAAGAAATCAGCTTTTTGATGATCGGTCACTTCACCAGTGACGACAGAGATTTCAAGGGCGTGATCTTTACACTGGATAATCCCGTTTTCATACTTTCCTGGAAATAAAGACGCTCCCATGTGCGGACACTTATCCGAAATGGCATAAGGGGCCCCGTCATAGGAGAATAACAGAATTGGTTTTTGATTCCATAAAATGCGCATTTTCTTCTTTTCTTGTAGGGCAGACCATTCCGCAACGAATTGTTTCAAAGTACTCACTCCTCGCCAATAAAATCAATAACTATTATATCACAACCTCTTCAATTCACAACCTCAAGAATCGATTTGTGATATAATAAAATAGAATAGTAAAGAGGTGATAACGATGTGTGGAAGATTTACCCTCGGTGTCGATGAACGAGAGTTAAAAAAATTTATTCATCAGGTCTTCGATATAGAACAACCCCTTTCCAATTTGACCGTTCCAAGATACAATATAGCTCCAGGTCAAGAGATTTTATCTGTCATTAATGATGGAAAAAAGAATAGAATCGGTCCTTTGAAATGGGGATTTGTGCCTCCGTTTTCAAAGGACGAGAAATCAGGTTACAAAATGATCAATGCAAAATCGGAGACTTTAAACGAAAGAGTCTCGTTTCGACCTTCTTTTGAGTCAAAGAGATGCGTGATTTTAGCTGACGGCTTCTATGAATGGGAAAAAGGGAGTAGCGAAAAACAACCCAAACGTATTAAAATGAAAAATTCTTCCATCTTTCCAATGGCAGGTCTATGGACTACTTTTACAAGACTTGATGGTTCAAAACTACATACATGCACGATTATCACTTGTGAAGCTAATTCTTTATTAGGAAAGATTCATGACAGGATGCCTGTTATCTTAAATCAAGACCAAATCAAACCTTGGTTGGACCCTTTCTTGAATGATACTGAATTTCTTGCTCAATATTTAAAACCTTTTGATTCGGATGATATGCAAATGTACTCCGTGCCGAAGCTCGTAAACTCAGTCGCTTATGACTCCATTGAATGCATTAAGGACATTTCGGAAAGTTAATTCTATCCATATCTCTCATTTAATCCTCAAGTTTAATTGAGAAACAATACATGATACTGTATAATACAATTTAGTGACATACACGAAGGAGAATACCCATGATTAAAGGAATTGCACATCTTGCGTTTCAAGTATCGAATATGAAAGCATCGGTCAAGTTTTATGAAGAGGCTTTGGGTTTTAAACAAAAATTCGTTTTATATGATCAAAAGAATAAACCTTGGATTGTCTACCTACAACTCAAAAAAGATCAATTCATTGAATTGTTTTATGCGCATGAACCTCTCACTTCAAACTCCAGTTCCTCCAGTTATCAACATTTATGCCTTGAAGTTGAAGATATCCATACGGTTGCTGAAGACATCGTAAAAAAGGGTTATGAACTAGATCAACCGATCATCATGGGACTTGACAACAACTATCAATGTTGGGTTCATGATCCGGATGGAAATCCAATTGAACTGATGGAATACGGTGACGGTTCTTTACAATTAAAATAACGGAGGTATTTTGTGAATTACATTGAAAAATTCAATTATGATCTGAACACTTCTGCTTCCATTCGTTTTGAGAGTTGGAAAGAATATCGTGCGCAGATCATGTCTTTTATCAAAATACATGTATCTAAGAAGGTAGATCGGTTATTAGTCATTGGATGTGGCTCGGGAAATGATTTAAATTTAGCTGAACTCAAAGAGTGGACCAAGCAATTGATTATTACCGATGTCGACTTCATCTCCATGAATCGTTCACTTGATCAATATCAAATGACTGAAGACCAGGTGATAATCAAGAGAGCAGAATATAGCGGCTTTGAATCCATTCGGTTTTTTGATACTTTTATGAAAGATGTCTTAGAAATTAATGATAAAGAATCTCTCATCGCCTATCTAGAATCCAAACTGAACAGCCTCCAAGATTACCGCTTTCTTGAAGAAGAATTCAATCATAACGACATTGTCATCATTTCTCCACTTTTCACACAGCTAGCCTACTCTCAAGTATCCGATTATTGTGAAATGCTCCTGAATCTTCACTATTCACCTGTATTGACTAAAGTCATAAAAGATACCCTTATCGATATGATGCCAAACATTATCGATCGTTTCAACCAGAACGTATTGGATTTCTTGAAGAAAGATGGTCAGTTAATCGTATTGTCGGATATCTTCGAGTATTCCATACCTTCAATCTTTGGCTCACAAATCGAACGGAACATCTCATACCCAGATAAGATGAATGCCATTTATGACAAATATAAAGAAAAATACGGGATGGGTCTTGGTGATTACGGATTATGGTCTTTGGAACAAATTTCGAAAAAGAATAGAGAAGCATGGCTGATTTGGCCTTTTGACGAGAAAAGAAAATTTGCAGTCAAAGCAGTCTCTTTCAAAATCAATAAATAGAAAAAAAGTTGACACAAACGAAATGGTCAACTTTTTTTATTATAACACTGTTCTTTGAATTATAAATATCCTCTTTCATATGGTTTGATAATCCAATCCATTTGATCTTGGCTTTTCGCTGTATTCATAACAAAATAGGGATTTCGTAAAAGTTCTCTTCCTAAAAATACGAAATCGACAGAACCATCCAAGATTGCCGTTTCCATTTCTTCAACTTGAGTGAGCAATCCTCCTCCGATGACTGTAAATCCTTGTTCTTTCACCGCTTTCGCAAACTCAAGCTGATAACCAGGAAATACATTAAAGGAAACTGGCACAACACCACCGGAGCTGACATTGATGACGTCAACAAGTCCATGTAGTTTTTTGACAAGCTTCAATGTATCCAAGATGTGATTCCCCTCTTCAGCATATTCTTCAGCCGAAAGTCTTAGTGAAATTGGCCCTGTCCAATATTTTTTAACTTCTGTTATGACTTCGAGTAGAAATCTTGATTTATCAATTCCATATTCATCTTCTCGTTGGTTCACTAACGGCGAAAGAAATTGGTTGATAAGATACCCATGAGCTCCATGGATTTCTACCAAATCATAACCCGCCTTCTTTGCCCTGACCGCAGCTTCTCCAAAAGCTTTGATAACAGTGTGAATATCATCTTTCGACATTTCGGAGGGGACCGGGTACTTAGCATTAAAGGCAATCTCTGAAGGCGCTAAAATTTTCTCTGCTTTCGCTAAACATTTTCTTCCGGCATGAGCAAGTTGAATTCCAATTTTCGAGTCTGCCAAATGGACACCATCTACAATCTGTTTCAGTCCGTGGATGTGTTCATCGGACCAGATGCCAAGATCGTTACCAGATATTCTTCCTCTTGCTTCAACTGCCGTTGCTTCTTGAATAATTAACCCGACACCGCCATAGGCTCTTGTCGAATAGTGTACAATGTGAAATGGCGTAGATAAGCCATCTTCTGTTGCAACATACATGCACATTGGTGCCATGACAACTCGGTTTTTTAATTCTAACATTCCGATATGATGTTTTGTAAGTAATTTCATAATTTTCCTCTTTTCGTAAATAATATAGACCTTTTAATGATGTCGTATTACTTCAAATCGTTCAAGTGAGTATTTTTCGTTTTCAGATATTCCAGCTTTTCTTAAGGCAATTTCAACCTGTTTTTCAGGAGAGTCGATACCTTCCAAATCCGGCAACAACAATCCACTTTTCCCGTGGCTTCTCACAATCACACCAAATTTTTTAGGGTCTAGATCATTGATATTTGCAATCGGTTTTGAAGGAGTCAATACATCTACACTATAAATGATTTGAGACAATTCATCTTCTTTTACGGGGTCAAAGCGCGGGTCTCTTAATCCTGCACTGATGGCGTTTTGGATAATTTCATCCGCAACTGATTTTGTGGTTGCAGCTGTAGTGCCGATACATCCTCGCAACATTCCGTCTTTTTTTAAAGAAACGAAAACGCCTGCTTTTGTCTCTAACATTTCGCCTAAAATATTATTTGGTTTTGCTAGTTCAACCCCTTTTTTAATGTAGTGTTCGAGAGATAGTCTAGCTAGTCTGACATAGGGATCTTCATTGATTCTAATCGAACTAAGTCTTTCTTTTTCTACTTCTTCGTATCGTTCGTCAAACTTACGTGAATCGTCATATCCGATTGGTTCGTAGGATGCTACAGCATACCCAACTCCAAAAGGGCCCTCATAAGACAGGAGTTCACTCCTTACAATCAACCCATCTAGTACTCCTGATAGGATGATGAAACTACGAAGCCCACATTCCCCTGCAGATTCACAGAATCGATCTTCGAAGTTCAGTAAATCATAGAAATCTCCCGTGGACAACGCCTGGGTGATTCTTTGATCAAATAGCGGTCCGTCTTCAGAGAAACCATAGGGTCCTTCTTCTAGTAATTTATGAGACAAGTCTCCACTGGCAACAAAAACGACTCTCTGGTCCATTTGATTTGAGATTGAAGCAATTAATTTTCCAAATTTATAATGAGTTAATAATGACAACCCTGATATCGATACTCTGACAAACTTAAAATTCTGATATTCCTTCTTGATAAATGATAGGGGTACTAGGACGCCATGGTCAAGCTGTTTCTTTTTTTCTCCGAGCGTTCCTGCAGGAATCCCTTCACTTTTTGATAAATCAGACAACTTTTGTATGAATTCGGTGCAATAACTGACTTCATAATGAGCATGAGGTGCACCGAAGTCGCGAAACGATCCCTCGGAAAATTGACCTGGTGAGATATGTAAGTAGTTTGAGTACATGACAGAATGAGGAGTCGACATCACAATAATGTCTGGTTTTAACTTTTTAATTCTTCTTCCGATTTCCTCATAAGCTTCAATGGTTTTATGAATTTTTCTTTCCTGCCCTTTTCCAACTTCGTGGACGATTAGTGGAGGATGTGGAACTATGAATCCACCAACAATTGGCATAATATCACCTCAAATCTATTAAATATTTCCTAAATGGATTGTTTTAATTCCTTCTTCCAATCCTATTCTTTTCGCTCTTTCCATCGTGAAGATGTTTGTAGGATACTTATCCATCATCTTCCATGCTGGAAAAAATCGAGTGATGTGCCAAGGAATGGCATTGCCAAGTTCAGATGAGATGGTCTTTGCGATGGTTCTTATTTGATCTTCTGAATCATTGATGTCAGGTACGAGCAACGTCGTGATTTCGACATGAACCCCATGTTCTTTCATCTTTTTAATATTTTCAATGATTGGTTTTGCGGACGCTTTGCAATATTTAAAATAGGTTTCATCGTTTGGACCTTTATAATCGACATTTGCCGCATCCAAATATGGCAAAATCATTTCCAATGTTTCTTTTGACATATAACCATTTGTGACCCAAATGTTTTTTAAATGCTTTTTCTTTGCGAGTTTCATTATATCTAGTGCATATTCCAAAAAGATGGTAGGCTCTGAATAAGTATAAGAAATCGAAGGACATCCAAAACGTAATGCTCGATCAACATGCTCTTCGGGGGAGATGTAAGTGCCTTGAATCTCGCGGTTTGGTTTGGGGCTTTGTGAGATGTCATAGTTTTGACACCAGGCACAACTTAGGTTGCAGCCAACTGTGGCCAAAGAATATGTTTTTGTGCCTGAAAGAAAATAATACATTGGTTTTTTCTCAATTGGGTCAATCGCAGATGCAATGGTGTACCCATAATTTAGAGCCCACAGTTTACCTTCTTTGTTCTCTCTGACTCCGCATATTCCTCTTTTACCTTCTTGAATTTTACAATAATGATTGCATACCCGACATGTAACTGTTTGCTCTTCAGAGACCTCATATAAAAATGATTCAATCATGTTTATCCCTCTTTTTTTGGGAATGCTTATGCAAATCTTTGATGTATTCTAATTTAATTATATCATAATTTTTGGTTAAGGAATGAATTCGCACCAAACTTTCTTTCTAAAAGAAAAGGGGATGAATCATCCCGCTTTTTCGTTTTCTTCCATATCTGTTTGAGGTTCTTTTAAAAATAATTCTTTGATTTTTCTGATTTTTCCAAAAACGACAATCAAGTCATTTGGTTTCAAGATTTCATCACCAGAGACATCAGTAATCATCATTTTTCCTCTTTTAATTGCGAGCACTTGAATACCAAAATTGGCTTTCATTCCGTTTTCTCTTAAAGGAGTGTTCGTCAGAATATCAGGCAAGTTTCTAATCGATACTTCAGCGATTGACTTTTGTTCATAATTATCAAGAATTTCAATCACATTCATGTCTTTGGAATATACAAAGAATATTGCAATCCCTTTAATAATCATTTGAAAAAATTGATCGACAAACTTGATTCGACTAATGATGAATAAAGCTATAAAGAATCCACCTAGAATCAATACAAAAATCCATACATCCTGTGAAGCCGAAGAACTAAGGGTCATTATGATGTTGATGAGAACAGAAATAACCGTGACATTTAAAATATATCCAAAGAGCATTGTCGTATTCGCAAGTCTTCTTCTCACGTGATTACTCATGACCAGTTCTGCTTCTTGAGTCGTGTATCCACTATTTGTAAATAGAGAGATGACTTGAAAACGCGACTTACTTTTGGTAAGACCGGTCAATCGAAATAAAACTGTAAAAATCTCGATAAAAAAGAAATAAATTAACATTGTCACTAACCCAAGCAGTATCATATTGTTTAAACTCATTCAACATCACCTTCTTACTCAATTATATCAAAATTAATTCAAATGAACACTTATTTGAGAGAATATTTGTATAAAAATGCTATAATGATTAATTCTTAATAAATTAGATTCGTATCTAATATTTTTATCCTTGATGAGATATCAGGACTTATATAATTCTCATTCAAATATACGCAATATGAGCTTGAATATCCATTGATTGCATGATTGATTTACAAATCAAATTAGCCCTCAAACAATCAAAAAACTGGCCCAAATCAAAATCAAATTTTAATATCTAGGGAGATATTGTTCCATCGTATTGTAAGTAAATGAATTGTATGATACAATCGAAATAATTATGCATTAAATGACTGATTTTTCTAGACAAAAATAATACGATAGGATAGCTTATCATTTTGGAGACGGGAGAGGAAAGTTCATATGGAAAAATTTACGGTATTAATCGTAGACGACATCAAGGCAAATGTATATTCAATCAAGGAAATGCTAGAAACTATGGATGTTCGTATCCTAGAAGCTTTCTCCAGTGATGAAATATTAATCGTTCTAAATCAACATCAAGTCAATCTAATCTTGATGGATATGTTTTTGCCTAAAATTGATGGATATGAAATCGCAAAAATCATTCGAGAAAATCCTAAGTTTGTATCCATCCCAATCATTTTTGTGACCGCTAAAGACGCATCAAACATATTGAGGATTCGAGGCATTGAATCGGGAGAAATCGATTTTATCTTCAAGCCAATCAATAAACATATTCTCCAAAGTAAAATAAAGAACTTCCATAAACTCTTTCTCGCTCAACGAGAACTCGAAATAGAAAATGAAAAGCTCAATCAAGCCAGAGAAATGGTATTACGTGAAAATGAAAGCAGGATTAAAAGCGAAAACGCTCTGATTGAAGCTCAACGAATTGCAAAAATTGGTAGCTGGGAATTAGATTTAGCTACTAAAATCATCACCGCATCAAAGGTTGCTTTTCAGATTTATGGCATTGAACAAGAATCCCCATTCATTACATTAAAGAAAGCCAAAGAAATTCCCTTAAAAATTTATCGTGAATTGCTCGATTCTCAACTACAGAATCTAATTGAAAGAAAAGGAAGTTACAACGTTACTTTTCAATTAAGACAAGAAAATACTCAAAAACTACTCTATGTTCATTCATCGGCAATCCTTCAATTCAATGATTTAGGAGAGCCCATAAAGGTGATTGGCACCATCCAAGATATTAATGATTTAATGCAAACGAAGTTAGAACTCCAAACAACTCAAGATCGACTTCAAAACGTCATCAATGCAACAAATGTCGGTATATGGGAGTGGGATATTCAAAAAGATGAATTTTATTCTAATGATAGATTAACCAATATGCTCGGTTATGAATTGAATGAGTATCCAACGGTTAAATCTGAACGATTCAAGATTATTCACCCCCTTGACTTGCCAATTATAGAAAAACATATCGAAACCATTTTTAATAAATCTACAAAACAATATAGTATTGAATACAGAATGAAACACAAAGATGGTCACTGGGTATGGATTCATGACCTTGGAAATGTTGTCTCTTGGTCCAAAAATGGAGATCCATTATTAATGACTGGAACACATCTTGACATTACAAGTAGAAAAACATCCGAAATCAAACTGGTGGAAGACGAACAGCGTTTCCGTAATCTCTTTGAGAAGGCCCCGTTTGGGTATCAATCTCTTGATTCATCCGGAAAATTTCTTGACGTCAACCAAAAATGGTGCGATATCATTGGGTATTCAAAAAACGAAGTTATTGGGATGAAATTTACAGATTTACTTACAATGGAATCCAAACCACTATTTAAAGAAAGCTTTAATCGTTTTAAAAAAAGTGGAATATCACACTCAGAGTACTCGATGAAGACTAAAAACGGTCGAATCATCCAAGTTGGATTTGATGGAACCATTGGCTATAATTCAAAAAATCAATTTCAGCAAACGCACTGTACTGTCAGTGACATTACTGAAATTAGCATGGTCACCAAATTATTGAAAGAGAGCGAATCCAAGTACCGTCAGTTAATAAACTTAATGCCATTAGGTCTAGCCCTTCATGAAATTGTATGTGACTCCACGGGCGTACCAATAGATTATACTTTTTTGGATGCAAATTCAAAGTTTTTAGAGCAAATAGGAAAGAAATTAGAAGATATTCGCGGGAAAAGTGTGCTTGAAGTATTTCCAGAAACAGAGGAATATTGGATTAAAGAGTATGGAAAAGTGGCTCTTTGTGGTCTTCCAATCATTTACGAAAACTATGCTAAATCACTAGACAAATACTTTAAGGTTTCGGCATACTCTCCTCAACCGAATCAATTTGCAGTAATTGCGGAAGACATCACATTTGAAAAGAAAAAACAACTTGAAATAGAATTCTTGAGTAATCATGATTACCTCTCCGGTCTATACAATCGTCGATACTTCGTCGAAAAATTCAAAGAGTTAGATTCGAAAGGAAATTACCCATTAGGTGTCATGATGCTTGATGTCAATGGTCTTAAGATCATCAATGATACTTTCGGTCACAATGTGGGAGATCTTGCAATCTTAAAGGCAACTTCCGTCTTTTACGACAGTTTCAGACCTCAGGATACGATAGCGAGAATTGGAGGAGATGAATTTGCGGTCATATTGCCACAAATTTCATCAGCAAAAATTGAAGATATCAAGAGTAAACTGGCTGATAACTTGAAGGATGTGACAATTGAAAACATATCTCTTTCGATTGCCACAGGATATCACATCAAAGACAATGATTCATTAGAAAGTCTTGATCATATTCTTCAGTTAGCAGAAAACCACATGTATCGGCATAAACTATCAGAAGGAATCAGTTCAAGAAATAATGCCATAAAGGCGATTTTAAAAACTTTGTCCGATAAATACGAGGAGGAAAAAATCCATTCCTCAAGAGTCAGTTTCTATAGTCGTAAAATTGGGACAGAATTACATCTTAGGGATGAAGACCTAAAGGAACTTGAACTTGCCGGACTTTATCATGACATTGGGAAAATATCAATTCCAGACGATATATTAAGAAAGCCTGGGAAATTAACTAAAGACGAATACGACATTATCAAAACTCATCCAGAAATAGGATATCAAATATTAAGAGCTGCTGATCAATACTCCGATTTAGCAGTACATGCACTTCATCATCATGAAAGATGGGACGGACTGGGTTACCCTTCAGGACAAAAAGGTACTGAGATTCCACTATATTCAAGAATTATCGGTATTGCAGACGCTTTTGAAGCCATGACTTCCGTCAGACCTTATAAAGATAAGATGAGCGAGGATGCTGCTGCACAAGAAATCTTAAGATGTTCAGGTACTCAGTTTGATCCAAAAATTGCGAAAATATTCGTTGAAAAAGTATTAAAGAAACCTTGGAAATAAATAAAAATGTATGATTTCTGAGGGCCTCCTCGAATCATACATTTTTTTATATTTGATTTTGAATGTCGTCTTTTAAAACCATCTTTATCTTAAAATCTTCAAAAGGACCGTGATAAGGATGCTTCACCCCTTTTTTTAAGATCATATACATCGCTTTCTTTGGACAATGGTTAATGCACCGATAACAAAGCGTGCAGTAATCTTTCGAAACTGCAATACCATCCTTCATCTCCAAATTGTTTGTGGGACAGATAAGTGTACATAGCGTACACCCATTACATAATTCCTCTTTGATTCGAATTGCATTTGGATATGCGTTCAACTCCATTTTCTCATAGGCGACTCTTTGCGACAACCCAAGCAATAAAGAGAAGAAATTTGATCCTTTTTTGTATGGTCTTTCTGAAAGAATCCGTTGAACAAACTTTCTAGTTTTATAAGATATTCTTTTTTCAATCTTTTGATAGTTCATCTTGTGTCTTAAAGTAAGAATACGAATATCGGTAATGTTATTTGGCATGTTGAAATGTTCCTGCCACTTGACAACGAATCCTCTCTTCTTTAGAAGTCGTCCCCCATAAGCTGCACCGTCTCCTGAAAACATTAACTGCGTACAAAATGTGAACGCAATCTTGTTGCTTGTTTTCAAAGAAGAAATAAAATCTTTGACAATCTTCGGAAGACTAGACCCATAGATGGGGTATCCTATTCCGACAATGTCTGCTGATTCAATCAGATCTGAACCATCGGCCAAATGTTTCTCGATGCTATAGAGGTCGCAGATATCGCTCTTGCGAAAATACTCCATTATTTTTTTCGCTACATAGTAAGTATTTCCTGTACCAGAGAAATAAAAGAGTACAATCTTTTTCATGATGATTCCCCCTTTTTCAGTTCTAAATCAATTATATCACTCATGTGGGCTCAAAACAATGCGGGAACCAAACACTAGTTTGATATAATTTGAAAATGAATGAAGCATTACAAATGAATATTACTCAGTTTTGTGTATAATAAAAGATAGGTTAAATCTATGATATTTTGAAAAGAGGATACATAATGGATTGGAACGTTGAATCAATCAGTAATCTAAAAGGAAAAGTTATCATCGTCACGGGTGGAAATTCGGGTCTTGGATTTGAAGCTGCGAAAGTTTTCTCAAAAAAACAAGCCACTGTCATTTTAGCATGCCGATCTATGGATAAGGCATTGGAGGCAAAAGAACAGATTGTAAATGAAAATCACGATGCCATCGTTGACTTGATGTTACTCGATTTGTCGAGTCTTGATTCCATTCGCATGTTTGCATCTAATTTCACAAATAAATACAAACAACTTGATGTCTTGCTAAATAATGCCGGAATCATGACTGTACCGTATGGATTGACAGAAGATGGGTTCGAACTTCAAAATGGAGTGAATCATCTGGGTCACTTTGTATTAACTGCACTGTTGTTTGATGTGATCAAAAACACGCCTGGTTCTAGAATTGTCAATGTGAGCAGTAATGCTCATAAGTTCGGGAAAATGGATTTTGATGATTACCTATTTGAAAAAGGTAAATATGGAAAGCTGAAGTCCTATGGTCGAAGTAAACTCTCGAACTTACTCTTCACTTATGAACTGGATCGTAGAATAAAAGAAAAGAAATTAGATATCTTAGTTCTTGCCGCTCATCCTGGAGTTGCAGCTACTAATCTAGGAAGATACATGAAGATGACTGGTATTGCAGGACCCTTATTCAAAATGTTTTTCAAGTATGCGCAATCCGCATATCAAGGGGCTTTACCTGAAATTAGAGCTTGCGTTGATCCATTAGCGAAGAGCGGGGATTACTATGGCCCTGGTGGTACAAAAAAGAAACCACTGCCTCCCAGGGTAGAGCGTTCAAGTCAAGCTTCTTACAATCAAGAGGATGCTCAAAAACTATGGGTTTTATCTGAAAAACTCACAAAAACTCGTTTTGAATTATAAAAAAAATCATGGACTGAGAACGTCCATGATTTTTATATTATCCTTTTAGATGATCTGGTTCTTTACCAAAATACACTCGTTTTGATTTTTCTTTTGCCTTGTTGATTCTTTCATGTATGTCTTCAATATCGGTTTTGATTTCATCGAAGGTATTGTGGTCAATGTTGTAATAGAGGAACAAATCTTCAAATTGAAGGATCAGATTATGTAGTTCATAGTTGATGTTGATAAATTCATGAATGTTATGACTTTTGACCGCGTTTCTGAATTGTTCTACATCTATTTTTATGATGTTGCATATGTCTTCTGCAGTTTCAAATTCTTTGACCGATATCGGATACGGTCTAATTCTCTCAAGAAAGTATCTGTTTTTCTTATTGATATTATAAACATAGGAAACTTTTATTTCCTCGTTTATATCGAAAGACACATAAACCATTTGTCCGGATACGACCGTAACGTCAGCACCCATTTGAATCAATTTCATCACATGTTGATTGGTTTCAGATTGGACATACTTATTCATTTTCTTTTCTCCTTCTTCTTACAGATAGAATACTAATAAATACACAGTTGAGATTATTATCGACAGAATCATTAACGGAAAGGCAATCTTCATATATTTCATAAACGATATTTTGAAACCATGCTTTTCAAGGATTCCTCTTGATACCACATTGGCGGAAGCACCTATGATGGTTCCGTTTCCTCCAAGACAAGCGCCGATGGATAAAGCCCACCAAACCGGTTCATATGTAGCTACGGAACCCTCTGACAAGGAATTTACCAAGGGAATCATGGTTGCGACATAGGGAATGTTATCCAAAAACGAGGATAGAAGTGCAGACATCCATAGCACAAGGGTGGTCGTCAAAGAGATGCTTCCTTGTGTAATGATCAATACTTTTCCTGCAAGGAATTCTATGACGCCAATGCTTTCAAGTGCACCTACAAGAATGAACAATCCTCCGAAAAAGAATATGGTAGTCCATTCTACTTTTTCAAGCATGTCTTCTGGTTCGATTCTGCCTATTAATAATAATACAGAAGCGGAAAATAGTGCAATCGAAGCAGATTGAATCTCTATCAATTCTCCAAATGCAAACCCTGCAATCGTGAAGAATAATACGATGAGGCTTTTAATTAACAATGGTTTGTCAGTAATAGCTTTCTTTTCATCGAAGGAAAGAATTTCTTTTTTGCTTTCTTCACTTACAACGAAAGTTTTTCTAAATATGAACCTTAGCAGCAAAATCGTCACAATAAAGATCACTGTCATTAATGGCAAAAGATTCACGATGAAATCCAGAAAACCTAAACCTGTAGCTCCGCCAATCATGATATTGGGTGGGTCACCAATGAGCGTGGCGGCTCCTCCAATGTTTGCACTCATAATTTCCGCAATGACGTACGGGATTGGATTGACCTTTAATGTATCTGAAATTACAAGTGTTACCGGCACTATCAATAAAATGGTCGTAACGTTATCAAGCAATCCAGAAGCTAAAGCAGTGATTACTGAGAAGTAGATTAATATTTTAAACGGACTCCCTTTGGCTATTTTTGCGGATTTGATTGCCAGATATTGAAATAAACCCGTCTCTCCGATGATGTTTACCAAAATCATCATGCCAATCAATAACCCCAAAGTGTTGAAGTCGATTTTTGAAATAGCTTCTTCTTGTGATAAAACATGGAAAATTATCATCAATCCAGCACCGAAGACAGCCACAATCATTCGGTGTATTTTTTCTGACACTATCGCAATATATGCGATGATGAAAATCAGAATTCCTATTATTACATGATCTACTTGCAAAGCGTTCACTCCCTAATGAAACCAGATAAATTCGTTTGAAATCAACGATGAACTCATCTGCCGGTTTCTACTCAATCTATTATACTCCAAGTATACCTACGACACAAGAAAGTAATTTGACTAATAAACGAAACACAAAAAGAAAATCCCAAAAAATCGGGATTTTCGACCATTATGTTTTTTAATCTAATATGACGTTTTCATTCACTTTTTCAAAGTCGGTCAAATCTGTAATAAAAGCAACGAGTTCATCCGCCGCGATTAAATGTGTGCCTACACTAGGGTGATAATCTGAGCCGAAAGGAATATCGTTGGTTCCACCGCTTGTTAATTTGATGGTGTATACTTGATCATAGGTTTCTTTCACATTGTTGACAACGGTGTCCGTTGAACTTTCAAGCACGGTGTTCGTTCCTAAGATGCCATAGGCACATATGATAATCGCTTCCGGAAAATAACCATGAAGTTTCAATAAGAAAGAGGTATACTCTGAAATAAACAGTGCAACTAAATCTTCTTGCGCAGATACAGATAAACTATTATAGTTTGTACTATTGAAGTCATTGGCTCCTAAAGAAACGACAATGATGTCTGGGACAAAGTCAGATTGATTCCAAGGAATGTCTGTAAGAATCGTAGCGCTCGGATTGATTGCCAGATAGTCAAATGCATTCGGTATGTTTCTGATTGGATCTATGGCTCCGCCTGTGTTCCATCCTCTTGAAATGCCCCAACCACTTGCCGCGACGATTGAATATTCTGCGTTTAACATATACGATGTTAATGCAGGGTATGCTAGAAGACCATTTGAGTTTAAAGTCGTCTTACTTGTTGATGGGGAAGTAGCCATGTTTCCATACCCCGTCATCGTTGAAGCTCCAATGAATTGGATTTTCAATTCTTTATCAACAGACGGGGGTGCAAAACTTCCATCCGTTGTGATTGATTTAATCGATAAGTCCGAATCTAAAGCTTCACTTCTTTTTACAACTCTGATGGTATGATATCCTTCTTCAAGGTCCGAAGCTAAAGTAAAAGTGACTTCTGGCGCAAACATCAAATATTCAGTGCCTAAAGTCGGGTTTAATTCTCCATCGATGAAAACCACAAAATAAGGTTCTTTTGCGATAATGCCTGGATTCGTAGTCAAGAATGTCGCTTCTAAGGAAGTGCCATAAAAACCAACTTCAAATCCACTTCCTGTATAATACATCTCTGTTGCTTCTGTTGTTTCGTTATAGTGAGTTCTTCCTAAATATCGGATATAACTTTCGTTTGACATGGACAATCCTCGCATTTCATCGTTCTTTTTGGAACCGGTTATTGTAAATTGAACCACTTCAGAATAGTATGAGTAATAAAGTGTGGCTTCAGGTCCAATCTGAACAACAGATTGAACTCTAAGTTTGTAATCTCCATCATCTAGAAGGTAGGACAAATCAAACTGATTTGACAAAGTGTAAAGACCGATGAATTCGTCTGAAGAGGTTTTTACTTCTACCAAATACTCAACTGCATGCAACACCGGGAGACACTCAAACAAATTTTCCGTGATTTCAACACCTTCGGGTGTACTTAGTTCTTCAATCGTTGGGTCAATTGAAACTGAATAGGTGGTCGATTGTGTCGTAGTTGTCGTGGTAGAACTCGTCTGACATGCCATACTGACAGTAATTAGTGAAAGGATGAAAAGAAATGAAATGATCTTTTTCATGAATACCTCCAAATTCGATTGAATATTGAACTCATTATACAATCTAGAAAACTGCTTGTCAATGTGAACGAAATTTTCATCTGCGAATCTACCCTATTATCGAATGAATTGCCTCATCCTATGTTCTATATTACTGCGTCTTTCTTGACTCTCAATTAAGATAAGACTAAAATGAGCCTATGAGACAAAAAATAAGAAAATAAGGAGGTTTTATTATGAAAGCAAAAGATAAAGTAATCGTAGTCACTGGTGCCGGAGGAGGCATCGGAAGACAACTCGTACTAAATTTATTGGCAAAGGGAGCTAAAGTAGCTGCGCTTGACCTCAATAAAGAAAGACTCGAAGAAACTGCAAAAATAGCGAACGCTCCAGACTGTATTTCAACTTATGTTTGTGACATTTCAAATCTCGAAACTGTTACAGCGGTATCGAAAGAAGTCATCAAAAAATTTGGGTTTGTTGACGGACTCATCAATAACGCAGGAATCATTCAACCATTTGTCAATATCAACGATCTTGAGTATTCAAAAATCAATCTGGTCATGAACGTCAATTTCTATGGACCACTTCATTTAACAAAAGCATTTCTTCCTCATCTACTCACTCGTCCGGAAGCACACATCGTCAACGTATCAAGCATGGGTGGTTTCTTCCCATTCCCAGGTCAATCTATTTACGGAGCTTCAAAAGCCGCCGTCAAGTTGATGACTGAAGGTTTATATGCAGAATTAATCGATACGAATGTGAATGTGACGATTGTATTCCCCGGAGCGATTGCGACTGATATCGCAAAGAACTCCGACGTGAAAATGGGTTCTCCAGAACCGAAGCCAGGGGATAAAAAACCAGCAATGAAAATGACTCTACCTGAAGATTGTGCTGAAATGATTGTTAAAGGCATGGAGAAAAACAAATTCCAAGTTTATGCAGGAAGCGATTCAAAGATGATGCATTTCATGTACAAATTAAGCCCGAAAGCAGCAATCAAAATGATTTCTAAAGCCATGAAAGGCATGAATTAATTAAATACAAACAAAAAGAGATTCGAAAACGAACCTCTTTTTTATATGAAGCTACCAGTTCGAAAAGCCTATCAATACTCCCGTAATAATCACGATGAACACGACGCTGAGCAAGGTGTAGGTTTTAATATACTCTTTAGTTACTGTAGGAAACTTTTTAATAACGAACTTGAACGTAATTAAACTTGCCAAAGAAGCGATTAATGTCCCCATTGCGCCGACATTCACCCCTTGTAGCAATTGTTTCCAATAGATTCCATCTGTAAAAGTGGACAACAATACTGCAGCAGGGACATTGGAAATGAATTGACTGGTTAAAAGCCCTGTAAAAAACACGGAATAATGACTTTGAAGAAGTGTTGAAACTGAATTTCTGATCCAATCCATTTGACTTAAATTACCTGTAAAGATGAAAAACGAGAAGAATGTCAGCAACAACGTCAAGTCGATTTTTCGAACCAGATGTCTCGCAAAGAACAACGTCAATACCAAAGTGATTCCAAGTGCATATAACTCTGGAATTACCCGTAAAACCGTTAATAAAGCATTGATGAAAATGAGTACATAGATAATGATTTTCCATGTTGATATTTTTGGAGAAACCGTGACAGGATGACAGCGAATGTTCGGTATGAGAACAATCGTCGTCACTGAAACCAAAATCAGTCCAGTTAATGTGATTGGAATCATGGCTGAAATGAATGATAAGAAGGGGATGTCATAATACGCATATAGATAGATATTTTGAGGATCTCCCATCGGGGTGAGCGCACTTCCGAGGTTCGCCGCAAATGTCTGCATTATCACGATAATCAACGCGTACCGTTCTTGTCCAGTCTGCTTTGTGACAAACAAGGTAAAAGGCACCAGCGTTAACAAAACTGCATCGTTCGTGACCCACATTCCTAAAAGAAACGTCGCAATCACTATGACGAGGCCAATCCAACGAATTGAATAAAATTTAGAAACCAACCATATTGCGATAATACTAAAGAGATTGGACTCGTAAAGTCCAGCCACAGAAATCATTAAAGTAAACATGATGATCAAAACTTTATAATTGATATACCCAAGATATTCAAGTGTTGGTGGAATGAAAAAACAAGAAATCACCGCAAAAAAAAGGCGATAACAAATACTTTATCTTTCCACAAATATGCTAATAGATGACGCAAAAAGAACACCTCGGTTTCAATCAACATCATTATATCAAAGCCTTTGATTAATACAATACATTTCACATGTCTAAACCGATAATTCGAAAAAAAAAGAACCTTCGAGGTTCTTTTATATTGAACAGGACTCGTCTGTACAATACTCTGCTTCTTCTTGGTCGCCAAGACTCATTGGCCGATGTTCTTCATCCCAAATTTGTTGCAAGGCACCAAAAAAATAATCTTCTTGCTGAGCACCGGAAATTCCGTATTTACGATTGATTACAAAGAAAGGTACACCTTGAACTCCGATTTGTCTTGATTCATTCATTTGATCTTTTACAACGCTATCGAATTGAATAGAATTCAAGACTTTTCTCGCTTCTTCTGCATCTAACCCTACTTCTTTAGATAATAGAACCAGTGTTTCAATGTCAGCTAAGTTTTTTCCTTCAGAGAAATATGCATGCATGAATCGATCAGTCACAAGAGCTTCTTTTCCTAACGTATTAGCCCATTTTGCTACTCTGTGTGCATCAAAAGTGTTTGTCATCTGGATGATATCATAATTGTAAACCAATCCAACCGTTTTAGCATTTTCAGTGAACATATTGAAACGTTGTTTTGCTTGATCTACACTCATTTTGTGAGATGACGCAAAACTTTCATATGCCGTACCTTTCATTGCTTTTGGCGCGTTGGGATTTAATTGATAGGCTTTATATACGACCTCTACTTCATCTTTGTGTTTAAAATTGGATAATGCTTTCTCAAATCTCTTCTTGCCAATATAGCAAAACGGACATGCAAAATCCGACCATAATTCTATTTTCATTTTGTTACCTCCATTTTTCTTGTATATTATCGCTCATTATGGCGAAGAAATCAAGGAATTTGCTTACAGGTGCTTGGCTAAGGATTTCTTCCGTATACAATAAAATTAAAAAATAAAGAACCGAAATAAAACTTCGGTTCTTACAAAATATCAATCTTAATTTTTAGTCTTGTGAAATTTGATTTCCGCCACGTTCTTTGGACTGATACATCGCTTTGTCAATCTTTTGGATTACTTTATCAATCGAATCTCCTTTGTTGTAAATGGTAAAACCAATACTGATGGAGACACCTTTTTCTTTCAATAACTCAGTTTCATTAATCCCTTTTTGAATTGCTTCCAGAGTGGCAATTGATGAATTGATATCTCCGAAAATGATACCTGCAAATTCATCGCCTCCCCATCGAGATAATACATCTTGATTTTTTAAATTGGTTTTGATGAGTGATGAAATGTGGATTAGAATATCGTCTCCATAGGAATGTCCATACTGATCATTAATGGCTTTAAAATTATCGATGTCGGCCATAAAGACAATCGACTCAGAGTTATTGTTTTCGGACAGATGATGAAATTCAAGGTCAAAACCTCTTCGGTTTTTAAGGAGTGTTAAATGATCTGTTAACGCCAATTCATAGACTCGTTTTTTGTGAGATTCTACAAGCTTGTTTATCATGCTGGAAACGATAATAACGACGAACGAAAGGGCTATAAAACTAGAGGCAAAATAATCACGAAAAAAACCTAAAAGCACATTGGAGTCTTTCACTACAACGATATACCAATCCAGTTCATCCACATACCTTGAAATAATCGATGATGTATGATCACTTGTAATTCTCATCGAATCAAAGGAATCAAGGATTTCACTCTCGTGAGCTTGATACATCGATTCATCAAAAATGTTTCTTGATTCGATGTATTCTGTATTCGAGTGTGATTGAATCAAACCTTCCGGATTGATTAAAAATGCCTCAAGGTCATAATTGATTTCAAAGGAAGATATCATCTCTTGGATATAGTTCATTTCAACTCCAACTCCGACAACACCTAAAATGTTGTCGTCGTCGTCATAGATTTTTGCATTGACGAAGATTGTCAATGTGCTATTTGCTTCATCCAAATCAACGTCAAGATCATATGATGATTCACTATTAATAAAAGTATAGTACCAAACATCGTGCTCATCGGTTGGGCTGATGGTTTTATGAAGACCTGAGTAGCGGTAATAATCGAGGGAATTGTTCGAGATTAAGAATACAGAACTGTAATCATATTTATCATGAATCCCAAGAAGATAGTCAATGATGTCTTGAGACGATGCGCTTTCTTCTGTGCTAAGCCAGTTCTTGACGAAAGAATCATTTGCCATCGTTAGTGATACATAGATTGGTTTTGTCAATTCGCTGTTGATTTCAGAGTAGATATTTGTAGCACTCAGTTCTGCGATGCTTTCACTGTTATCTGAAATGACTCTAGTGTATGCAAAATAGATGAATACGCTGCTGAGTGATATCCCGGCGATGATGATTAGCGCAACAAGAAAGCCGATTCGATCCTTCATCTTCATGCTGTTTCCTCCTGTATTCTACGATTTTATATAGGGAACGTATTAAAGTATATTGAATTATATTACTAGTATTATAGCTTATCAGATATGGATAATTTATGAATAATTTCTCCGGCTATGACAAATTTTGTTGGAAGATTGACATCTTCAAACACAAACTGATAGATGATGTATCCTTGATATATTTGAATATTTCTGCCTAGGTCACTTGGTAATGTAGGGATAATCGAAGGATCAAATTCCAGATGTACTGCTTCTTCATGCATCGTTCCTTCGTAGACATATCCGGCCTTTGATAGTGTTAATTCCCCTTTGCCTACGACTTCAAGCAAATTATTATTGTAACTTTCTAGGATCACGTTCGACTTCAATTGGAATTCAGGACTATTCAGAATTATATCTTCCATTTTTTTCTCTTGAGCACGGTAAAGAAGATCAATTCTCACATTTCCTAGTTGTCCAATGGAATCATATTCCATTTCATTTCCACAACTTTCACAAACTAAATGATGAGGATTTGATTTTAATTGTTCGTACCCACAATTTGGACAAAGATATATAACACTTTCCAAGTTCTCAATCGTGTTTTTGTGATATTTATGTTTTTTTGACTCATTATACTCCGATGTGTTGAAAGCTAACCCATCCACCACTTTCTCATAGATAAGGCTCTCTGATAATGACGCTAAATCACTCTTTGATAAAAGGAGATCAACGGTTGTTTCAACCCTTCCGTGAAAAGTTTTCTTATTCCAAGGAGGATTGACGAGGTAAGCACCTTTATGTTTCACAAGATAAACATCTACTTTTGCTTTTTTCAATAATTTAGCGATGGAAAAGTTAATTTCTTGAGTCACTCCGATTGGAGATATTTGCCCTTCAGGAAAGATGGACACAATTCCTTTTTTCTTCAGAAGTCGAAATGTATTGAGTGTTGCGACTGGGTCACTTTGAAACAATGCTTTTGGGAATGCCCGAACCAACCTTAAGAAAAATCCCATAACTGGATCATAAAACATCTTGGAAGCGGCCATATAGTTAACCCGATAAGGATAAATTGCCGCAGAAGTATAGATAAAGTCATAAAAAGAAGTATGGTTTGAAAGGACTATCGATGGTCCTTTAATTCTAACTGTTCGTTTGATTCGTTGGCCTTTCAAAAAAGCGTAGATTTTAACTAAAAATCCTACCGTAATGAAAAGAAGCCAATTTGGGCGCTTCATGATTTATAACGACTCAAGCAACATTTCTTGTGTTGCACGGTCTAAGTGAATAGCTTCACTGATTTCTTTTTGTTTTGAAGAAGTAATTTTATATTTATAAGATATGATAATCCCGATTCCCATGAAAATGAGTGGCGCAAATGCCATAATCAGACGAATCGCTAGCATTGCGCTATCAGGTTGACTTACAATTTCCAGTGGAGTCGAATCTTTAGACTGAAATCCTGCAAATCCAATGATTGCCATGACAAGTGCTAGACCGACTGCCTGTGCTACTTTGTTAATAAAATTCGTAAATCCACTCATTTGCCCGTCCAAACGGTCTTTGAATTTTAATTGCCCTGCATCAACAACATCTCCATACATCGTATGAGGAACAAGGCCTGGACCGCTAATTCCAAGACCCATCAATGCACCAATTAGATAAATGATAAATGGATTTGCATTCGCAGGGATGAATAACAAGAATAATGCAGTAACAATCCATAAAATCGCGCCAAATCGATACGCAAATGTTTTTCCTTTTTTAGAAATAATAAAGATATACATCGGCAAGGCGACAATTTGCATAGAGAACATTAATGCTGCAGCAATTAACCCAACCATCGAAGACCCACCACCAGCGGTAATATCTTTTGTAATATAAAAATCAACATAGAAGAAAAATAAGCCACTCATGATGGCCATCGACATTTGCAATACTAAGAACATTCCTAAATATTGTCTGAAAGGACGTAATTTCAACGGTTTTGCAAGTTCTTTGAAGGAAAGTTTCGTGGTGAGGGTTGGTGTTGTTATTTCTTCTCTTGTGAATAAGCCTGTGAATAAGACCGCAAGACCAAACAACAATCCAAATGACAGACTCATAACTTTATATCCTAGTGACGCATCAATAGCTCCTGTAAGAGGGTCAGTTTTAGTGAGGAGTGAAACAATGATTCCAGGCACTGCAACACAGATGATTGATGCAAAAATACTGAAGCCTAATCGGTAAGAGTTATAAGATGCTCTTTCTTGATAATCGCTTGAAATTTCACTTGAGAGTGAATAGTAAGGAATCATAATGCTGGTTTGAATCGTTGTAAATACCAAATAAGAAAGCAATACCGCAATAACTTTTAATCCTTCGCTTGAGAAAGAATAAGGGAAGAATAAGAAAAACATACCTACTAAAACCAAAGGAGAAGAGATGACGAGATAAATTCGTCTCTTGCCCATCTTGGATTTTGTATGATCTGAGATATATCCCATTACAGGATCTGTGAAGGCGTCCCATCCTCTTGCGACTAACATGACAAAACTAATCCAAAAAGGATTGATTCCAACAGTTAATGCTAGAAAGCCAGGATACAAGAAGTTAATAATGTTAAAAGAGCCTCCTCCGAATATATCGGCAGAGGCAAAAGCTAGTTTTTTACGCAATGTGTGTTTGGCCATGATTTTCTCCTATTGAAAGCATATTAGTTCCATTATATTATATTGTTCTCGAAAATGACCTCTCTTCACAAAAATAATATAAAAAGCATAATAAAAACTCTGTGAAATGAATTTCACAGAGTTTATCGTTATTTTTTTCGTGCAATCCCAGAAGTGAATATCGTATTTCCAGTTCGATAGATTTGATCAATGGTAAATCCAGAAGATATCATTGAAGTCTCGAAATCACGATCAAGATGACAACTTTTAGAAAATTTGAACCAAACTGGCGCCACTTTTTGAACAAGTTTACGAAATCCCTTTTTATGGGGAAGAACGTGTTCTATGAATAAAACTTGGCCTTCTGGTTTTAACACTCTTTTCACTTCAGAAAGGCCCTTCATAACATCGTTAACAGAACAAAAAACAAGTGAAAAAACAATGGTGTCAAAAGTTTGATCTTCAAACTTCAAATCTTCGATGTCCATTTCAATGGTTTCGCAAGGAATCGTACAATTCTTCTTCTTGATTTTTTCATGAATCACTTCGAAGAAATCACTATCGATAAAAGTCATTTTTTCAATCTTTGAAAAATCATAATACTTCAAATTGACTCCACTTCCCGCTCCTATTTCTAAGACATTGCCGTGAGCCAAATGAATAATCTTTTTCCTTGCCTTTTTAATCCCCATTCTCTCCAGTGGGAACATGAAGATGTCATAGAATGAAATCATATATTTCTCTCTCTCTTACGATATAAAAATAGTATACCATACATCAAGAAAGAACGCCACTTTGTGGCTTGAAGTCATGAATTGACCTCTAGAATTTGACTTTGACTGCTTTTCTCTCTTCTTCAGAGTCAACCACAAAGAATTCAGCTTGTTTGAAACTGAATGCATTCGCAATTATATTTGAAGGGAACAATTCAATTTTATTGTTGAGTTTCAGGGCTGTATCATTATAAAATTGACGTCCGAACATGATTTTATCTTCAGTGTCTTTTAATTGAATCATCAATTCCTTAAAATTCTCATTCGCTTTCAATTCTGGATATTGTTCCTGAACCATCAATAATCTTCCGATTGCACCAGAAATTCCTTTGGCTGCTTCCGCAGTTTCTGCGACGCTTCCGGATTTAGAAGCCTCTTGGTACATATTTCTAGCACGTGCAAACTCCTTGAAAATGCCATCCTCGTGAGCCGCATATCCTTTTACGGTTTCCACAAGATTTGGAATCATATCAAAACGACGTTTTAATTGAACGTCAATTTGACTCCAACTGTTTCTAACGTTATTTCTCAATACAACCAATTGATTATAGATTCCAATAACAAACACGATTAAAATCACAACCAAAACAACTGCTAGTAAACCAATAATTCCTCCAACACTTAATAAAAACATATGATTTCTCCTCTCATTTTTCTATATATTAGCGGCTTCTTCCGCCGCCGCCTCCACCGCCAAACGAACTTCCTCCACCGAATCCTCCACCCGAACCGCTTCCGGATGATCCGAATTTGGCTACATTAGCAGCGACGATTGTTGAATTTGAGTTCATTTTCGCAATTGAAAACGATGTGTTAACATTGTGTAAAAGACTATTGTAATAAATTCCTCTTGAGAATCTGGACGATCTCATGTAAGTAGATTGATTGTTCTCAAACTCGTCTGCAGGAAGTTTCACACTCAATTGGTCAGTTACCTTATCTGCAATTTTGAAAATGGTGGCGTATACAAGATAATGTTCCCAAATGATGATTCCCGGTATTGGATAATCGTCCATCTTAGAAAAATCAAGTAAAAAATTCTTGAATGCCATCCATTTTGTATAAAGTTCATTTCCTTCTACGCTTCGCTTTTTGATTTGATTCACATAAGCCATGTAGGCTATCATAATCACAACTGAAATAATGATGGAAATCCAGTTGTTGAGGTTGTAGTAAAAGCCTGTGTAGAGTGAAACGACGAGGACACCGATTGGGATCAAAACTGCGACCATGACTTTACTCTTTTTTAGTTCGAGACCCGCTTCAAAATACTTTTTCTTCGAAGCGTCTCTTTCAGCTGATTTCACAAATGATTTGGCTGCGCTTTGGAACCGCTTCGCTTTTTCAACGTCTCCCTTTCCGTAGCTTTCTATTTGTTTAGAAGTAACTTCTTGTCCATTTCCAACAATTTTAAAAATCCAACTGATAAAGTTACGTTCAAAAGAAAGAAGTTTCGCTTGATCTTGTTCTGGATTCAGTGAGAACTTGAAGTTGGACTCTTTGGAAGTCATATCCGATCCGGAATAATCCAGTAAGATATATTTTCTCCTGATTAAGTCAAGTAAGGTTGCAGGAACGACTTCATCTGTAATTTTTCGCATATACGTAAGATAACTTACAAACGCCGGAGTATCATCGTTAGGGAGTTCTCTATAGTAGTCCCCTTGGAATTGAGGCGTATACTCTTTATCGTATTTTTTATAGACGAGGTAAGTGAGCAGTCCCATCACTGCTATCATCGCCAAGGCGGCTATGAAAACAAAGTTTGCGACTCTAATCCGGGCATTTGTTTGCTCGGTTAAAACATTTTCATAATCGATGATTATCGATTTGTTCACAGAGTTGGTGAGGAAGATATTATCCGAATGGATGTTAGGAAATAATGAATTTTCCGCTAAAATCCTAAACTCTGGAAATTCTCCCGATTTAATATTTTTCATTTCGAGTATCACTTGATGATTGGATGGAATTTCTACGTTTCCAGTCGTTCCATGTCCCCAAGCCAACAAAGATTCAATATCATATGCGTTATTTGGAAGATTGATTTCTACTCTAGCGTTTTGAACTGTCGCTTCGGCGTATTCGAACAATCTCCAATTTAGCTCAGAAATATCACTGTACTGTGTGACTGCTCCTACGATTGTATAAGTATAAATAAAGGTAACATCACCTTCGAGTCCTCCAGCATCAAATGCATCAACAAATAAAGAGTCACAGTATCGAACATCGGGTTCGCAAACAATGAGATATCCAAGTTCGTCCCTTTCATCTGTAAAGGAATCCGCAACTCGAATGATGCTAGTCCTGTCTTCATTATCTTTAAAGAATCGAACATTGACTGAAGTCTCATCAATAGATGCTTTGTTAGGCGTACTGATTGGAAATGGATATCCTACAGGGTATTTGCTATAACCAATATCTCTAAAACGAACCCTCATTTCCTCATGATAAGTCATGTCCCAAGTTTCGACGACGGTCATGTCGCCTGATTCATTCACGGTCACGACTGCATCATATCGGTCAATGGTAATGTCGGGCTTCAATATTGTGAAAAAATAGAAAAATCCAAATCCCAGCATGAATATCAGTCTAAAAATTCCTAAGATCGTTTTTTTCATATTCTGTCTCTATGATTTTTCATAGGTCCTCCTGTTCAACCAAAGATATATGTAGTATACTGCTTTAAATTTACGATTCGTGATAGTAAATAATGAATCAATTTTCTTTCAAATTATATCATATATCGAAATAAATATAAATACGAAATTAAAAAAGAGACAGGAATTCTGCCTCTTGATTTACTCTATAAAATGTCCAAAACAAATCATGCAAAGATGATTACCTATAAAGAAAATTTCTCATAATGGATATGCTTCTTATTGACGTTGATTAATTTAAGATTCTTAATCGTATTGTCCATCAGTATTCCAGGCCCACATACATAGAAACCAGTGGTGCTCAAATCCCAACCTGTGCTTTGGAATAAACGAGTGATTTTTTCTTGATCGATAAAACCTTTTTCACCATTGTATTGAGGGTCAAAAGCGATAACTGGGACAATATTTAAATTTTTCATAGATAATTGCATTTGTTCTATTTCATCTCTAATAATGTAATCTTCCTGAGTATTCATTCCCCATATTAACAATGCTTTATGATCTTTATCATGTTTCGCCATGTGTCTTAACATACTTAATATCGGTGTGATTCCGACCCCACCAGCAATGAAAACAACAGCTTCTTCATCTTGATGAAAACTGTGTGAAAACTTCCCGTAAGGTGCGTCTACAGTAACGAAGCTGCCCTCTAAAACACTACCAATCTTTTTTGTATAATCGCCTAATTCCTTCACCGTGATTGAAATTTCAGGAAGTTGGTGTGGCGCAGATGAAATTGAGAAAGGATGCTCTTCCGCTTTTAGTCCTTCTTGATAAAATGTAAAGAATCCAAATTGCCCGGGGGTATACTTCAATGGTCTTTTACTTTGTTGAGTCATGGTAATACTCCACATATTGGGAGATTCTTTAACAATCCTGCTCACAATGAATTTGTTTCTTGAAAGGAGCCATTTTTTTATAAACTTATGATAAATATAAAATAAAGAAAATATCACGAAATAGGTAATGTAAGAAGCCTTGACAAGAGGAAACAGCTTCGCATTTCCAGTCATTAAAAGATGAATATTCATTAAGATGAATGCAACAATGGTTAAATTGTGTATCAGTCTTAAATGCTGATATCTCACTTTTGTCAACTTTTCAATTGTTTTCTTTACCCATTTAATCGGTTTTACTTTCAATAGAATCGATGGAGACATTAACAATATAGAAAGCACACTGATGGAAATAAAGATTATAAGTGCGGCGGTCCCTATTTGTGTTTTTAAACTTTCAGGGAATATCTTTTGAATGAATTGGCGGTGAAAAAACGCCACAGTCAAAATAAAAAACGCAATCAATCCATGAAATCGATATAATCGATCCATTCCGAAAGAACGCTCAATGAATTTGGGCCTTGCGCTGAGCATGAATTGAAAAGAAAGCCAAGTATAGGCACTGGCACATAAAATCATCGTCATTAGTAACTCAAAGTTCGCATATCTTCCGGGAATACTGAAATACAATATTGAAATCAAAATCAAGGGACTTAAGAAATACGCTACTATAAACAATCGTTTTTTCATTTGTTATCTCCATTCAACCGTATACTATTAAAATGTATGACAGTAAATATTCTTAAATCTATTGTACTCAATCAAATGATGAGATTCAATAGATATGCATTAAGAATCATTGTTTTTCATAAGAAACTAATCTAGCATACAAGATAACATAGAATAATAAAACCGACCTATAATAAGTCGGTTTGATTCTATAGCTGAATGAATACACCAAGTGAGTCATACTCTCTTATTTCTTCAGACTTCAGTAATGCAAGAATGGTTCTCTCAAAACGAGTATGAGAGATGACACGGTATGCTTTTGACATCAAATCAATGAAAGATTCCAATTGATGCTTTCCGAACATGATTGGCAGTGAAAGGTATCTAGTAAATGCATACATCCCGCATAAAGAAATGAATTCTTCGTAGAAATTGGCACTAAAATCCTGAAAAGGGAATTGTCTGAAGAACAGACTATTAACAAGCATCTTTTCAAACATGATTTCATGGGTCGGAAAAGCAGACTCAAAATGAGATAAGGCTAATTTATACTGACTTTCTAACTCACCAATACTGTAGTATTGCTTTGCCTCCATGCAGAGTAAGGATATACTTGGGCTATTTTCAATAAACCATTCAGATGCATTGATTAATGCAATCAAAGATTGATTGATATTGATTTCAAATAATGGAATACTGAAATCTATCGATGTAATAGGAAGTGATTTATCCTTATCCAACTGAGATAGAAGCTTACCAATCATCATGATTCGATCCGTTAGTTTATGAGTTCTGTCTGAAAGAATCCTAAAACAAGTCTCTCGAAGAGTATGATAAAGCGCTCTATCATCATTTGAAACAGAATTGCTCGTCTTATTCAATTTAAAAGTTAATTCTTTCTTTTCAAATGAAATGGGAACCTCTTCTTCAAAAAGAAGTTCCAAGGTTTTTTCACAGCTGTTGGTACAAGAACTTTCAAATGCATAATCAAATTTCGGTCCTCTAGGATAATATCTACAAACTGAAGGTAGTACTTCTTCTGTGCATTTGGCGTGTAATTCACAATATCCATTGTCGAGTAAGAGTGGACAGTTTCCTTTATGATTATGTGTGATTTCCGCATATCGTTCGGGAGAGGGATTGTGGAGAGGGCGAAAAGCTCTGTCTATTTTTTCTCTTAAAGATTTGTTGCAGGAAAGTCCATGCAAAGTGAAATACTCATTCATCGGTATGGTCACTTTCCATCCGGAGCAACAAGTGTTGCGACATTGAGTCCCTTTGCATGAAAAATTTTTATAGTAGCTCGGAACGAGAAATTGTTCTTTGAAAGTCTCGGTTTTGATTAAGTTGTTTTTGATTGCCAAAGTAGCATCTCCTAGGGTATTTACGACTGATTCCGAGAGAATATTATATCATGGTTTTTAAACAAGTCAACGGACAATGATGTAGTATAATGGGATTCTATTAAAAAATACATCGAATGGATTGCACGATGATTCTTAAGTGTAGTATAATCAATACAAATGAACCATTGAAGAGGTGAATTATGAAAGCAATAATTGTCCACTCCGTCAGTAAAAATCAACGTTCTCTATCTATAGCGAAAATGATGGAAGGAGATCTCTACAGAATCGAACATGTGAAGCGCGTCTACAAATCGTACTTCATTCAATTATTGGTTTATGGCTATTATACAGTTTCCAATAAAAAAGTTGGATTAAAGCCTTTAAACATCGATTTCCAAAAATATGATGAGATTTATTTAATTTCTCCAGTTTGGGCAGGAAGAGTCAACGCCTACATGAGGCAATTTCTTAAAGATAATCCGTTTAAAAACAAGAAAGTACATGTTATAGCATCATGCGAAGGCGGATATAAAGATTACTTCAACTCGATGAAACCTTTGATAGACCCAAGCAATCAGATTGTTGAAGAAACTATTTATGTAAAAGAGGAACGAATAAAGTAAAGACTGTCCGAAGACAGTCTTTTTTTTTTAAAAGCAATCAGGAAGCAATCGAATCAACTTGCTCCTTTTTTGATAATCTCTTTTCAATCAAATTGAGTGAAATAGCGCCAATGGCATTTCCAAATATCATGATTAACAAATACAGAACACCCTTCCAAGTCAGGGTCTCACTTAGGAAAAAGTAAAGCATATTGGCAATGCTATGCTCAAACTTTGCAAGAATGAATATCATTACGGAAAAGATTAGAATCAACACTTTCGCTAAATCGTATTTGACCGAGGCATAACTATCTACTGCAATATACATCATCATTCCACAAAAAATAGAAAGAGCCAAGGTTTCAATCCATGTATGATCGATTTTCAAAGAAAACAAATCGTTTCCTAATGTTACGACTGATTGATTACCAGTTAGTTTAAACAAATAGGCAATCAAAGCTATTCCCATCATATTTCCTAATAGAGTTACCAGCAAAATCCTTAAATTCCCTTTTGAATAAGGCAATAAATAACCGACTTTCCCGGTGTAAAGAAAATAGCCTCTATTGACGATCACTAGCAATCCGAAACTAAATAGTAATGCGCCAATGATCTGGTTATCTACGCTTAAATAAACTAGACCTGCGATACCGATATAGATCCCTGAGACAATGGATTTTAGCAATGCATTTTTAGAGTGTGTCATCTACGAGTTCTCTTTTCTCATGTAAAAATGGTTTCATCTTTTCCATTATAACAAAGAAAAGGAATATAATGTAAGCATTTGCATAATGAATGTCGAAATAGACTTCAACTATAAACAAAAAAGTTATAATCCTGATAAAATGATGTGAGTGGAAATGGTCAATTATTTGACTCCTCAATAGGTAAAGACATGTTTTCAACACCAAGTTTGTAAAATCGTTCAATGACATCATCTAGATTAAAGGAGTCGATTCCGTTTAGATAAGATAAGATTCGATTGTGCCATGGCAAATACCATTTTGAATCAATCGAGTCAATTCCTAAATACGCACCTAAAACACTTCCAACCGTTGCGGCAGTACAATCATTGTCATAAGCCATCGCAACGGTTTCTGAAATTCCTTTCGCAAAGTCTTCTTTTCCTAGATGAATTCCCCAGATCGTCAAACAAGCATTGTTAATCGAATGAACCCAGCTCATTTCAGGAAATCGTTCAGTAACGAAACGATTTGCGATCGAATAATTAGTTACTTGATGCCTGACTGAAAGTGCCCAAGTGATATTCCTGTAAAATTCTGAATCCTTGGGGATGTACTCCAGTGCTTCAACCATGGATTTATCAATGTCCTTCGACGTAAACGCAAGGGAGATCAAAGCGCTAAAATACATGGCACTATGAAGACCACTGTCTCGATGAGACAAAAATGCATCCACTGATGCGAGAGAAACAGCTTTTTTTGGATTACCAGGATGGACATAACCATATCCGTCAATTCGTATTGCGGCTCCGATATACTCTTGTTCTAGATTATTCACCGTCGCAGCAATAGAGGGAGAGACTCCATCTAATATATTTTTTAAAGTCGTTCTTTCCGAAGTGAATGTGCATTCCATTGGTAAGTATTTGACCCAAAAGGAAGCTACATCTTCTGTTGTCAAGCGATTTCCGTGTTTTTCCAACATCAATAGCGAGAGCAAGGTATAGATGATATCGTCATCCGGAGGTAAAAACGACATTTCATTTCTTGTGAAATGTCTTCCTTTTCCAACCATATATCTCTTTCCATCTGGATTTGGTGCTTTTAAAAAGTAGTTTAGAGGTGGAAATTCCTGTCCATCAACGGATTGAGCAAAGTGAATCAATTGACCGATTTCCATTAACTCGACGGGTGCACCGAGTGCACAACCTGCAAAGCGACCAATCAATGCACCTTTTAATTTATTATGATAGGTATTGTAATCCATATGAATTCCTTCTGCTTTCGTATTCTATGTATATCGTTTGATTCCTTCTTCGATAATATCCCAATACTTCTTCACGTCGATGGACACTGCAATTTCGATGTTTTTTGGTAGTTTTAGGTAATCAAAAATATCGCAATTGGTTCTTCCATAACTTGTCCCTCTTGAAAGATCAATGTCACAATGGACTTTCAACATTGAAACAATCTTTGGATCAATCAAATACGCCAGAGTTACAGGATCATGAAGTGGTCCGCCTTCAAAACCAAAAACCTTTTTTTGATTTTCATTGAATACTTTCATGAGTTTCGTAAAGAAGAGAGAAGCGGAGTTATTTATTTTTTCCATTCTTGTAATGATTTCCGGTAGAACCAAAACTTTTCTTGTTACATCAAGCCCGAACAGTTTAACGATACATCCTGAAGTGAACACAATGTGTGCAGCTTCAGGATCACAAAGAATATTAAATTCAGCTGCAGGAGTGACGTTGCCATTGGTATAGGATCCACCCATCAATACAATCTCATCGATTTTTAATTTTATTTTTGGTTCAAGTTTTAAAGCAAGCGCTAGATTCGTCATTGGTCCTGTAGTCACAACAGTGACAGGCTGAATTGAATTTAAAATGGTATCTATTATAAATGTCACTGCATGTCTGGAATCAAAATCTCTTATTAAAGGATCAAAATCAAACCCGTCCAATCCAGATTCTCCATGGATAGCAGGGCATACTTCTACTTCTTTAATGAGAGGTTCCGGTGAACCAAGACAAACCGGAACATTCAGTCCCAAGTATTGGACGATGTTTAGTGCATTGAAACCGGTTTTGGCGAGTGTCTGATTTCCGGATTCGATTGTAATTCCAAGCAACTCGATATCAGGATGATTTCCAGCCAAAAGAATGGCTATGGCATCATCGTGACCTGGATCACAATCTAAAATGATTTTACGCTTTTTCATTTTTTTCCTCCTTCATTTTCAATTCAAACTCTAGAATCATATCTCTGGTAGGAATAGAAGTTTGCGCACCTAGTTTTCCTATTGCAAGAGACGCGGCAAGTGATGCCTTATTCATTGCCTCTTCAATGGAGTATCCTTCTGAAAGCGTCGAAGCAAATACTCCGATGTAGGTGTCTCCGGCGGCAGTTGTATCTATCGCTTCAACGGGATAACTATTCTGCCAAACTGTTTTTTGGTTATCCATAAACACACTTCCTTTTTCTCCAAGTGTTAACAATACAGCCTTAACTCCTCTTTGAAAAAGCACTTGTGCAGCTTGATGGATATGCGCTTGATTGATGGCAGTTATTCCAGTCAAGGCTTCAATTTCAATTTCGTTTACAGCCAAAATATCAGTCATTTGATACAGTTTGAGCGGAATTGATTTAGCAGGTGATGCATTCAAAATCGTCAACATCTTTTGTTGTTTGGCAGTAAAGAAGGCAACCTCAATCGCTTCGATTGGGATTTCTAGTTGTGATATGAGATAGTCTCCTGAGTATCCACTCGATACTAAGAGTTTATTAACCTTATCCATGTCATGGATCTCATTGGCTCCTGCGTCGATGATGATTCGATTATCCCCATTTTCGATGAAAATACCTGCCACACCGCAATTTATATCTTTCAATTCTGTAACATGGCGAATATCTACTCCGTATTTAATGAGTTGTTCTTTACATTCTAAAGAAAGTGGGTCTGATCCTATTGATCCAATCAATATGATGGGTGTTCCTTGTTTTGCGATTGCGACAGCTTGATTTGCGCCCTTTCCACCTGGGGACATGAAAAAGCCATGACTAGAAATGGTTTCACCTTTTTGGGGAATTCGGTTGACAGAAAATACCAAGTCCATATTGATACTTCCAAAGACGAAGATTTTGTTCATCATTTCCTCCTAAAGTAAATCAAGTACATTCTCTGTTGAAAAACATTATTCTCTTTTTTAAGTCTTTCTAAATCTTGATTTCATTATACCATTTCAAGAAGGTTGAAACAACGGATTAAAAAAACAGAATTCTTAACATGCCTTTTCTTAGCCCACATTTAGAATTCCGTTATGTTAGAAATTTAAACAATATTTCTAGTACCCTAGCTTTTAAAGCTGTTTGTCCGTTCCGAGACACCTTACGACCATCCTTTATTGACTTGTTATAGTGTAAATAATCAATATGGAATATCCTGAAAAAGTAATTACAAAGACTTTTGAAACTACCTTCTACAGCTTAGTTTAGTCGTGATTATTTATCAGGGCATTTAAATGTTCCAACTGCCATCTTCTTTCGTCTTCCATCAATTGGATGACGTTTTCTTTTTTTTCATTTATCAGTTTAATTGCTGAAACTACATACATGGCTGTTCCTTCGGCATGAGTAGGTACATGACATGTAGCCAAGCAATGCGAAGTAGCCCTTACAATTTGTGAATAGGGTTTGTCGAGCTTTTCAATATCCTTAGCCAATTTTAATACTGTATATGTATATTTCCTAGCATCCCACATTTTAATCTTATCATCTATCCAAGCTTTTAGAGTATCTACAGCTATATCTAATATAGTCTCATTGGGGTATTTTAATCTATACTCCGGTAGCACTCTATTTAGACAATCAATTGCCCACTTTGCAAGAATTTTGTGTTCCTCACTATTCTGTTTTACAGGTTTGATGATTGAAAATAGTTCATTATCATGCTTTGTTAATGTAAACCTTGTCATGTCAATCACAAGTATCACCACCCTTTATATTAATTCTATAATTAATAGCAGTTTTTAGCAACTATATTCCTTTTTATAACCCATACATGATTAAATTCACTATTTGGTTATTTTGTAAGTTCAAGTCAATAAAACATAAATGTCAAATTCCTGAAAATGTCTATACAACTAGTTCTAGTTTAAAACCAAATAAGGCTAGATACATTTAGTATCTAGCCAATGCATTCTATATGGGTTGTATGACCTAATTTGATACAACTATACACTCAATTGAAATTTGCACACCTATGTAACAATAAGCATCCCTTTTTCACTGGTGCTCTCTGACTAAAAGTATATTATTAAAAACTATTTTTCTAGCTTTTTCTTATAATATTTTTTGACTTTCTATATTCGATTTTATACCATAGTACGACAAATAACCATAATGATAATAATGCAATTATTAAGTCATATCTTCCAAATGGCATTTTATCTCTCACTATTGCGTATCCAGTACTATAATAATCTCTTTGATAAATTCCATATATAATCCAATCTGTAATCACAGCAAGTCTCGAGGAAAACGATGCGAATACAAAGGCTGAAAGAAACGATATACCGATAAAATCTGAACAATCTGATTTCCATAGCTTCTTAAAATAATCATAGCAGCTATTAGCTTCCATAACAATTGTTTGATATTGTTCCATTTTGTATCCAATTATAAAAACAACTACTGCATACATAAAATTAACAAATAAACTCAAATATCCGCCATCAATAGCAAATAGAGGATTCCCTTCTTCAGCATACGATGAGTAATTTAAAAAATACCAAGTTAACCCAAAATCAATCAAAAATAAAATTACAACAATCAGTAAATATTGATACCTTTTTCTAATTTTCATTGAAAATGACCTCGATAGAGAATATGTTGAAAAACATCAATGTTTCAACATTCCAATTGGAACTACGTAGACACCATCTTCTCTTTGATAGGCATATTCAGTTGCAGAAATAATTGATAAAAAAGAAGGATTTCCCATTTTCTTTGTATCTATTTTTTCTGCAAATTTCTTTAGTTTGTCAGCTGCATCATCAAATAAATGGGATCCCATTTTAACTTGGATTGCACCCCATCTGCCATCGTGTAACTGAATGACAGCATCTATTTCTAATCCCGTCTTGTCTTTATATCTATATACTTCTCCACCTAAGACTTCAGCATAAATTCTAAGATCACGAATAACTAATGCTTCAAAGAATAAACCAAAAGTCTCAAAGTCCTTAAGTAATTTTGAACTTGTTAATTTAAGTACAGTAGAACCGATTGACGGATCTATAAAGAATCTTCCTGGCGTGCTTCGAATCACTGTTTTACTTCTCAAATTTGGATTCCAAGTATTTAAATCTTCAATGATATACAACTTATTCAGTACATCCAAATAGTCTACCAATGTATTTTCTGAAGTAGATGAATCCAAGGAATTTAAATCGTCTATTATTTTTTGATTTGTTGTCTCTGATGCAGTATATCTTGCCAAAGATTCTAATATTTTTCGTGTTCTGTTTTCATTGTATTTTTTTGAACTTACTTTATTTATATCTTCTTTTACTAGAGCATCCATATAGGATTGCATTCTTCTAATGGACTGCTGTTCGGTATCATCAATGCTCTCTGGCCAGCCACCTTTGATTATCCATGTTGCATAGTCTTCTATTGATACGCTGCTTTTTTTGTAAGGGACAGCACTGTTCGAAAATAAGCTTTGTAAAGATACTTCACCCGATGAGGCTCCTGATTCATATAAACTCATTGGCCTCAGGGTTAAACGGCTAATTCTTCCTGCACCCGAATGAGCTGTCTCTTCAAGATTAGCTGCTGAGGATCCCGTGAGAATGAAAAGCCCTCTGCCTTCTTTATGATCCACTTCATGTCTAATGACATCCCAAATCTCAGGAATGAGTTGCCATTCATCAATCAATTTAGGATAGGGTGAGGATAGAAACTCAGATTTGTTTAACTGAAGCATAGTCATATAATCCTTTTTATTTAGTGGATTAAGATAAATGCTTGATTTTGAGAATCGTTCGGATAAAGTTGTTTTCCCACAGAATTTTGGGCCAACCAATGCAACAGCTTTAAATGTATTTAAATACTCTGTTAATGTTTTTTCTAACAATCTATGTTTATACATTTGATCACCTTCTTGACTACATTATATCATAATTGATGTAAATGGCAATATATTATTGATGCTTTTGTCCTTATTTTTTTGATAATATTGTACGTGTAAAGAGTTATCTTGTAAAGTGTAGGCAAATCGTGTATTTCCTCATGTAATCGTGAAAGATCAAGTCTCATACCGAATTCCATCTCATTTTTTGATGACTTTTCTTTGCATAACTTTGTTGTCATAATACAATTAAGGCCCTATTTAGAGCAAAAAAAAGCCTGATACCTAATTGTATCAGACTAATGCTTGTTATATGGAACGTGTAACCTATTTTAATACAATTACGCACCCTTCATTGGATTTTACGCACCCCTACTAGATTTTTCGCACCCCTAAATTATGGATTAACCAAGACGTTTTATGTGGTTGTCCTGTAAACTGTCGAAAATGACTGTTGAAAATACCTTATGCAGTCCATCCATTCATTAAATAAATATATCTTTTAAATCAGTAATATCACTTATCACCCAATCAACAATGTTATCTCCGTATTTTGAATTTTGATATATTGAAAAGTTCCTTCGAATCCAAACTGTTTTCATTCCAAGAGATTTAGCAGGATTGATGTCATTATCAAGTCTATCACCTACCATTACAGAATCTGTCGGTTTACATCTAGATAACTCAAATGCTTTTTCAAAAATTAACTTATTTGGTTTTGATACTCCAAGTTCTGCTGAAGTAATAATGATATCGAAAAATTCTAACAATCCCCATGAATCCAGTCTTTGTGATGTACCTATTACTTGATTGGCAATAATTCCTAACTTATACCCTCTGTTCTTTAGATAATCTAACGTTGCATAAGAATTTTCAAATGGAGTTTCATCTTCTGAATGCCACGGAGTTTTCTTAAGGCCAAAATACTTTATAGCTTCCTGATCTCCTTCTAAACCTTTCCATGCAAATTCAATTCTTTTGTTATTAAAAGTATCAAATGAAATATTTGTTCCTTCTATCATATCTCTAATTCTATGGTTATCTGCTTCTGTTTCATCAATAAGTGTTGATCCAAGATCAAAGAAGATCCATTTTATATTCAATATATCCACCTCAAAAACTTATAATTTTTCAGTCGTTTTTTTATGTCCTTAATTCTAATGAACCTTTCATATGAAAGGATTTAATAGACTCGTACTAACTATTTATATCTTCTGTGTAGTTCTAAATCCACTTTGGGATAATTTTTGGAATGTGTAACCAATTTTAATACAATTGCTCACCCCAAGTAAGAATTTACGCACCCTACACCTATTTTTACGCACCCTCGTAAAAATTTACGCACCACTTCTGCTTCTTGCATATGGCACACAAAGGCAACTGTTCAAAAATCATACCAATCCAGTTTTTATTTTGAATCATAAACAAGAAAATTATTTCTCCATATCGCTTTTTGGAATGAAAATGGTAAAGCCCATTGAATGTGCCTGCCAGTCAATAAGGTTCAACTCATCATATATTGGAAAGTCTAGATTTTTCAAATCATTTAGTAACTCTTTGTATATGTGGAAATAGTAGATGCTATAGCCGTTATTTCCATTGTGAGTAATATAAAAAACATGAGGAATATGTTCTTTATCCTTCATAAATTGTTGTAAAACTGACAAATTAAATGGAAGCAATATATTAGGCTTTTTGTCCCCTCCATAGATTATGTCAGGCAGAATGGAAGTATTTTCAATCACGAACCCAAGCTCAACGGGTTTCTTAGTTTCTTTCAAATGCTCATTTTCTAGATATGTTTCCTTCTTGATGTAATGGGCCTGATAATTACGAATATAGTTTTCTACATAATCCTCTATGCTTCGACTTGACTGATATGTCGTTCTATGGGATATGGTTTCAGACTCCCCATTTTTCATAGCTTTATCAATTACCGCATCATATTCCCGTTGAACCTTTGCACGCTCTATTCTCATTGATGTGCCTTTTTTTGAAGATGCGGATGAATCGAAGGTAAAATACTCCAATCCATAGATTACAGTATCACTTTCAATTATGATATCAGGTCTATCACTTTGAATTACACTTGCTTTAGAAATGTTTTCAAAGAAACTTTCTAGATTTCTTATGGATACTTCGCCAAAGGTTGTTGCTGTTTGTTCACTGTTGAGTAATTCTAAAAATCTTTTCACTTCATCCACACCATTTACCCCCTTGAATAGGATGACAAATGAAATTGTATTCACTAATCTTCGCCAACTTCCTCATCCTTAATTAATTCGTCTATCTGTGGTTTAATCTCGATATATTCATCTCTCATTTTCAAAATTCTTTTTGAGAAAACACTTTTAACATTTGGTATTTCTAATAATCTTTCAACAATTCCGGTATCACTCTTTGGAATTTTGATTTTAGAATCATATCGAGGCCTTTTTCCAGAGAATATACTATAATCTCTTTTTTTGTTACTATCCATTAGGTGTTCCGCTGTAACCCAAAAAAAAGCCTCTAGTAGTCTGTGCGCAATGATCGCTTCAAGTTTTAAATTGTCATTTTGGGATAATGTGCTGTCATATTCGTAAGCTTGTATTAATAGACGATCGAAATTTGCATGGGTTCTTTCGCAAAGGGTCGTCCATAATCCGTCCATTATGGACTTAAAGCGACTGTAATCTTTCATGCTATTGGTCTCCAACGCTCTCTGATATACTGCCTTTTTCAAATTTGAGACGTATCGGTCGTCACTATTTTCTTTTGCAAAATCATTGATTGTTGTTTGCTTATTATCAAAGGCAAACAGAATAAAAAGATACTCGTACACTTGTCTCATAATAGGATAAGCAAAACTCAACTTGCCATTTTGAATAAAAGTATAAGAATCTTCTAGCAAAAAGGAACAATTGTTTACAATCGCGTATTCAATGAAATGATTATCATCTTTTATTGATATACAGTCTTTAATCTTTTCTCTTAGATCTTTATATTCCAAACAAATCACCTCAGTATCCAATATATGATAATTATAACAGTTATTTGTTTTAAAAATAGTGTTCTGTAGTTAATTCATTTTGAGAGTATATAATATCTTGTGGACTTTCAAAAAGCAGTGAAATTCAGAAAACGAAATAAAAAGAGAAATCCTTTGTGTATAATAGAGTTTGCGTACACCACAAACACAGGAGGATTTCCCAT